>OBLU010005365.1_pt1 | contig 11497 bp, 9 predicted proteins | sample 1518681 | NCBI WGS metagenome assembly OBLU01 (sample SAMEA3539304, study PRJEB22396) | soil metagenome | biome: tundra; feature: field; material: soil | place: USA | collected 2010-05 | depth 0.15 m
AGTTCGGGCAGACGCCTCTGTTTACCCGGGAGGAGCTTGCGGCGGCGGGCGTGGATATCATTCTCTATTGCTGTGCGGCTTACCGGGCGATGAATGCGGCGGCGCTGAAGGTGTATGAGGCGATTCGCACGGAGGGAACGCAGAAGAGCGTGGTACCGCTGATGCAGACGCGCGCCGAGCTTTACAAATATCTGGGCTACCTCGCGTATGAAAAGAAGCTGAATGAGCTGTTTGCCAAGGGCAAAGGCGACGAGTAGACATGCTGGATAATCATCAGATAGGTTGATGCTCACGGAGAACAAGAGATGAGCGAGCAGTCCCCTTCGCCAACTGCCCTCAAGCCGAAAAAGTCGGTGGCGCTTTCGGGCACGCCGGCGGGCAATACTGCGCTTTGCACGGTGGGGCACAGCGGCAACGATCTGCACTATCGCGGATACGACATCAAGGACCTGGCAGCGCATTGCGAGTTTGAGGAAGTGGCGCACCTGCTGGTGCATGGCAAGCTGCCCAATTCAGAGGAGCTGGCTGGTTACAAGGCACGGCTGCGGCCTTTGCGCAGTCTGCCAGCGGCGGTGAAACAGGCGCTGGAGTTGCTGCCGCCGTCGACACATCCGATGGACGTGCTGAGAACTGGCGTCTCAGTGCTGGGCTGCGTGATGCCGGAAGCGCTGGACCACGGCGACACGGGGGCGCGTACGATCGCGGATACGCTGCTGGCTTCGTTGAGCTCGATGCTGCTGTACTGGCACCACTATGCGCGCAATGGGCGGCGGATTGAGGTTGAGGCTTTCAACGACTCGATTGCGGCGCACTTTCTGCATTTGCTGCACGGGGAGGAGCCGGGGCCGGAGTGGACTCGTGCGATGCAGACGTCGCTGATTCTGTATGCGGAGCACGAGTTCAATGCGTCCACGTTTACGGCGCGGGTGATTGCGGGCACGGGGTCGGATTTGTATTCCGCGATTGTGGGGGCGATTGGCGCGCTGAAGGGACCTAAACATGGTGGCGCCAACGAGGTGGCGCTGGAGATACAGGAGCGCTATAGCACGCCGGACGAGGCGGAGGCGGATATTCGCCGTCGTGTTGCGGAGCGCGAAGTCGTGATCGGCTTCGGCCATCCGGTGTACACCATCAGCGATCCGCGCAGTGACATTGTGAAGGAAGTGGCGCGTGGGCTGGCGGCGAAGGCTGGCGATATGCGGCTGTTCTCGGTTGCGGAACGTATTGAGAGCGTGATGCACGAGGCAAAGAGGATGTTCCCGAACCTGGATTGGTACAGCACGGTTGTCTATCACCAGATGGGGATTCCCATCGATTTGTTTACGCCGCTGTTTGTGATTGCGCGAACGGCCGGATGGTGTGCACACGTGATTGAGCAAAGGCTGGACGGGAAGATCATTCGGCCGTCGGCCAATTACACGGGGCCGGAGAATTTGGCGTTTGTGCCAATTGCGGAGCGTAGTCAGCGAGTCAGCAAGTCAGCGAGTTAGCAAGTTAGCGGGCGAGATTCGTGCAAGATCCCGAGTCTCAAAGGCGCGACCTGGGCACCCGGACTTGAAATATCTAAGGAGATTGATTGTCTTCGCACATCAGTAATGAGCGTCCGACTCCGGATAAGGTCTTAACGGATATTGCCGACTATGCGCTTGGTTATGAGATTCAGAGTGAGCTGGCGTATACGACGGCGCGGTACTGCCTGATCGACACGCTGGGATGCGGGCTGGAGGCGCTGGAGTATCCGGCTTGCACCAAGCTGCTGGGGCCGGTTGTGGCGGGGACGGTGGTTCCGCATGGAGCCAAGGTACCGGGCACCGCGCTCCAGCTTGATCCGGTGCAGGCGGCGTTCAACATTGGTGCGATGATTCGCTGGCTCGACTTCAACGACACGTGGCTGGCGGCGGAGTGGGGGCATCCGAGCGACAACCTAGGCGGCATTCTGGCCACGGCCGACTGGCTTTCGCGCGCGGCTGTTGCAGAGGGCAAACCGCCCTTGGTGATGCGCGACGTGCTGACGGCGATGATCAAGGCGCACGAGATACAGGGGTGCATTGCGCTGGAGAACTCGTTCAATAAAGTGGGGCTGGACCACGTGGTGCTGGTGAAGGTGGCTTCGACTGCTGTTGTGAGCCAGTTGCTTGGGCTGACGCGCGAGCAGACGATTGCCGCGGTTTCGCTGGCATGGGTGGACGGGCAAAGCCTGCGCACCTATCGCCATGCGCCGAACACGGGTTCGCGCAAGAGCTGGGCAGCCGGGGATGCGACGAGCCGGGCGGTGCGGCTGGCGCTGATGGCGAAGGCGGGCGAGATGGGCTACCCTTCCGCGCTTACGGCGAAGACGTGGGGATTCTACGACGTTTCGTTCAAGGGGCAGGCGTTCCGGTTCCAGCGGAGTTTTGGAAGTTATGTGATGGAGAATGTGCTGTTCAAGATCAGCTACCCGGCGGAGTTCCATGCGCAGACGGCCGTGGAGGCCGCAATGACGCTGCACGCGCGGCTTGGGAGCCTGGGCAAATCGGTTGACGATATTCACGCGATCAGGATTCGCACGCACGAGGCCTGCCTGCGCATTATCGACAAAAAGGGGCCGCTGGCGAACCCGGCGGACCGCGACCATTGCGTGCAGTACATGATCGCGATTCCGCTGATCTTCGGCAGGTTGACGGCGGCGGATTACGAAGACGCGATTGCCGCCGATCCCTTGTTTGGCCCGCGCATCGATGCTCTGCGCGCCAACGTGGAGTGCGCTGAGGAGCCAGCTTTCACCGCGGACTATCATGACCCGGAGAAGCGATCGATCGCAAACTCACTACGCGTGGAATTGAACGATGGGACGGTTCTGGAGGAGACGGTTGAGTATCCGATCGGGCACAAGCGTCGGCGGGAAGAGGGATTGCCGTTGCTGGTGGAAAAGTTCAAGACCAATCTGCGGCGGCGCTACAACGAAGATCGCCAGAGGAAGATTCTTGAGGCTTCGCTGGATGGGAAGCGGCTGGAAGCGATGCCGGTAAATGAATACGTGGATCTGTACGTAGTGTAGTTACGGGCCAGGGCGGCGGAGGTTGCGGTATACTCCAGACGCAACAGAAGCACGGAGGTTTTAGGATGCGTTTACAAGCAATTTTCAAGATGGCGACGGCTGGGGTGATGGCCGTGGTGGTTATGGCGATGCCAGCGGCGATCAATGCGCAGGGTGCCGATACCGTTCTGAAGCCGGCGGAGACGCAAAAACTGCTACCGGCGGGCGTGTTTTATCGAGGGCAGTCGGCCCCAACACAGCTGCGGAACTCCGGTGGAGTGAAGTTCGCCGACGGGTTCTATGTTCTGGCTACACTTGTAGATACGAGCGGCTACTCGACCGATTTGCAGGCGAAGTATCAGGCATACTTCATCACCGAGGTTCCGATCAAGGTGGGTGGAACGAACCTGGCGGCGGGCGTGTATGGTGTGGGCTTTGTAGGTGACAAGTTCCTGGTAACCGATGTGGGCGGCCATGACTTGCTCAGCGTGAGCACGGCTGAGGATGCGGCGCTGAAGCGGCCAATGCCGTTGCAGGTGGTGGCGGATGCGGCTGGCGGCGGATTCCGTCTCTACGCTGGACGCAAGTATGTGAGCTTCAGACGTTAGGGACTACAGTAGTCAGTGGTCAGTGGTTAGTGGTCAGTGGTCGGAATCCCGGGTCTCGCCTCTGAGACCTGGGACACACGGCTAAAGGCCTGACTCTTCCAATGAGCACTTCCAGCCATTGGTTCCGCTGGAAGATCAGGGCTATAGCGCGATAAACTGTAGGCTGAATCTTGTGCTCGCATTCACAACTTATCCGCCCGCGGATTTTGGAGCAAACAGATGCCGCTTCAACTGACAGTCAACAATGTAGTCAAGTCGGTGGATGTACCGCCGGACACGCCGCTGTTGTGGGTGCTGCGCGACGTGCTTGACCTGAAGGGCGCCAAGTACGGATGCGGAATGGGCATCTGCGGCGCATGCACGGTGCTGTTGGGGGGACGCGCGATCCGCTCCTGCACTACAGAGGTAAGCGCCGCGGTGGGCCTGCCGATCACCACCATCGAGGGGCTTTCGCCGGAGGGTCTGCATCCCGTGCAGGTGGCGTGGGAGAAGCTGGATGTGCCGCAATGCGGCTACTGCCAGTCGGGCCAGATCCTGGCAGCCACTGCGCTGCTGGAGCACACGCCTCATCCAACGGACGCGGAGATTGATACGGCCATGAGCGGCAACCTTTGCCGCTGCGGGACGTATCCGCGCATTCGTCAAGCGATTCACGAGACCGCTGGCACAGTTGCCACCACCAACAGCTAGAAGGGAGGCTCGAATCATGCGCATTGATCGCAGATCGTTTCTTCAATTGAGCGCCCTTGCAGGCGGCGGACTCGCTCTGAGTCTTTATCGCACACCGCTGGCTACAGCTCAAAGGCCAGGTGCTCCGCCGGACCTGACGCCGCAGACGTTCATCAAGATTGCTCCGGATGGCGTGGTCACCATCATGGCCCGTGCCTCAGAGTCCGGCCAGGGCATGCGCAACATGCTGCCCATGCTGATTGCCGAAGAGCTGGACGTGGATTGGAAAGACGTCCGCGTGCAGCAGGCCGAGCTGAACGAGAAGATATACGGTGCGCAGTTTTCAGGGGGCTCCGCGAACACGCCGCAGGGTTGGGAGCCGATGCGCCGCGTGGGTGCGGCGGGGCGCATGTTGCTCATCACCGCTGCCGCGCAAACGTGGGGCGTGCCAGAGCCCGAGTGCACAACGCAATCCGGCAGGGTGCTTCACGCCGGCTCAGGGCGTTCGGCTGGTTATGGAGAGTTGGCCGACAAGGCGGCCGCGCTGCCCGCGCCCGCGCTCAGCAGCGTGAAGCTGAAAGACCCAAAGGATTACCGCATCATCGGCCACTCGCAAGCGGGCGTTGACACACACGGCATCGTGACGGGCAAGCCGCTCTTTGGAATTGATGTGCAACTCCCAGGAATGTTGTACGCAACCATTGAGAAGGCTCCTGTATTTGCCGGGAAGGTGAAAAGCGCAAATATCGAGCAGATCAAGGCTCTGCCGGGCGTGCGCCATGTCCTGGTGATTGACGGGGGCATCACTCCCGCCGCGTTCACGCCCTGGGAGCCGGGAATGGAACCGGGCATTGCAATTGTGGCTGATACCTGGTGGCAGGCGCAGAAGGCTCGCAAACAGCTGAAGGTTGACTGGGACCTGGGACCGGCAGCCACGCAAAGCACGGATGGCTTCAAGAAACGGGCAGAGGAGCTGCTTGTGGCGGCGCCGGGAACCACCGTGCGCAAGTATGGAGATGTGGACGCCGCGCTGAAGTCATCGGCAAAAGTGGTGGAAGCCACCTACCAGTATCCGCTCATTGCGCACGTGACGATGGAGCCACAAGGCGCCACCGCGCACTGGAAGGACGGCAAGCTGGAGATGTGGTCCACGAGTACGCTGCCGGTGGACGGCCGCGGCCTTGTTGCCAAGACGCTTGGTATCCAGGAGAGCGATATCAGCACGCACATGGTGCGCTCAGGAGGCAGTTTTGGCCGCCGGCTCCAGAACGACTACGCGGTTGAAGCCGCATGGATCGCCAAGCGCATTGACGCGCCGGTAAAGTTGCTCTGGTCCCGTGAAGATGACATCGGGCACGACGCCTTCCGCCCCGGCGGAACGGTTGGCCTGAAAGCCGGGCTTGATGCGCAGGGCAAGATCACCGCCTGGCGGCATCACCTGGTTACGTTTGGCGATGCAAAGCACTCGGCTTCAGGAGGCGGTATTGGCGCTGACACCTTCCCCGCTGGTTTTCCCCCGGCTTACGCGCTTTACACTTCTGCGCAACCACTGATGCTGCGCGCCGGAGCGCTGCGCGCCCCCGGTGACAACGCCTACTGCTGGGTGGCGCAGTCCTTTCTTGACGAGGTGGCTCATGCTGCGGGACGCGATCCGCTCGAGTTCCAACTGGACCTGCTGAGCAACAAGAAGTCGCCGTGGTCCGCGAGCGAGCACGACGCTGTGGGTGACCACGAGCCGGTGGGACAGTCTGTTCTGATCCCGGAGCGCTACAGAGCCGTGCTTGAGCTGGTAGCGGAAAAGTCTGGCTGGGCGAATCGCCGCAAGGAAGCTGGCCGCGGGATGGGAATCGCCTGCTGGTTCTGCCACCTAGGCTACTTTGCCGAAGTGGCGGATGTGAGCGTGGACAAAAACAACAAGGTCACGGTGCACCAGGTCTGGGCCGCTGGAGATGTGGGCAGCCAGATCATCAATCCGCAGGCCGCCGAGAGCATGGGATACGGCGGCATCATGGAGGGGTTGGGCCACATGGCGCAGGAGATCACGCTGGTGGACGGAGTGATCCAACAGTCAAATTTCCATAACCACCCCCTGATGCGGATGAGGCAAACGCCGAAGATCGAGGTCTATTGGCGCAAGACGGACTACGCTCCGACGGGGCTTGGCGAACCTACACTGCCGCCGATTTTGCCAGCGGTGGGCAATGCGATCTTCGCGGCCACCGGAAAGCGGGTTCGGACGCTGCCGCTGGCTCGGAGCGGGTTTAGCTGGGCTTGAGGTTGTGGTCTCCCAGGTCTCAGGAGCGAGACCTGGGGCACCCGGCAGCCGGTGTTTGCCACCTATTCGCGTTGACTGTATGTCTGTGAGCATTCCGGAAAAGTTCTTTTATTTTGAATGGTTTAGATGCGGCTTCACAGTTTCACTTGCAAAAGACGCACAGCTCAGTTTGTCGCTGCCGGCTTTGGCGGAATGGGTGGAGCTACGCTCAGCGGGAGCTGAGGGAAGGCGCGTGCTGCCCGCGAGATTCCGGGCAAGGTTTGGATGAGATATTCCACGACGGCGGATACCGAAGTATCGTGCTGGGCTGCCACAAATTCGGGCCTGGCGGTAGGCTTCAGTGCTGACGGTTATGGTGATGTTCTTGTCTCGCATGGGTTCGCTCCTCAAAGCAGTCAGATATTTCTTGCTGCTCTTCTATATAGTTTGCGCCAAATGCATCTAATAATCTGCAAACCATCTTCGGTGGATTAAAGCGAAACCAGAATGACTATGCCCTGCCGAGTTTGGTGGAGGGTTGCCGCCTCCTGGTGGTCGCGTGAACTTGAGTACATGGGCTTCTCGGTACACCAATTCTGGTTGAGCTACAGGCGGCTTCGGCAGAGCGGCGAGAGAACCCGGCTGGGGCGTGTGGGCGTGGTATGTTTTCAAGGCTTAACGGCGAGTGACACGGATCACTGTGTGCTGTTCAGACCTACATTGTGCGGCCATCATTCAATAGAATTGTTTCGCAGTTTTGAGGAGGAGAAAAAGCACATGTATTCGCAAAGGACGAAATCTGCTTGCCTGATGTTGGCATTGGCATGTATTGCATTGATGCCATTGGGTTGCAAGAAGCCACCGGCGGTGACCCTGGCGTGCCAGGCCAGCCCACCATCGGTATTCGCCGGGGAAACGGTGACAGCGACCGCAACCGCCGGGTCGCTGGATATCAGAAAGAAAATCAATGTGATTTACGGCTGGTCAGGCGATGGAGCGACCGGAACCGCTACAACGGCAACGGTCAATACGTCTACCCTTGCGCCCGGTAGCTACACGGTGAAGGCGACCATCAAGGAAGGCAAGGCAGGCAAGGAGGGCTTAAAGCCCGGCCAGGCTGCCGAATGCACGGCCAGCTACACAGTGAAGGAATTCGAGCCGCCGACGATCGGATGCACGGCCAACCCCGGCACAGTCAAGCCGGGTGATTCCAGCACAGTAACCGCCACAGCTGCGAGCCCGCAGGGACGCCCGCTGACCTTGAGTTACTCAGCTGCAGCCGGCACGATCAGCGGCAGCGGAACCACAGCCACCTTCTCCTCGACCGGCGCACCGACAGGCCCGGTTGGGATTACCTGCAACGTGGCGGACGACAAGAACCATACGGCGAGCGCGAGCACCAGCGTGACCATCCTCGCTCCTTATGTTCCTCCCATACCGCACAGCGAGGCGCTTTCTTCGATCAGCTTTGAGAGGGACAAGAAGCGTCCGACGCGTGTGGACAACGAAGCCAAGGCGATGCTTGACGCGGTTGCCCTGAACATGCAGAACAAGCCGGACGCCATGCTCGTGATCGTTGGGGAAGCGACGATTCTGGAAAAGACTCCGCCGAAGCATGTTCACAAGCATGCGAAGGTGATTGACATCGCTGCCCAGCGCGCCGTGAACATCAAGGCATACCTAGTGGGCGAGAAAGGCATTGATGCTTCCCGCATTACCGTTGCGACCGGCACTGCCGATAGCGCGACGGTGGAAGAATACCTGGTGCCCGCGGGAGCCAACTTCTCGGCCGACGTGCAGGGAACGACGCCAGTGGATGAGTCCGCAGTGAAGCCGGAAGAGCGGAAGCCACTGGCCGAGCGGCACCACAAGCACCTGGCCAAGGCAAATTAGTCTGCAAAGAGACGCAAAGCGGTCAGGCTCTTATGCCGTGTGGGTATTAGGGCCTGACGCGCGAAGGTTTGGTTGCAATTCCTTCGAGGTTGACCGGTATACCGGTCAACCTTTTTTATTGGCAAGCTGGATACGAGGGTAGCGTTCGCGTGCGGGGTGAAACGGCGGCTTCATTGAGGCTCGCAATAGAGCGATGCGGCGGCGGCGGCGGGTTGGCGGAAGGGTACATACAGCAGAAAAAACAAGGTCAGGGCGACGGCCTCGGCAGCGGCGATGTACCAGGGCCATGGTCCTAGAAACGTGAGTAGAGATACGGTCTGGGGTTTGGCGCGGAGGAACATGTTGTCCGTCTTGAAGATGGAATCGAAAGTGAAGACGAAGGCGGCATAGATGTTGAGGGCCAGCATTGCCCTGCCGATGGAGCCAGGCCGCGGTCGCGTCTGCCCGGACCAGACAAGATAGAGCACGGCGGCGACGATGAGGCCGTGGTCGGCGAAGTACTGCACGGATAGGAAGGTTGGGGAGGCCCCCGGCAAGTTTGGCGTGAGCAGCGACATGGAAGCCCCAGCGAGTGCGTAGTAATAAGTCAGATCGAAGATGGCCGGCTTGAGGGTGAGCAGCGCGGCGATGACGAGCCACAGCGAGGCATCGCAGAGTTCCAGAGGAACGTGATCTGGAAACATCTTGTTGCCGTGCAAGGCGAGACAGCCGTAATACGAGGCTGGGCAGAGGAAAAGCAGGGTGGCCAGAAGGATGCGCAGGTTTTTCGATTCTGGCGCGAGGTTCCGTTGGAGTGCGGCGAGAAGCGCGGCAAGCAGTGGGACCGAGGCGAGGATGAGAAGGTGCATTAACCCAAAGAGGTGAAGTTGGCTCGGCATGCGGTGCTCCGGCTAATGGGACAGACTCGTCTGATTGCTGAAGAGAAATTTCTGCTCCAGCTTTGGGCGGCTATGGCTCCTGCCGGGTCGTTGACGCGGGACTGCCAGGATACTTGTTTTGAGGCTTGGCTGGGCTTACGGAATTGTAGAACGGCTGAATCCCAAATTGGTATCCTGACGTGCTTTACGGACGCACCCTTAGCAAAGTTTGGCGTATTGAGAAGCATGCGTATCCCTGCAAACCGGGCGCAAGCTAACCTGTGATCGAGACAGGTGACTGGCGAAAGGGCGCGTCCGGCGCCTGACTGCGGTTCGAGGGTGCTTGAGAAGTGTGCATCCGATGTCCGGAAGCCCGAAACGGGGCGATATCCGATCTTGATCAAGCGGAGCCGGAACCATGGAAATCAAAAGCACGGACGTGCGGGGATATGGCAAGCTCCTGATGATTGGGACGGCGATGTTGCTTGCAGGATGCAACTCAGTTTTCGTCCTCTCGGGAAATCCGCTGCAGCCGAGCAGCAAGCCGGCAATCACGCAGGCGACGCTTGCAGCAGGAACAGTTGGAAATGCGTATAGCAGTACGATTGAGGCAACCGGCGGCACTTCTCCCTACTCCTACGGCGCAAGCAACTTGCCGAGTGGCTTGGCGAGCGGCAGTTCAACTGGTGTGATCACCGGGACTCCGGCGCAAAGCGCGATTGGAACCCGAACCGTCTCTGTTGAGGTGAGGGATTCTACGCAGCCTACGTCGCAATCGGTCACAGCGAATCTGAGCATTACGATTGCCGCTGCGGTGGTGCCCAGCACGCTGTCGATCACGACAACTTCTCTGCCTGGTGGAACGGTGGGCACGGCATATAGCGGTGCGGTGGTTGCATCTGGCGGCACCACTCCGTATACGTTCAATGCAAGCAATCTGCCGAGTGGCCTCTCAATCATTCGACCGGGGCAATCACAGGGACGCCGGCGCAAGGCTCGGCGAGGACGAAAACGGTTGCGGTTACGATGACGGACTCGACGCAGCCAGCTGCGCAATCGGCATCCACGAATTTGAGCATTACGATTGCCGCTGCAGTTATGCCGAGCACGCTGACGATTACGACGACTTCTCTGCCGGATGGAATTGTGGGCAGCACGTACAGCAGCGGGATCGCGGCGACTGGGGGAATTGGTCTGTACACGTTTAATGCGAGCAACCTGCCTAGCGGTCTCGCAATCAATAGTTCGACGGGCGCGATTACGGGCACGCCGGCGCTGAGTTCGGTGGGGACGGCGACGGTTATGTTTACGGTGACGGATGCGACTCAGCCTACAGCGCAGTCGGCCACAACGGATCTGAACATCACGGTGAATGCGGCAACTGTCGGGGCGTCCTGCGGGAACATGAGCACGGGAAATGGCGCGAGCCTGAACGGCTTTGTGCCGTTTCCATCCACCGATGCGTGGAATACGAATATTGCTTCCGCGCCGGTGGATCCAAACTCGGCGACCATTATTTCTGGATTCTCGGGAAGCAACCTGCACCCGGACTTTAGCACACTCATCGATGGCTATGGGATTCCCTACAATGTGGTGGACTCGAGCGCTACGCCGGGGGTTGGCATCACGATGACGATGTATCAATCAGAGAGTGACATCACGCCTTATCCGATTCCGATCACTACTCCGATTGAGGGCTTGCCTGCGGACTGCACGAATAACGGCGACAATCACCTGCTTGTGCTGGACAAGTCAAAATGCTGGTTGTATGAAACTTGGCAAACACAGCGGTGCAACGGTGTGTGGACGGCGGCGAACGGCGCGATCTGGGATTTGACGATGAGCGAGCGGCGTCCGTTTGGATGGACCTCGGCGGACGCGGCGGGGTTGCCTATCTTTCCGGGGCTGGTGCGCTACGACGAAGTTGCCGGGGGAGCGATCAATCATGCGATCCGCATGACGGTTGCGCACACCAGGAGCGATGCGAACGGCGGATACTTTGTGGCGCCGGCAACGCACGCGGCAGGAAACAATTCAAGCACTGAGAATGTGATGGGCATGCGGCTCAGGCTGAAGGCGAGCTTCGACATATCCGGGTTTAGCACGAACAACCAGGTGATTCTGAAAGCGATGCAGCAATATGGATTGATTGTTGCGGATAACGGCAGCAACATGTACTTCCAGGGAGCGACGGATGCTC
>OBLU010005366.1_pt1 | contig 11497 bp, 20 predicted proteins | sample 1518681 | NCBI WGS metagenome assembly OBLU01 (sample SAMEA3539304, study PRJEB22396) | soil metagenome | biome: tundra; feature: field; material: soil | place: USA | collected 2010-05 | depth 0.15 m
GTCAAAGCAGACGGCGATTTGAAGCGCAATATCGAACAACTCTCGTTGCCGTATTCAATGGGGTTTCTCATGGTTCCGAATGAGAATCTTTCACTGGTCAATGATTTGATTCTGACACATCTCGATACTCGCCCGTCATTGGTTGACGCGTTTATTGGTATGTACAAAACACGTCAGGATCAGGCCGAACTATCACTCGGAACCTTGCACAACCCATCTGACTATCTGACCGAACCTGGTGCGCGTGAAAAATTTTACTTTGAATACGCGTACCTTGCGTTTGAAGTGCCTGCGCAACTTAAGCTAAACGGATTGTATGAGCAGGAATCTGCCAAGCTTCAATCGACTATTGCCAACGTTACGGATGAGATTACCATTCTCATGCGTGAAAGCTTGCTTGAATTGGTATCGCATCTCAAGAGTGCTTTGGAGCCTAATGCAGATGGTAAGCCAAAGAGATTGTTTGCTAGCGCTGTGACGAATATTCAAGATTTTCTTGATACATTTAAATCAAGGAATATCACGAACGATTCAGACTTGGAAAGCTTGACTACCGAGCTTTCCAAAGTGTTACACCCTAACTTCGATGTGAACGTCGTCAAGGCCGATAGTCAGTACAAAGACACCGTACATACCAGCATGGCGGAGATTGCAGCCAAGTTGACGGCAATGATTGAAATTGTACCGGGACGTAAATTTAGACTGGAGTAGCCGGACCCAGTACCCTGTTACATTATCCCCCTGAGATGATCAGGGGGATTTTTTTTGGGTCAACATATATCCCATAAGGCTTTTCTATAAACTATCTGGTAGCAGGACTCTGTACCATCTCCCCGCAATAGACGGCATATTTGCCATGCTATCCCACCAGAAAGTTATAGACGTGCCTTAAACGGCTAAGTAAAGCGATTTATCTCACAAGTTGTTGATAATAGGTCAGTTAGGTATACAATACACTGTAGGAACCTTTCTAAGGCTTTGTCTGATAGTCTGATACCCTGATACCATCCCCGTCTATCTATTGTTTATAGGGGAAAGTAAAGCAATTTACTAGCGGGGTTTTGATTCCTGTAAGATGTATCTGGACAAGTAATTAGTTCAAACCACAAACTAAATACTTTTGTTGTGAGTTCGAACTAATTCTTTAATTCGGGCTTCGAACTAATGTTTTGGTTTTTCCGTTTTGCCCGGTCTAGGCCGGTCGGAGTTCATATAAGATATACCTGAGTAAACCGTTTGGTACTTTGGTACTTTGGTACTCCTGAGTAAACCGTTTGGTACTTGGCACATTCGTTTGGTACTTCAAAAGTTTTCCACAGGTATTTTAAAAAAGGAGCTTGACAACCATTTATTGAAGGAGTACCGTTAGATCATCGAGTTGGAGGGAGAGTTTTCAATGGATATTAAGAACATTTACGACGCGGTAATCTTTACATCTGTTGCCGTTACGTTGCGAGATGCGGTAGTGGATGCGATTCAACAGAAAATTAACCTTAGCTATGCGAACCTTCGCTATGCGGACCTTATCGGTGCGAACCTTAGCTATGCGGACCTTATCGGTGCGAACCTTCGCTCTGCGGACCTTATCGGTGCGAAAAACATCACTGACAAGTTGGCAATTGCACAATTTCAATTCATTCCGACCGATGGCCCATTTATCGGATGGAAGAAATGTAAGAATGAAGTTATTGTAAAACTTTGCATCAGCACATCGGCACAAAGGAGTCATGGTACAGAAAGAAGATGCCGCGCGTCACAAGTCAAGGTGCTGGAAGTATTCGGTGCAAGTGAGGGCATTAGCTCTTATGACCCATCCGTGATCTATCGCAAGGGAAAGATTGTTAAGTGTGTCAAACCGTTTGACGAAAATCGTTGGGATACTTCCGCATCTGGTATACACTTCTACCTGACAAGGGAAGAGGCCGAAGCGCACTAAATTGACAACTTGTCCACAAATGTTTTACAGGAAACGAAAGGAGACGCAATGGCAAACCGAATGCATGTTTCGCCCCGCGAAATGCTTAAGAGCATAGGGGCAAAGCACATCAGGACTGGCAAGCATGAGGTATGGCGCTTGCCGAATAACCGGACGGTTGTACTGTCGAGTACACCGAGTGATCGACACGCCGAACAAAACCAATTGAGAGATGTTAAGAGGGAGATGGTAAAGTGAGAAACGACAATGAAAATCCGATCAATCCGATTGACCCGAACGATGGGCCACTTTCGCACGTCGATAAGCTGAAAGCTTGCGCGTTGCTAACGGCTGCACTCTTTGAGGGTGTTAGTGTACTTGAGAAGATACTCGCAGAGAATGGTGTTATCACTAACGCAATGGACGACCCCAAAGACCAATTGTGGCAGTTGGGTAAACTTCTGGTCAAACTTATTCACCAGTTGGAGGGGCAGGAATCTCAGCAATCTCCTAAAGAAAATGTGGAGAAGCCAGAAGCTGTGACCCCGAACACTAACTTTGCGGCTGAAGCTGGCGAATCACCTTCACAGGATGAAGTTAATGCGGAGATTGCGAGAATCGAAAGACTCTCGAAAATGGCAAGCTAAGCAACTAACGTATTATTTACCTTGACAGTATCGTTTGGTACTGGTATGGTACTGTCAAGGTAGTAATTCTTAGAGCGTTAGCAGGGATGGGGATTTCTAGGGTCTGGACAACTGCTGACAGTGAGCGACTTGACAAGTATCCGACTAAGAATTACCACAATTTTTAAGATTCATCTGGAGAAGTTCATGACAACCAAACCCAACCCGATGCCAGGCAATCCCAAGTGCAAGCACTGCGGAAAGTCTGTGATATGGTACGTAGACTTAAATTGCGACCCTGAATTAGTCGGGTGGAAGCATATTGAATCTAACGGGCACTTTCTGTGGATGTGTAATGATTGTAACATGCTCAATCGTGCCGATGTGGATATGAGTCAAGTCCAGAAGCCACTTACTGTAGTAAACGTTTCAAAGAAGTCCCCGAATTATGGCGACAGCCAGTACATAGGACACAAGTGCTATTACTGTAACGAAGATATTGAAAAACTTCTCTCAGGAGAATGGAAAGGACATTGGAGGCATTCAGATTATCAGGATAATTGGGCAAAATCTAATCTTTTTTCTTGCCGTTCTAGCAATACATTTGACGGCGAATGGCATGTGGCAGATTGCAAGGCCAGTCCTAACCCGAATAGCCCCATCAAAGTCACTAAAGAGACAAAGATCGTTACGACACAGGTTAAGACAGTGACGTATACTGTACAGGTGAGCGACAAGCTTTCAGTACCAGAGAACAAGGGACGCAAATTCAGAACCGAGTGAGGAGCAATCATGGGAACACGGCATACCATTTGTGTGTATTCTTCTGGAGAACTCAAGCTGTCACAGTACGGACAGTGGGACGGTTATCCAAGTGGACAGGGAATAACTATCCTGTCTTTCCTGAGAGACAAACTTGATGCAGAAAAGTTTCTCAACAACTTAAACAAGGCGTATGAGCTGAAGACAGACGGCGAGTGTGAGAAGCTTTTCAACAAACTCGCTACCAAGCCGTTTGTGTCGAGAGATACCAGCGCAAAGATTCTCCCGATGATTCAGGATTTCAAGGGGAAGAAGTTTCCTTTGGTACTTGGGGATAGTTTCCTTGCTGATAGTTTGTTCTGTGAGTGGGCGTATGTGATCGACTTTGACGCAAACGAGTTTCAAGTGTACAAAGGTTTTAATAAGAACCCATTACAGTTGTCTGACAGATACTTTTATCTCGAAGACAAGGCAGAAGACGGATACCACCCGGTCAAGCTTTCGAAGACATACAAGCTTGATGCTCTGCCGAGCAATGATGATTTCCTAAAAGCCTTTGCCAAGAAAGAAAAGGAGTAATATGGAGAAGTTTAAGACACCTAAGCCAACCGTACAGCTAACAGGCGAAGATGGAAACGTCTTTGGCATCATTGGTCGCGTATCCAAGGCGCTGAAGAGGGCCGGGATGCCTGAAGAGGCAATCGAGTTTACCACTAAAGCGTTCTCTTGCCATAGCTATGACGATGTACTGCAACTTTGCTTCGCGTATGTGGAGGTAGAGTAGTGGCGTATTCCGAGCAATTCTCATGCGATCTTTGCAAAGCCATTCGCAATCCGCTGACCAATAACTGGTACCTTGCTAAACACGTCGAGAACTGCGGCATACTTATTACCAGTTTCGATAGCCTGATAGCGAAGCAAGGTACCCACACAACACTTTGTAACGATGGATGTATTGGCAAATACATCTATCAGAACACTAACCACTCTCTCTTGGACCCACATTGCAAGATTTTAGAGGTCTGCCGTCTACCGTTGACGAGCAATGACGATTTCCTGCATCAGAACACTAACCATTCTCTCAAAGAAAATCTGGAGAAGCTATGAGAAAGATCGACATTTACGTTAGGTCCGATGGCAAGGTGAGCTACTGGGGAAGCACTACGAAACACACTACTTGCAAGGCTGCTATTGACAGCGTAACGTATGGTACTCCGGGTCCGACTGGTATTCAGGTTGGGCCAAGCGACACACTAATTGCCAGATTCGACAAGAGGGGACACAGATGAAATCAATAATCCCATGGCTTAATCTTTTGGTACTCGCTTTGGTACTCTTCGCCGCGTTTACAGCCATTCGTGCCTGTAACGCATGTGTAGATAATCATGCGCAATGGAAAGTCTTGACGCGAAACAAGATGACGCAAACTATACACAGAAACCATGCCAAATATTATATGGCGCTAACTGAACATTGTAGTTGACAAGCTTAGTCGATACGTGTACTATTGGATTAGTAATCAAGCACTGAGTGAGGGACTAAGTGGCTGACATAGTTTGCAAACATTGCGGATTGACTATCGAACCACACGAAACTCGTTATGGCCCTCTGTGGACGCATTCTGCACACTATAATTCAGAGTTGGCTCAAAACATAGCGACTTGGTTTTCCTGCGACTATGCAGAGGGATTAGATGTACGAGAAACGGAACGGCGGGCCGAACCTGCTCCAAGTAATGTTAGCGGGTTTGTGATTGAAGCCGTACCTGTTCCGGTAGCTAAGAAAGCTAAGAAAATTAAGAAAATTAAGACACCAGTCGGAGTTAAGACGACATGTAAGCATTGCGGGTTAGCGATTGAGAAACTATCACCGGCCAACAAGTACCAATCGAACACTACCGGATGGCAACACCATGCAGGATGGCAGTTTGAGACATGTTATTATGCTTTTGGTGATAATAAGAAAGACAACCCATTCAAAAAGCCGAATCATACGACTTACAAAGAATCCGAACAGGCTGAACCTTCTGATGAGTGGTTGGAAGCAAACGGATTCAACCAACTAACGCCGATGCTTTTAATCGGTAAGTCGCAAGTTGTCAAAATGAAGTTTAAGACAGCTACGGTTATACCCGCAGAGCACGAGTTGTGTATGTACTGCAATGAACCTGTTAACCTTTCAACGACCGCGACATTCCTGCTAGATTGGGAGCACTGCTCTGGTGCTTTTATGTGTGACCGGGCAGTAACGCTGGATGGATTGGTTCATACAGCCGATACGTTTAACGTACCAAATGTATCGTCTAACAAACCAGACAAGGAAGTTAGGACAGCATTCTTCGAATTTCTGAAGAATAATCACAAGAAATCGGCTGTTTCTATACCTGCACATGACGGCACATTTCCAGTAGGCAGGAAATTTAGACACGAAAAAAGCGAAAAAGAGTAAGAAAAGACTTGACAACCAGATTCATGAATGGTATAAAGAAGGAGAGGTAGGAGAAAACATGAGCACTACATCAAGCGTATCGTATCCTACAGTTTCACTGGGGACTCTGTTAACAGTAGCATTCATTGTACTTAAGTTGATAGGCGTGATCCATTGGAGTTGGTGGTTAGTACTACTCCCGTTTTGGGGACCGATTGCATTAGGTTTGGTCCTTCTGGTAATCGCCGGGGTTGCTTTACTTGCTTTAAACTAAGCTAGCTAACCTCTAAACCTTAACCGTAGTTAACAAATTTATTCTTGAAAGGAATAAACCATGTCTAAGAAAAAGAGCAACATCGAAGTTAGTGAAGTGGTTCCAGAGATTTCACCAGAAGTTATTTCTGGAGAAATGACAGAAGCCATCGCGCCAGCGGCAAGTGTGTTTGCCACTGACGAAGTGGAAATCTCTCCGCGCGGCAGGACGCCTAAGCTGGCATATCCGGTTACAGAATTGCTGCCCGGTTCGAACCAGTCTTTTTTGGTTCCGACCACGACTGACAACGTGAAGGCTATTATGACTTCCGTTCGCACGTTTGCCTATCGCCATGGCGTGAAGTTGACGTTGCGCTTGGTTGACGGTGGAGTACGTGTTTGGAGGAAGGCATAATCCTCCTGTGAGAGGAGTTCCGTGGAGGTTCTCCTCTTCTCTCTTCTTTTAAAGACTTTTGCAACAACTAAGCGAATAATCAAAGGAGATTTATGGGAAAGAATTATAACAAGGCCGCTAAGAGCGACACATATACGTTTACTACAAACGTAAAGGATGACTACAGTACACGGGTAGTCGATGAAGCTAAACCAGAAACAAACTTTCTACTGTTACTCGATCATGACAGGAGAGACGGCTATAACGGCATTGTAGTAGTGGAGCTACGATTGGCGAGTGGAAGGAAAGAATTCTACCGGCAACCGACCGCCCTTTCCAAGGTCTTGTCACATCCGATGTAGAAGATGCTGCAAGAGAGTTGGAGAATCTTCGTCACCAGATACGCAGGATTAAGAACATTCTGGAAGAGAAGTATATCAAGGTTGCTGTAGAGAGTTTCTGAACAACTTAAGTTTGCCGTGTCTAGGTGTGACAAAGACTTAGTTGGCTGTCACCGCTAGGTATACCAACCACACGCCTTGACAGAAGGAAATCGGGCCAAAGAAGACTCGACACGGCAACACACATTGTACGGTGGCCTAGACCGTAACGTATCCACTTATAGTGCTAGTCTAGAGCAGTGGGTAGACCGCCTAATGTATTTGGTACTTGGTATTGTGGGTATGGTGGAATTGGCAGACACCGTTGCCTTAAGAGCAACCGTCTACGGACATGGGGGTTCAAGTCCCTCTACCCGCACCAGAATTTACTTGACTTTCAACAAAAGGAGCATTATGATTATCACAACACTTGCATTAGCAACACATACCGTATGGATGCCATGGTTAACAGCACGTCTTGGAATCCTTCGCATCTTAGTTGGCCACTTACTGAGCATTTTATAGAAAGGTTCTCATGCAAAACTTGACGTTGGATGAAATCAAGAAGCTAGTTACCGAAATACCGAAGGAACGGAACAGACTTATGGTACTTGTCGGCCTGTTTCATGGTTTGCGTGTCTCAGAATTGATCAATCTCAAGAAAGAAGATATAAAGGATGGTTATGTCAGTGTCCAGAGATTAAAGGGCTCTCTTAAAACTATTCAGCCATATGTCAGACACCCCGATCCACTGTTGAACGAAGCAGAAGGATTGACCAAACTGTTTGGTACTCTAAAGCCTAAAGAGAGATTGTTCCCTATGACTAGGGATGGAGTTGCTAAACTGATCCAACGGGCAGGAGCGAGAGCAGGACTACCGGGACACAAACTACATCCACACATTCTAAAGCATTCGTGTGCTATGCTCACAATTAGAAGCGCCGGGATACAATACGTGAGACAGTATTTAGGTCACAAGAGCATCAAGAGTACAGGCGAGTACCTGAAGGTAAATGATGAAGAAGCTTCAGCAGCAATCGCAATGTCATTTGGTACTTAGTAACTAAAAGGAGAAGGAATGGCAATTACAAAGAAAGCACTATCAATTCGCGCTTTGAAAAAAAAGGCCGAGACGACCAAGAAGAAGCGCACGCATTCACGCATTATTAGCACTTGGTTGAAAGCATTACGTGGACAACTTCCTACCAAGTATAAGAAGGTTACCGGCAGTTTGTGCAAGGTTACTTCTACTGGTAAGGTCAAGGGTCATTGTTGCCTTGGGGTGTTGTGTGATCTGGCGGCGAAGGCCGGTATCATTCCAATGCCAGATTTTAAGCTTGGGTGGGATGTTAACTATGATATGTTGTACGATGGTAGAACTACGGATTTGTCCTACACCGTTTTACAGTGGGCCGGTTTGAACGGTTCCTGTGGGGAGTTTATCAATTCCAAGGGAAACGACACAAGTTTGGCAGCGTACAATGATAAGGGCAAGTCTTTTAAGCAAATTGCCGACATTATCGAGTCGAAGCCAGAGGGTCTTTTCGTAGAGGTTTAATAGGATGGGGGCATGAAAATGCCCCTTGACTTTTTCCTCCGGGTCTGGTACAATAGAGTCTGAGGATAAAAATGTTCAACCAATACAAACAAGATAAAAAGAATTTCATCAAAGCTGGCGCATCTGCATTTAGTGCGCGTATTCCATACTACAATAACCCTTACAACATCAACCCATTCAGGAGCCTTTGGATTCGTGGATGGAAGGCAGCAGAGAAAGAGTTCTTCGAAATGGTGAAGAGAAGCAAGGCCATTCAGGAAACCCTCCCGTTAGATGAGGTAGACGAATGAAGCCATTAACGGAATCAGTTCCTATAACACATCTTGTAGGAAGTGTTGTGTTCTATTACGACAATGGTTGGCACATGGGAACTCTAGACGAAATCAAAAAGGGACTGGCGTTGATAATCCCAACAGCAGCGTACAAAGCAGGAAAAAAGAAGCGCATTAGCATACCTGTTGACGATGTGAAACCACTGGAGATTTGATGGAACTGGATCAATTTATCGAGAAGTTCGGGGGCATGACTGAGGAGTACACTTTCTATGGTGGACAAGTGACTTTAAGGTATGACCCTAAAAAGCACGTCTATCTTCTAATGACCAAGAATGGCCTAGAGGTACAAGATGGTGTGACAAGTATTTGTCATATAATTGACAAATCGGCAGCACTTGTACCTTGGGGTTGTAAGATGATGGAGCAGAAGTTACTACTGACTACTCCTACATCAAACGGCATGGTACTTGCGTCTTTTAAACAGTACATGGACATTGTAGCAGCAGCCAAGACAGCACACAAGGAGAAGCTTGAAGAAGCTGGCAACCTAGGAAAGATTGCTCACGCATGGATTGAAGAATATATCAAAGAGAAGTTGGACCCTAATGTAATCGTTCCCGATCTACCGATTGATGAACGTGCAAAGAATGCTTGTATAGCTGCGCTGACTTGGATGGCACGTCATAACGTTAGATGGTTGTTCACCGAGCGTAAAGTATACTCTAGGCATTATAAATATGCTGGTACTATGGACGGTCTTTGCAAAGTGGATTCCTGCACCGACCCCAACTGTTGTCCAAATAAGTTTGTGGACAGATTGACCATAGCCGATTGGAAGAGTTCGAACTACCTATATCCTGAGTACATGCTTCAGACAGCAGCGTACATGCAAGCGTACCGTGAGGAGATGTGTGAGAACGTAGTAGATCGTTGGGTAGTTAGACTTGGTAAAGACGATGCAGCATTCGAAGCATGGCACCTTGAATGGGATACTTATGAAGTAGACTTTAAAGCGTTCACTGATGCGCTGGCCCTAAGCAGGAGCATGGCTACGATTGGTGAGAGACTTACCAAAGTAAAGAACACATACAAGTTGGCCAAGAAAGCAGTTAAGGCTGAAGCTTTAAAGTTGAAATGTAAAAAGGCCGATAAGTATAAGGGACAGAGAAAACCGAGTTGTGGATGCAAGTTCTGTGAAGATAAATATGCACAAGTTCAGGCCAGCAAACCACCGAAGATCACTAAAGCAAAGAAGGCCAAGCTAATGAAGGTCGCAGCAATAATTGCACCGGACCTGATAAAATCTTTGCAAAGTTTGTTAGAAAAGCCTTGACAAATCGTTTGGTACTTGGTACACTGGTTATGTAAATCTTTATCGGCACAGGGTAGCGTCTGAATTGGGTGATTCGTGGCGCTACCCTTCCGGGGAAACCAATGAAACAACTTAAAGGAGAATAATGGGAACAGCACTGACAGTTTTAAACAACACACAATTAACCGAAGGTGGACAAGGAATTGACTTTAACAGCCCCTTGTTTCGCATCAAGCCAGCGACAATTACTGTCGTTCAGAAGAACACACTTATTGAGGGAGCGATTCCCGGTAAGCTTCGCATTGGTGCTACAGGCGACCAGTATGATGAAATGTTCTGTACACTGCTTGTCATGCCGAATGAATCTCGCTCATGGCACATTGGCAACCAAAACGAATTGAACCGCACACCGGAAAACCTGATGTGTTTCAGCAGGGACATGATTAAGCCTGATGTGACAGCCAAAATGCCACAGGCGATTACATGTGCTACTTGCGCGAAGTCAGATTGGAAGCCGTGGCAGGAACATAAGAAGGCTACAGGATTTGCTGACAAGAACCTTATACCACCTTGTGATCCTAGTTGGTATGCCGTCATGTTAGACACGGTGTTTCAGTTGCCTCTACGCATGTTTATTAGAAGCAAGTCACGCGAACCGTTCGAGCAAGGAATGCAGAATCTAGCAAGAACCCTTGCTATTAGTAAGGCACAGGGCAAGAAACCAAACATCTTTGATGTGAAGTTTAGACTTGGTACTAAGACAATCACCACAGGTAAGTTCCAAAGCTATGTCCCAACGTTCACTGACTTCAAGTACATTAGTGATGAGGAACGTGAAAAGTTTGGTGAGATTTACCTTGCCTACACCAATAAGGGTCAGGGCAATCAACAGTCTGCAACCACAGCAGAGATAGAGGCCGCAAACCAAGCAATTGACAGCGCGGTACTCAATCCTGAGTACGTAACCGAAGAGTCAACAGGAGACATTATCATCTAATGAAAGACTTCCTCACAACGTTGTTAATCTTGGGCGGTCTGACTATGTTCCCTCAGACCGTTCACGCGGCTAAGAAACCAGTGAAAGTATCCGCTGAACAACAGATAGACAAACAGTACGTAGTAACTTTACTTACTATGCGTGGGTACGAGAATACAGATTGCACTGATGCAGACTTTCCCGACATTGCCCACAACTTTAGCGTAGCATTGAACGACTTGGGCAATATGTACAATGACCTACCGACTACATCTGTGGATTGGTGGAAGGATACATTTAAATCTATCAATCTAATTACGGAGTCTAACTCAGCTATTGCAAAACAGGCCGAGTGTCAACGTGATGCAACTGATGGTAAGAACAAATCAGCAAAAATGTAAAGGAGAGGGCATGTTATTATCAGAGTATTTGGATACAGACAAACTTGGACAACACCTTAACAGTGGTTTGGTACATGCATCTACCCACCCTGATAAGAACATACCTTTGGCTATTTACACCTACACAAGAAAGGCGTTTTATACGGGTGCTTGGGATGATGTGATTAGAAAGTGTCGCGGCCTAATCATAGATACTGAGACAGACTTTGTAGTATCTCG
>OBLU010005368.1_pt1 | contig 11494 bp, 8 predicted proteins | sample 1518681 | NCBI WGS metagenome assembly OBLU01 (sample SAMEA3539304, study PRJEB22396) | soil metagenome | biome: tundra; feature: field; material: soil | place: USA | collected 2010-05 | depth 0.15 m
TGTTGATGAGCAGCGGCTGGTTGAGTCCGAGCATGGTCAAAGCGCGGCGGCGCGCCTGGAGACCATTGTCGCGCCAAGGCGGGCCGTTTGCCCACACACCGGGGCGAAGCGCCCGCTTGTGGAGGGATGGCGGCCGGTGGTGAGAAAAGCGTTGGGGCTGGCGCGGGCAGCGCGCATACTGGGCAGATTATGCGGAGGAAGAAGGAACTGCCGCGGATCAGCCGCGCCGCGGCCATCCGGGTGACGCTCAGCGTGGCGCTGGTTCTGGGGGCCACCTGCCTGGTTCTGCAATCGACCGTGTGGCACGATACCGAGCCAGCGGAGGCCGACCAATACTATACGGAACTGCCGGGAGTGGATCTGAGCGGCCTGCAACCGGCGGAAAAAGACGCGCTGCTGAAGCGGCTCAATAAGCAGCATTGTTCCTGTGATTGCCTGCGCACGATTGCCAGTTGCCGCAACCGTCACACTTCCTGCACCATGAGCCTGGCGATCGCGCGGCAGGCGGTGGAAGCGGCGAAGAAGCATTAGCGTCACCACCTTGCCTTACGGCACCCGCAGAGACGCTCGGGGAACCAGGCGGGCGGAGTTCAGAATGAAAGTCATCTCCGAAGTGACGTGTATGACGGCTGCGAGCAATGGGCTGAGGACGCCGATGGCGGCGAGCGCGACACCCAGAGCATCGACGGCAAGCGTACCGGCGAAGTTGAACAGTATGATGCGGCGGCAGCGGCGGGCGATTTGCAGGAGGCCGGCGCAATCGAGGAGGTCGTTGCCGAGCAGGAGAACGCTGGCGGTCTGGCGGGCCAGGTCGGTGCCGGAGCCCATGGCGATGCCGACGGTTGCCTCGGCGAGCGCGGGGGCGTCGTTGATTCCGTCGCCCACCATGGCTACCCGCTTGCCGGCACGGATGAGCTGTTGCACCCGCGCTAATTTTTGTTCGGGGAGCATCTCGGCCTCGAAATCGGGGACCGCCAACTGGCGGGCCACTTTTTCGGCGACGTCGCGGCCGTCGCCAGTGAGGAGGAGCACGTCCAGGCCCATGGTGCGGAGGACAGAGACGGCCTCCACGGCCTCTGGACGGAGCATGTCTTCGATGAGGAGAGAGCCCACGAGAAGGCCGCGGTAAGCCACCAGGACGCCGCCGGGATTGGCCGGCAAGGTCCGCAGTTGGGCGTCCAGCGATTTTATGGACCGCAGGAGCGTAGTGTTGCCGACCAGGAGTTCACCGCCATTCCAGGTGCAATGGACGCCCTGGCCGGGGAGATATTCGAACGTTTCGGGTTCGCTCAGGGGCAGGTCGAGTTGGGAGGCTTTCTTGAGGACGGCCTTGGCCAGCGGATGTTCCGAAGGGCGCTCGGCAATGGCGGCCAGTTCGACCACGCGGTGGTAATCCACCCCGGGACAGGGCGTGATCTGCACGACGTAAGGTTCGCCAAAGGTCAGCGTGCCGGTCTTGTCGAGCACGACCGTGTCGACCGTGCCGAGGGCCTCCATGTAGCGGCCCCCTTTGACAATGGCCCCGGAACGGGCCGCCCGGCCGATAGCGCCCAACACAGCGAGCGGTGTTCCGGCGGCGATGCCACAGGCGCCAGCCACGATAATGACGGCGATGGCGGAGCGGATGTTGTGGGTGATGACGAGGGTGACAACCGCGGCGGCCAGCGCGAAATAGACCAGCCAGGCGGAGAGGCGATCTGCCAGCTTCTGGACGGGGGCGCGCGATTTCTCGGCCTTCTCGACGGCGTCTATGACGCGGCCGAAGACGGTGTCCAGGCCGAGCCGTTCGATGCGGACATCCAGCGTGCCGGCGTGATTGTGTGTGCCGGCAAACACGGTGGCGCCTGGCAGTTTATCGACCAGGATGGATTCTCCCGTGATGCTGGACTGATCCACCATGGAGCGGCCGGACAAGACCACGCCGTCGACGGGGATTTCGGCACCGGGCCGGATGACGACTATGTCGCCGGGGCAAAGCTGGGCAGTGGACACCTCTTCCACGCCATATCCGCGCCGACGCCATGCGGTTTTGGGAAGCAGGTCGAGCAAGTTCTGGATGGCCCGGCGGCCGCGGCTGACGGTGAGGTGTTCGAGCATTTCCGCGCCGAGGACAAAGAAGAGAATGAAAAGCGCGGTGGAAAACTCTTTGATGGCCAAGGCCGCTGTGAGGGCGAGGGTCATGGAGAGTTCCATGGTCATGCGGCGGGCCGCCATGTTGTCCACGGCTTCGCGGAAGACGGGGTAGCCTCCGATCAGAGCCGCGGCCAGGGACACCGGCTCGAGGCCGTTCAAGCGAGGCGAGACGCCGGTCCAACTGGCAGCGGCGGCGGCGCCGACCAGCGCGAAACGGACCAGATCCGCTACGTCGACGGGGTGGTGCTCGGCCGAAGCCTGACTCACCGGAGAGGCTGGGTGCGGGGCCCCTATGATGGATTTTGTAGCAATAGCCATGGTGACCGCGATTATCGGGCAATCGTCGCAGGACTGCACGAAAAAACTCACGGGCGGGCACGGGCCGGACGCGAGCGGTCATAACTGGCGGCATTCGGAATTTTTGGACGGGCGTACCGGACGGCAGGACGGCAAGCGGCCACCAGGGCCGCAGGTCCCGGTTTTCAGCCTGCTCCAGGCAAATTTCAGCCCGCCTGTGAGAAATGACTTAGGCTTCGGGCGCCTGCCTCCCGATACTGGATGCCATGACGAAAACTCTCGCTTCTTGCGTGTCTGTGGTGGTGTGCTTCGGTGCGTTGAGCTATGGGCAATCCGGCGGCAGCTCCGGAACCGTGCGAGGTTCGGTGCTGGATCCATCGGGGGCGGCTATCGTGGGCGCCGCGGTGCAGATTCAGAATCCGGTGTCGCACTTCGTCCGATCGATCCTGACCGATAGCCAGGGGAAATTTGAGTTCGACAACATTCCCTATAACAACTATCACGCCAGCGCCGTGGCCAAGGGATTTCAGGGCAGCGAGCGGGATCTGGACGTGCGTTCCCCGATACCACTGGAGTTGAAGATCGGCTTGAAACTAGGCGTGTCCAATGAAAGCGTGACAGTGGTGGCCGCCGGGGATCTGATGGAGAACGATCCCGTAGCACACACGGATGTAGATCGGGGGCTCTTCGATCGGCTTCCCCTCGAAGGTCAATCGTCCTCACTCAGCGCGCTCGTCACACAGTCCGCTCCCGGGGTTGCAGCCGACTCCAACGGCCTTTTTCATGGCTTGGGCGATCACGCCTCGAACTCGTTCTCGGTCGATGGAGAGTCGATCACAGACCAGCAAAGCAAGGTCTTTTCCAATCAGCTTCCTGTCGATGCGGTAGAGTCACTGGAGGTGATCCAGGGCGCCCCTCCCGCCGAATATGGCGGCAAGACCAGCCTGGTGATTGTGGCCACCACGCGGTCGGGCCTCGGCGTCACGCAACCGCGTGGCGAGCTGACGGCATCATATGGCACATTCGGAACTTCGAATGAGGCGTTCAGCCTTGCCACTGGCGGCCAGACCTGGGGCAACTTCGTCGCCGTGAACGGATTGAACACGGGCCGGTTTCTGGATCCGCCGGAATTCACAGTGATGCACGACAAGGGTAATGAAGAGAACGTTTTCGACCGAATCGATCTAAGACCGTTGGATTCGAACAACGCAATCAGCCTGAACTTGCAATTCACCCGCTCCTGGTTTCAAAACCCGAATTCATTCGACCAGGAGTATCACCCCGGTGTGGTTAACCCCGTGACCGGCGCTCCGCTGGGCCCGGCGGACCAGCGTTCGCAAATCAAGACCTATAACTTCGCTCCGTCGTGGACGCGGACGCTTAATCCGCACACCGTGTTAACAGTCGGCCTGTACCTGCGAAAGGATCAATTTAACTACTATCCCAGCCGGGACCCATTTGCCGACTTCTCTCCGGACCTGCAGAGCGAGACTGTCACACAGTCCCGGTCTCTCGCCAACGCAGGTGTTCGGTCCAGCCTGACGTATGTAAACGGCACTCATAACATCAAGGCGGGGTTCACGTATGGACACACCTTCCTCACCGAGGGTGACAGTGTCGGTATTGTGGATCCAGGGGTTGTTTCTTCCATCTTGCCGTCGTGCCTGGATGCGAACAACAATCCCCTGCCCGGTACACCCTGCGCGATTCTGACGCCCTATGACCTGACCAGCGGCGGAAAGGCATTCGCGTTCCACGGGCACGCGGACGTCAAGGAGCTCGCACTCTACTTCCAGGATACGATCACTAAGGGTCACTGGTCGTTTAATCTCGGCCTTCGCGGCGATTTTTACAACGGTCTTAGCACCGCCAGGCAGGCCGAGCCTCGCCTTGGAATCTCGTACAATCTCAAACCGACGAATACCATTTTCCGTATCTCTTATGCGCGAACCCTGGAAACCCCATTCAACGAGAATCTGGTGATTGCCAGCACCGGGTGTAACAATCCGTTTCTCGCAACCATTGTGCCCCCGCCGGGAGTCACGTGTAATCTGGGGCCGATTCATGCGGGCTACCGCAACGAGTTCCACGCCGGGCTGGAGCAGGCGTTCGGCAGATTCCTGGTTATCGACGCCGAATACATCTGGAAATACACTCACAACGCCTTCGATTTCGGCATCGTGGGCGCCACCCCCATCTACTTTCCGATCGAGTGGAGCAGTTCCAAGATTCCCGGATATGCTATCCGCGCCAGCATGCCGGACTTCCACGGACTTACGGCATATGTGGTGATGTCCGGCGTGGCCGCACGCTTTTTCCTGCCGCAGGTAGCCGGGTTGCCTATCATTCCCGTGGGAAATGAGGTCTTCCGAATCGATCACGACGAGTTATTCAACCAGACCACGCACCTGCAATACCAGCCGTGGAAGCGCGGGCCGTGGTTCGCGTTCAACTGGCGCTATGACAGCGGGCTTGTATCCGGTGCGCTGCCGTGTTCCGCGCCCACTGGAACATGCTTCGCTTCGACACCGGTTGATGACGGCGGAGGGGCCGCTATTCCAAGCGGCCAGGTGGCGCTGGTGAACGCAATCACCGGGGTGCCGCTGAGTGCCGATCAGGAGTATCAGGCCGGGCTCACTTGCAATGGCAAGCTTGCCGCTCCGAATCCACTGGGCGCCGCGCTTGCCACTTGCAGTGCGGCGGGGCTCGGATCCATTTACTTGCAGGTGCCGAAGCCCGGTGCCGAAAACGACGATCACAATCCGCAGCGAATCCTACCGCGTACCTTGTTTGACATGGCCGTGGGACATGACAACATTTTTCAGGGCGACAGGTATAAGTGGAGCATTCGCATAGCGGTTATCAACTTGATGAACAAAGAGGCTCTCTACAACTTCCTTTCGACGTTCAGCGGAACGCATTATGTATCTCCGCGTGCTATAACCGCAACCATAGGTTTCCACTTTTGATGACCCGACAAACGGGCAGCAAGCCGGGGGCCAGCGGGCTGGAGAGCCGCGACTTGTCGCACGATCGTGAGGAAGCGGTCTCGCGGAATACGAGAGCGCATTGATGAAACGGTGTACTTAGCCAGCTTCACCACTGGAGCATCTGGCGGACGTTGCGAGCCAAGCGCTTGCTGACGATAAACTCCTGCGCGTTCGACAGCGTCAACAGCCAGCGCTGGCTGCTAAGCGGCGTCATTTTGCGGACGTGGTTGACGTTGATAAGCGCGCTGCGGTGGACGCGGTGAAAAACCGAACCCCGCAATCGTTCGTCGATGGCGCGAAGTGTTTGCGTGGCCATGTAGCGCTGGCGGGCGGTGATGATCCAGACGATTTCGCGCTCGGCCTGGAAGGCCAGCACGTCGTCGAGATCGAGCAGGAAGTACTCCTGGCCGGAGCGGCCGACTACCTTGCGGCCGCGCGCCGTGGGCGGCGGCTCGGGAACTTCGCTGAGGCGAGCCAGGGACTCGGCGGTATCGCGCGGCCGGGCGCGGAGGGTGCGGGCGCGGTCGAGGGCCTTTTCCAGGCGTTCCCGGCTGACCGGCTTGAGCAGGTAATCCAGGGCGCCGGCTTCGAAGGCGCGGATGGCGTACTGGTCGTAGGCGGTGACGATGATGATGACCGGCAGGGCGCCGGCTGGCAGACTGCGAATCACGTCGAATCCGCCCATTTGGGGCATCTGCAAATCCAGAAAGACGAGATCGGGCTGAAGACGGGCGATGTCGCGCAGGGCGTCGTTGCCGTTGGCCGCCTCACCCACAATCTCGACGCCGGAGAAAGCCGCCAGTTCGTCGCGCAGCACCTCGCGGGCGACTGGCTCGTCATCCACGATGAGGGTGCGGAGCGGCGGAGCAGGCATCATCAAGGAGGTAACGCGAAAAGCGGCAGTGTCGCACGGAAAAGTCATGAGCGGGCGAAATCCGTCTACAACCGGGCTAAATTCATCTGCTTGCGGATCTGCATCCGGTTCCCTTCCTTAGTATGGTACGCGCAGCGGTGTTGGTTTTGGTGGAACACTCCGCCTTGACCCGCTCATGGATGAATTCAGGCCGCTCCCGGCTATGGGGGAGCGCTTCTTGCCGGTCCGCTCATGGATGAATTCCGTCCGCTCCCGGCTTGATCCCGCCCGCCCGTGAGAATGAAATAGGCCGCTCCCCGCTCGCGACTCGATACTCCATATTATGAAGGTCTCTCGCTCGTTGCCGTCCAGGTTTGCCCTGCCTCTTCTGTTACTTGCTTTCGCCGGTTTGATCCACGCCCAATCGAGCAGCGGCACTTCCGGGACGGTTCGCGGTTGGGTTCTCGACCCGTCGGGCGCGGCTATCGTGGGCGCGGCCGTGGATATCCAGAATCCCGTATCGCACTATAGCCGCAACACGGTGACCGACAGCCAGGGCAAGTTCGAGTTCGACAATGTTCCGTTTAGCCCGTATCGCGTGAGTGGGAAGGCGCCCAGTTTCCAGGCGGGCGGGCAGGATGTCGATTTGCGTTCGCCGATCCCGGTGGAAATCAAAATCAGCCTGCAGATCGGCACGGCGGCCCAGAGCGTGGCGGTGTCGGCCCAGGCCGAGGCTTTGCTGGAAGTCGACCCCATCGCCCACACGGACATGGATCGTGACCTGTTCGACAAGCTGCCCTTGCAGGGTCAATCTTCGTCGCTCAGTTCGCTGGTGACCATGGCCGCGCCGGGCATCAGCGCGGATTCCAATGGCCTGTTCCACGGCTTTGGCGATCACGCGTCCAACTCGTTTTCGGTGGACGGCCAGAAGATTACCGACCAGCAGAGCAAAGTCTTCTCGAACCAGATTCCGCTGGATTCGGTGCAGTCGATGGAAGTGATCCAGGGCGCGCCGCCGGCCGAATACGGCGACAAGACCAGCGTGGTGATTGTGGTGACAACTCGGTCCGGCCTGGGCGAGACAGAGCCGCATGGCCAAATAGACACGTCCTATGGCGCGTTCGGCACCAGGAGCGCGGGCTTCAACCTGGCGTATGGCGGGAAGTCGTGGGGCAACTTTATTTCGGCCAACGGGATGGGCACTCGCCGCTTCCTGGATGGTCCGGAATTGACGGTGATGCACGATCGCGGAAACCAGGGAAACCTGTTCGACCGCATCGACTTCAAACCTTCGCAGGCCGACACCATCAATCTCAATTTGAGCTACACGCGGTCCTGGTTCCAGTCGCCGAATTCCTTCGATGGGCAAAATGCCACGGCATGGTCGGGAGTGGTTGTGGACAATAGCGGCCTTGGCCCCAACGGCCTGCCGGTGGGATCGCAGGATCAGCACGCCAAGATCCGCACATTTAATATTGCTCCCACGTGGACGCATCTGTTCGGCGCGCATACGCTCTTTACGCTGGGCGCCTTCGTGCGGCAGGATCAGTTCAACTATTACCCCTCCCGCGACCCGTTCGCCGATTTCACTCCAAATCTGCAGAGCGAGACGGTTGGGCAAGACCGGCGGCTCACCAACGCCGGGGCGCACGCGAATCTCGCGTATGTGAACGGCATTCACAACATCAAGGTGGGCTTTTCGTACGATCGGACGCTGCTGGCGGAAAACGACACGTTCGGGATCGTCGATCCCACGCTCAACGCGGTTTGCCTCAACGCCGACGGCAGTCCGAACACGCTGGCGTCGCTGATGAATCCGGCGCAGTGCACGGGCTCGCTCTCGCCGAATCCCAAATTCGTGCCTCTGCTGGGCTGCTATGACCTGACGCGAACCGGGAGCCTGCCGGGCTCGGACGGCTGCCCGAGTTCCCGAAGCGGCTCGTACACTTTCAACGGCACCGGGGACATCAAGGAGATGGCGCTGTTCTTCCAGGACAACATTACAGTGAGAAACTGGAACTTCAATTTGGGACTTCGGCTGGATGGCTACAACGGCATCACGACGTCCACGCAACTGGAGCCACGCCTGGGCGCGGCGTACCACATCAAGGCGACCCACTCGGTGGTGCGGTTTTCGTATGCCCGGACCATGGAAACGCCATTCAACGAGAACCTGGTGCTGTCGAGCCTGGGATGCAACGACCCGGTGGTCAACGCGCTGATGTCGACCCTGGGAGCGTGCAGTGCAACGCCGCTTTCGCCCGGGACGCGCAATGAGTTCCACGCCGGGTTGCAACAGGCTTTTGGAAAATACCTGACGGTGGATGCCGAATACATCTGGAAGTACACGCACGGGGCTTACGATTTCAGTATCTTTGGCAGCACCCCGATCACCTTTCCCATCGAGTGGGACCATTCCAAGATCCCCGGCTATGCGGTTCGGGCCACCATGCCGAACCTGCATGGACTTTCGGCGTTCGTGGTTTTCTCCAGCGTGGCGGCGCGCTTCTTCACGCCGCAGGTGAGCGGGATCGGCTCCACGCCGGCGGGCAGCACGGTGTTCCGCATCGATCACGACGAAGTGTTCAACCAGACGACGCACCTGCAATACCAGCCCTGGAAGAACGGGCCGTGGTTCGGCTTCACCTGGCGCTACGACAGCGGCCAGGTGGCCGGACAGGTGCCGTGCGCGGGCGGCAATTGCAACAACGGGCCGGATGGGACCGATTCCATCGTGGACGTTTCGAAACTGTCGCCCGATCAGCAGTTTCAGGCGGGACTCTTTTGCGGCAGCGTGCATGCGACGCCTACCACCCCGATTAGCGCCAGCGGCCTGTGCCCCGCCTCGCAGTATGGCTCGACCCTGCTCAAGATCCCGGCGGCCGGGACGGAAAACGACGATCACAACCCGCCACGCATCGCGCCGCGGAATCTCTTCGACGTGGCGGTGGGGGACGACAACCTCTTCCGTGGCGAGCGGTACAAGTGGAGCGCCCGGCTGGCGGTGGCCAACCTGACGAACCGGGAGGCGCTGTACAATTTCCTCTCGACCTTCAGCGGCACCCACTATGTTTCGCCGCGCGCGGTGACGGCGACGATCTCTTTCCACTTTTAGTACTTCGGTGATGGGAGCAAGCTCGGGCTCGTCAAATTGCCGCGCCATTCCACCGACGATTCACGCCCGGTCACTGAGACTGAAATGCGGTTGGGCCGGCGACAAGCGGGATCGCCAAAGCGGTACGTTATCCGCCCTTATCGGTAGCCGTCTGTCGGATGGCGACGCCATCGGGAATGCGTCTTTGCGCTGGATGCCCGTGTTCCGAGGATCGTCCACATCCGGTCCGTAACTCATGATAGGATATCGCCCATTGGAGGCCTGAGGGATGGGTCATTGGTCCCGACGCGATTTCTTGAAGGCCGGACTTGCCGCGGGTGTGCTCGCAGGCCCCGGCAGCCGACTCGTCCGAGCGGCCCGCAGGTCAGCTACGGATTGGGTGACCCTCGGGAAGTCCGGCGTCAAGGTCACGCGGCTGGCGTTCGGCACCGGAACTTTCAGCGGGCAAACGCAGCGAGAGTTGGGGCAGCCGTTAGGCCAGGGCGCGTTGAAACTCTAATCCTTTTAAGTCTGCATTTCCTTCCCGAACAACCCGAGCAGACCGCCCTTCGCAGTCAAGGGTTTCACGAGCGCGAAACCGCGCCCTTGACTTTGCTTCGGTCGGCCCGCTAACCCCTTGTCCTATTAAGAAGGAAATGCAGTTTTTAAAAGGTTTTATGATGATGAAAAAGGAAGGAAGAAGGGCGGCCTCGTTGGGCGCGCCCGTGGCTTGCTGGATGTCAGAAGATCACCGTAACAGATTCATTCGATTCAGGTTATAATCTGGTATGCGGTTTTTACTCGCATTTCTCGCCCTGATCCCGATACAGGCGATGAGCCTGAAAGACTTCAACGCCAGGCCGGCCGCCGACCGTTCCGCGTACGTGGCTGATTTCATCGACAAGATGACAACCGACCTGCGGGCGAAGAACCCCGAGCTGGCCCAGAGCATCCGCACATGGTTTGCGGAGAAGCCCGAGGGCAAGACGCTATCCGAAGGGATGGAACGCCTTAACGTCGAACTCGGCGCCGTCGAGATTCAGGCGAAAGACGGCAAAGCCGACCTGTCAAAGGTCCAGCTCGAATCCGTTATCGTCTGGGTTGTGAAACAGAAGTTCCCGCCGCCGTCTAAATAACCATGCGACCTCAGCGACTATTGCCGATGCTTGCCCTTGCAGCCGCCGCTATGGCGAGCGCGCAGAATACCCCGAAGCCGGTCAAAGCGCCGCCGATGATCGTTCACAACCCGGACGGGACGTTCACGGTTCAAAAAGCGCCTCCGAAAGAGGCGGCTAAAGATCCGAAAGCGAAAAAGGGACTGGTCATACCCCCTCAGGTGGTCGTTCCGATAATACCGGCCCGCGAAAGACGGGATTAGCGCGGCTCAGCCGCGCACCTGCCTGGCTCGGTTGAGCCCGCGAGCACGCAATTCAGGAAAACAACCAGATATTCTTCATCCAGCGAAAACCCTTCGTTGCAGGTCGCGCATACCTCTACAACAGGGAGATTCGCCGGATAGGGCTCTCGAAGGAGGCTCTTCGAAGGCACGTGGTCACGGTTGGTATCAAGCTCTGCAATCCATCCACCGCAGTGGATGCACCAGGACTTTTGTCGCTCGTCTCCACACTCTTCAATCTGATCCACAGCAACCTTATACCAGAAATTCCGTACAGATAGATCCCCTTGAAAACTGCGCGACGGCTACAGAAGTTGCCGCAACTCTTGGACACCTTCGGGCAACCCATCCAACGGGACCACTTGAACATTCTGAACGATGGCCGAATAACGGCCGCATATTTCCGAGGCGTTTGGGTCGAGAACCAGGATACGTCTCAGATTCCCGGCGGTTGCGGCCCTGCGCAGCAAGTCGACGATTGCGGTGTCGTATGCCGGCAACGAATACCCGCAGATGATCCAGACGGCGGCTCTACCAAGCTCCTCTTCGGCGCAACCCCAAACCGGTCGTAACCAGGCGGGTATTTCCTTCTCGGGAAAGCGAGACAACTTTTCGAAGACTAGCCTCGTTACCCCTGAAGGATCGCCGCGGCGAGCTCGCAAACCGTCCCAATGCACGGTAACCGGCGTTATCGGAAACCATACCGGTTGTCTGGGTGGTTGAGTGCTCGC
>OBLU010005369.1_pt1 | contig 11492 bp, 9 predicted proteins | sample 1518681 | NCBI WGS metagenome assembly OBLU01 (sample SAMEA3539304, study PRJEB22396) | soil metagenome | biome: tundra; feature: field; material: soil | place: USA | collected 2010-05 | depth 0.15 m
CCTTTATGAAACGGTGAACTAAGGAAAACAGCCGAATACTCCCTAAATGCAGGTTTCAAAGGACCCAGTATTCCGGGTATATTACGTCTGAATTCCAAGGAATTCATAGAGGCACCCTATGAGATATTTCCGGCTCATTGCATTGGCGGCCCTGGCAGGCGGGTTGATTTGGGGCGAGGATCAACCCAAACGCGCGGCGGATGGCGACGGCAGTCGCCAGACCAACGCGAGCGCGAGCGTCACCCTGCCGCCGGTGCTGCGTCCCACCGAACCGGGTGACGATGTGGTTGTCACGCTGCCGGGCGCGCCTGCCAAGGTGACGGCCGCGGTTGTCCCGGCGCCGGCGCCCGCTACCATCGTGCGCAAAACTCTTCCGCCGGTCGATGCGGACCGGCCCATCTTGCGGCGGCCCAAACGGACATACCCGGACAGCTTCGAAAAAGACGCCGCCGAGTACCTGCACCAGCGGTTGGGCGTCATGACCGAAGCCGACGCGAAGGAACTGCTGGGTGAAGCGTTGAATTCCCGGCCGGCCTACAATGACGACCAAGCCGTCAACGGCCGCATCTACGCCTATGCCGACCCCACCGGCCACTTCAAACAGCTCGAACTGGATTTCGATCAAAAATTGGGCCAGTTGCGGACGGTGTTCGTTTATCCCCTGCAAATGACCTGGATCGAATGCCGGAAGGCGTTTGGGACCAACGTGCGGGCCACATCGGCGAATAAAGGGCGAACATTTTATTCGTACCTGAACCGCCGCATGGACGTCCTGGTCGACCCCAGCGGTAAGGTCATCAGCCTGGGTATGTACTAAGGCGGCGGCACAATCGCTCCAAATTATTCTCAAGAATCCGAAACCGGCGCTGGGGCCCGGGCGTTTATATAGATAGGCCATACGCCCCGCAGTGAAAGGGCGTATAGTGTAGCTATACAGGAGTCTCGGACTATGAGCCATCCATGCAAGACGCCCGTGGCAATCCTGGCCGCACTCAGTCTGTTGTCTTTCGCCGCACTCGCGCAGGACCAGACGACCACCGACCAGCAGGACCAAAGCACGCCAACCAAGAAAGACACCAAGAAACCCACGGATAAGAAGAAGGATCCGGACACGATTGGGGATCGTGACATCGGCAAGGGTGTGAATTTTTACTCGCTCGACAAGGAAATCGGCCTGGGCAAGCAGATGGCGCAGGAAGTGGAGCGGCAGGCCAAGATTGTCGACGATCCGATTGTCGCCGAGTACGTCAACCGTGTCGGCCAAAACCTGGTGCGGAACTCCGACGCGAAAGTGCCCTTCACCATCAAGGTCCTGGACTCCGAGGAAGTGAACGCGTTTGCTTTGCCGGGCGGCTTTTTCTTTGTGAATTCGGGGCTCATCCTGAAGGCCGAGACGGAAGCCGAACTGGCGGGCGTGATGTCGCACGAAATTGCGCACGTGGCGGCGCGCCACGGCACGCGCCAAGCCACCCGCGGCGACATCGCGCAGATCGCCACCATCCCGTTGATCTTCATGGGCGGCTGGACGGGCTATGCCATCCGGCAGGGAGCCAGCCTGGCGATTCCCATGGGCTTCCTGACTTTCTCGCGGCAATTCGAGAGAGAAGCGGACTACCTGGGATTGCAGTATATGTACAAGGCGGGCTACGATCCGACGGCGTTTGTCGACTTCTTCGAAAAGATTGAATCGCTCGAAAAAAAGAAGCCCGGGAGCATTTCCAAGGTCTTCTCGACGCACCCAATGACCGACGATCGCATCAAGGCTTCGCAGGATGAAATCCAGAAAATCCTCGCGCCGAAGCCGGAGTACGTAGTGAACACGTCGGAATTTAACGACGTCAGAGGGCGGCTGAACATGCTGCACAACCGCCGCAAGGTGACCCAGGACGATCCCAACCGTCCGAAGTTGCGCCGCGCGCCGGGCAGCGGCACCGGACCCGTGGACGCCAACGACGACGGCACCAAGCCGAAACCCGATGCGGACGATCGGCCCACCCTGAAACGCCGGGATACCGGTGGGGGCGACGGCTCGGGCGGCGGACTGTAGGGCAGGCCTCCTGGCCGGTGCCCAGGCAGTTACCGAGCCAGCCAGATCAGCGGAGTGAGTCCCGCGATTGCCAGTGCCACCAGCAGGGTCAGGCTCAGGCGTCCGGTCTTCCGATCGGACATGGAATACGCGTACATCCCTTTGACCAGGTTGTTGCTGGCCGCGGCGATCAGGATCGATATGGCGGCCATATTCACACCCGTGGTTTTCCCCGCGGCATCGGTCATCCCCATGATGAACGGATCGACGTCGGTGACGCCCATGAGCGCGGCCAGCGAGTAGACGCCGGTCTTGCCCAGATACTTCACCGCCAGGTGCGTGGCGACCAGCACGGCCACGAACAGCAGCGCGAACAGGAGCGCCGAGCGCATTTCGAGCGGGTTTGCCGGTTCGAACTCGCGCTCCACTTCTCCGGTCTTCTGGTCCGGCCTGCGGCTCCAGAGCCAGCCGAGCATAATAGCCGCGCCCGCCAGCGCCAGGAAGGGCCCGCCCAGCACCGCGATCAGGGCGGGGTTGAAGATGGACACCAGTCCGGCCAAGCGCAAATACATCATTCCGGAGGCCACCAGCGTCACGCCGGAAAACAGGTGCGGCCGGTTCTCGCGCGCCGCCCGCCGGGCAAGCACCACCGTAGTCACGGTAGACGAATACGCGCCGCCCAGCAACGCGGCCAATATCACGCCGCCCTGTCCCCTGGTGAGCTTCTGGATCACGTAACTGCCGTAAGAGACGGTACTGACGGCAACCACTACCAGCCACACCTTGGAGGGATTGAGGGCGAACGGCCCGAAGCTCTGGTTGGGAAGCACGGGCAGAATGACCGCGGTCAACAGCAGGAACTTGGTGAATGTGAAGATCTCATCCGCGGGCACGCGTTTGGTGAGACCTTCCAATACGGTCTTCAGTTCCAGCAGCATCATGCTGGCGACCGTCAGCGTGGTGGCGATCCAGAACTGTTCGCGGTACACCAGGGCCGCCGCCACGTAGGTGGTGAGCGCCGACATTTCCGAGGTGAAGCCGGCGAGTTTCGAAGCTTCCAGCTTGTTCCGGTATGACAGCATCAGGAAGGCGCCCAGCACGGCAAAGCCCAGCATCACCGGCAGGACCTGGCCTCCAGCCAGCAGCGAGATGCCGTAGCCGATGAGGCCGATCAGGGGAAACGTGCGCACGCCACCGAAGGACGGGCGCCCATTCGCGGAGAGTCGCTCTTCGCGTTCCAGGCCCGTCAGGAAGGAGAGGAACAAGACCAGCGCGATCTTGAGGCCTTCCGGCGGCAGCAGTCGATAGAGGTCGTTCAACACGAAGTCTGTACAAGCATAGCCGATAGCGCGTTTGTTGGCATGCCTGGCGGCGCAGGCAGATCATTTCCGTGAGGAATGTCCGCTTACGGATCTGTGCTCCTTTGCGCAAAAGCAACTGTAACCACGGCGTGCGGCCGTCCGTCGAGTAGCTTGAGTGAGCCCCCGCACCCGAAAGCCCCCCAAAGCGGTATACTGCTTGTTGCGCCTGATTGCCTTGCTGATCGTCGTGCTGAGCGCTGGTGGGGCGGCTCAACCCCGTCCGGGCCCCTCCGTTAATACCGAGGCCGCTCTCCAGGCAGCCTTCGTGCGCCTCTACGATTTCGATTTCAAAGGCGCCCACGAAATCCTCGACCGCCAGCATCAACTCGATCCGCAAGCCCCCTTGGTCTTTGCCGTAAAGTGCGCCGCCTACCTGTTTGCCGAGCTGGACCGCCTCAAGATCCTCGAACTGGATTTCTTCACCGATGACGACAAGGTGGTGGACCGCCGCAAGTTGATTCCCGATCCCGTGATCCGCCAGAAGTTCTTCGATACGGTAGCCGAATCCGACAAGCTCGCCAACGCGCGACTGGCCGTCAACCCCGACGATCCCGACGCTCTGATGGCCCTCTGCATGACGACCGGTATGGTCACCGATTACGCGGCGCTGGTGGAGAAGCGGCGATTCGGCAGTTTCTCCCTTGCGAAGAAAAGCCACGTCTGGGCCAAGAAGCTGCTGGCGCTGAACCCGCCCGTGGTGGATGCCTATATGACCTTCGGAACGGCCGAATATATTGTCGGCAGCCTGCCGTTTTTCTTGCGCTGGTTCGTCCACATGGATTCCGTGGAGGGCAGCAAGTCGAAAGGGATCGAGGAGCTGACGCTGGTCGCCCAGAAGGGTAAATACGACGGTCCCTTCGCGCGCATCCTGCTGGCGGTGATTGCGCTCCGCGAAAAACACCCCGAAGAGGCCGAAAGGCTGCTGGCGGGGCTTGCTAAGGATTACCCCGACAATCCCCTGATACGCAAAGAGCTGGCTCGCGTCACCCGCCAACTACACCCCGGCGGCGTTGTCACCAAGTAATCACCGAAACGTCTTCGCCTTCGTGTTCATCTATACAGGTGAATCCAGCGGATATAATGAAAGGACAAGAGGTTGAGTAGGGTGAAGCCATTCGCGCTGATACTGGTTGCAGCAGGTGCCGCATGGGCGGCCGGCGCGGACTATGAGCAGGCGCATAAGCTGTATAATTCCACAGACTTCCAGCAATCTATTAAAGTTTTACTGGCGATTCCATCCAAAGACGCCGCAGTCTACGCGTTGCTGGGGCGCAACTACTATATGGAAGGGGAGTTCAAAAAGGCGAGCGAGGCCCTGGAGAAGTCCTTTGAATTGGAGCCCACCAACGCCGAGTATGCCCTGTGGCTGGGCCGCGCCTTTGGCCGGCGCGCGGAAATGGCCAGCCCGTTCACGGCGCCTGGCTACGCTTCCAAAACACGGCAGTATTTCGAAATGGCCGTCAGCCTGAACCCCGCCAACCTCGACGCCCAAAGCGACCTCTTCCAATACTACCTGGAAGCCCCCGGCTTTTTGGGCGGCGGAATGGAAAAAGCCGAAGCCACCGCGAAACAGGTTGGCAGAATCAGTCCTCCCGAGGGCCTCGCCATGGAGGCAAAGCTGGCCGAGAGGCGCAAGGAATATTCGAGCGCGGAGGAGCAACTGCGGCGCGCTTTGGATGTCGCCCCGCATCAAGTGGGCCGCTTCCTGGACCTGGCCCGTTTCCTGGTCCGCCGGGGCCGCCTCGACGAGGCCGACCAGATTCTGGCGCGCGCCGGTAAGGCTTCACCCAACAACCTCAGATTGATGTACGCGACCGCTGAAATCTACGTAAAAGCACATCATAATCTGGATGTTGCGAAGGAATTACTCAAGCGTTACATGAGCGCCACGATCACTCCCGACGACCCGCCCAAGTCCGAAGCTGCCAAACTTCTGCGACAGGTGCAGGGCGGTTAAGCCCGTCGCATGTTTCTCGGCGAGGCTCTCCGATTCAGCACACAGGCGCTTCGCGCCAACCCCATCCGATCTCTGCTCACAGCGCTCGGGATGGTGATCGGTACGGCCTCCGTCATCCTGGTAGTCACTATTTCGCTCACCAGCCGGGACTACATTCTGGAACAGATCGAGGGCATCGGCTCGAACATTATCTTTGCCTATTTCGTTACGGCCGGCGAGACCAGCGTGGCCGCCGATGCCGACTACATCAAGATGGCCGATGTCGAGGCGATGCGCCAGGAACTGCGTTCCGATATTGTGGCTGCCACCGGAGTAATGTCGAATGCCGCGCAGATCCTGATCGACGGCCGCATGCAGGACGTGAAAGTCAACGGCAGCGATCAGGATTATCAGGCCGTGCGCAACATCGTGATCGGCTCCGGACGCTTTCTGGATTTGGGCGACGTCACCCACCGGGAAAAGGTCGCGCTGCTTACGGACCACCTGGCGGAGCGTCTCTACGGATCGCGCACGGCCGCGCTGAACCAGGTGATCCGGCTGTACGGCCTGCCATTCACCGTCATCGGCACGTTTCACGAGAAAGTCGAGACCTTCGGCCAGTCCGAGGTGGAGCGCGACACGGTGTTAATTCCGATTACCGTGCTGCGCTACTTCACTCCGGTGGAGCGCATCGACCCGCTCTATGTGCAGGTGCGCGCGCCGCAGGAAGTGGATCGCGTGGCCGGGCGCGTGCAAGAAATCCTGGAAGCCCGCCACCGTCCCGGGGCGCGCTACCGCGTCGACACCCTGACCGCCATTCTGAATGCCGCCAAGAATATCTCGCTGATCCTCTCGGTGGTGCTGGTGCTGGTTTCCGCCATCACGCTGGTGATCTCGGGCATCGGCATCATGAACATCATGCTGGTGACGGTCACCGAGCGCACGCGCGAAATCGGCGTGCGCCTGGCAGTGGGAGCTTCGGCACAGAAAATCCTGTTGCAGTTTCTCACCGAGGCGATGATGTTGAGCCTGTCCGGAGGCCTTCTGGGCATCCTGGTGGGTGTCGCGATTCCGCTGAGTGTGGGGCTGTTTGCCGATATCCGCATCCCGATTTCGTGGTTGGCGATCGTGGTGGCGTTCGGCGTCTCGTGCCTGGTGGGATTGATTTTTGGCATCCTGCCGGCGAACCGCGCCGCGCACTTGAGCCCCACCGAAGCGTTGCGGTATGAGTGAAGTGGGACAGACGATCGCCTTTTGTCGTCTGTCGGGCAGCGTGTTCGAGCAGCCATTGACAGACCACGAAAACCGATGGTCTGTCCCACCGGCTAGCCGCGCGGCGCCATCACCAGGCCGGCGGCTCCGACGATTCCGGATTTGTCGGCCACCTGCTGCTCCACCAGCGGCACCTCGCGGCCCAGCAGCCCGCGCGAACGCGCCCACACTTCTTCCTGCAGCGGCACCAGCAGCTCCGCGCCGGCGTCGGCTACGTGGCCGCCGATGATGACGATCTCCGGATCGAAGATGTGGAGCAGCCCGGCGATGGCCGCGGCCAAGCTGTGGATGGCTTTCGCCACGATGGATTTCGAAAGCTCGTCGCCTTCGCTGGCCGCCTGAAAAATGGTGCGGCAGGTGGCCAATTGGGGCTGCTCGCGGAACAGCTTCCGCAACACCGAGGGGCACCCGCGATGCACCGCGGCCCAGGCTTCGCCTTCGATGGCCTTTGCCGAAAAGGCCGTTTCCAGACAGCCCCGGTTTCCACAGGCGCAGGGCGGCCCATTCGGGTCGATGGTCATATGACCGAGGTGGCCGGCCACGCCCGCATGGCCGCGCAGCAGACGGCCGCCCACCAATGCCGCGCCGCCCACGCCTTTGCCGAGCGTGAGCATGAGGACGTCGTTGAAGTCGCGCGCCGCGCCCCACACCACTTCGCCGGCCAGAGCCACGCGCGCATCGTTGTCGGCGAAGACCGGCACTTCGAGCGGCAGCCCGACCAAATCGCTCAGACGCAGCCCTTCCAGATAATGCAGCGTGCCCGGCAGAATCTCGACCTCGGTATTCCGCGGGTTGATCAGTCCCTTGCAGCCGATGCCGACTCCCTCGGGCTGCGCCGTGGCTGCCGTCAGCCACTCGATAGCTTCGTGGAGCGCGGGCACAAAGCCTTCCAGGTCGGGCGGTGTTTCGATGGTGCGCGACGCCAGAATAGCGCCCTGGTTATCCACCATGCCCGCCTTGATCTGGGTGCCACCAATGTCGATGCCAAGCGCTAGCAAGCGTGTCCTCCGCGATGGAATGCCATCTTTGAGTGTAATGCCTGGCCTAGTCCCACAGCTTCACCTTCGGCCAGTAATCGCTCAACGCCATCTTCATGCCGCGGCAATAGTAGACGTCGAAATGCTGGTCGGGCATGGAATAGGGATGCTCGACACGCGCCACTTTTTCGACCGACGTGAAGAGGCCAGCCAGGTCAACGGGGTTGCCGCCCATGACGATGACGCTTTCGCCGGTGTATCCGCGAGGCCCCCACAGGTAATAGCTCTGGTGGCCGGAGATGGCCGGCGGGAGCCCATACTTCGGCCCGAAGAGATCGACGGCGCCGGCCTGCGAGTAGCTCCGCCCGAAGATCGCGGTTTTGGCACGCACATCGGGCGGCAAGCGGTTGTAGACTCCCGCGATGGTGGCCGCCAGCTCCGGCCATCCGAATTGATCCGCGAAGAGCTGCGGCAGCGGGCCCATTTTGCGGGTTTCAATGCGCTGTTGCTGCAAGTGCGTGGCCGCCGAGTAGCGAATGTAGGTTTCGGGCGGCAGCAGCGGCATCACGGTGGGCGCGAGCAGCGCGCTCATCGCGATCATCAGCGTGATGTACACCGGCGTGATCCACCGCGGGCGCGGACCGCTGAGCCAGCGTTCCCAGATGACGCCGCCCGCCGCGAAGAGAATCGGAAATGCCGGGAACAGGTAGTACGTGCGGGGGCTGAGCGTCATGATGACGGCGGCGGTGGAGAGCCAGGCCCAGCCCAGCACACGGAAGGGCTTGCCCTGGCGCGATCCGAAGAACCACCATAAACCGGCGAACCAGATCGGTGCGCTCAGCGGGAGCATCGCCAAAATCTCCTGGCCGATGAAGGAAAGCGGGGGCATGCTGACGTTGCGGCCGCTGCGCCGGATGTTTTCCTGCAATTCCAGGAAGGGAAAGTGGTGCTGGATGTTCCACAGCAGGTTGGGCAGGAAAATCAGAAACGCGATGAGGCCGCCCAACCACAGCCACGGCGAGCGCAGCCAGCGCCGTTCCGGGGTGAACACGAGCCCCACGACGATGCCGAAGCCGAAGATCAGCACGGAGTGTTTGTTTTCCAGGCCGACCCCGGACAGCACTCCAAACCACAACCAGAGCTTTGCGTTTCCGGTGCGGATGATGCGGATCACCAGGTAAGCGCAGCCCATCCAGATGAGGGGCTCAAACGAGTTCATGGTGAAGAGGCTGTCGAGGGCTTGGTAGCCTGGAGCACAGAGGACGGCCAACGCCGCCAATCCCTGGGCGAAGCGGCGGCCGCCCAGTTCGCGTGTGATCAGGCCGGCCAGCAGCACGCTGGCGGTGCCGGCGAGCGCCGGGATCAGGCGGAGGGCCGGCAGCGAATCGCCAAGAGTCAGGCGTACGAGTTTCGCCACCAGCGCGATGAGCGGTGGCTGGTCGACGTAGCCCCAGGCGAGGTGTTGCGCGCAGGCCACGTAATAGAGCTCGTCTCCGAAGAATCCGTAGTGACGGCCGGCGTACAAGTGGAGCAGGAGCTTGATCGCGGCGATGACGGCCACGAAGAGGCCCGTGCCCAACAGCCAGGGCTGTGGCGAAGGTATGGCGGGCGATTGTTCCAAGGGAATATTGTACGGCAGGGCAGCGGTGAAAATGGGCACATATATTTTCACTTACGGGTGCGGGCATGAAAATGTGTGTGTCCCCTTTAGGCACGGATCGGGATGCCAGTAGAAGCCGGAAAATCACGCAGTTCAGGCTGGACCTGTTTCCCTCTGTTTCCCCCGAAAGGGGTCAGCCTGAACCGCGCGATATTTCGTGGGGAATCTCATCCGTCGGCAATACGGAATTGCCGCAGTTCAGGCTGACCCGCTTTTGCCCACTGGATGACATCAGGAAGCACGGTTATCAGGAAATCACCCACCAAAGGGAGTACCAAGTCACTATCGGGGTACCAGAACGACGTGGGACAATTTGAATGTGAATGGGGATCAAACGATGATATCCGGTCTGGTGAGCATTATCGTTCCGGTCTACAACGCGAGGACCTACCTGTCAGACTGCATTGGAAGCGTGCTCGCGCAAACCTGGCCGGATTGGGAACTTCTGATCGTCGATGATGGTTCGACTGACGGAGGCGGCTTTCTCTGCGATTCCTACGCCAAACGGGACAAGCGCATTCGGGTTATGCACACGACCAATGGCGGCCCGGCAGCCGCACGAAACGCAGGCATCGGCCAAGCCCGCGGGGAATTCATTTTCTTCTTGGATGCAGACGATAGTCTTGTGCCGGATGCCATCGAATCCCTACTGAAAAGCCAACACGGAACCGGCGCCGATATGGTGATCGGGGACTTCGTACAGGTCCGCAATGGCGCAGCCGAAGAGAAAACTGACGCGAGTCTTCCGCAAAAAAGCCTGCTATTGCGCCGGCCGGATCTCGTCTCGCTGACGCGCTATTGGCTCCGAAGGCCCAACCTCCTGTTCGCGTTCGTGTGGGGCCGACTGCTGAAAGCATCCATCATCAGAGAGCACTGCGTCCGATTCAACGAACAGCAGCGCACGTTTGAGGATGTTTTTTTCAACTACACTTACTTGCTCCATGCGGATACCGTATTTTTCCTGAAGCGAGACCTTTGCCGCCATCGGGTCTACGAACACTTTTCATGCGCCAGCATCACGATTGCCAACGGGCCGGAGGGGTTGTGGGGGTTCTCTCATGCCCTGCCAGTGGTTGCGGAATGTTTGCAGCGCTATGGATTAGAACAGCGCGCTATCGACTGCGAAATTGGGCACGCCAGGGTCAACCTGAGCATTATTTTCCTAGTGCGCATGTGCGCGCAGTACAGCTTGAAAACCAAGCAGGCTATTGAGAAGTTTGTGCAACGCACGGTCAATGATGATGAAGTGCTGCGCCGTTCGCTGAGGTTCTACACCCCGTCGAAGGGCCAAAGCAGGCTCCTGCCACTCCTCATCAAAGCGAAGCTCGCCCAGCCGATCATCTGGCTCTGCCGGCGCAAGGCCCAGGCGAGGTACCCGCAGCGGGCTGCCATCCGCACAGTGGATCTTATCATTACCGAAAAGTGCTCTATGCGTTGCCAGGACTGCGCCAACCTCATGCAGTACTACGAGCACCCGATTGACGAATCCTCCGCGGCTCTGTTCGACATGGTAGACGCCTTTTTGCGCAACGTCGAGGAGATAGGCGAGGTCAGGGTCATCGGCGGCGAACCGCTCATGAACCGCGACTGCCACCGAATTGTCGAAAAACTGACAGGGCAGGAGAAAGTGCGCAAAGTGGTCATCTACAGCAACGGGACCATCCCGTTACGGGATGAGCAAATCGACTCCATGCGGAACGAGAAGGTGCTTTTCGCCATCACCGATTACGGATCGCTGTCTCGCAACCTGGGGAGACTGACGGGCCAACTCGACCGCTACGGGATCGCCTACATTGCGCGTCCCGCCGAGGGTTGGACCGACTGTTCTTCGATCGAGAAACACAACCGAACCCCTCAGCAGCAAATGGAAGTGTTTGAGAACTGTTGCGCCCGGAGCCTGTTTACCCTTTCGGCCGGCCGTCTCTATCGATGCCCGTTTGCCGCCAATGCCGCGCGCCTTCAGGCGATCCCCGATTTGCCTGGTGACTACGTGGTAGTGACCACGGATTCTCGGGCGGATATCGAAAGGCTCGCAGTTGACGCGAAGTACCTTGAGGCGTGCGACTATTGCACCGGCCGAAATCCGAAAGATCCCACCATCGTCCCAGCTATCCAGTCGGCCGTGGTAAGGCGGTTGATGCCGTTAGGCTGAACGCCAGCCTTTCGCATTCGTGCTACGTTTACTTCCGCTATGGGGCATTATGTCCACTTGAACTAAGCCTTACGGCAGACGCTTCGCGTGGTCGTAGGGGCGAGCTTT
>OBLU010005370.1_pt1 | contig 11492 bp, 11 predicted proteins | sample 1518681 | NCBI WGS metagenome assembly OBLU01 (sample SAMEA3539304, study PRJEB22396) | soil metagenome | biome: tundra; feature: field; material: soil | place: USA | collected 2010-05 | depth 0.15 m
CTCTCCCTCGAAGCCCCGGCGGATTCGCAGCATGCCCACCGGCTTGTTCGCACCGTCGTACTCCGGCTGGACCACGTGGCCCACCACGTGGGCTCGCACTTCCCATTTGGCACAGAGATCGGCGACGGCCGGCCAACTGTCGGGAGTGATGATCGCGAGCATGCGCTCCTGGCTTTCCGAGGTCATGATCTCAAAGGGCAGCATGCCCGTTTCGCGCAGCGCCACGGCCGTGATGTCCACGTCCATGCCGACGCCTCCTCGGGCCGCCGTCTCGCTGGTGGCGCAGACCAATCCCGCTCCACCGAGGTCCTGGATACCCAGTACCAATCCGCGATCGAGCAGCTCCAAGCACGCTTCGATGAGACGCTTCTCCTCGTAGGGATCACCCACTTGGACGCTCGGTCGTTTGGCGTCATCGAGTGAGGCCGCGCCGTCGTCGCCAACGAACCCCGCCGAGGCCAGCACCGACACGCCGCCAATGCCGTCGCGACCGGTGGATGATCCCAGCAGTACGGCGAGGTTGCCTACGCCCGAGGCGATGCCCAGCACCAGACGCTCTTTGGGGAGAGCCCCCACGCACAGCACGTTGACCAAGGGGTTGGAGGCGTAACAGTCGTCAAAGGTCAACTCGCCGCCGATGGTGGGCACCCCCACCGAATTGCCGTAGCCCGAGATGCCCGACACGACCCCTTCGACCAACCATCGCTGACGAGCGTCGGAAAGTTGACCAAAAAAGAGGGGGTCCATGACCGCCAGAGGGCGAGCGCCCATCGTAAAGACGTCGCGCAGGATCCCGCCGACGCCCGTGGCGGCACCCTGGTAGGGCTCAATGGCCGAAGGATGGTTGTGGCTCTCGATGCGTATCGCCACCGCGATGCCGTCACCGGCGTCAATAACGCCGGCATTTTCTCCGGGACCGACCAGCACGTGGGCCGCTTCGCTAGGCAGACGACGCAGGTGCATCCGGGACGACTTGTACGAACAGTGCTCACTCCACATCACGCCGTAGAGCGCAAGTTCGAGATGGTTAGGTTCCCGGCCCAGGACGGCACGAATGTCTTCGAACTCTGCGTCGGTCAAGCCGAGGGCACGATGCAGGGCTTCGGAGACGCTACTCACACCACCAAACTACTGGGCGTCGACATTTACGAGCAGTTGCCTCGGCACCAGAAACACCTGGGCGGCCGCCACGCGTCGTTCCTCCACCAGTGAACGGGTCCCACGCGGCCCCGACCTCTCGCAGCAATTCGAGACCACGATGCGAACATTGCTTTACGCGCAAGCGCCCGTATTCACGTGATTAACACATTAACTATTTAAGAATTTCTTATATGCAAGAAATTCCGCCCGGCCGAATTACTTGATAACGCGTACTTTCCTTTACTAACATATGGAGTAAATTAGTGTCAAGAATCTATCATCACTACACTTAATAGTCCACCCCTAATTTTGGAGATTTATGGTTACCGTCACCAAAAAGGCCACCCCGAAGAAGCCCGCAAAACGGACGATGAGCGCCGATCACAAGGCAAAACTCGCTCAGGGTCGTAACGAATCGAGAATTGTTAGCAAGTATCTTGATGCCCTCGCCGCCGGAAAAGGTAAGCGTGGACGCAAGCGGACTCCAGAATCAATCAGTATTCAAATTGCCCGTATTGATAAAGCAATGAATGCGGCAACTCCTATTCAAAAGTTAGAACTCACTCAAAAGCGCTACGACCTGATGGCCGAGCACGGTCGACTTACTTCACGAGTTGATCTTACGAGCGTGGAGAAAGACTTCGTAAAAGTGGCAAAGTCCTTCGCCAATCGAAATGGCATTAGCTACAACGCCTTTCGAGAATTGGGAGTCTCGGCCGAAGTCTTAAAGCGCGGCGGCATTAGCCGCGCCCGCTCCTAACAAACGTCGAGGCGCCGAAACAAAGCTGGCGAGCAGCACCTGGCCGTCGGCACTGCCCAGCAACGTCGACATGGCGCGCTCGGGGTGGGGCATGAGTCCCACCACGTTGCCCGCCTCATTGGCCACGCCGGCGATATCACCGCGAGAGCCGTTGGGATTATCCTTGTAGCGCAGCACCACTTGACCGTTGGCTTCCAACGCGTCGTAGGTCTCGTCATCACAGGTGTAGGCACCGGAGAAGTGATTAATGGGAATGGTCAGCTCCAGTCCCCTGGTGGCGAGATGAGTGAGCACGGAGTTCGTGGAGTCCACCACCAGTGCGGTGGGCTCGCTTATGAAGGTCAAGCCGCGATTCTTCTGCAGGGCACCCGGCAACAGGCCCGCTTCGGTAAGTACTTGGAAACCATTGCAAATGCCCAGTACGGGGCCTCCGTCGAGGGCGAAGCGGGCCACCGCATCCATCACCGGTGAAAATCGAGCGAGTGCGCCGGGACGAAGATAATCGCCGTGAGCGAAACCTCCCGGCAAAATCAACCCGTCATAGCCCGCCAGATCAGTTTGTGAATGCCAGACGTAGTCAACCTCGACGCCGAGTTGGGTCATGGCCAGCGCCGCGTCGTATTCACAGTTGGACCCGGGGAAAATGACGACGCCGATGCGGGTCACGGCGCTAAGCCTTCCCACTACGCGCGACGGCATTCTCAATCACCGGATTCGACAACAGGCGCTCGGCCAAGGCCGTCGCTTTTTGAAGAGCGGCCGCCTCGTCGCTCGCCTCAACCTCTAGTCGAAATGACTTGCCCGCGTGGACGTTGGTGACGCCCATAAATCCCAGAGCCGGCAGGGCCCGTTCAATGGTGGCTCCCTCGGGATCGGCAATCCCTTCACGAAGCGTGACGTCGACAATGACCGGATAGTTCACGTCTACGCACCGTACCAGTCGGTGAGTAGATGTCCGGTCACCCGCTCGTACGCATCGACGTAACGAGTCGACGTGATGGCCACGATCTCATCGGGAACCACGGGAGGTGGCGACGTGCGGTCCCAAGGCTGTGCCGACAGCCAATCGCGGAACGGTTGCTTGTCGAAGGCTGGCGGCGTCTGGCCCGAGTGGACCTGATCGGCCGGCCAGATTCGAGAGGAGTCGGGGGTCAACACCTCATCGCACACCACCAGCTCTCCGTCAACGAATCCCAACTCGAACTTGGTGTCCGCCAACACCAGGCCGACACCCTGCAACGAGGCCGCCGCCAGCGCGAAGAGCTCGAGGCAAATCGTTTGGGCCTGCACCAACGCATCGATGCCGACGATGCTCGCCGCGGTCGCCAGGTCAATATTGAGGTCGTGACCCTCGGCGGCCTTCGTGGACGGCGTGAAGATCGCCACCGGGAAGGGATCGGTCAACTGCAGTCCCGCGGGCATCGTCATTTGATGCACCGTGCCGCTGGCGACGTATTCGTCGTAGGCCTGGCCGGCGAGACGACCTCGCACGATGCACTCGAGCGGGAGCATGGTGGCCTTGCGCGCCAGCATGGCCCGACCGTGCCACTCGGACTTGTCCCTAAATCCCGGTATGAACTCATCGATCACTGCCGGGTCGCAGGAAACCAGGGAGTTAGGAACGGCGGCCGCAAATTCGCTCACCCAGTAGTTCGTAAGCCCGGTTAGTACGCGACCCTTTTGCGGGATAGGTTCATTCATTACTACGTCGAAGGCGCTCAGCCGGTCCGACGCCACCATCAAGAGGTGACGATCGTCGAACTCGTAGAGATCGCGGACCTTGCCCGAGTAACAGTGACGCAGGGCGAGGTCGCTCATGTCCGCCAGGTCAGCGCATCGAGGAAACGGCCACGGTGCGTCAAGAGTCGTTGGACGTCGAACGCGCGATCGAGCACTTCGCTACTGAGGGTGACCGCGTCGTCGCCCTCGATGATCTCGCGAAAGTTTCGCCGTTGCTCCACCGATTGCAGCGCGGCCGCCTGGACCACGCGGTAGGCGTCGTCGCGCGAGAGGCCCGAGTCCACCAGCGCCAGCAGCACCGACTGAGAGAACACCAAACCTAGCGAGTTGACGGTGAGATTCTCCATCGCCCGATCGGGCGCCAAGACAAGTCCGTCGGCCAGTGCGGTGGCCTTGCGCAACATGTACACGGTGAGTTGCAGTGCGTCAGGCAGCACCACGCGCTCGACGCTCGAGTGCGAGATGTCGCGCTCGTGCCAAAGGGCGACGTCCTCCAATCCGGCCTGCAGGTAGCCGCGCAAAACCCGCGCCAAACCGCAGAGCCGCTCGGACACGACGGGATTGCGCTTGTGCGGCATGGCCGACGATCCCTTTTGGCCCAAAGCGAATGGTTCTTGTGCTTCACCCACTTCACTTCGCGCCAGGAGACGTACCTCCAAAGCGAACTGTTCCATCGACGTACCCAGCGCCGCGCAGGCGTAAAGCACTTGGGCGTGGCGGTCACGCGAGATCACCTGGGTCGCGGGCACGCCCACCAAACCGAGCCGTGCGCACACGTACGCTTCGACGGCCGGATCGATGTTCGAGTAGGTGCCCACGGCACCGGAGAGCTTGCCTACGGCGATCACCGTGCGCGCCTGCTGGGCCCGTTCCATGTCGCGCTGTACTTGCAAGGCAAAGAGTGAGAACTTGGCCCCGTAGGTGGTTGGTTCGGCGTGCATGCCGTGCGTGCGCCCGAGGATCGGCCAGTCAATTGACTCGACCGCTCGGCGCGTCAGCGCGTCACGCAGCGCCGTTGCTTCGGTGATGACGATGTCCATGGCGCCCACCAAGATGGAACAGAGCGCCGTGTCAACCACGTCCGAAGACGTGAGTCCGTAGTGAATCCAGGCGCCCTCGGGCATGCCAATTCTCGCTTGCACCGCATCGACGAACGCGGCCGTGTCGTGATTAGTGATCCGCTCACGTTCTTCGACGTCGGCCACGAAGGCGTCGTCAATGACCGGGCGACGTGATCGAAGGGCCGCCACCCCTTGGGCGGGCAACACACCTAACTCGGCCAGCGCCTCGGCCGCCAGGAGTTCTACTTCGAGCATGGTGTCAAATCGGTGCTCGTCGCTGAAGAGAGCCGCCACGTCCTTGGGTGAATACCTCGGAATCATCTGTCTCCTCTAGACCACGTCGCGGGCTATGTCACTGCGCATTACTTTCCCCTCAAAGGTTATGAGCGAAGCCGCCTCGTACGCGCGACGACGGGCGTCGAGCAGGGACGACGCTACCGCCGTCACGGCCACCACCCGCCCTCCGGCCGTGACGAACTGACCGGCCGCATTGCGCGCGGTACCGGCGTGAAAGACCAGGACGCCTTCAACTGACTTCTCCAACTGCCCGTCGGCGCCGAGGCCGTAAATCACGTCGCCGTGACGCGAACTGGCCGGGTAGCCGTGTGAGGCGAGCACCACGGTGACGGCGCTGCCCGACGGCATGGCCTCCGTCCGTTCGAGCGAGCCGGTCGCGACGCGCGTCAATAGATCGAAGAGGCGGTCGCCGTAGAGGGGGACGAGCACCTCGGTCTCGGGATCGCCGAAGCGGACGTTGTACTCGAGCAGTCTCGGGCCCCTCGACGTCAACATCACGCCGGCGTAGAGCACGCCTCGAAAGTCAATCGAACGCCGCCCTAGTTCCTTCAGCGTCGGCGCGAGGATCGTGGTCATCACGTCATCGACCTGGGCCGGGCTCATGGAATGCATCGGCGCGTACGCGCCCATGCCGCCCGTGTTCGCGCCCCGATCGCCGTCGCCGACCCGCTTGAAGTCTTGGGCCGCGGCGAGGGCCAGCACGTTGGTGCCGTCGCAGAGCACCAGCAAGGAGCACTCCGGTCCGTCCAGGCCCTCTTCAATAACGACGGTGGTCCCGGCGTCGCCAAAGGCTTCACCGCTTAACTTGTCGCGCACGTCCGCACACGCTTCGTCGAAGTCACTGGTGACCAGCACGCCCTTACCCGCCGCCAGGCCGTCGGTCTTAACCACGTAGGGAGCGTTCATCGTGCGAAGGTACGCAACGGCGGCGTCGGCCTCGCGGAAAGTTCCGAATTGGGCAGTGGGCACACCGCAGGCCGCCAAGAACTCTTTCATGTAGGCCTTGGAGCCCTCCAACTGCGCGCCGTCGCGGCCCGGACCGACCACTGATTTTCCTTGGGCGCGCAAGGTGTCGGCGAGGCCCTCGACCAGAGGCTGCTCGGGACCAATGACGAAGAGATCGGCTTCCAAGTCCGTGGCCAGCGTGACGACGCACGTAATGCCGTGGGCCGCGATTCCGGCGTTGCCCGGCGTCACCACAACCTGAGCACTCTTAGCTATTGCCCAGGCCAGCGCGTGTTCTCGCGCGCCGGACCCGACCACCACGCAATTGCTCACGAGGGTCGAACAAACTGCTCTCGACCGGGACCGACACCAACGACCGAGATGGTGACGCCGGTGGTCTTTTCTAGGAACTTCACGTAGCTCTTGGCCGCGTCGGGCAGCTGCCGGTACTCGGTAAAGGTCGTGATATCGCTCTGCCAGCCGGGCAGCACTTCGTACACGGGCGTTACTTCGTGCAGTACCGATTGGTGGTACGGCGGGAAGTCGTAGCGAACGCCGCCCGCCTCGTAGCCCACGCAGACTTTGATCTCGGCCAGGGTGTCCAGCACGTCCAACTTGGTGAGGGCAATCTCGGTCAGTGAGTTGAGGCGGGCCGCTTGACGGGCCATGACGGCGTCAAACCAACCGACGCGACGGCGGCGACCGGTGTTGGTGCCGAACTCGTGGCCGCGTTCTACCAGCAACTCTCCGACGTCGCCATCTACCTCGGTCGGGAAGGGACCGGCGCCGACGCGCGTGACGTAGGCCTTAGCGATCCCCACGATGGCGGTGAGGTCACGCGGGCCGAGACCCGAGCCCGTGCAGGCGCCGCCCGCGACGGGATTGGACGACGTGACGAACGGGTAGGTCCCGTGATCGAGGTCCAGGAACGTCGCCTGAGCCCCTTCGAGCAGGATGCGCCGCCCGCTGGCCAGGGCGTTGTGGACTATGCCCACGGTGTCGTCGATCATCGGAGCAATCCGAGGGGCCATTTCGTCCAGATACTTCGCGCAGATGTCCTTGGCGCTCATCGCGGGGCGGTTGTAGATCTTGGTCAACACGAGATTCTTTTCCCGCAAGACCACGTCAAGCTTCTCGCGAAAGATCTTGGCGTCGAGTAGATCCTGCACGCGTAGTCCGACTCGCGACGATTTGTCGGCGTAGGCCGGCCCAATGCCGCGCTTGGTGGTGCCCAGCGCGTTCTTGCCCAGGAAACGTTCGGTCAGGCGATCGAGCTCTTGGTGGTACGGCATGATCAGGTGCGCGTTTCCCGAGACCACCAGCCGCGACACGTCAATGTTCCTCGCGCTCAGCCCGTCCAGCTCGGCCAATAAAACGGCGGGGTCAACGACCACTCCGTTGCCGATGACCGGCGTGATGTGGGGGTACAGCACTCCCGAAGGAACGAGCTGGAGGGCGAACGCCTCGCCGTCGACCACAATTCGGTGCCCGGCGTTGTGGCCACCCTGGTAACGAACGACCACGTCCATGTCACGGGCTAAGAGGTCGGTCAATTTACCTTTGCCTTCGTCACCCCATTGGGTTCCGACTACGACGGTTGCGGGCACTGGACTCCCTCGAGAATGGCCTCGTTACAGGCAAAGCCTACCGCACGAGATTTAACCGTCTGTTTCGTGCGTGCGAAACAATCGAGTGACGGTTACGAGCCGCCCCGAGTCCGACCGCGCGCATCGATGAACACTTCAATGGTGTTTTGCACTCGCACCAAGTCACGTCGGTACTGGCGGCGGGTCTCTTCGATGGTGAACTTCGCCTCGTTGGCGATGTCGGCCATCTTCTCTTCCCTCGTCGCGAGTTCGATTTCCAGCGCCATGATTCGTTTGACCCCTTCGAGGTTGACGCCCGAATTGGTGAGCTCTTGAATTCGTCGCAGCGCCACCAGATCGGCGTCCGAGAATCGCCGCGATCCACCACTGGTGCGCAGCGGATTAAGCAGGCCGCTTCGCTCGTAGTTACGAAGGGTTTGGGGGTGCACGCCGGCAATCTCGGCGAAGACCGAGATTACGTAGACCGCGTGATGGTGTTGGTGATCAGTCATTTGGTGGTCTCTTCATTCAGTGAGCTGGCCAGGCGCTCAACCAGAGTGCGCTGTTCCTTGTTCAACTTCTTGGGAATCGTCACGTCGATGGTGACCAACAGGTCACCGGCGGCGTGCTTCCCGCTCGCCGGCACGCCGCGACCGCGCACCCGCATGGTCGTGGCCGATTGAGTACCGGCCGGCACTTTCAAGGTGACCGGTTCATCCAAGGTCGGCACTTCGACGGTCGTTCCCAACATTGCCTGCGTCACCGGCACGCGCACCGTCGTGGTCACGTGACGGCCGCGACGGCCGAATCGGGAGTCGGGGCTGACGTGCACGTCCACAAAGAGATCGCCGGCGGGACCGCCGTGGCTACCGGGGCCGCCCTTGCCCTTAATCCGAATACGCTGCCCGTCGATGACGCCGGCCGGAATTCGAACGTTTACCTTACGCGACGATGGTTCACGGCCGGTCCCGTGACAGGTTTCACAGGGCGTCTCGATTCGTCCACCGCGACCCTGGCAGACGGGACAGATACTCGACATGGCGAAGGGACCCTGGTCATCGTTGATGGTGCCGCGACCTTGGCACCGCTCGCAGGTCACGAAACCGGTGCCCGGTTTGGCGCCGTTGCCGCCACAGGTGTGGCAAGCGTCGTTGCTCGGAAGGCTGACGGTCGTGGTGACGCCCACCACGGCGTTGCGGAAGCCGAGATGCAGGGCAGTTTCGAGATCGGCGCCCCGCTGGGCCCGATTGCGACGTCCGCCGCCAAAGAGCCCGCCGAAGATATCGCCCAGATCGCCTAAATCGCCGCCGGCGAAATTAAAGCCCCCGCCACTCTGACCGGCGGGCGTGCCAAATCCGGCGGCGGCCGGCCCGAGGCGGCGAACCTCGTCGTACTCCTTGCGTTTGGTGGCGTCACCCAGCACGTCGTACGCCGCGGAAATCTCTTTGAACTTCTCTTCCGAGCCGGGATTGGTATCGGGATGATGTTGCTTAGCCAGTTTGCGATAGGCGCGCGTTATTTCCTTGCCGGTCGCGCCCGTCGATAGACCTAGAAGCTTGTAGTAGTCCTTTTCGAACCACTCTCGTTCTGCCATGCAGTCCTTAGCCCTTCACCCGCACCATGGCGGGACGCAGTACGGCACCCTTCCAGAGATAACCGGCGCGCAGCACTTCGTCGATGATCTGTTCGCCGTCGCCTTCAATGTGCGCCACGGCGTCGTGGACCTGGGGATCAAAGCCCACCCCCACGGCGTCGATTCGCTCGAGACCGTCCTTACGAAGTGTCTCGAGCAAGAGAGTGCGCGACTGGGTGAGCGCCGCCGCTTCGTCGGACGTGGAGTCCTCGAAGTGGGTCTGCGCCAGGTCCAAGGCGTCCAGTACCGGAAGCAAGGTAACGACAATGCCTCCGGCGGCGCGTACGGCCGCGTTTTCGGACGTCTTGGCAACGCGCTTGCGGTAGTTCTCGAATTCGGCCTGCACGCGCTGGAGCGTATCTAGATATTCATTGCGCTCGCGCTCAACGTCACTTAACGGGTCGACAACATCCGGGTCGACGTCTTGCAACGCCGACCCGATGTCGTTCTCGACATCTCCGTCACTCACGGTTAGTCAACAATCTCGGCGTCGACGATGTCATCGTCGTTGCCTTGCGGCGCACTAGCACCGGTGTCGGCGTTCGCCTTGGCGGCCTCTTCGTAAAGGCGCTGGCTGAATCCCTGACTGGCCTTGAGCAACTTGTCGGTGGCGTTCTTGATCTCCTCGATCTCCGTGCCGTTTAAGGCCTCCTTCAACGAGTTGAGCGCACCCTCGACGTCATCACGCTCGGTACCTTGGAACGACTCCGCCTGGTCCTTCAGCAGCTTCTCGGTCTGGTAGACCAAGCCGTCGGCGTTGTTGCGCACTTCGGCTTCGTCGCGACGCGCACGGTCCTCGTCGGCGTGGGCTTCGGCGTCACGGACCATGCGGTCGATCTCGTCCTTGGAAAGCGACGATCCGCCGGTAATGGTCATGGACTGCGTGGCCCCCGTCGCGGTGTCCTTGGCCGAGACGTGCACGATGCCGTTGGCGTCGATGTCGAAGGTCACTTCGATCTGGGGAATGCCGCGCTGGGCCGGTGGAATGCCGACCAGTTGGAACTTGCCCAGCGTCTGGTTGTAGGAAGCCATTTCGCGCTCGCCTTGCAGGACGTGCACCTCTACCGAGGGCTGATTGTCATCAGCGGTGGTGAAGATCTGCGACTTCTTGGTGGGAATGGTGGTGTTGCGGTCGATGATCTTGGTCATGACCCCACCCTTGGTCTCGATGCCCAGTGACAAGGGCGTCACGTCGAGCAGCAAGATGTCCTTCACGTCGCCCTTCAAGACGCCGGCCTGGACAGCGGCGCCGATGGCCACCACTTCGTCGGGGTTCACGCTCTTGTTGGGTTCTTTGCCGGTGACTTTATTTACCAGGTCCTGGACCGCGGGGATGCGGGTCGATCCGCCGACCAGGATGATGTGGTCAATCTTGTCCACCGTCAGTCCCGCATCCTTGATGGCCTGCTCCAAGGGCTTGCGGCAACGCTCGACCAGGTCCGCGGTCAGTTCATTGAACTTCGAGCGGGTGAGCTTGAGGTCAAGGTGCTTGGGGCCTTCGGCCGTCGCGGTGGCGAAGGGCAGGTTGATCTGGGTCTCTTGCACCGACGAGAGCTCGATCTTGGCCTTCTCTGACGCTTCCTTCAGGCGCTGCACGGCCATCTTGTCCTTGGAGAGGTCGACGCCTTCGGTGTCCTTGAAGGACTTGACCAGCCAGTGCATGACCGCATCGTCCCAGTCGTCACCACCGAGGTGGGTGTCACCGTGGGTGGACTTGACTTCGAACACGCCTTCGGCGATATCGAGCACGGACACGTCGAACGTGCCACCACCGAGGTCGAAGACCAGCACGGTCTGCTCCTGGCCACCCTTATCAAGGCCGTAGGCCAAGGCCGCTGCGGTGGGCTCGTTGACGATGCGCAGTACTTCGAGTCCGGCGATCTGGCCGGCCTCTTTGGTCGCGGTGCGTTGGGCGTCATTGAAGTAGGCCGGCACGGTAATGACGGCCTGGCTCACGGTGTCGCCGAGGTAGGCCTCGGCGTCGCGCTTCAGCTTCTGCAAAATACGCGCCGAGATCTCCTGCGCGGTGTACTTGGTGCCGTCGATGTCGACGCTCCAGTTTTCGCCCATGTGGCGCTTGACCGAGCGAACGGTCCGCTCGGGGTTGGTTATCGCCTGACGCTTGGCGACCTCACCCACCAGCACCTCGCCGGTCTTGGAAAAACCCACCACCGAGGGGGTCGTGCGACCACCTTCGGCGTTCGGGATAACGACGGGCTCGCCCGCCTCTAGGACGCTGACCACCGAGTTGGTGGTACCCAGGTCGATTCCGACTGCCTTTGCCATGAAATGCTCCTTAACGTTGGACCCCGTCTCGCCGGACCTTCCAG
>OBLU010005371.1_pt1 | contig 11491 bp, 10 predicted proteins | sample 1518681 | NCBI WGS metagenome assembly OBLU01 (sample SAMEA3539304, study PRJEB22396) | soil metagenome | biome: tundra; feature: field; material: soil | place: USA | collected 2010-05 | depth 0.15 m
CAGACGTGTGCTCTTCCGATCTGGTTCCGTTGTGGCTCTTTCGTGGTGCATCAGCGTGGTTGCAGGGAAGCGAGCAGGTGGCGGACCTCGCAGAGGTTGTCCAATATGGTCAAATCGCGCCCAAGCAGTTGGTGGGTGCTGATTTTAATGCGCGGCACGGCTTTTCATCTCGGCCTCCAGCCCGCAGGTGTAACTTTCCGTGAGGCGAAGGCTGTAGTAATTCCGCTGCACCTGCAGCTCGTGTCCGCCGTCTGTGAAGATTATTCCTGCCTTTTGGAGCATCTCACGGGTTGCTTTGATGTGTCGTTGGTCGCGCGTCATGGGAATTGATCCAGGTGCTGGAGCAGGAGTGCCAGTTCATTGCGATGAGCCGGAAGAACCCCATTCCAGATGCCTGTTCCAAGTCTGGTCTGGCTGCCATCCAGAGCAAGATGAACCTGCTTGGCGATGTTGCAGATTGGGCTGGAGTTGGAAGTTTTGAAATAAATGTAAGCCGGGCAAAGAAACATTTCCGCATCAAGTGCGGCGCCGTGCTGGAGGTTCCACCTTTCCACTTCCGCTTCCCAGTTCCTCATGCTGGAATTGTACTCCGAAATTATCTCTTGAATGATTGTTTGATCAAGGGTGCCGGCCTCGAATGATTTTGTTGTTTCTGCGTGGCGGAGGCGGTTAATTGCGGTGGGTCGTCTTACCAGGCAAAGCCCGGGTTTGGAAAAAGTAAATTGCAGTATTGGAGAACCAGGGTGGCTTGCGAACGTGAGGGCGTAGTGCTTGATCCACTGCGGTTTTCCCTTGGGGCACAGCCTGCGGATGCGGTTGAGCTGGTCGAGTGCCCGGATGGTCTGGACGAGGTCGGAGTGAGACACCGAAACCGGCGATGTGAACTTCGACTTTCCGATCTGCACGGTCATGTGGATGAAGCACTTGTTGATCTCGTCGAAGAAATAGTTGAGCTCCGGGGATTTTGCCTCGAACGACCGGACGTTGGGATCCTTCGCTGGCAGCTTTTCTGCACAGGTAAAGTGTCCAGCGAGGGCTTCGAGCACGATGCTTTTGGTTTGAGTCTCTTGCGCAGGCATCATTTTCTCTTAATGTGGCTGGGACTCGCTTGGAGCGGGAGTGAGCACGACAGGGAAACGTGTCTGCATCTCACGTTTGCACGCTGGACAGTTGCAGGTGCGGGGCGCACCTGGAACTTTCGTTGAATCCACGTTGAGCCCCATGTTGTCTTGTTTCGCGGGATTCCCCTGGTGGATGCCTGGTTTGTGCAGTCAGGCCGGCAACGGCTGATCGTTCGATGGATGCCATTGACCTCAGCCATTTGCCTCGTCCAATTGCTGCTGAAACGGCGCGTAAGAATGAGCCAGGTGCAACCCGCTGCTCCACGCAGCTGCGGATGCCTCGCAACGGAGGCAGACAGTTTTTTGGCTGCTCAAACTCCCCGGATTGTCGATTCACCAGGGCTTTGACCACGGTTTGGCCTCAGGCAGATCTCTTGGTGGCCGCCCAATCAGTTGGCTGACTTGTGGTTCCCGTTGGCTGCCTCGTGCGCCAGATGCAGGTTTACGGCTTTGATGATGCTGTCGGTGATGGTTCCCGTTCCGCGGTTTCGACAGAACCCGAATGTTTTCCCAGACTCTCGCGTTCGTTCGCGAATACGGCGATTGACCGTGGTGCGCATCAGGTTGGAGGCTACGATGACGTCGAATTTTGCCACGCTTGTCACCAGCTGGTCCAGATTCTTGGTGTTCCAACCCCTGCAGTCGAATTCGATTGTCAGCCCGGGATGAGCGCGCATCAGCTCCTCTCGCAACTGCTCGGTCCGGGGCTTGTCGTTTTCATCGCCCCCGTAAAACCCAACGGAAACCGGATGCGGCAGGCGGCCGTTGGATGGGGCGCTCTTAGCCGGCTGACCCGGCTGCAATACTCTGAGGCAATCCCGGAGGTCAGGGCTGTCTTCGCCGAGGTCGTTCAGCGCCTCGATGATCCGTGAGGCGTCCTGCGGGCGCTGCTTGCCCATGTACGTTTGCAGAAGCTGGTAAAGGTGCGGCTTCGCGTCGTCCGGACGAATCTCGATGAGCCGTTCAATGAGTTCCTCTCGGAGGTCAAGATCTTCGCAGATGGAGATTTGCTGCTGGAGCAGTTGCGCCTGGTGGGGTGCCAGCAATGGGTCCTTGAGGGAAAGGCATCCGTCAACGGCCTGGGCTTGGAGGTTGGAATCGCCGCACTTGGCCGCAAGCTCGATCACCTTCTGATAGCCTGCCCACCTCTGAATGGAGTCTCCAGCTTGATGCTTGTCCAGCAAGCGTTGCCGAACACTCGGGTTCGTTAGAAGCCAATCTTCCATGCCCGTTAGCTGATCGAGCAACTCGGGATCATGAGCATATATGAAATCCGTCAGGCCTGTCAGATTTGTCGGATCCGGGTAAATCGCCAGCGAACGAATTCCAGTCTTCAGCAGGTTCGTGGGCATGGCGGCGAGCAGTTCTTCCGCTTCGGAGCTCTCGACCGTGCTCAGGGCTTCTTCGATATAGTCAGAATTGCGCGAGAGAATCGTGGAAAGCAGCCGGTAAGCGCGCACATGCATGTTTTCATCCGGCAGGTCCTCCAAGCAATTGTACGCCTCCTCGGCCATGTACGTATCTTCACACAAAATGCCGAAGAGCGCCTTGCAGTAGCCAATTTCGGGGTTTTCGGTGTCGTCCGTTTGATTGAGGGGCTCCAGTTGGTCGGTCAGCTTGCTCTGCGCGTCTGGATCCTCCGGGATTTCGATCTCAAAGGCATTGGAGATGCGTGCTTGAACAAGCTCCCTTTCTCCTGGGGGCTCGTGCTTGGAATTCCGCAATTCTGAGGCGGCGGCTTCAAACTGGCCGGCTCGCCGGAAGGCCACCGCCAGTATACCCTGCTGCTTCAGGTCCGGAAACCGGGCAATCAGGGCCCTCACATGATCCAGGTCTTTTCGCGTGGCGCGCGCGACCGCCTCCCTCACGACGATCTTCATCAGCAGGCGCGGGTAGTTCCTCACCATGTCCGACGGGAGGACGTCCAGCAAAAGAGATCTCTCATTCACCAAAACGAGCTGGCGGATCAGGTATTCTCCGATCATCTTTTGGGCGCCGGCAAGCTTCGGGTCGGTGTAAATTGCCTGAACGACTTCCGGATCTTTAATTGCGGCGCCGGGAAACGGCTTGTCTGATCTGGAGAGGTCTTCACCCCAGGAATAGAGTCTGCCGGCAAGCCACCAGGCGCGCTCATGCACGGTTTGCGGAGGCAAGTCCATGCCCGCCAGCCCATACAGCAGCCAGTTTTCTGGACGGTTGGGGTTGATCTGCGAAAGGCTCGATATTAGGGGCTTTGCCTCGGCTGCGTCCTTCTTGTGCAGATCCAAAAGGTATATTTCAATTTTGGACAGTGGTGGAAATTCCCCGATGCTGAAGGGCAGCTTGAATCCTCCCGTCGGCCTGTCAACGATCGCGCGGATGGCGTCGATGGCCTGCTGTTGCTTTTCATCGGGGCTCTTGGTGACCATCCTGATGGCGTAGTCCCACAAGCTGTCTGGAATCTCGGATCTAAGCTGACGGAAACTCTGAAGAACGGCGTCGACATCCGGGCACAACTTCATCAATCGGTTTGCCACGCTGCTGTACTCTGTGGCCAACGCGATAGCCATGACGAGTGAGGCGTAATCGATGCCAAGCTGCGCCAGCTTCCGAACAAAAAGACGGGCCTTTTCCTGATCATCGAGGCCCTGGATTTCCTTATCTGGCCGGTTTGTGAGACGGGCGATTTCCCTGGTAATGTCTTTTCGATGGCGGCCACATGCCGGGCTTTTCATGCTGGTCATGAAAACCTTGATTTTATCCAGATCCGGAATGTTGTAGTACAAAAGAGCCATGTTCTCCTTCATCTCTTTGATTTCCTTTGGATCGGCCGATTCGGCCAGGGCATCGAAATCCCCGCTCTCGTCGAAGAAGTTAGTGGGGCGGAGGTTGAACGGGTCGGCAGTGTCAAAATTGAAGATATCCATAAGAGCACTAAACTTGTTGAACATTCTACTATTATATTACATTTTAACTGGAACTGCGCAATGAGGTTACTTGCGCGGATGAGCTTTGTGGTAAGCCTCTTTCAGGCGATCCGTTATCACATGAGTGTAGATTTGCGTGGTGGCGAGATGTTCGTGCCCCAGCAGCTCCTGGATGCTGCGCAGGTCGGCTCCCGCATCCAACATGTGGGTGGCATAGCTGTGCCGCAGCTTGTGGGGGGTTATTCTCTTTCTGTCGAGACCGGCGAACTCGAGGTACCTCTTGAGTCGCATCTGCAGGCTTCGGGAGGAGACGGCTCGAATCCCCCTTGAGCTGGCCAGAAAGACCGGGCATTTTCCTTCCGGTTGTTTAGGCAGTAGCCGCCAGTAAGAATCGATGGCCTTCAGCGCAGGTTGCCCGATGGGCACCACTCTCTCCTTTTTGCCCTTCCCCATCACTCGAACGAGCCCTTCGCTCTGGTTGATGTCCTCGGCCTTCAACCCGCACAGCTCGCTGATCCGCAAGCCGGAGGAGTAGATCGTCTCCAAAACGGCAACATCCCGGCAGCACAAAACCTTTGCCAATCTAGTTGCTTTCCCGCCTTGGGGCAGGAGGCCGGAGGGTGCGCCCAGCAGGCTTTGCATCTGCTCGACAGTCAGAAACTGCGCCAGCCGCTTCGGGAGCTTTGGTATTTTGAGTCCCTTGATGGGTGAGTACTCCAGCAACCTCTGTTGCACCAGGTACTTGTAGAAGCTTCGCAAGGCGGCGAACCGGATCTGCGTGGAGGAGCGTCCTATCTTGCACAGCCCCAAGGAGTGCAGATAAGTGCGGAAGTCGAAGCGCTTGAGCTTGTCCCAAGCAAAGGCAGGGCCCTCCTTTCTGTCCTTTCGATACCAGCGCTTGAACTCGAAGAGCGCACGGCTGTAATTCCGCAGGGTGTAGACAGAATTCCTGCTGGTCAAGTGCTGGAGAAACTGGCTGAGCCAGGGATCCAGCAGCATCTCGTTGTCCGAGGGTTCCGCCATACTGGACGAGGGTTGGCGGATTTGCCTCGATTTGTCAATCGCCTTCTGCGGCAAAATGGCCCTTTTTCGTCACTCTCCTGCGGCTCCTGCCCTCTGCGCCCGCCCGCCCTCGCCACAGCCGGGCAGTGGACGAATATCATGCTGGTTCCAGCACCTGTGAGGCAGGGTCTGATTGGTCGGCCGTGAACTCGGCATCAGCGCTGGCAGAGCAGTCTTCGTGCTTGCCGGCGTTGCGCCCTCGGCGATGGCGCGGGGGCTGTGGCTGGCCTTGCCGTCTCGGCCTCCGCTGCCCGCATGGCCAGTGACTTTTCACCGGTTTCCTTATACCGGACGAGGTCCTCGTACTTGGCGCGCATGGCATCGATGCTCCGCTGCTGCCTTTGGCTGAAGTTGAACTGCGTGCGGCAGTCGTCGGCGAAGCCGATCTCCCAAGGAGTGGCGCCGATCTCCCTGCCGTGCCGGGCGAGGCCTGTCAGAAAGTTTGCTCTGCGATCATCTTCTGTCATATGGAGTTGTTTTTTCCCCTTGCGATGTGGACAGCCGTGCCGCGTTTCCGCTGCATTTTCGGCAGACGTATGTCCTGGTGATGAGGCGCCATGACATGTAAATCGGACCGGGCAACGCAAAGAGCCAAAACCCCGCCGGCATATTCCAAAACCAACGGAGCAGCACTGGGAGGAACAGCAGAGACCAAAGCGCCAGCTCCGTGTTCAGGCTCCCTTTGGTAATGCGCTCAGGAGCGTTACGGGAGCCGCAGGACATGCAGATATATTCTCTCTTCATGGTCTAATGATAGGCAGTTCTTTCGCCTTTGCTGGGCCTTCTGGTCCGTTCAAGAAAGGGGCGTTCCGAGCACTTCGCTCCGCGGGTGCTCGTATTCTTCGTCCGTCCAAAGCAGGCCCAGCGCGGGACGAACATCCCCCTTGAACCGCGGGGATGCTTTCATCGTCTTCTCGCGGATTTCAGAGGTGATTCGGGGTTGCTCCGGCATGTTGACATTTACGACTTCGTGCCAGGGCAATAGGTTCTTCATCAGGCCTTGCCTTCTCGGTTGGATACCGCGGAGCTTGCTCCGGGGATATTTACGCAAATGTGGTTGGCCGGGATGACCAGGCTATTGAGTATCCAACTGGGGATTTATGCAGGTGGAGGGGATGTATTCCAGCAGCACGACCGGGTGCAGACTTTGCCCGGTGCCAGGATTGGAGGATGTGTACACCAGGGTGTTGTTTCTGTAGTAGTTCACCGTCCCGTTCGATTCAAGTATCTGAAACGCATCTCCCTTCGTAAGCGGTGTGGTGGTGGGGGTTTGGGGCACGTTTGACTCCCGAATGTAGTAGGTGCTCGTATCATCTCCGATTACTATGCTGTATTCGATGGAACTAAGAGTTGTTGCCGACGCAGTCGACAGGCCCAGGATGACTCGGCTGCTGTCTCCCGCCGCGGTGCTGCACTGAATGCCGCCATTGTTTGTGAAACAGGTCGTGGAGGTGGCCATGCCGTCCCACGTACTGGTGCCGGCGTCTTTCACCAGGTTGGTGCCTCCCTGAACCACCACATTGCTTAAGGTTGTCCAGTTTATCGCCTGCCATGGCCCCAAGTTGGTGATGGTCACGCTGTTCGAGGCGGTCAGGCTTGCCAGCCCGTGCGTGTCGTAGGCGATGGCTGTCAGTTGGTAGGTGCCCGCCGACGGCACGTACCAGCTCCAGCTCGATGCCGTGTTCGTGGAGGCCGGCTGGCCGTTCACATAGAACACCACGTCGGTGACGCTGTCCCCTGCATCGGGATCTGATGCGCTAAGCGTCACGGTTAGATTTGTTGGAAGGACGAGGCCCACAGAGCTGTTGTTGGCGGGCGAAACAAAGGCTACGGTGGGAGGGTGGTTTGAGGCCAGGCACGCTATCGTCGGCGTTTGGGTGGTCAATCCCAGCGTGTCCGTGAGGGTCGCGCAGCACGCATAGCTTCCTGCCGTGAGGGGGCTTGCAGCCACGGTCTGAGTTACCGTGCTGGCCGGGTTTGTGATGGTCGCCGCAACAGCGCCGTTGACGTAAAAGGTGATCTGCGCGACAGAGCCGCCGAGGTTCGGATCCGCGATGCCGGCCACTTCAACTTGGATGGGCTCGTTGAGGGAGTAGTTCGTCGCGTGCCCGTCGAAGGAAATGCTCGTGAACGCAGGCGGATGAATTGCGACCGTTACTGCGTTCGTGGCGCTCCAGATGGGCCCAAAGCCGTAGCTGAAAGCCGCGGCAGAAATGGTGTGGCTGCCTGGTGCAACGATCACAGTGCTAGAGTAAACTCCAGCCGATGCCGCATTGGTGGCCTGCGGGATGCCGTCAACGTAAGTCACCACGGTCACCGGGTCATTATCCGGGTCGGAGGCTGTTCCGGTAACGCCGACGGTGCTCATCGGCAAGTTGCTGTTGTTGGTCGGGCTTATTAGGGTGATGGCCGGCGGCCGATTCGAAAGAACTGTGACCGTCAGGCTGGCACAGCCCGACACTCCGGACTCGTTTGTTGTCGAGGCTTTCAACGTGTGGGTGCCCGGGGTTGGGGTGTAAGGCCCCAAAATGAAACTGCCTGCTGAATTAGCCTGGCCGACACAAGTTCCATTGTCGTAATAGGAAACAGTCATTGCACCGATTGGGCTGTACTGGTCGGAGGGGATGGCCTGCAAGTTGGTGATCTGATTGTAAGCATTGGTTCCGGCTGCGGGCTGTTGCCATGTGACGGTCGGAGCAGCGGCTTCAACCACGGTGAAACTATTGGTCGGCGAATAGTAAACCGCCCCCTGGTCCTCATATGCAATGGTGGAAACCGTGTAGAGACCAGCGGGCAGATTTAGCAGCGTGTTGCTGTAAACCAATGGGGCTTGACCGGGAGCATTTGTGTATGAGGCCCACTCCACTCCGTTGGTGAACGTCACAAGATTGGTAATCGGTCCCAGTGTGTTCGTCGGTGTGGCGGTGACCAATATGCTTCCCGGAGTGGGATAGCTTGCACCGTTTGTCGGGGTGAGGATTATTTGGAGGGGCGCGAGGACGGCAAAGGCCACGGAGGCAGATGTGCTGTTTATGCCATTGGCATCATGGGCAACCACATATGCCGCATGCTGGCCGGCTGCCAGCGAGGCGAAACGTGTCCATTCCAGCGTGTATGGGCTGTAGGCATATCCTACGTAACAGCCATCACAGAAGAACTCCACCCAGCTCACCGCCGCCAGTGAATCCGTGGCCGAGGCGGAAAATGCAATGTCAGCGCCATTGGTCTCCGTCTGGCCCGCCTGCGGGCTCGTAAGGGCAACGGTTGCTCCTGCGTTGGGGGCCATCGTCACAAAGGTCGGTGCAGACCAGGTGGCGATATTGTCGTCATCCCAGGCTACAGCATAAAACACATGGACCCCAGGATCGACAGAATACCACGCAAAACTGTTGGTTGCCTGCGGAATGCCAGGACCATCGACTTCATTGTCCCCGTCATAGAGGAAAACGCCGGCAATTCCATTTCCAAAGCCGGTGGCAACAACGGTGAGCGTTATGGTCGATTCGAAGGGGATCGCTTGGCCTGCGTTGGTGGTCATGACCGTCACGGCAGGCTGCAAGGCAACTGAGGTTGATGCAAAGGCATAGATCGTGTTGGTCGGCGAGCAGACAAGATTGCCCTGGTTGTCATAAGCGATGGCAGATAGCGCATAGGTGCCTTCTGCCACATTTGCCCAGTTGTTGCTGCAGGCTGCCAGCACCGAGCCGGGCGCATTCGTGATTGAGGCCAATGCTGTTCCGTTTACGAACAAAACCAGGTTGGTGACGATCCCCAGCGTGTTTGTTACTGTTGCTGCAACCGGAATGCTGCCAGAGGCGGGGTACGTGGAGCCGGATACTGGCGCAAGCGTAACGGTCGGTGAGGGCGGGATGGTGAAGGTTACGGGGTCGGATGTGCTATCTACGCCACTGGCATCATGGGCAACAACATACGCTGTATGCGGGCCGGACGCCAGTGGCGCAAAGCGCGCCCACTGAAGCGAATAGGGCGTGTAGGCATACCCCACGTAGTAGCCATCGCAGAAGAATTCCACCCAGCTTACGACCGCTGTCGCATCTGTTACCGAGGCTGCAAGATTGATGAGAGCACCGTTGGTCACCGTCTGGCTTGCTTGGGGGCTGGTCAGCACAACGGTTGCTCCCGGATCCGGGGTTACTGTTACATACGTTGGTCCAGACCAGGTGGTGTTGCCTTCCGGGTCTGTGGCCGCAGCATAGAACACATGAAGTCCCGGTACGATGGATGACCATGTGAAACTGTTGGTTGCCTGCGGGGCTCCAACCCCGGCGACTGGGTAGATTCCATCATAAAGGCTCACGCTGGAGATCCCGTTCCCAAAGTTCTGAGCAACGACCGTGAGCATTGTCGGCAAATAGTAGGAGGCAACTTGATTGGTAACGACAACCGTCACAGTGGGGTTTGTAGTGGTGGCCAGTGGTGGATTCGTGCCGGAAACAATGTAAAAGCGGCTCCTGAATAGCGGAGCATTTGTATCTTGAAATGCCATGTATCCAGGAGTGTAGTTGCCTGACAAGGCCAACCCGACTGTGCCTATCGGTTGCCATGTGAACAGATTCGTGGATGCGTTGACAAAGTAAGTGACCCCGGAACACCCGTAAATCGTGAGATCCATGTTGTTATTGGAACTGACGATGCTGAGGATGCTGGGTATGCTTGGGGCGGTTGCCTGAGCGTGAACCTTTTGAGTTAGCGTCGCGCCAAAGAGAGCTGCTGCGAAAATGAAGGGTTTCCTTATAACATTCATAGGGCATTATATGGCCGGTGCCATATTTATGGCTCCTTCTTGAGAAAACGGCCACCTGCAGGACCGGGCACGGGTTCTGCGGTTAACCTGGCCCGGAAGGATGCGAGCCATCAGGGAATTGAGTGGAAGGGTGGGGGCGAGTACCCCGAAGGGGAGGGCTGGGTCGCGATCGTAAAAGGGCTTGCGGCCCCGGTAAATTCTCTCAGGCTGCAAATCTCGCAAGGCTGCGTTCGTGTCTCCGTGCGCCACAGCGACGTCATGCGCCCGCTGCGCTGGGGAGACGGCTTGATCAATGGGGCCGGCTTCCGCACAGGCAGGGGCGAAGGTTCCTGACGCCTCCCGGTTACGAGTCAGCTCGCAGGCGCAGGCGGCCATGCTCGCCGCCTCGGCGCCGTTGCGGAACTGGGGGTCCCCGCTGGTGGCGAGTACCCACCCCAAGTTGTTCAGGCGTCGGGAAGGTCGGGCTGGAGTTTGAGAGCCCTGCGGTACCCGGAGATCGCCCAGCCGTCTTGCGCTGCGCGGCGAGAATCTCCGCCAACTCTACGTGGACGGAGGGAAAATCAGGAGCAAGGCGCAGGCAGCGCTTCGGCGCACTGTTGCCCGGCCCGGAGGTACTGGCCTTGCATGGCCGCGTCCATGGCCAGAGGGCAATGCGGTTCTGGCTCGGTCGCATCGTGGGCCAGGCCGGTTTCCAGTGAGGTTTCAGTCTCACGGCATCTGCCCGTGGAAAACAGGGCGGCTGCCAGGTCGCACCTCGCGACCGTCATGCCAGGTTTGAGCTTGAGTCCCGTGCGGAACGTTGCGATTACGTCGTCCTGCTTGTTCTCCAGCATCAACGTGCGTGCCAGGAACAAGTAACAAGTAACAAGTACTTGTCCGCCGGCTTTCATCCAGCGTGCGGCGGAATGCCAGTACTTGACGCATTGCTTGGTGTACCAACGGTTTATTTGCCGAATATTGCGGAAAAAGCTTGACCCTTACACAGGAAAGGTTGTAGCACTGAGCACTAAACTTTATATATTATGATTGCGACCCAAATAAGGCAGAAAGACGCCGTCTTTTACTCTGTGGCCTTTCCTTCCGAGGATTTGCTCACCAAAGTCCGATTTATCAGCCGCTTCTATGGCGAGGGCGAGCAAATCAAACCTGAAGAACTGCCGGCAAACGATGACGTGGCCCAGTTCATCGCCAGCGTGGAGAAAAAGGACAAGGCGTTTCAACGGGCGATTTCCAAGAAGAAGGTGAAAGAGATTCGCAACTTTTACGAAACGGCCATCTCGCAGCCTCCGATTCCGGGGACAGTGCTCCTGTTCACTTCGGAGCAACTCAGCTTTGAGCCTCTTTATGCCAACGGCACTGTGGGGAACCTCACGGAACCGACTGAGCAGTTTCTCATCATCGACGGCCAGCACCGGCTCGCGGCGTTGAAGTTTTTCGAGAAAACCCACCCTGATGAGGCCAAGTCCATTTACGTGCCCTGCATCATCTTCGACGGGCGCAGCGACGACTTTGCAACCGAGATGTTCGTGATCATCAACTCGACGCCGACGCGCATCAACAAGAGCCACCTGATCGACCTCTATGAGCGGGTCTCCTGGGCCGAGCCCGACAGGCGTTTTGCGGCGCGCATCGTCGAG
>OBLU010005375.1_pt1 | contig 11490 bp, 7 predicted proteins | sample 1518681 | NCBI WGS metagenome assembly OBLU01 (sample SAMEA3539304, study PRJEB22396) | soil metagenome | biome: tundra; feature: field; material: soil | place: USA | collected 2010-05 | depth 0.15 m
TGTACGCCTTCATGCCCGAGTGCATCTCGGTGAAGTGAGTGCCGAGCAGCACGTTTTCGACGACGGTGCTGAAGCGGTTCCCCCAGAAGCGGTAGATGGGCATGCCCCCGGCCCTGGGGTTCCCGGTGCAGGCGAAGCGGGAGCCGAAGGTGAAGTCGGCGACCCCGGCCACGATGGGGGCGACCAGGGCCGGCACCGCGGAGGGGTCGTACTGGTAGTCGGGGTGGAGCAGGACGATCACCGTGGCGCCGAGGTCGAGCGCCTCGCGGTAGCAGGTCTTCTGGTTGCCGCCGTAGCCCCGGTTGCGGTCATGGACCCGGACGTCGATCCCCAGCCGCCGGGCGAGGTCCACCGTGCCGTCCGGGGAGGCGTCGTCGACCAGCAGGAGGTGGTCGGCGCTCCCCGCCGGCAGGGCGCCGATCGTCCGCTCCAGGGTGTCCTCCGCCTTGTAGGCGGGGAGGGTGACGACGGTGAAATGGCCCCCGGGTCCCATCAGGCCGCCGACGATAGCAGAAGCGTCAAAGCTGGCACGGGTCCACCAGGTCCCAGGCGGGGTGGGTCGGAACGGCCCGGCCCGAGTCGACAGCCCTGCGACTGCCCGCCAGACCCGGTCCGACGGCCTGTTATGATCTCGTCCCGAGTTTCGGCTCAGCTCCTCTGCCGCACCGATTGCATTGCACGCCGCGAGCGAGAAGGGTACGCCCGTATGGAGTTCACTGGCGAGTTCTACGTGCCCGAACAGCACGGCAACCTCGAACTTGAGCACGTCCACCGCTATCTCCAGGCAACCCAGATCGTCGCCGGCAAGTCGGTCCTCGACATCGCGTGCGGAGAGGGCTACGGATCTCTCCTCCTGGCCGCCAGCGCGACCACTGTCACCGGCGTCGACATCTCGGAAGAGGTGATCGCGCACGCGCGTGAAAGGTACGCTCGCGACAACCTCACGTTTCTCGTCGGGGATTGCAGCAAGATGCCCGTGACGGACCACAGTGTGGACGTCGTCGTCAGCTTCGAGACCATTGAGCATCACGACCAACACGAGGCCATGATGCGCGAGATCAAACGCGTTCTCCGCCCTGGCGGCTGCCTGATGATGTCTACCCCGGACAGACTCCACTACTCCATCGAGCCCGGCACCTCGAACCCCTTTCACGTCAAGGAGCTGCTCGAGGACGAGTTCAAGTCCCTGATTCGCTCCCACTTTCGCAAGGCGGCTTTCTTCGGCCAGCGCATCGCCTACGGCTCCACCATGTTCTCGGACGAGGGCGCCCAGCCCGCCAGGTGCTATTGGAAGGACGCGCGATCCGGAGAGATCTTCTCCGGAAACAACCGCCCGCTCTACTGGATCGCTCTCGCCTCCGACACCGATCTGCCCGAGGTCGCGGTCGGACTGTTCGAGCAACCCATCGATGAAGCCGATACCGTGAATGCTTGGCGGGCCGCTACGGTCAGCGCTCAGCAGGCTGAAGCCGGCGCTCAGCAGGCTGAAGCCGGCGCTCAGCAGGCTGAAGCAGCGGCGCGAACTCAGGCTGACGAACTCCGGGCCATCGTTGCCAGGTCGCGCGCCGCGGCAAGGAGGGCTCAGGGCAAGCTGGCCGGCCTTGCCGAGGAGATCGCGGCCCAACGACACCAGCTCGATCAACTCACGGCGACGGTCGCCCAACGGGGCGCCACGATCGCGGCGCAAGGCGAGACGGTCGCCTCGCAAGAGGAGGAGCTCGTTCAACTGAGGCCAGTGGCTGAAGAGCTCCGAGCCCTGCGTTCGTCTCGCCTGATCAGCCTACGGGACGCTGTGAAGCAAGGGCCCCTGAGCCTCCGAAAGATCGCCCGCGTCGGCAAGCGCTCGCTCGCACTTGTCTTCCCGCGAGTGGGACGTCAAAGACCGCCGCGAGCCACCCCCTCAGCGCCCTCAGCGCCCTCAGCGCCCTCGACCGAGCAAGTGCCCGGGTTCGACCCTGCCTTCTACTTGAAGGCCTACCCGGATGTCGCCGCGGCGGGGTGCGACCCCCTCGAGCACTATCTGCAGTTCGGCCGATCTGAGGGCAGGCTGCCACGAGCTCCCCGGGCGCCGACGGACGACGAGCAGCTCCCTGAGTTCGCCGTGCCCGCTCAGGCACGCGACTATCTCCCGCTGGTCTCGATCATCGTTCCGGCGTACAACCACGCCGAGTTTCTAGAGGATCGTCTCACCTCGATCTACTCGCAGACGTATTCGGGACCGGTCGAGGTCCTCCTGCTCGACGACGCATCCACGGATCGCTCACTCGAGATACTCAAGAAGTTCGCCGAACGATACCCGGAACGCACGACTGTGGTTGCCAACCTCGAGAACTCCGGCTCGGCGTTTCGGCAATGGCGTAAGGGTCTCGCATTGGCCAGAGGCGAGGTCGTCTGGATCGCCGAATCGGACGACCTCTGCGATCTCGGTTTCCTCGACACCCTGGTTCCCCTGATGGCCAACCCTGCGATCATGCTGGCCTTCGCAAAGACCCTCTTCTTCCGGGAAACCACCGACAAAGTGGTCTTCACCCTCGAAGAGTATCTGCACGACCTGGTCGGCCTGAGGTTCGATGTTGAATGGGTCCGTTCAGCGAAAGACCTTGTTCTTGCGGGGTTCTACGATAGAAATCTCGTCCCGAATGTGAGCGGCGCGTTGCTCCGCCACCCCGGCGAGATGCGGTTTCTCGACGACGAGGACTGGCAGGCCATGCAGCTAGCCGGCGACTGGCTGTTCTACCTCGAGCTGATCAAGGGCGGTCTGGTTGCGTTCTCACCCGAAACGACCGATTACCACCGCTCCAACGAGGCCACTCTGACCAGTCAGGTCGGCAAGACATCGAGGCTCGCCGTGGAGATCGAGCAGGTGAGAACCGCCGCCACGCGAATCTATGGCCTCAGCGCCGTTCCGCCGAGATTCCGCACGGGGTCTCCCACCCGCTTCGCAGGTCGGTCGTAGCATGCAGCCTGTCACCGAGCATCGCCCGGCCGTCCTGGTCGTCACCTACGGGCTGATCGCCGGCGGGGGTGAAACGTTTCCCATCTTCCTCGCCAACGAGCTGCGCAGACGAGGATGGCCCGTGGCGTTCCTGGATTGCGGATTCGAGGCGCCGGAAGCTGGGATGAGAGAGCTTCTCGCGCGCAACGTGCCTCTTTATCGGCTCTATGACGAGAGCGACCTCGGACCACTGTGCCGCCGGCTCGGGATTGAGGTCGTGCACTCGTGTCACACCACCACCGACCTGCTGGTGTCCAGATGTCTGAGCAATCTCCCCTCAGATCAGCGGCCCCAGCATGTGGTCACCCTTCACGGCGGCTACGAGACGCTCGCACTGGAGCCCCTCCTATATCACCTGAACCAGGTGCAGGCGGTGGATCAGTTCGTATACACCGCCACCAAGAATCTCACCTCCTTCCCCAAACAGTTTCTGGCGCGATGTCGATTCGCCCGGATCGTGAATGCGCTCCCGATGGCGCCCACGGTCGGCCGAGATCGGAGTGACCTCGGGAGTGGCGCGAAGGACGCGGTCGTCGCCATGCTGATCTCGCGGGCCATTCCTGGCAAGGGATGGCAGCTTGCCGTCGAGGCCGTCGAGGATGCACGGGTGGCGTCGGGGCGCGATATCCATCTCGCGTTGATTGGGAACGGGCCGGTCTACGATGACATGCGCGAGACCGAAGCGCCCGCGTGGCTGCACCTGCTCGGCATCCAGGGCGACATCCGGTCCTGGATCGCCACCGCCGACATCGGGTTGTTACCGAGCACGTTCTCGGGTGAGAGCTATCCCCTCGTGCTCATCGATTTCCTCACGATGGGGGTGCCCGTGATCTCGTCAGCCGCGGGTGAGATCCCCCAGATGATGGCCTGTGAATTGGGGACGCCCGGCCACATTGTGGATGAGACGGATGAGGTGCGACTGGAGGAGCGGGTGGCCGGGCACCTTACCGACTTCGTGGCGCTCAACGCCGCCGATCGGGCCGCTCTTCGCACCCGAGCTCTGGCCGCGGCTGGGAAGTTCGACTTCCAAGCGATGGTCGGCGCCTACGAGCAGGTGTATCTGCGTGTCTCTTCGTGACTCTGAGCTGAACCCTGCGCCACCGCAGGACCCGGATATAGCGCCGGAGCCGCCCCCCGTCCAGGAGACCTCAGCAGGGTCGGCGGGGATGGGTTCGACTGATGGCTTCCCCTTCTGGTGGTCGCGACGTCTCTCCGTCGCTATTCCCTTGGTCGTACTGTTTCTAACGTTCTGCTGCTGGTTTGGCGCACTACTGAAGAGCGGCTTCCTTGCGGATGATTTCTACCAGCTGGTTACGTACAGCAACCTGTCTCACTTCCTGACACTGAAATACGATCAAGGCCAGATCCCAATTAACGCATTCTGGACAATCGGCTACGTCGCTTTTGGCACCGGTTCGGCCATTCCCTATCTCCTCCTCGACACTTCAGTGTTCGCCCTCGGACTCTTCCTCTGGCTGCACGCCGGTTCCGCGCGCCTCTGGGACGGGATTCACAACTGGTGGCTCGCTGCGTTGGCTCTAGCTGCTGCGAGCTGGATGCTAATTGCGCTCTGGTCAGCCAACATAACGCACTCCACGGCAATGCTCGCCCTTGGGCTCGCTCTCGTGGCACATGAGCGGAGTCTCAGATCCCGGCAGCCGAACAACTTGCTCTTGTGGTCTCTCTTATGCGCACTTTCATTCACCCTCGTCGTCGCGAGTGACCCGCTGTACATCGGGATACTCCCCCTGTGCGCCTGCTGTGCATGGGAGCAGACATTCCCCCTGCGACAGCTCGGGAAGAGGCGACGCCTTGAGTCACTCCTGAGCTGGACCGTGCTGCTCCCCCTGCTCTACTTCCTCGTGATCGCATATCCGGAGAAGAGCGCCGTGTCAGCGTACACCGGGAGCAGTCTCGGTTACCTCGCCAAGGACTGGAGCTTCTACGTCGCCCAGATGGCACCCACCAGATCAATCAAGGCTGTCTATCTAGTGATCTTCGTGGCCACCGGAGTTGCGGCTATCTGGGCGGTGCGCTACCGGCGGTTCTTCGCCATCGCCTGCTGCCTATCTGCCGCTCTGATGACCGGGATCATCCTAACCGAACGACAGCAGCTCTTTACCAATTACACGTTCATGCCTTTCCTGCTCGTCCTGAGTGGGTGCATCGCCGGCTGGACGACGGTCTTCAGCCAGCACAAGTTCACTCTGGTGCGTAGGCACTCGTATGTCCTCGTGCTCGCCGCCACCCTGGTACTTGCCATACTCTTCTACTCAGGTGGGGCGATCCGCAGCTACTTTGACGCCACTCCGTACGGCACGGAGCGGGGTTTGGTTCAACTGCGCGACTCAGTGGCAAGCATATCGCCAGCTGGCACGCCGATCTGCGTGGTGGAAAACCTGGCGAGCACGGATGAGTACGAGTTCAATGCGTGGATAGCCAACGGCGACGCCTTCCTCGTCCAACCGGTCAACGCCTCGTCCGCTGCGCTCGTCGGCGACCGAGCGCTCTGCCCGGCGGGTACTCTCACGACAATAGACGTGGGTGTGGGAAGAAACGGCGACTTCGTGGTCACCAGTTACACGGCGGATGGCCCTTGATCGCTATCCTCGTGATCCTTCATCTCCGTCCCGCCCGGCGGCCACGGATCCTCCGAGAAGACCCAGTCTCGCCGATGGCTGGGATCGAGTACCTCTCCAACGATCGAAGCCACAAGCCAAGGACCTGACGGAGAGCCAGGAACGCGATGGGAGTAGAATCGCCCCTATCGTGGGGGTGACGCACACACAAGACGAGGGCTGGGCGAGTTCGCCGGTACCGATTGACAGCGACCGGCTCGGACCGCGTGTGCGTGCGGCGTCGGAGACGCTCGCCTCGCCGACCACGCCTGCGACAGGCGTGAGCCGTGTTCCCTCCTGGCACCGCGGCGGATTCGTGGGCGCGATCCTAATGAGCATCGTGGGCTACGCGGGCTTCGTCGCGGCATACGGCGTCAATGTCGTCTATTGGGACGACTGGAGCTGGTCCCAAACGCTTCGCCGTGGCACCACCACGCTGGTCACCCTTTGGCTTCAACACAACGAAGATCGGGTATTCTTTCCCAACATCGCCGCCTGGGTGCTGGTGTTCACCACCCACTTCAATTCGTTTGCATTCTTTTGGGTTTCCGCCTTATGTATGTGCGCAACCCTTGCAGTTGTTATATGGGCGCTACGATCAGAAGTAGGTAGGAGCCCATTGCTTTGGTTGCCCGTTCCCTTCCTGGTCCTAACCTTGGCGCAATGGCAGACCACGTTATCGGCATTCGAGATTGCCTGGGCCATGGATATTCTGTTTGTGGCAGGAACTCTCGCGCTCCTCAGCCGGCCCCGGCCGACGGGGCGCCGCATAGCCGGCGCCGGCGCATTGGGGATCCTGGCGTCGTATTCGCTTCTCCAGGGGCTTACTGTTTGGCCCATCGGCCTCCTCATGCTGTTGGCGCGAGGCCAATCCAAGAAGTGGGCGATCTGGTGGACGGCAATCGGGCTCGTGGTCACGGGCTGTTTCTTTGTTGACTTTGACTTTGCGCTGGCGGGTGCCGTACCACTCCACCAGCTTTTGACGCAATGGCAAGAAGTCGTAGAAGGCGTACTTATCGCACAAGGCAGCGTGGTTCCCACCATTACCTCCGGCGTCACCTGGATGAGCGGGACCGCGATCGCTGAAGTGATCGGGGGCGTCCTTTTTGCCGGGGCCGCGGTGGTCGTCGCCGCGTGGTTACGCGAGCACCGACCTAGCGGGCCGAAGGCGTTTTGCATTGGCCTGATCGGCGTGAGTATCGTCTTCGACTTACTCTTAGCAGGACGGATAGCTGGCGCTGGCGGGGTGTTGTCTGGAACCGGATCGCGCTATGACACGTTCGCGTGGCCGCTACTCGTCGGGCTGTACGGATACGCCGTGATCTGGGCGCGCGACGCACGCCGGAAAGAACCGCTGGTACGCGCTGGCCAAGTCCTTGTCTCGCTGATTGCGGTCGCTGCTATCGCCGTGGGAACCGTGGTTGGAATCGCCCAGGGACAGGACGCTAAGTCGGTGCGACTTGCCTCCGCCGACGTCCTCGCGAACTGGAGTACGGCGCCCGCGGACATTGCAGCGGCGTACCTGCTGCCGCCAGCCGCTAGCTCTCCGGCCGTTTACGCCCAATGGAGAACAGCGGCAGAGTTCCTACAGCAGCGCCACTTAAGCGTCTTTGCTAACCCAGCTCAGGTCAAAGGACTTCAAGAACTGGGCATAGTGCCAGAGGGAGTACCGACCCGCCTACTCGCGATTCCGTCGGTGATTCGGGCACAGGTCGATGCGACCCCCACGAGCAGACTGGCATGGCGCGTGCTTAGCGCCGCGTACTTCGAGAACCCGGCGATTGAAAAGGTGTACGGACAAACGCGGAGCGGGGTCGCCAGTATCTTGGACTGGGCGGTGCTCTCGGCCGACGGTGTCACCCAACAGGAGATCCTGTTCTATGCGTGGTACCCGCCTGCCAACGACGCTCTCTTCTTCCAACCGTACGTGCCTCTGTATCGGCAATGGGAGCTGGCTACTGCGGCTGGGTGACAATTGGTCGCGCGTATGGGCCGTGCCGCAGCAGGCTGTCCAACCCTTGCCAAGCGCCCCCTGTCAGTCGCAAGGACCTCATAGCCTATCCAACAAGATTCGCGTTTCAGATTGTCGCCACGGACCCGCCCGATGCGGCGCTCCACGACGCCGAACGCAGTCAGATACGCGAAGTACCCGCCGACGGTGGCGCCCACGAACCCGAGGAGTGGGCACAGACTGGACCGGGATTGCGACCGCAGCAGTCGCATTACCGCTCACCCCACCCTAGTTCCCGCGCTAACCACACCACCTGATGGCGTCCTCTATCGGATGAAACGACGGGACCCTCCGGGCGCCGCGACGGCGGAGCTCGCCATCACCCGCTCACGACCGGCGGCGGGTGGGCAGCCCCCTCGGCACCCACCCCGCTCAGCGGCCACGACTCCCCTGGGAAGACCCAGTCTTGTCGATGACTGGGCTCGAGCACCTTGCGGGCCAGGATGACGATTCCATTGTCGCCCAGTATTCCGTGAAACGGAGCGTACAGCCTGCACAGCCGGGGCTCGAACCCGATCTCTTCCAGTTGGCACAGCAGCTCGGGAGCGAAGATCGTGTAGACGAGCGCCCCCTCCGGGCGTATGGGGTCATCGTGGTACCACGGTTTGCGTAGATGGGTGGCCCTCCCCTGGCCATCGAGGGCGGCCCTCGTCTCGTTGGTGAACCGGTGCTGATAGAAGGGTGCCGTGAAGATGTGGCATCCCCCTGGCTTCAGTATCCGGAATGTCTCTCGGAGTGCCTCCAGCGGCAGCGGGACGTGCTCCATCACGTCGCTGGAGAGGATGAAGTCCAGGGAGTCGTTCTCGAAATGGGTGTGCTGCATGTCCACGTGCAGCACTCCACCTTTTCGCTCCCCGCTCTTCAGCGCGGGGTCGACGTACTCACTCGCGATGTAGCTCGCGCCGAGGTGAGCGCCCAGACGCTGGTGGAGAGCCCTCGTCGTCTCGGCATTCCAGATCACCGTCTGCCGCGGTATGTCCCTGATATTCGACAGCGCGCTGAGCTTGTCGGCTCCTCCCGCCACACAGGAGAGCAGCACGAGCGCAACCTGGCGCTGTCGATTCCGGCTACCGCAGCGCACGCAGACGACGTGTTCTCGGAAATTCGGATGGTCCACGCGGAACAGCGTTAAGGTGCCGCAGATGCAGCAGTAGCCTGGCAGGTGTCCGATCTTGAGAGCCATGCTATCCCGCAGATGAGCGGCGCTATCGAGCGGCCAGATGGTCCTGATCATCGGGCTGGGCCAGCGGTCGAGGATACGCGGTGGCTTCATGGTCGAGGACGGCGGGACCGCATCAGCCGGCGCTCTCGGTTGGTGACGCCGCTGCGAGCTCCCCGATCATCTGCCGGTAGACCTCCACGTAGGCGCTGGAGCTGTGGTCCCTCATGGCGACGTCACGACCGGCTTGGCCGACAGCTCGACGAACCGCTGGCGGAAGTCCCAGAACGCGCTTGAGAGCGTTGGCCAGCTCGACCATGTCACGCGCCGGGAACAGCCAGCCGGTCCGGCCATCCTCGATGACCTCCGGCACACCGAAGACGTCAGTCGAGAGCGTCGGCACTCCCAGAGCCATAGCTTCCAGGAGCGAGCGCGGGAGTGATTCGATATCAGATGCCGAGACGAGGACATCGCTGAGAGCGTACCAGGGCCAAATGTCATTGGTGATGGGAGCGAGACGGATCCGGTCCTCCAGGCCGGCATCCTTGATGAGCTGGTGGACGATGCCGGAGTAAAGGTTGGGGCGGTCACCCACGATGAGCAGCATGGCTTCGGGATGAAGTGAGGCCACCCCGATGAAGGCCTCGACGAGGCAGGCCTGAGATTTCCGCTCCTCGAGCGTTCCGACGGAGAGCAGCACGACAGCATCGCGCGGAATACTCCGGGCGGACCGGGCCGCGAGGCGATCGAAGGTTCTGACGTAACCGGCGATGGCGTCGGTGTCCACCCCGTAGGTGACCACCCGGCGCCGGTATGCGTCGGCGTAGGCGGCGAACATCCTGCTGGTGGCTTCGGCCTCGAAGACGAGACGGTCGGCAGCGCCGAGCGTTGCCACCAGTCGCTCCCGAAGGTACGGATGCCAGTCGCCGCCTCCGTAGTTGGCGGACAGCCAGTGGTCGATGTCGAAGCTCTCGTGGATCGTCCAGATGGTGGGCACGCCCATGCGCTGCGCAGCGTCGCCGGCGGGCCATGCTCCCAGGGTGTTCAGCAGGACCATGGTCACCTCGGAGCCGAGGATGAAGAGCGAGAGCTCGCGGATCTGTCCCTCGTAGGTCTCGAGGTCCACCGGCAGGGCGCGCCCGGTGACGAGCACCTCGATGCCACGCGCCTCGAGCTCCGCACGCAGCTCCCCGTCGGTCGGCGAGACCACGGTGCAGCGAGGGAGACCCGGGGCAAGGCGACAGAGAAGCTCGTTGAGGTAGAGCTGGCCACCGCCGATGGCGAGGCTGTGGGTGAAAACCACGAGGTGAAGGCCTCCCGGCGGTCTCCGGCCTCTCGCCCCGAGCACCACCTGCTCGGTGTGTCGGCGCAGGACTCCCGCCCTCTCGGCCTCTTCGGCCGTGACCTTCACAGGGACCCGGCGAACTGCCCGGGACGCAAGCCGCTCCCGGCGACCCTCGGCGTCGACCACGACCACGGTGAGCTCAGCGGTATCGGATGGGGAGTCCGGAAGCGCGCCCCGGTACTCGAATCCCGTCAGCGGCCCGAAGTCATAGGCGGGAACGCTGGCGACGTCGGGACGCGGGATGCGCAGCCGGGCCCGCCCGACGGTCTGGCCGTCAACGCTGATCTCGACACGGGCAACGCCGGTGTGTCCTGTCGACGCCCAGCCGGCGACGAAGAGCTCCCTAGTGACGTCTGCCCCCTCGGCTGGGATGTCGAGGCTCCCTGCCAGGCCGGTGCCCGCGAGCCGGAAGGTCCTCTCGCCGAGCCCGAACCTCCTTCCCGAGACGCCCGAGGCCGTCATATTGACGTGAAGGACTCCGACCGGCCACTCGGCCAAGTCCACCCACGCAGACCAGCCGCAGGCCGGGGAGGCGTGAGGCGCACCGAGCTTCTCCGGAACATCCGGTCGCCGCATGCCGAGGTCAGCCTCGACCGTGGTCGTGCCATTGAAGGTCAGCTCAACCTTCGAAGCACAACGATCACCGTCCAGCGCCCAGCCCAGAAAGAGCTGCGGCCCACGAAGGAGACTATCGCCCACGGGCCGATCAAACGAGCCGCGCAGATCGTTCGATGACGCCTCCGCCTCGGCTGGGATATCGAGGCTCCCTGCCAGACCGGTGCCCGCGAGCCGGAAGGTCCTCTCGCCGAGCCCGAACCTCCTTCCCGAGACGCCCGAGGCCGTCATATTGACGTGAAGGACTCCGACCGGCCACTCGGCCAAGTCCACCCACGCAGACCAGCCGCAGGCCGGGGAGGCGTCCGGCGAGCCCAGGGCCAGGGGGACGTCCGGTCGCTGCATGCCGAGCTCGGCTTCGACCGTTGTCAACCGGTTGAAGATGAGCTCGACCTTGGCGACGGGATGGTCGCCTTCCAGCGCCCAACCCACAAAGAGCTGAGTCACCCGGACGAGGAGATCGCCTCCCGGCTGGTCAAACCAGCCCCGAAGAGATCGGTCGGAGCGCCGACGGAGAAGCCTCCGCCCCAGGCTACGAAGCTGCAGCGGTCGACTCAAGGCCATCGGCGTCCGCGGCCACCTGGACGACCGGCGTGTAGGGAGGGGTGGCGCGGTCGACCGCGAGCTGGCCCGCCATCACATGGTGCCAGGTGAGCTGTAGCCCCTGGCGCAGGTCAATCGGTCTGTAGTCCATGAACGACGTCAGCTTGGCGATGTCGAGGACGATGGAGTCGACGTCATGGCGCC
>OBLU010005376.1_pt1 | contig 11485 bp, 10 predicted proteins | sample 1518681 | NCBI WGS metagenome assembly OBLU01 (sample SAMEA3539304, study PRJEB22396) | soil metagenome | biome: tundra; feature: field; material: soil | place: USA | collected 2010-05 | depth 0.15 m
CGAGTGCTGGCGTGAGATTGGCCGCCGCCTCCGGCCAAGTGGCGGCGGCAAAGGCACGCTTTCCGAGTGGGACATGGTCGTTTGGTTGAGTGAGGCGATGTGCCGCGAAGGCCTTGTCTGGGAGAACGGGCCCAATGTAAGTGCAAACGCAAACAGCTCCGACTCGCACTATGAACCGACGGCCGAAAAATCGGCAGCCATTGCCGAAGGCGACTTTGTTCTGATCGACATCTGGGGGCGGCTGGAAAAGCCAGGCAGTATCTACTACGACATTACCTGGACCGGCGTAGTCGGCCGCGAACCGACGGATCGCGAGCAATTGGTCTTTGAGACGGTCCTTAACGCACGCGACGCCGCCGTTGCGACTGTGGAGCAGGCATTTGCCGAGGGTCGTGTAATTTACGGCTACGAAGGCGACGATGCGGCGCGGGCAGTGATCCGGGCAGCTGGGTTTGGTGATTACTTTACTCATCGAACGGGGCATAATATAGCCCATGAGCTCCACGGCTCCGGTGCACACCTCGACAACCTTGAGACCCACGACATCCGGCGGATTCTGCCCAACAGCTGCTTCTCCGTTGAGCCCGGAATCTATCTGCCAGAGTTTGGTGTGCGCAGCGAAGTAGACATGCTGACCGCCCCCGGCAAAGCCTGGGTGACGGGAAAGATTCAGCGGGAGCTGGTGCGCATATAGACAACTGAAAGATGAATTTCGCGCTGGCCGTGAGACGTCATTTCTGGGAACACTCTATACAGAAATGCTTACGCCAGCGGCCAGGGCGCCAGTTCAGAAGACCCTGATCCTTGCCCATCTGAACCCAGTTCCCCGCCTGCGTACGGTATAGTCAAAAAGGAATGGCAACAGCGCCGAACATGAATGCCGCAGCAAAACAAGACTTGAAACAAGGCTTTGTCTATCTTCCCCTGATCGCTGGCTGGCTGGTGCCGGGTGCGGGGCATTTTCTGCTGGGCAAATGGTATAGGGGAGCGTTGCTCGCAGCTTCCATTCTTGGCATGTTTGCCATGGGAATCGCGATGCAGGGCCAGCTCTACTCCGGCGCTCACGACATTTTGGAGATTCTGGGCCTGGCCGGTGATCTGGGAAATGGCCTGCTTTTCTTTGTAGGCCGGATACTGGGCCTTGGCGCCGAACAGGTGCAGGTGACCACCGCCGACTATGGCACACGGTTCATTGTTGTTGCTGGACTCTTGAACGTCATTTCAGCCGTGGACGCGCACAATCTCCGCACCGGGAGGAAGGCGTGACCCACTTTACGGCAGTCTTGTTCTTCGCCTTGTTCGCTTCTGTGGTCTTCGGGATTACACAGCGCGAAACGCCGCTGCGCATGGTTCACTACGGAATCTACTGCTTTGTGCTGTTTGCTGGCTCGGCGGTCGTGCTCAGCTGGGTGATGTTCTTGATTGCGCGCTAATTTAGAAATTAGATCAACTGATCTCCCGATCCCAACAAGCATGCCCTGAAGCTCCAGGCTCATCCTGCAGACTCCCAGCACTCTTCAGGAGATCATCTCTCGCTGCCATACCGCCGCGTCGAAGGCGTGCGCACAAGTGTAGCCCTCGCTCCGATAAAGATCGATGGCCTGCTTATTGGATTCGGTCACAGTCAGCGAGATCTCGGTGGCCCCGAGCCGCATGAAGTGAAAGGCGCAGACAGAAAGAAGCAGGCGAGCCAAGCCGCCTCGGCGGAACTCCGGGTGCACGCAAAGCTGAGTGATGTGGCCGCTCTCCGGGCTTACCCGGGAGCCGAGCACCAGCGCCACCAATCGCCGACTGGCGCGCTCCACAACGACGTACGAGACCTGTGCAGAAAACACTCCACAGCCAGAGTATCGGACAATGTTGTTCAAAAAGCGCTGCGAGCCATTTACCGAGCGGTACTGGTCGTTGATGATGCTGTCCGGGTGATCGAGGTAGGCCTCCGATATCAGACGGCCTGCCGGCGACAGGTCCTCGTCGCGCCATGCGCGCACCTCCAAGCCGCCGGGCAGGTCCATGCGGGGTGGGTTCCAGAGCCCCTGAAGCGTTTGCACCAGAAAGAGTCGGCGAAATACCTGGAATCCTGCCTCCCGGAAGATCTGCGCATGTGCGCCTGAAGGGTGCAGGAGCAACTGCGATTCAACGCGGTCCAGTTGCGGCGAGTTGAGGAGCGTCTCAAACAGATGCTTCAGCAGTGTTTCTTCAATCTGGTGTGCGGAAGGCGCAACCCGGTTGGCTGAAGTCTGCGCCCCGTCGACGGAATTCAGTTCAGTTGTCGAATGATGATCCGGTGAGTCGGGCGGTGGACTTGGCAAGGCAAACACATCGCCGATGACCGCCTTGGTCTCCTCGTAAACGCAGAAAGCATAACCGGTAACTTGGCCATCTTCGAGAGCGGCGTATCCCGGAAGCATGTGGCTGTCAAGATACTGCATCAACAGCCTGGCGGAGGTGCGGTAATCCCAGTGGAGGCGCTGCTTCCAGACCTCGCCCTCTGCGTCAAGCACAGGGCGGAGCACCGGAGCTGCGAAATGCCGCAGGTCGAGGATCTCGATGGAAGCCGTGGATGCCATGCTTCTCCCCCAGGGTGAGACGGCTGCGGCCTAAGCCGGAAAACGGCTTAGGCCCGAATCAGGTGAGGCTTCAGCGGGAACACAAAGCGAATTGCGCCTTCTGGTCACTTTGACACGAGTTGTGTCCAAGTGCAACTTGAAGTTCAGTTTACTAACTTAACGACTACCGACAAGGTACACGACGAGTCCCTGCTCGGGCCAAGTGAACACCTGTTCATAGTGGCGGCCTTCAAGGTACTCTTCCAACGCGGCAGGTGTGTGCAGGTCTACACCGCGTCGTCCCGTTACTCGCACCGCCAGAAGGTGTTGCTCATCGGGCACCCCGCTCTCCTCATAGTTGATAACCTCGCTGTTGCGGTAAAAGGAGAGCCCATATTCAATGTCCCGGCGGACACCAAAGACAGCCACAGTCTGGACGGTGGGCACTAGGGAATAGTTCAGGCGATCGGCCAAGGGACGTGCGGAATAGGCGCGGTCCAGCAGGTGAATCACCCGCTTCGTGGCGCCGATCTCGGGTATGCCGAAGAACGGGCCCACGCCATAAAGAAACAGGACAAGGACGACGAGCACCCCTGTCGTGACGAGGCGGAGGTGTGCGACGCCGAAGCCCTTCACCACGATGAGAATCAATACCGCCGCGCCAAAGGAGGCAAGCAATCCCGCCGTGAGGGCGTTAAAAGGTGGCATAGTTGCGCGATGAGACACAAACCAGGGCAGCAACAGCGCGAACATGGTCATGATCCCGCAAAGCGCAGCGTGTCCGAGAAGCTCCCAGCGGTTGAGTCCCTGGTGGCGTCTGCGGAAGAGGTAATCCCCTGTAAGGATGCCGATCGGCGGAATGGAAGGCAGAATGTATCCAGGCAGTTTGGACTTGGAAAACGTGAAAAAGACGATGGGGATGAGCGCCCATAGGACCAGGAACTCAGGGAAGGCATCCCCGGGGCGACTGGCGCACGGCTTGGAGCCTTTTGAGTGGCGGAGCCGCCATTCCGCGACCGAGGTGAGAATTCCGTCAAACAGCGCACGTACGGCGACAACGGTCCATGGCATCATCGCCAGGATGACCACGACTAGGTAGTACCAGAAAGGCTGTACGTGCTGGTATCGGTCGGTGGCGAAACGTTCGAGGTTGTGTTCCAGAAAGAATTCGCGGAAGAAGGTGGGATTCTGATGTTGCACTGCAATGAACCACGGGAGGACCATGGCGAAGTAGAGCAGCATCCCCGGCCACCAGAATGATCGCCTCAGGATGGACCACTCCTTCCGCAGAAAGGCAAAAGCGGCAATGATGACGAATGCCAGAAATGGTGCAACCGGTCCTTTCGCGAGGGTGGCCAGACCGGTGAAAAAGTAAATGTCGTAAAGCCAGAACTTGGAATCGGTCTCGTACCACGCATACCAGCCCAATAGACCGATCGCCAAGGGCGCGGCCATCTGCATGTCAGTGGAAGCACCACGGGAAAAGCCGATGATGCCGGCGCAGGCCACCGTAATCAGGGCAGCGTCCAGGTGCCCTCCAGGTCGGAATCTGCGCATATGCAGGTAGATCAAGCCGATCATGATGAAGGCAAAGGTTGTCGAGGGCAGGCGGGCTGTCCAGTCGTGAACGCCGAATTCCTGAAAAAAGAGCATGGCCCGCCAGTAGTAGAGGGCCGGCTTCTCCAGCCAGGGATGGCCGTAGAGATAGGGCGTTACGCAGGCGCTGAGCTTTTCTTTAATCGTGGGGGCGGAGTCAACCCGGGCAAGCATCTCATGGGCAATCTGAGCGTAGCGTGGCTCGTCGGCGCCCACCAGCCCCAACCCATCGCCGCCAAAGTAAGGCGTAAGCCCATAGGCTAGGAAGAAGACCGTAAATAGAAGGAAGACAGCTACTTCGCAAACAGTCGCCCATTTGGGCAGGCGCTTACGTTTGCTCTGTGGTAGGTCTGAAGCAGAGGGTTCTTGGGTCGTTTCCACTGCCAGCGCTTCTCCAGTTCCAGTGATTCTCCAGTTGGCCAGCGACGGTCCTGCGTGGAGAAACGAATGCGGCTTGGGTCAGAGCGTTTGGGGGGTCGACCTGGCCGGGTTACGGTCTGCGCCTACAAAAAACGCGGAGAATCTGCCCGCGCCTCAACAGGGACAAGGCTAACAGATTCGGGCGGAATCTCAAGTGGTCCTGGTTCCAGCGTTGGTTCATTTCTCCAGGTCATTGCCCTGGCAAACTCTGGTGAGTCCCATATCCAGTTTCAGGTCGCAGTCAAATCGTCCAAATGGTCGCTGCTCAACCTTGCCCTCAGGCAATGAACTCGTTGCTTGCACCGCTTCAGGAATCTGCTGCGCTGGCACTTTTTGACGCCTGCGCGACCTGTCCATCAACTCCTCAATGCGTGCCTGAAAACGTCCCGAGCGGTCAGCAAGAAAGCTCAGGTCAGGAACGTGGCGAACTCCCATTCGTTCCTTAAGTTCATAGCGAATATAGCCCTTCGCGGCTTCAAGACCGGCAATCGTGTCCACTTCGGCTTTGACGATGTCTTTTACCGCGCTGTCCACAGCCACGTAAACCCGCGCCGACTTGCCACCGGGATTCAGGGAGACTTCGCTGACATAGCAGTTGGCGATACGCGGGTCGACCAGTTCGCCCTCGATCATGGTTCCTATTTCCAACCGCAACGTCTCCGCGACACGGTCCTGATGATGCTTTCGTGCTCTGTGCTCTGGCATGAACTTCACTCCTCGAAGGGCCAACCCAATGGGGGTAAACGATTCAGGATAGCAGAGGGGGAGTCGCAGTGCCGAGAAGATGCCCTCGAACCACATCTCAAGGTTCGCGATGCCTCCGTGTGCCTGGCGCAACCGGCTTGAAAACCGGCCACATCCTCAACGGCCTACCAGGACGAATGCAGCCCAGTAGTAAGGCACGTCTTTTCCGTAGCGCTGGCGAACTGTCTCTCGCTCCTGCAACTGCGCTTGCCGTAGTGCCTCTGGCTTTTCCAGGCCTCCGAGCCATTTCGCATAGAACAGCGCCATCAGCTCCTGTGTCTCGCGGTCGGGGACCGACCACATGCTCATCATCACCGCGTCAGCACCGGCCTCTTGCAATCCGCGCCGTAATCCAAATACTCCTTCGCTGTTGGTTTGTTGACCCAGACCTGTCTCGCATGCGCTCAGGACAACGAGTTCTGTGTTCTGTAGATCGAGTTGGCTCGCTTCAGACGCAGTCAGTACGCCGTCATCCAGTCCAGCTGTCGGCCCTGTCCCAGACTCTGTCCGATTTGCTCCAGCAAACAGCAGCCCCGAGCGCAACATTGGGTCATCAAAAGCCATATGCTGGCTGCGGGAACTCTGCGTCTTCTGTGCATTCTCCGCACCCGCAAGAAAGAATCCGTGAGTTGCGATGTGCAGAACACGTGGGCCGCGCAGCCTGCTCACAACTTCCTTCAGTGCGCGATCACCGGTGTACGGAGTCACCTGCCATCCTGAGCCTCTCAACAAACTGTTAATCGCGTTCACTTCCACTTCGGTTCCGGGCAGTGGGTTCAACTTGCCTCCGCGAACATCGCCCGAGCGGTGTCCTGATTGAGCCGTGCCCGCGGTGGGCGCCGCAACTCCCGAAGGCGATGCAACACCCAACCGCAACCCCGCCAACGCCGTGCGCTGCTCCGCCTCAGTCAAATCGAACTTCGGATTGCCGACGAGCACAGCGCTCTTCGATATTGCCGCATGCCGCGGTCTCAGAAGGTCTTTGGTGCTGTTGACCGTTCGCAGCTCGTATTTCTCCAGCAGCAATTTTCCGCTGCTGTCCGCAAGAAGCCCAATCGGAATCTGATTGAGAACTCCGTCTGGCGAGATGAAAACTCGCTTCGAAGTCCCAAGCGCCGACTCAAGGGGCTTCCAGAAAGCTTCGTACGCGGCGCTCGTGTTTCCCGCTCCTGAGCCTGGCTTTGCTGCCTCTTCCGGCGAGGGCTCCGCGGATAAGCCGCGCGTCAGCCCAACTTGAGCGCGATAGTCGGCCATGGGAGCCGATTCCAGCCTCTTCGCCTCGCCCAGAACGATGAATTCCGGATTCTTGGATTCAGGCTTTACCACCAGCGCGACGTAGTAGACGGTACTCGTGAAGCTCTTCCCATTGTGAAACTGGAACCGTGTGAGTTCGACAGCTGCTTCGCCCGGCTTCAGCGCCTTTTGAACATCGCGCCAGGTCACAGTCGACAGAGTCTTCTGCTCGGCCAAAGCAGAGGATCGCTTCACGATCTCCTGCTCAATTTGGTTGGTCTCCTGCTCGAGTTGGGCGATTTGTTTACGTCTGTCGGCCGGGTCGCCTTGCGTGGAGGAGACGAGCCCGGCCAATTGAGTTTTTTTTGCCGTCAGCTTGTCGAGCAGCGCCAGCGTATCCTTGTCGCCGCTGGCCAGAATCTTCGCTCGCAGCGCGGCGGAGCTTGCCGCGATGAAGCCCTTTTCTTGCAGCAACGCGTCATACACTTTCCCCGCCAGGGCTGGATCTCGATCGTGATACTTAAGAGCGAAGCTGAAGAACAACGGAAAAGCGCCTGGAACGGTGCCAAGGAAAATCAGCCTGTCCTTCTCGCTCATGTAAGTGGCATTGGACCGGAATTGGTCCATCAAGTTTCCCAGCCGCTTGTCGAAGTATGGCGCAGCGAGATCTGGCTTGCCCCAATCGTAGTAGAAGACTGCAAGATTCATTTGAGCCTCGCCAGTCTTCGGATGATCGGGTCCGAGAGAACTTTCATAAATGGTCAGCGCGCGCCGAAACAACGGCTCCGCCTCGGCATATTTCCCTTCCCGCTCGTAGACCGAGGCCAACCCTACCAGATCTGCTGCCACGTCGGGATGGTTTGCACCGAGAGACTTTTCCGCAATAGCAAGAGCTCGCTGGTAAAGCGGCTCCGCATCCGCGAATTTGCCTTCATCCTCTTCGATCTCAGCCAGGTTGTTCAGGTTCTGCGCAACGATAAGATGATTTGGTCCGAACGCCTTTTCGTCAATGGCCAGCGCCCCGCGCAACAGCCGCTCGGCATCGGGTAGTTTTCCTTCCTCGGCGAAAAGGTTTGCCATGTTATTCAGCAACACTGCGACACGCGGATGCTCCTGGCCAACCGTCTTCAAATCAATGGCCATTGCGCGCCGGTACATCGCCTCCGCTTCGCTCCATTTTCCCTGCGTCTTGTACATTTGCGCCAGGTTGCCAACGGTTAAGGCAACAAGTGGATGCATCGGGCCCAGCTTCTTCTCGCGAATGTCGATGGCGCGAAGATAGAGAGCCTCCGCATCGCCGTTTCTGCCTTCTTCTGCGTAGAGCGCAGCCAGATTGTTCAAGATTCTTGCTACTTCAGGATGGTCAGGACCAAGGGCCTTCTCGCGGTTCGACAAGGCGCTGCGATACAGCGGCTCTGCCTCGCGATACCGGCCTTCCTTGTCGTACAGAACCGCCAGGCTGTCTTCGTCCGCCGCGACGGCGGCACCTACAGGACCCGATGAATTCTCATCAATGGCCAATGCACGAAGAAAGATCGGTTCAGCAGCCAAGAGCTTCCCTTCATCCATGTAAACGCTGGCCAGATTATCCAAATCAATCGCCACCGCAGGGTGGTCCTTGCCATGCGCCTTCAAATCGATGGCTAGCGCCTTAGCAAAAAGCTGCTCCGCATCGGAATACTTGCCCTGGTTTTCATACAGGTCCGCAAGGTTATTGAAGTCCTTTGCAGGGTCGGCCCCCTCTGGACCTTGCGCCTTCTCATCAATGGCAATCACCCGCCGATAAAGCGGCTCGGCGTCTGCGTACCGTCCTTCAGTCACATAGAGGATCGCCAGGTTGTTCGCATCCACCCCCACGGCGGGATCGTTCGGGCCGAGCACTTTCTCCTGGATTGTCATTGCCTGAAGAAATAGCTTCTCGGCATCGGGGTACTTGCCCTCGATTCGATAGAGGTCCGCAATGTTGTTCAGGATCGACGCAGTACTACGGCTTTCCTGTCCTTCCACCTTCAGGCTGATACCAAGTGCATGGCGAAAAAAGGATTCAGCGTCGGCGAACTTCTCCTGATCCTTCAGCAGGAGACCCAGCTCATTCAACGACACAACAACGTGCGAATCGTCTGCACCGAAGGTTGATTCCGCAACTCTCACCGCTTCCTGCGCCAATGGAATCGCATCGGCAGTTCTCCCCTGCTGACGCAGCAGCGTCACCTGCTCGGTCAATTGGCGCCAGCGGGATTCTTGAGCGTTTGCAGGGAAAACCGATATGGCAAAAACGAACGCAACTCCCAGCCACGCATTCGTCCTTAGAGCAGCGGCTCCCCAGTGTCCGCGCATCGCGGCTAGCCGCGCGCGGGAACCAGGATTCACAGGGCTCGATACTGTCGACCGTTCCCCCATAAGCGGCCTCGCTGGAGTTTGCTTCATCGGCTGATCATGTGGACAGCCCGGTCTTTCTTGCACAGGAACTTCTCTATAGAACACGATGGACAGGGAAGATGCTCCAGCGCACTCGGGGTCAAAAGATGCGTTCTGGAACCTTCATTTCGATTTCACAGCTTTGGACCAATATACTCCCGTTCCTTCACCCGAATGCAGTTCAAGCGTTTGAAGGTGTTCGGCTCCAAGATGAAGGCGTACCATGGGTGGTGCTGCCGCGCACGATCGTCGAATGTCGCTCTAGGTTGACGCCAGCATTTCCATCTCCGGAGACAAGATCCTGTGACAATTCGTTCGTTGCAACTCTGCTTGAAGCTTTCGATCGTAGCCATCCTATTGACTTCGGCCGCTGTTGGAACACCGAAATCAGATTTCCTTCGCAAGTACAAGGGAACTCCATTTCACGACAGCCACTATCTGGGCGGCGCGCAGAAGATTCCAGGAGTCGTACACTGCGCCCTCTACGATCTCGGTGGAGAAGGCGTGGCATATCATGATTCCGACGCCAAAAACAATGGGAGCGGTGGGCTCAACCCTGCGGACGGAACCTACCAGAACGAGTTCCGAATCAGCGAGGGCGTTGACACGTCCTATACCAAGTTTCACGACCAGATCGACAACAACCCCTATGACCTGGTTCAGCCTCCGGAAAACCTTCTCTATGTCGGCTGGACCGAGCCGGGCGAGTGGTTCAACATTACAGTTCAGGTAGCAGAAGCCGGCACGTACACGGCCGACCTCCTGTACACATCGAATCGCGGTGGAACGATCTCGCTCGACGTGAACGGCGTGCCAGGAACCGGGCCTCTGATAATCGTCTCGACTTTCAACGCTTCAGATCCCCTTGCCTGGCGTCAATGGCACCACTGGAACCTGGCGCCCGCCATTCTGAAGTTGCATCTCCCCGTAGGGAAGAGCGTCCTCAAGGTTCACATTCTCACCGGTGGCCAAATGAACCTGGCAACATTCGAATTCAAAAAGTCGCAATAGCCCGCACAAACCCAACCGGTCCGGCTGAGACAAATCGAACTTTCAGGAGTTGCAGGGCTGAGTTGCGGTCTGGCACCAGACCGCGATCGCATCAGATTTTTCTAATCTCGTCTTTCTCCGGTGGCTCTTCGATTGCATCGCAGTCGGCGAAGCAGACTGAAAAAACCGCCAGGCTGCACTGGCCGCCAAGGGGACTACGCGCAGGACTGGCGTGGATGAGCAATGCAAGCCACCCCAAAAACTGGGCACGCTCCATCCCTCTCGCTGTTGCAACCGCTCTTCAATCTTCACGAGGTTTACTTCTTCTCCCTGCAGATGGGTCCTGCCGCAGCGGACCTGGCCAACATCAAAGCGAATATCACTGACCTGGCGCCCGCGACTGAGGACACGGCTTACACCGCTGCGCAAATGGCTCACCTGGACTTGATTCTCACTGTGGGCACCTAAGTTGCTCATCTTGCTTAGGCCCTTGCAAAGCAAACAAGGCTCCTGCTGTCCTACTTGCCTGACTGGCGCTGGATGATCAACCGTGAAGACGGTCCTTGGTATCCAACAGTGAGGCTCTTTCGCCAGGCGATAGCCGGGAACCGGAAACCAGTGGTTGAATCGGTCCGAGAAGCGCTCCAGCAGAAACTTGCTCAGCTTTCGACGTAGTCCCAGAAGGAATCGGCAAGCTCCGCCCCAAGTTCGTTGAGCATTCGGCGGGCGGCGCGCTCCACCTCCTCGATCAAGCCGTGGAGGTAGTCGCGAGAACGGGAGATGGCCACCACGCCTACGGTGGCCGACTGGTACTGAACGGCCTCATCCATCTCTGCCACGGAGATGTTGAATCCCTGCTTCAACTGGTCCTTGAGCGAGCGCACCACCTGGCGCCGGTCCTTGAGTGACTGGGCGTGTTCAATGCGGATTTCCAGTGTGAGATGAGCGACGGGCATGGCGTCACCGACTGACACCGACAGTGTAAGCCTGTCCGCGTACGGCTGGACGAGTTTTTTACCGTGGGGAGTCCTGGGAGCCCCGGCGCAGCGGATGGGAGTCGTTCAGTTTGCAATCCACCCAGCTTTCACCAGCATCTCCGTTGTGACGTCGGTTAGAGCACGGCCCTCATTCTCAATGACAAAATCCTCCAACTGCGCACCGTTGAGGATGCCATTCAATTTCGCAACGTGAGCCACAAACTCCCGATGCAAAACGCCGGATTCGCGCATTCCCACGCGCTTCTGCATCGTTTCCACGCTGGCAGTCAGGCGGCAGACCACCACTTCTGTCGCTGAGGCCGCCTCCCGACAGAGTTCCAGTTGGGCGCGGTCTTCTATGGCGCGCGCCAACAAGAATCGCTGCACTCCGGCCGCTGCGTAGTTCTCGCAGACAGATCGCAGGTTGCTGTGCATCAACTCGTCGCTGCTGGCTGCAGACGGAAGGTGTGCAAGCCCAAGCCCATCCACGTCGATCGTCGCATGAGCAACCCTTCGGGACGCAAGCAGGTCTGAACCCTCGCCCAGAACAGATGATTT
>OBLU010005377.1_pt1 | contig 11483 bp, 10 predicted proteins | sample 1518681 | NCBI WGS metagenome assembly OBLU01 (sample SAMEA3539304, study PRJEB22396) | soil metagenome | biome: tundra; feature: field; material: soil | place: USA | collected 2010-05 | depth 0.15 m
AGCGGGTGATGTTGATGCCGTTTACGTTGATGCTGTTTTTGGGTGATTCACGATCGGAGTCGCAGGTGGAGTCGCTTCCGGTTCGAGTTCTAAGGTTGAGGCGCAGATCGCTGGTGGTGGCGGCGGGGGGATCCGGCGTGAGTTCGCCCACCGCAGGAGATTAGAGAGCCGAGGGAAAGACCTCGCAAACGATCCTTATCTTTAATCTTTGGAGAAATCTTCTAAATGTGTGGCCTAGCTGGATTTGTAGAGGCGAGGCGTGGGGGCCAGCAGTCGGAACTGGAAACCTTGGCCAGCCGGATGGCCGATGCTTTGCGGCATCGTGGGCCCGATGACAAGGGCGTCTGGGCCGATCCCGAGGCTGGAATCGCACTCGGTCACCGGCGGCTCTCTATTTTGGATCTTTCGCCGGCGGGACACCAGCCGATGTTCTCCTCCAGCGGGCGATTCGTAATCGTGTACAACGGAGAAATTTACAACAGCGAACAGCTACGGCAGGAGTTGCTCAGTGAGCGGCCGGAACTGCGTTTCCGGGGGCACTCCGACACTGAGGTTATGCTGGAGGCCTTTGAACACTGGGGAATTGATTCTGCTCTGGAGCGAATGAATGGGATGTTCGCGTTCGCCTTGTGGGACCGGAGCGAACGTACGCTCGCCCTGGCGCGCGACCGTTTTGGCGAGAAGCCGCTTTATTACGGATTCGCAGGTGGGAGCTTCCTGTTCGCTTCCGAACTCAAGAGTTTGCGGGTGCATCCGGCATTCAGAGGAGAAATTGACCGCGACGCGGTTGCTTCCTACTTGCGCTTCAATTGCATTCCGGCGCCGTATTCCGTTTACCGCGACATCCGCAAACTGCTTCCCGGTACTGTTCTCCGCTACCAAAACGGTCAGGTGACGACGCAAGCTTTCTGGTCGCTGCGTTCGTCAGTCGAGCGTGCATTGTCTGAACCCTTCAGCGGGTCCGCCGAGCAGGCGGAGCAAGAACTTGACGAGCTGCTCCGGGACGCGGTCCGGCTGCGCATGCATGCCGATGTTCCACTGGGAGCTTTTCTTTCCGGCGGTATTGATTCGTCGCTAATCGTTGCGTTGATGCAAGCCCAAAGCGAGCGGCCAGTGCGCACCTTTTCCATCGGGTTTCACGAAGAGGGCTACAACGAGGCGAAAGATGCGCATGCCGTGGCCCAGCACTTAGGCACCGACCACACGCAGCTCTACATCACTTCCGGCGAGGCGATCGATTTCGTGAGCCGTCTGCCTGAAGTTTACGACGAGCCGTTCGCGGATTCTTCTCAAATTCCCACGTTGCTGGTCTCGCAACTAGCCAGGCGGCACGTAACAGTCAGCCTCTCTGGGGATGGTGGCGACGAAGTTTTCGGGGGCTACAACCGCTACACCTGGGGAGGGCGCGTGTGGAAAAGATTGGACGGTACGCCGCGCACTTTGCGGCGACTGGCCGCAGCTGGGATGACGGCCTTTGGACCGGAAATGTGGGATGCCGTATTCAAGGGAATGCGCCCGCTTCTTCCGAAGAGCTGGCGCCAGCGCATGCCGGGATACAAGATGCACAAACTCGCAAGTCTTTTGCCGTCTGAAAGTCCGATGGAGATGTATGCGAGCATGGCGTCGCACTGGTCTGAACCCGAGCGCGTGGTGGCCGGTGCTACTGCACTTCGTCCCCTGCACATGATTGAAGACCAGTGGCTGAAACTGCCCGAGTTCGAGCGGCAGGCGATCTATCTGGATACGATCACGTACTTGCCGAACGACATCCTGGTGAAGCTCGATCGTGCGACGATGGCCTTCGGCCTGGAAGGGCGCATTCCTTTCTTGGATCCGCGAGTGGTGGAGTTTGCCTGGCGCTTGCCCTTGCAGATGAAGGTTAGGCCGAAGCAGGGCAAGTGGCTCTTGCGTCAAGTGCTATATCGGTATGTGCCGCGCAATCTCGTGGAACGGCCAAAGATGGGGTTCGGTATCCCTCTGGATTCCTGGTTGCGCGGTCCTATGCGCGAATGGGCCGAGGAATTGCTGGAGCCGCGGCGCTTGCGTGAGGAGGGCTTCTTCGATCCGACGGAAGTCAGGAAGAAATGGAAAGACCATCTTTGCGGTCGCGGAGCTTGGCAGTTCCATCTCTGGGACATTCTGATGTTTCAGCTCTGGTGGGACCGGCAAAACTCGGCAGAGAAACCACAGCCCCGAGTCGAGCCGCTTCAGGTGGGAGCTTAACCTTGCCACTCAGCGGACAACCTCAAGGCACTTTGATCATCTCCCTTGATTTCGAACTGCATTGGGGACTGCGAGACGTCAAGACAGTCGAGCAGTATCGCGAGAACCTGATGGGCGTGCGCCGTGCGGTTCCCGCGCTGCTAGCAACCTTCGCCGAGTATAATGTTCACGCAACCTGGGCCACGGTTGGATTCCTTTTTTTTGGTCGTCGCGGCGATCTCCTGCGAGCTTTGCCCATCGAGCGACCACAGTACAACGATCCGCGCCTGTCGCCCTATGCCGAGATGGATGTTATCGGCGAAGATGAGGTGGAAGACCCCTTCCATTTTGCTCGCAGTTTGCTCGAACAGATCCGGTCACGTCCGGCTCAGGAAATCGCTACCCAAACCTTTTCCCACTATTACTGTCTGGAGCCGACGCGATGCGTAGCTGCCTTTCGCGCTGACTTAGAAGCAGCGCGCGAGGCGGCTTCGGAGTTCGGCGTCACGTTGAAGTCCATCGTGTTTCCGGGAAATCAATACGATGTTGCTCATCTGCGTATCTGCGGTGAAATTGGTTTGAAGGCGTTTCGCGGCAATCCCCAATCCTGGTTGTACCGGCCGCGAACTCGCGCGGAACAAACACGCTGGGTGCGGGCGGCACGGTTGCTCGACTCGCACTGCAATCTGTCCTCGCACCATTGCTACTCCTTGCCACAAAGCATAGACGTCATACCGATAAATCTTCCCGCAAGCCGTTTTCTTCGCCCCTATATTCCCATTCTTCCGGCTCAGGCGTTGCAGGAGCGCCGCGTCATGAACGACCTGACCTACGCGGCACGGCAGGGTCTGGTGTACCACCTTTGGTGGCATCCGCATAATTTCGGCAAGCACCTGGAGGAAAATATGGGAATGCTACGGCGTATCCTCGACCGCTTCCACGGCTTACGCGAACGTTATGGGATGCAGAGTAAAAACATGGCAGAGACTACACTGCATATCTCCGGCTTTCATGAACATGCGGTCAGCGAAGAGAATACGGCCATCGTCGGGTGAAGTCAGAGGTGAAATAGAGTGGGATTAAGAATCGCGCAGGTCGCGACTTCTGACGTGTCGGTAAGGCTTCTCTTGCTTGATCAAATCAAAGCGCTTGAGGCGGACGGACACCAGGTCATTGCAGTGTGTGCCCCCGGTCAATGGGTCGAGAGCGTGCGCAGCGCGGGCGTGATGGTGCAGACGGTTCCGATGGTGCGCGAGATATCGCCATTATCCGATTTCCATTCGACGCTAGCTTTGGCGCGTCTCTTCCGCCAGCACAAATTCGACGTGGTGCACACACACACTCCCAAGGCGGGCCTGATCGGTCCCATGGCGGCACGGCTGGCGCGGGTCCCGAAAGTTGTGCACACGGTTCACGGACTGTTGTTCCACGACCGTATGACGCTACTGCGCCAGACGATCTTCTGGGTTCCGGAAAAGATCACCGCGACATTTTGTGATGGTCTTTTGTCGCAGAGCAGGGAAGACATTGGACGTGCGGTCCGTAGCCGCCTGTGCGCCCGCAACAAAATTGCCTACCTTGGTAATGGAATTGATGTCGCACGGTTTGCACCACAAGCTGAATATGATCGAACGGAGAAATTACGAGAAGTGGGTTTGCAGGCGACCGACTTTGTGGTTGGAAGTGTCGGGCGACTGGTGAAGGAAAAGGGATTTATGGAGTTCTTCGCGGCAGCAGAGACCTTGAATGCTCGCTGCCCGCAGATCAAGTTCGTGGTGATTGGGCCGCGGGAAAAAGATCAGAACGATGCCCTGGATGCTGGCTACATGGACGATTTGCAGCGTCGCGGCGTCGTTCGCTTCGTCAACTGGTGTGACGATATGAGGCCGTGGTACGAGGCGATGGATATTTTCGTGCTTCCTTCGTACCGGGAAGGTATTCCGCGCGCCTGCATGGAAGCGGCCGCGATGATGCGTCCAATCGTGGCGAGCGACATTCGCGGTTGCCGCGAGGTTGTGCTCAATGGTGATACCGGTTTACTCGTCCCGCCACGGGATGTACCTCGGCTGGTATCAGCGATCGAACGGCTCCACGAAGATCGTACCTTGGCCGCCCAAATGGCGGAGCGTGCCCGGCAGCATATCGTCCAAAACTTTAATATTAAAGATGTATGCACTCGGCTCTGCGAATTTTATGCCCAGCTCGGCGCTGCGGAGAATACAGCTTCGACTCGTGAAGAACCTGCTTACCATTGATCTTGAGGACTGGCACCAGCTGGCCTACCGGCGGCTAACGGGAGACACACCGCCGCCGCAGAACCACGTCTTCCGGCAGATGGATCTCTTGCTGGAAATGCTGGAGCGGCATCGTGTGCACGCAACGTTTTTTACATTAGGAAGTTTGGCGGAGCGTTGTCCTGAACTGCCGCGCAAAGTGGCGTCCATGGGACATGAAATCGCGTCCCACGGGTACGCGCACCTGATCGTGCACCGGCTGACGCGCGAGCAGTTTGCGGAAGACACGCGCCGCGGCAAGCAAGTGCTGGAGGACGTCGTCGGTCAGCCGGTTCGCGGGTATCGGGCCGCGGAGTTTTCCATTCGTGCGGATTGCTTGTGGGCACTGGAGGTTCTGGCCGAGTTGGGATTCGAGTATGACTCCAGCATCTTCCCGATCCATCACCGGCGGTATGGAATTCCGGGCTTCTTTCCGCTAGCCGCCGAGTATTTGCTTCCCAACAATCTTTCCATCAAAGAGATTCCATTGGCGACGCTCTCATGGGGAAAGATGCGGCTGCCGGTGGCGGGCGGCGGAAGCTTCCGCGTGCTACCGCAATGGCTTCTTTCTCGCGCCGTGCGGCGATTGAATGATTCGGGCAAACCCCTGGTGACCTATTTTCATCCTTACGAATTCGATTCGGAACGGCTCGATGTGTTCGTTTCCGGCAGGCCCCAGCACTTGCGACATCGCCTGCGCGGCCGGCAATGGAACTTTCATCAGAACCTCGGGCGTCATACAATGACTCCAAAGCTTGCCATGCTGCTTCGACAGTATTCGTTTACCACCATTGCTGATTTTCTTCAGGAGGAACCGGTTCTTGAGTGTAAAAACCTATTTTGAACGGACGGCGGACGATTTCGATGCTTTATACGAAAGCCGTAGCAATTTGCGCTATCGCTTCAATCAGGTCTTTCGTAAAGGATTATTCCAACGGATTGAGAAGACCACGCAGGCCTTCGAGGGGATGGAGGACTTCAGTATTCTCGACGTTGGCTGTGGTTCGGGTAGGAACAGCGCTTTATTTGCGCAGCAGGGAGCCCGTCGCGTGGTTGGAATTGATTTCTCCGCCCCCATGCTGGAACTCGCCCGAGAATATACGAGTGCAAAACATGTCGCCGATCGGTGCGAGTTCATCCAGGCGGATTTCCTCGAGTATTCGTTTCAGGAGACCTTCGACGTAGTAGTCGCATTGGGAGTTTTCGACTACGTCGCGGACCCCGTGCGCGTGCTCAAGAGAATGGGTGAGCTAGCCAATGAGAAGGTGGTCGCAAGCTTTCCAGGAGTGTCTCCGGTCCGTGCGCCCCTGCGCAAATTTCGCTATGCTCTGAGAGGTTGCCCAGTTTACTTCTATACTGGCACGAAGTTGCGACAGATATGCCACGACGCGGGGCTGGAAAATTTCCGTATCGACAAGTTGGCGTCCTCCGGCTACATGCTCGTGGGGAAAAAAAGTGCTGCCCATAAACGAGCCGTCGCGATTGCTTGAACGAGGGCCCAGGCGCGCTTTGAAGCGCGCGCTCGACGTTGTGGTGTCAGCGGTCAGTCTTGTACTGTTATCACCGGTGCTGGCCGCTGTCGCCGTCCTGGTATGGCGGGAGGGTCGCCCGGTCCTTTTTCGCCAGCAACGTCCTGGCTATAAGGGCATACCTTTTTTCGCGCTCAAATTCCGCAGCATGACAGACAAACGCGATGAGCAAGGCCGGCTTCTGCCCGATGGAGCACGCATCACGCGGCTCGGCGCTTACCTACGGCGATCGAGTCTCGACGAGCTGCCGCAGTTTTGGAACGTGCTCCGCGGAGACATGAGCCTGGTCGGACCTCGGCCGTTGCTCATGCAGTACTTGGATCGCTATACCCCGGAGCAGGCCCGCCGGCACTCGGTCCCCCCCGGAATTACCGGTTGGACCCAGGTGAACGGGCGCAACGATCTTGCCTGGGAACAAAAACTTATGCTTGACGTTTGGTATGTGGATCACTGGAGCTTAGCGCTGGACTTGCGCATCCTCGCGATTACGGTGTGGAAAGTTCTGAAGGGGGAGGGAATCGCCGCGGAGGGTTCCGCAACCATGCCTGAGTTCATGGGCACTGAAGACCCTTCCTCGGACAAACGGGCGCGGGTTCCTTAATTCAAGAGTCTGCTAGCACGCCCATACGCTATCGGTTCTTTGCACTGGACAGAACCTTCGCGGGGACCCCCACGGAAGTAACCCCTGAGGGAACAGCATCCAATACGACAGCACCCGCTCCCACCACGGCGCCTTCTCCCACCCTCGTACCGGGTAAGACGATAGTTCCAATTCCAAGCAGCGCGTAAGGTTCCACCGTCACGCTGCCCCCCAGAATTACCCCCGGAGCAAGGTGCACGTGATCGCCGATGTGGCAGTCATGCTCAACGATGACGCCGGTATTCAGGATGCAGTTGTGCCCGATTACGGCGTCCGCGTTCACGACAACACGGGGCATTACCACGGTGCTACCGCCGATGCGAGCCGACGCAGACACCGTGGCAGATGGATCGATCAACGTTGCCAGGGCAAGCCCTCTATTTGCTCCTTCTTGAAAACACCGCTCCCTCGCTCGGTTGTTCCCGATAGCCACGACGAAGCAACTATGGCCGCGTGCTTTCAGTGCGTCAAATCCCTCGGATGAAGGCAAGAGTTCGCAATCGCAGAAGGACCCTCCAGGTGAAGCGCACGAGTCATCGACGAATGCGATCTCAGAGAAGAGCCCCGTTGCCCGAGCAATGTCGAGGACTACTTTTCCGTGTCCCCCGGCTCCCCAGATGATCAGTTTCTGCACGCTGTTTCCCTTGAATTTTAGAGTTGTCCCGTTCGGCCATCGTCAGGTGGACTCTTCCAACTTATATCTTTCGGCCGGAGTAAAAATATCGGAGCAACACGCGGCTGTCAAACAGCCGCCGATTCTCGGACCAGTCCTTTATTGAGATGGGTGCACCAAATGACGGCGGTTAGCATCTTAGAGCATGCCTTTCCATTCCATGGCCGGGGAATCGTTTGCGCGGCGCTGCCTCGTGCCGGGGTGTAGTTCCCGCAATCGGTTCCAATCGGAACATCGCGACCACAAGGGGATGTCAAATGCGTAAATCGCTGAAGATGTTTGCTGCATTGCCTGTAGTCTTCTCGGTTCTGGGGCTCGGCATTATCGCCGACAACCTCATTAACATGGGACGTTGGCTCACGGTCTAAATCCGACCCATGGTTTTGGTGAAATGAAACTTGAATGCGCCGCGCCGACCTCCCTCTCTTGGGCACGAACCAACTGCCTCAGGAAGTGCCATTTTGCACCGGAAAGTAGTCTAGACATCTGATCGATAGCGCCGCTTCCCTGTGGTACGCGAAGTGCTAACTGGTAATCAACCCACGTTCGTATACAGTCGCAAACAGGAGCAAGCCCGTCTGCGTTCTGACTGCCGACTGCGGAGAAACATAGATGCTCACGTTTACTATAGGAGTCAAAGGCAGTGCCGGGCTGGACGTGGTTTCTCCTTGTTCAAACTAAAATTAGTGAACTCTCCAAGCTCCGTTTTCGCGTAAAACATTCGTGCCGTGGCCACCACCTGCAGCGGGGCTGTCGAAAGTTCCGGTCGTGTCGTCGGCCACATTTTTGCAGTCAGAGCAATAGAACATTGTGCCGTTCGCGGAAGCCGGTAGATTGGCGAATAGTACCGACGCTGGTCCACCTCCAAAGGTAAGAGTTTCCCAGGTTCCCGGTGTGCCTGCCAGAACATTACGCCATCCCCAAGGACTGCCAGCGGTAGGATTGCTGTTGATAATGGTATCGCTTACCTTCCAATTTCCAGCAACAGGAGCAGCAGTTCCAAGACCGACAAATGTAGTTGGTGTATAGCTTCCGGCATCGCCCAGGAGGAAGCCGTTTGGGAACCATGTCAGGCCATTGCCCTTGATCGCACTACGCAGAGGGTCGGTCAGATTGTCGGCATAACAGGAACTGCTGGTAGGGAGTGTTCCTGAATAGGCTCCTGGCAGCATCCAGCACCACCAATTCGATGCGTTGCCGGAGGCGTTGTTGCCGGAGCCGTAGAAGTTACGTCGGAAAATGACTTGGGAATAAACGGTGTTGATGGGATCGGTAGGATTGACGTTCTGAGCTACAAAGGGAGACAAGCCATAGTAATCAGGGTCGTAGCCCAACCATGCCTTTGTTACAAGGCCATCGCCGGAACCTATGTAGTTTTCCGGGAGAACTAGAAGCCCTTCAAGAAACTCTTTGTAGCTGTAGTAGTTCTGTTCAACCACACCACCGTTTGCTGCTAGTAGCCCTCCGATACTTACGCCTGTTGGATCATAGACTGCGGCACACAATGAACCACTACAGAATTGCCCTACAGATGTGTCACTTTCTGAGTACGGCCTATTAAAGGTAGGTTGACCTGCATGTCCACCCGCGTTGAATCCAACTCCGTTCCCCGTGGATAAGGGGTAGTTCCAGATATTGCCGTACAGGCTTGTGTCGCTGAATGCAGTACCTTGGTTGCTGTAGGCTTGAGGCCGAATTTCGACGCCAGCAGCACCATCGTTTCCGCTGAAATGAAAGCCGTCTCCGAGACAACTATAAACGGTCACTCCCTCAGTGATAACCGAATCAAATTGAGTCGGCCAGCCGATGAACCCTGACGCCAAGTCGCTTGCTGCCATGACACCGTGGCGGCCGAAACTCTCTATCAGCACATCGTAGATTTTCGTTCCGCTCCCGGCCTGAATGCCATCTGCATTGGGGATTGTGGCAACGGTCCCGCTGCGGTAGGGATTACCGCCATTCAAAAACAAGTGCTCGATAACACAAGCGCTAGGGCAGACAAGCCCAGCCTGTCCTGCGGCAAATTGAATGGTTGTAGCTCGATCCCCTTCTGCGCTGCCCACCCCTGAGACATGACAACCGCGTGGCAGCAGAACAGGCTGCGACGAATAGTAGTCGATGCCGTTATGGACCGTGTTCGTCTTGGGAAACATGATCGTCGCTCCTGGTCCGGAGAAACTGGAGCACGTACTGTTGACCATTGCTTCAATCGCCGCGTAGGAGTCAACGCAGCCAGAAATTGACCCTCCGACAATACAATTTATCGATCCAGCCGGAAGGATTCCATAATCCCTGACATCGGCGATCGCCTTGATCTGGGGTGCGTAGACCGAGTCGGTCACTTGCGAGGCCAAGACCGAACCCTTCGCCACTCCCGCCGGCATCCCTCCGTGCGCTGGCGACAAAGTACCTTTCACCTGAGTGCCCAAGTCGATCTGCGTCTGGGCCGCGCAACAAGCCGCCAGCGCCAAAACGATGCCTAGCAACCTCATGAGTAGAGCACTAACGTGTCTCCTAGCAAAGGTGGAGAAAAGAACACGATCAACTGACCGCTGAACATGTAGTCCGGAGAAGGCTGCAGGTGGCTTTGCAATTCTCCGTTGCCGAACAGCTGACCGTTGGGCGACACCGCGACTGGAGCGGAAAACTTCGTCGTCGCCCCATCCGGAGCAGGAGTCAAAGCATAAAGAGTCACAGTGCCTCCCGAAGACGGCGAAGGCGGCGGTGGGTGTGAATATGCCGGCGAAAGTGTTGTCCGCGATCACGCCTTCGAAGTTCTCCACGATGATCTCTGAACTGGCAACTGGATTGCGAAGCCGTCGTTTCGCTCACGAACTCATTAAAAGCCGCCGCAAAGTCTACCCGCTCCCACTACTGGCTGTTCTCGTATTCCACCAGGCGGGTTGCGACTCACACTAACCCCAGCGTTCAACAACCTCCCACCACACCAGCTTCTGCCACTCTTTCACTGCATTCTTGGCCCACTCACGGTGTTGCCACCATCGGATCCCGAATTGCGTCTCGTCATCGGCAGCCGCTACGGACCACTGATACGACGGAAGGCGATTGCTGAACACCGACAGCGCGCGGCGGGTGTGGTAATCCGAGGTCACTAGCAGAATCCGGCTGCCAGCGGGCAGGTGCGAAAGGCATTTCGCCGCGTATTTTGTCTCAATCGCTGTCGAATCTCCACGTATAGGACACACCTGCACTCGGTCTCTGACTTCTGTCGAGTTCTCCTTTACGAACTGACGTGCCCAGTCCGCATAGGTATGACCGTACAGCGTGACATCTTCGGATGCATCCAGTAACAGCTGGCGCCCATAAGCTGCACGTAATAATTCGATGCCCTTTTGATAGCGCCTGTCATTGACATCTCCTGCCAGAACTAAAATCGCATCCGCTTGGCGGACGTTCTCTACGACAAGAAAACCTCCAAAGTGGAGTACGCAGGCGATCAGGAGTGCGACCACGACGAGCGAAGATCCGAGGAGCAATTGCCGCTTCTGCATAAGAACAGAAAAAATAAGCGAGTCGGACAGAGGACTCGGGTAAAATTCCCTCTCATAGCCCGACGCGCTTCCGCTGTACATGTCTCCAACGTGCTTGTTGGTTTCGTCTTCTAGTTTAGCAAGAGCTATGAAAGAAAGAAGGAATAAGAGGGAGGGATTTGCCGATTCTCTTCATTTAGTACCTTAAACCGCGCGAGCGGATAGGACGCGAGCGAGGCTCGGTCGCGTCTTGCTTCACTCGCTGAGGATTGGGTGCTTGCTAAACCGCCTTGCTCTGCCGTTAGCCGGTTGGATTGTCACGGGCTAGCTTATGACAACGATCGCAAAGAGTCATGAGGTTTTCTTTCGAATCGTCGGCTGAATGGCTGCGGAGCTGCTGATGGTGGACCTCTGTAGGTGTTGCGTCGCGCCACAGCCTTGACACCTTCAACCATCCCGTTCGAGAGTCTCCAGAGTCTGGTAATGTTTCCGTTTTCGGGGGCTACGTCACCATATGGAATGGAACTAACTCGCCGCACTGAAGCCCGGCCGTCGAGTCGGGCGAATCAAATATTTTTTCGGAGAGATATCGACAGGCACAGCCTTTTAACAATCGGTTGAGGTGGGTATCCGCTTGACTCACCAAGCCCCAATACCTAGTATGGGGGAATGGAA
>OBLU010005378.1_pt1 | contig 11479 bp, 6 predicted proteins | sample 1518681 | NCBI WGS metagenome assembly OBLU01 (sample SAMEA3539304, study PRJEB22396) | soil metagenome | biome: tundra; feature: field; material: soil | place: USA | collected 2010-05 | depth 0.15 m
CCAGCGGCCGGAACAGCAGCGACTGCGCCTCCGTCGGCTCGGCCGGCACGATCACCCGTACCGTCGCCGGGCGCGCCGTCACTAGCGCTGCGGCTACCGGCCCGAAGACCTGCTCGCCGATCCACGCGCCGACCTCGGCGACAATGCGTGTCTCGTCCTCGATGCGCCGGTCCGGGGCGGCGCGCCAGCGCAGGTACCGCCGCAGGTTGCTGAACGCCTCGAACTGCCAGCACCCGGCGTCCAGCTGGACCTCATGATCAGCAACTAATACGCCGCCCGGCTCGGTCAGCATCCACCGCCATCTGGTCAGGCTCTCAAACTCGCGCGCCTCAAGCCGGAACTCGCTCACCCCACCAGCCCCTCCCAAGCGGACTCACGCCAGGCCGGTAAACCGACGCCCAACGCCACAATAAGCCCATCTCGCCCTGAGCTGGCTCAGACCCACGCTCGGTGACGGGGAAAGGCCATCGGCAGCCAGCTCAACGCGTTACCCAAGGCCTACTCATGATCTTGATCGGCGTTGGCCATGCTCGATTTACGAGGACTGGCATACTACGGTCATGGCTAAGAGCCCGCCGCCGGACCCGCAGGCTAACGACGTCTGGGTCGATGATGCGGGTGAGATGACCTACTTCAACGGGACGGCGTGGGTGCCGTATCTGGAACTGCCTGACGTCAACCTGGAGCCGAACCTCCTGGAGAGGGACGGATCTAAAGACGGATGACCACGCCGCCTTCCGGATCCGCTGCCGACCCGGATTTGCCGTTCGGATCGCTGCCGTCACCGCTTGATGCGGTCGATGACCTGCGGGCTGCAGCGCGGTGGACCATCGCTGCGGCTGGCGCGGTGGGTGCCGCGCTGATCAGCGGCGGTCCACTGGTCGCAGTCGGCAAGGTGCATGGAGTAGGGAATGCGTTCATCGCGGGAGCGGCGCTCGTGGTGGCCCTCGGCGGGGTGAGCCTGGCGATCTGGCAGACCGGCCTGGCACTTGTACCCCCGCTGACCACTCCGGCGACGCTGAACCGGGATTCGGTGAGCGGGCTGCGGGAGATCATCGATGCCGCCCCGGCGGATTTCTTCGGCGTGGTGGCCAGCGGGGTCGGCGACCTGCTCCGGCACAGGCCGATCGCCGTGAACCTCAGCCGGCAGGTGATGGCGGAAAACGACCCGGCGCGGCGGGCCGTGCTGGAGGATCACCTGCGCCGGGCACTGGCCAACGTGGCCAGAACCGATCCCTATGTCCGCTGGCTGCTGGCCACGGCCCACGTCTGGCAGATGAAGGCCGCGCTGCGCCGGGCCCGCTGGTGCACCTTCCTCGGGGGAGTGCTGGTCGTAGCCGGCATGGTCGCTTTTCTGAGTGTTACAGGCCAGCAGGGGACGACCTACGTGCCTGTCGTCACCCCGCAGATCACGGTCGCCCCGTCCCACCACACCTAGCAGCTGGGGGACTCAGACGCCAGTCTGGTGGCTGATGTGGTGCAGGACAGTTGCGACGACAGCGGCGTGCACGGGGTCAGCGAGGTGTGCTGCAAGGTTCGGGTCGCGGTCGCCGTCGATAATCCGGTCGAGAGCTGCGGCCAGCGATACCAATTTCCGGTACCCGGCCATCTTCTCCAGATGCTGGCGAGCGCGTCCCCTGGCATCTGCGTCACCTAGCGCGCCCGCGACCACGTCGCCGAGCAGCGGGCCTATCCACACGGCACGCCAGAGGTCGGCCGGGATGCTGACCCTGCCAGCACAGACGCCGAGGGCCCGGGTCACGATGGCGGAATCGATGTCGTCCAGTCCGGCGAGCAGTTCCGGGCCGGTTTCGCCGGCGCGGATTCTGCGCAGCGCGACCGCGAGCATGCCCCAGGACGCCGACTTTCGGTAGCGTGCCAGCGTCTTCATCAGTACGGCGGCGGCTCTTATTTTTCCGCTTTTGGCCGCGAGGAGGGCGGCGATGACCGGATCCCAGGACGCCAGTTGGCCGGCCGTTGTGGCGGCGACCGGCAAGCGGACATGCATCAAGAGTTCCTGGAATGCCTGCTCTACCTCGCCTGGGTCGGGCGCGAGCGCGGTCAGCAGCAAGCCTAGGTCCACGCCAGGTACTTCCGACACCTGGCGGCACAGCTCCGCTACGTCTCCGGGCACGACGGCGTCCATACCGGTTGCGCGCAGATCATCCGCCGCTGCGTCCGCTGACTGGTCAGCGTGGCCGGCCGCGGCTAGGACGCCGATAAGCGCGGCAGCCAGGTGGTGTGCCATGGGACCATCTCGCCATCGGCCAAAACGATGGAGACTGCTGCCGAGGTTGTGGTGGCTGATCGCGGCATCCATCACGTCCTGGGCAACGTAGCCGTAGCGCAAGGCGTCCCGTCTCAGGCTGATCGCGGCGTCGTCGTGGCCTCTGTCGTCCTCTAGGTCGGCGAGGACGCTGAGGACACCCCAAAGGCCCTGGATGTTGTGCGTATCCTCGAAGACCTGCCGGCATTCACGGAGCAGGGCCAGCGCGTCATCGTAGCGGCCGAGTTCGATCAGGGGCCCGGTGTCGTTGAACCTGGCCCGTGCGATCTCGGTGGCCGGCGCGCCGCGGTCGCGCATGCTGACGGCGATCGCGGCGTCGAGGTCAAGTACATCGTTCCAGCGGCCAAGCTGAAGCGCTGAACTGGCGCCGATGCCGAGCAGCATCTCGCGCGCACTCCACTGGTTGAAAACCTCAGGCTGGTCTGGCGACGCAGGTATCGTCTGCATGTGCTTGCGGAGCCGCTGCACCTCAGCGAGGGCATGCCCGGTCTGCCCCATCTCGCTCAGCACCTGAAGCCGCCGACTCTCGGCGAGGAGCCGGGTCCAGGGTCCCAGGCCCGCCCGGCGTGTGTAGTCGACCGCCTCTTCGGCCAGAGTGAGGGCTTCAGCCAGCTGCCCTTCTGCTAGGCGATGGTCGATCAGGGACTCAGCAGCAAGCGCGGCCGTCCGGTACTCACCGTGGGTCACGGCAGCGGCCAGGTATGCGCGCAGTTGCCGTTCCGCGGCAGCTGGGTTGATGACTCTGAGGACTTTGGCTAGTACGAATGCAGCATCAGGTTCCTGTCCTGTAGCGACGATGGTTTGCAGCGCAGGCAGCGCCGTGGCGGCGGTCTGCCGCGAAGGGTCCCGATTGAACGCGATCTCAAGCCTCTGGGCTGTCGCAGCCCACTCGCCTAGGCGCAGGAGGTAGGGGGCAGCCGCCAGCGTGGCGTGGGCGACAAGGCTGGAGGTGGGGTCAGCGCTCTCCCGTTCTAGGGCGTCTTGCCCGGTCACTGACCAAGAGGCGGCGAGTTCACGATCTACCACGTCCTGGAACTGCTTCCCGGCCTGAGCGCGGCCTGCCGCTGCCACTGCGGGATGGATACCGTAAGCCTCGTCAGCGTCATCTGTCTCGGGCTGCAGGGTCGTCAGGCCCCGGGCCGCGAGTGCCGTCAGTACCGGATCCAAGTCGGGCGGGTCACCATCCAGTTCGAGCCCGTTCCATAGGTTTGCCCAGCTATTGTTGGCGACGGGCCGGATCCGGTCATCTTCTTCCAGACAGCACAAGAACCAGAACATCGTGCGCTCGCCAGGTTCCAAGGTGTCGGACACAGCCTGGGTCCAGGCGGCGAGCACGTGCCTGTAGTCCTCGCTGGATGCCTGCGGTTCCCCTGCACTAAAGAACCCATCCGGCAGGCCGCCCGCCCATCGCCACGCCTGGTCACCAGCCTGGACCAGCGCGCCGAGCCGCACCGGGTCACTGGCCTGCCCGTCGGCGAGTTCCAGCAGCTTCGGGTGCCCTTGCGCGATGTTGAGCACTCCCCGCGCCAGCCGCCTTGCCTCCTTGACCGCTACCCCGGGCAGCTTGCCCTCCATTAGCGCCTGCAGGTGCGGCAGTTGGGCTGTCAGCAGCAGCGCCTCATCCAGCGACAGCGCGTCTACCGCCTCAATTACCAGGCGCGCCGGGTTTAGCGGCATGCGGCGGCTGGTCAGGACCGTCCGTCCCAGCCCTGCGTGTGCGAACAAGGCGCTGATTACCTGCTCCCAGCGAGCATCGCGCCACTGCCCGCTCTCACCCAGCAGCGACTCGATGTTGTCGATGACGATCAGTACTCGCCGCCGCTCTACCAGCTCTGTCAGCCGTGGCAGGAACCCGGCCAACTTTTCGTCATCAGCCAGCAAGTGCACCATCTGGAATCCCGGCAGCTCCCGCTCCAGCGTCAGCGCGAACTCCGTCAGCGCACCCGCGATATCCCGGTCCTCATCTGGGGCCTTGAACCAGATCAGCCGGTCGAAGGCGTGCTCATGGGTGTAGGCCAGCTCCAGCGCGCACGCGGTCTTCCCGCCGCCCGGCATGCCGTGCAGAAGAATCCCCGGCACCCCGCTCGCGTCCGCGAGCGCGGCGCTGGCCCGTGCCATCACCCCGGTCCGGCCGACGAACCGGTCCGGCTGCGGCGGGAACCCGGTCATTTTCGGCGTGCCCGTCTCGCTGGAGCCATCCTGTCTACGCTGCGGTGCGGCCAGTCTCAGCCCGACCGCCCGCGCGCCGAACAAGGCGGGCGTTCCTGCCGAAAGTGCGGGGCACGCGGGCGTCGGTGACTCGGGGACGCTTTGGCGCAGCGCCATCCCCAGCGCTCGCGGCAGCGGCTGGCCCTCGTCCGCAAGCAGGTCATACAGCTTCGAGGCGAGCACGATCGCGAAATCCTCCACAACCGGATATCGCATTGCCAGCACCGCACACCCGAGCCGGTCCGCAAGCTCAGTGGCCAGCGTTCCCGCCGCGAAACCACCGTGATGGCCTGCCCTTTCTTCGCTACCGGTTGCAGGCTCACCTACAGGCAGGCCAAGGGCCTGCCGCTGACCGGCTACGGTCAGTGCAGCTGACCAGCACGTCGACAAGGTAACCAGCTTGACCCGTTCCCTGGCCGCATCCAGCAACCCGGCTAGCGCGGCAGAACTGACGCGGTCCGGGGATCCGTCCTCCTTCTCCAGTAGCAGTTCTCCGGGCGCGCCATGCCCGGATACATGGATCACGTCCCAGCCCTCATCTTCCTCAAGGACGCTTCGCAGACGATCCCGTGTCACCCCGTACTGCAGGGCCCGCACGTCCACCACCCGCCCCCTAGCCGCGATCCCGGAAAGCAGCGACACCAGTGCGTGCCGTTCGTGCCGCAGGTTCAGTACGCCGGCCCCGGTCGGCAAGCTGAACAATCCCAGCACTCGCAACCGCTCCCTGGCATTCGAGATCTCTTCGCTCACCGTCACGGTCTCGGCATCCTTGTTGAGCTGCATGACCAGGGTGACGTCCTGCAGTGCTAGGGGCCGCCCCTGGACATGGGCCAGCTCCAGCGGATAGAACAGCAACGAGCGTGCCATTTCGGGCTGGTCCGGTACCGTGACCCGCACGGTCGCCGGGCGAGCGTTCACCAGTGCCGCGCCGACCGCCCCGAGCACATCGGTCCCGATCCACGCTCCGACCTGAGCGACGATCCGTGCTTCACTCCCGGTCCGCTGATCTGGCGCCGCGTGCAGCCGCAAGTACCGCCTTAGATCAGTGAACGCCTCGTACTGCCAGCACTCGACATCCAGCTGAACCTGGTGATCAGCGACTAATGCCCCGCCCGGGCCGATCAGCACCCATCGCCACCTGGTCAGGTTCTGGAACTCGCGTGCCTCCAGCCAGAACTCGCCCACCCGTCAACCCTCCCCAAGGAACCACGCCATGCTTACAAGTTGACACCCAACGCCACAATAAGCCCATGTCAGCTGCCGGGAGATACCAGAAAATGCTCGCGGCCTGCACAGTGATGCCGACCGTCGCACTACCGCGACTAGCGTGACCACGGCTAAGGGCGAGGGGCGACGGGGGCGACCGCCAGGATTGTCGAGGTGCTGCAGTACCGGGCCCGGTCCCAGATGTTGCGCGACACCCATCTTCTCGGATGTGCGGTTAGGTCTGCCGCCAAGTGCCGGATCGGCTACGTCGCGAGCATTCCCAGGGCACGGTAGACGGTCTGGCGGCTGACCGGCTTGCCGTTGCCCAGGAGCTGGCCGATCTCTTTCACCGAGCGGCCGGCCGCTCGGAGGTCCCTGGCGGCCTGCACCTGCTCGGGTGTCAGCCGGTGCTTGCGCCCGCCGTTCCGGCCGCGGGCGGTGGTGGCGGCCAGGCCGTCCTTGGTGCGCTCGCGGATGAGGTCGCGCTCGAACTCGGCGAACGCGGCCAGGATGGTGAAGAACAGCTTGCCCTGCGGGGACGTGGTGTCGATCGGCTGGTCGAGGCACACGAGGTCGACGCCGCGTTCCTGGAGCAGGCTGGACACGTCCATGAGGTTGCGGACGGACCGGCCGATCCTGTCGAGCTTGGTGCAGACGAGCGTGTCGCCCGGTTCCAGGCGGTCCAGGCACTTGTCCCACTCGGGGCGGCTGGCCTTGGCGCCCGATGCGCCCTTGTCGGTGAATATCCGTGTGCAGCCCGCGGCCTCCAGGCGCTCGCGCTGAGCCTCGGGGTGCTGATCGCGGGTGCTCACCCGCGTGTAGCCGATGCGTGCCATGCTCACACCCTCTCTGTCGTGCCAGCGAGATCATTGTATCAAAATCAATAGTCCAAATACTATTCACGGAGAGAAGATTCTGGACTAAGGATTTGGACATGCCCGAGGTGCGGGAACGCGCCGGGCACCAGCCGGCGGCGGGTGTTCCGCCAGACGGTCGTGTTTATGGAACACGTGCCAGGAGGTATCAGCAGCGCCGAGAAGCAGCAGGAGGTATCTCTGCCGCGCCCGCCCCGGCTGGCCAGGAATGGCGGGAGGTACCTTGACGCCGATACAAGAGAGGGTGCACCGATGGCTGCCGGTGATGATCTTCTGCTGACCCGCGCCGAGGCTGCTGAGCGGCTGCATGTCTCCGTCCAGACCGTCCGGCGCCTCGCTGAGTCCGGGCACCTGGCCGAGGTGCAGGTATCAGCCCGGGCCGTCCGCGTCCGCGCCGCCTCAGTTGACCGCCTGGTCCGCGAAGGCCTGCCGCGGCGGCGCTGGATCAGGGAATACCAACCGTTAGCTCCGCGGAGCCTGTGTCACCCGAGCATCCAGGAACCCTCAGCCGAGCCAGAGGGTGGTGCCGGTGGTGGCGAGGCGGGTCCGGCGCTGATCGTAGTCGGGGAGAGCACGCTCGACCGTGGCCCAGAAGGCGGGGGTGTGCCGGGGCTGCTCGATGTGGGCGAGTTCGTGGACGATGACGTAGTCGAGCAGGGAGACGGGAAGTTGCATGGCCGCCCAGTGGATATTGAGGCGGTCGCTCTTGCCGAGCGATCCCCAGCGGTAGCCGAGGTCACGAACATCCACGTCGCCGGGCCTTAGGCCCATGCGCTCGGTCCATGGCCGGATCCGGCGCGGCAGCCAGGTGGCCCCTCGCTGGCGGTACCAGCGCATCACGGCTTCCGCTCGGTCGTTAGCGTCGGCCTGGGGGCGGGGCATGCGCAGCCGGCCGCGTTCGAGTTTGACCGCCGTGCCAGGCGGGTCGTCGGTCAGCTGGAGACGGTAGTGGCGGCCGAGGTAGTCAAAGCCTTCGCCTGTGACGAATTCCTTACTGGGGCTGGCGGGCAACAGCAAGTGCTTCTCTGCGAGCTTGCGGAACACCCAGCCGCGTTTGGACCAGGCCCAGGTGGCGAGCGCGTCCGCGCTGATCCCGGCGGGTGCGTGCAGCAGCAGCGACCCGTCGCGGTCCACGGTGATGCCAACGGTGCGACGCCGTTCGGACTGGTGGACGGCGAAGGTCAGGTCGCCGATGCTCATCGAGGCAGGCAGGGCACTGGGGCCGGGCGTCAGCGAAGTGACCGGCGACGGCTGCACCCGGGCTGCGGGAAGGAGCCTTTTGACCGTCATTAGCTGGCCGCCAGGCGGGCGTGATTCGCTTTGGCCAGTTCAACGAGCCGGTCGGCGACCGGGTCTATCCGGCCGAAGTCGAATAGGTCCTCGCCGTCGATCATGGGTTCGGCAAGGCGGGTCGCCACCCAGGCGCGCAGGGTGTTCTGGGCGTAGGTGTTGTGCCAGAAGCCGACCAGCCTGATCTCGGCCTTGATCCGGCTGACCACGTCCACGGTCAGCGTCCGCAGGAGCCCCTCGGCCGGGCTGGACAAGATCTTTCCCCCAGTGGCCAGCTCGCGTAGCAGCAGGTCGTAGAACGGGGCCTCGGTGACCGGATCCAGGCCGCTGTCATCCGCCTGACGGCCGGCCCGGACATCGGGCAGCAGATCGCCCAGGGCCAAGGCGAGCTGCTCCCACTGCTCGCCCAGTTCCTCGATGATCTCCTCCAGGCGTTCCGACAGCCGCCCGTAGTGCTCGGGATCTTCGTCCCAGTGCTCACGCAGGTGATAGCGGATCGCGTGTTCCATCTCCGACGCCTTGGCCCGGTCCGACTGCAGGTCGGCGACCTTGGTGTCGAAGTCGGTGGCGGTGATGGAGATGGGCGGGATCTTCTGCTCGATGCCGAGCGCCTCCACGTGGTCATCTATGAGCCGGCGCACCTTGCTGCCGTACAGGGAGGCATCGAACCCGGCCTCGTCGCGGTAGCGGCGGCGGGCGGCGAACGCGATAGCGCCGAACGCCTTCGCATCCGGCACGAACGGCAGCGCCTCCGGGCGGGGCAGCACGATCTCCATGCTCATGGTGAACAGCTTGAACGCCGCCTCGAACGCAGCCCGGAGCCGCTCATCCGCCAGGACCTCCACGCAGGCGTCCTGGTCGGCCTGGGTGTCGAACCGCTCGATGCCGCGGGCCTCGAACAGGTTGCGGACCCGCTGGCGGCGTTCGGCCAGCAACGGCACCTGGTCAGCGATGCTGGTCATCGCCCCCTCGACGTCCTCGGTCGCATAGGCGGCCAGGGCGACCTTCAGGTTCTCCGCCACCCCGTAGTAGTCCACGACGTATCCGGCGTTCTTTCCATGGGCGGTGCGGTTGACACGGGCGATGGCCTGCAGCAGCTCAGCTTCCTTGATGTGCCGGTCCAGGTACATCACCTGCTCGGCAGGCGCGTCGAACCCCGTCAGCAGCATCGACTTGACGATCAGGAACGCAACCGGGCTCGTGTGCTCCGGGTCCGCGTCACCCTCAGCGGGCAGCGGGTTCTTGAACTGGGCGATGACCGCTTCCTGCTTGGCCTTGTCGGTCCACTGCGCCCAATCGGCCGGGTCGTTCTGCTCCCCGGAGATCACCGGGACGAAGTCCAGGGCGGCGATCACGTCCCGGAACGGCCAGGCCCGCACCAGCCGCGCCGTCTTGCCCGGCAGCCGGTCCGCCTGGTCCGCCGCTGTCACCGTCTTCAGGCCCGGGTCCAGGCCATCCAGTTCCGCGAGCAGCTCATCGCGGGCGGCCAGGAACGCCTCCCGGTACCGCACGGCGGCCACCCGCGAGGTCGCCACCACCTGCGCCTTGAATCGATTGGGCAGAACGGAGTCCACGTAATGCCGCAGCATGTTCCGGGCCTTGGCCGCGATCAGCTTCGGGGCCTCCATGACATTACCCCGGGTGGCCCAGCGTTTCTTGATCGCCTCCAGCTCGTCGGGAGTGTGCTCGGTAAACATGTCTTCGAACAGCTCATCCATGTCCGCCGCATCCCGGACGGCGGCCTTGGCGGTCCGGCCCTCATAAAGGATGGGCAGGGTCGCGCCGTCCGCCTCGGACTGAAGGATCGTGTACTGGTCCAGGTACTCACCGAAGATCGTGGCCGTGTACTTGCGGCGCCCCATAATGATTGGCGTGCCGGTAAACCCGATCCGGGCGCAGTTCGGCAGCGCCTTCAGCAGGTTCGCGTGCAGCGCGCTGCCCTGCGACCGGTGCGCCTCATCAACCAGCACCACAACGTCCTCAGAGGTGTCCAGCACGCCCAGCGACTTCAGCGCCGCGTCAGCGTCCTTGCCGACCTGCGGGTTGCGGTACTTCTGGATCATCGCGAAAATCAGCGCCTTACCCGGCGCCGACAGCAACTCCTTGACCTTCGCCACGCTGGTCGCGGTCAGCACCGACTCGCCAGTCAGCGCCGCGGTGTTCGAGAGCTGGTCTTGCAATTGGGTCCGGTCGGTGACCACCACCACCTTGAACCGCACCAAGTCAGGATGGGTACGCATCGCCCGGACCAGGAACACCATGGTCAGGCTCTTCCCTGACCCCTGGGTATGCCAGACAATTCCGCCGCGCCGGTCGGACTCGCCATCCTGCGCCCGGGTCGCCCCCGTGGTTAGCCGGTCCAGCGCCCGGTGCACCGCCCGGTACTGCTGATACCGGGCCACAACCTTTACGGTCTTTGTGCCCGCCTGCATGAACAGCGTGAAATGCCGCACCAGGTCCAGCAGACGCTCCGGGGCCAGCATCCCCGCCACCAACCGCTCCTGGCTCGACAAGGCAGTCACGCCCAGCGAGATGCAGACATCGGCCTCGGGCACTGGCTCGGTGGTCTTCCACTCCGCAAAATGCTCGTCCTCGGCCGTGAAGGTGCCCACCAGGGCCTTCTCGAAGCTGGTCGCCACCACGAACTGGCTGGTGTAGAAGAGCCGCTCATTGCCCTCCGGCTGCCCACGCTGATTGGCATAACGCCGCAATTGGCGGATCGCCTTCACCATCGGCTCGACCACTGTGGGGGACTTCGCCTCGATCACCACCAGCGGAATCCCGTTCACGAACAGCACCAGATCCGGCGCGATGAACTTATGCCCCTGCCCACCCGGCTCATCCACCCGGAACTGGTTCACCACCAAGAAGTCATTCCGCTCAGGATGTTCCCAGTCAATGAACTGGACAGTCCGGTCTCTCCCGTGATCCCACCCCTCAACCCCATCCACCGTGGTACCCAGCAGCAACCCATCGGTCAGTTCCTGATTGATTTCAACCAGCCTGACCGCCTTCGGCCGCAACAACGCCCCGACCGCCTGCGAGACCCGCCCCTCATCCAGCCACGGCTGTCCATCGCGACGGAGGTTGATCCGCATCAGCGCTCCCCGTAGCCGTCCCTCCAGGAACACCTGCCGGAACGACCCCCGCCCCGCCACCCCCGGATCCGACTTCGACCCTTCAATATGCGACCAGCCCAATCGTTTGAGCTGGATCACCAAGGGCAGCTCAACCCTTGAGTATTCTGGCCCGTCACTCACGACGGGACACCCACCAGCACCCGCCCAGTCAGCAAGTCATCCATCAGCCCGCGCTTGAGGAGCAGGAGCTTGTCTCGTTCCCGGCGTACGGCCGCCACCTCGGCCGTGAGGGGTGCGTCTTTCTGAGGGGTGTGTCATTTCCGGGTGTTCCGGTCATGCGGCGAAGCCGAGTTGCTCGGTGGTGGCGGGGTCGTAGCGGGCCAGGTGGCGCTCGTCGCGGTAGCGTTCCTTGTAGTAGCGCATGTAGTCGTCGAGGTCGCCGTTGACGACGACGGCGCGGAGCTTGAGGATGTCCTCAGCGCCGTCAGGAGACCATCTCGCGCCTGTAATTCCGAACCTGTCCTCGATGACGA
>OBLU010005380.1_pt1 | contig 11478 bp, 9 predicted proteins | sample 1518681 | NCBI WGS metagenome assembly OBLU01 (sample SAMEA3539304, study PRJEB22396) | soil metagenome | biome: tundra; feature: field; material: soil | place: USA | collected 2010-05 | depth 0.15 m
CGCGCCAGTCACCGATCTCGTCCGTGCGCACTGAGCCGTCGGCATTTTCGCGCGGGCGGCAGACGATATGAACGGACGAAGCCAGCCTAGCTTGGCCGATTGCGGCCATGCGGGCCTCTCGTTCTGTATCAATCGGCCACGAACCGGTAATGATCCACCCAGCATCGACTACCGCTTTCAAAATAGCTTCCCAACTCGCCGTTGTCTTGCTCGCAAACACGATCGTGCCGATTCCGCCCGGGGCAACAAGTCGCCGAGCCTCTCGAAACGCCTTTGTCAGTTCACGCTCATAAAATGCGATATCCTTATTCGATCTGCTCAAATAGTGGGGTCTGTCTACGACAATCTCGGCGTCCTTTGGCGCTGCGTCGGCAGCAAATAGCGGACTCCAGTTGCTTGGTAACGCACGTCGCAACCAAACGAAAAAGAAGTCCGACAGATGAGCATACGGAACAGCATCGTAATAAGGTGGGTCTGTGATCACAGCTTGTGCCGAATCGGTTGGAAGGGGATGGCTAGAAGCCGACGCTTGTTCGACCTGTGCCCCAGCCAACCTGCTGTTGGTAACGGCGGCTATCAGCCGGTCGATGAAACCCAAGTTGTGCGACCAGCCGCCAGAGCTCGCTGCGAACGGGTTTGCCTCAGCATAGTCCCATACCATTCCAATAGCTTGCCGCGAAAAGGTGTTGCGCACGGTCTCCTGGCTCGCCGGAGACGACCAGGTAGCGAGCGCTGAACCATAGTCCGCCGCCTTGCCAACATTTAGTGCCAAAATGGTCTGTATCGCCTCGCAGAAGAGTTTCTCCTCCTTATTTGCTGCGACGCAAGCCTGTCCAGCTTCGCGGACGAGCCGTGCCATGGTAGAAATCACAAGTAACTGCCGTGAGGAGAATGCATCGCCCCATGTGGCCATACCGTAGAGAGGAATGCTGATTCGGCGGATCTCATTTTGTGAGATTTCTTCGTGAGGTACCAACGGAAAAGATGCGTGACACGTTGCCTCCATCCGGGCCAAGGCACATTCCGCGGAAGTTGCCGCAGCAACGTCTTCTTTAGTTGGGGCTCTGTAGAACCTACCTTGCTCGGCGGAGCGTGTTGTTACGACACAGATAAGACGCGCATCGCGCGTTCCGCCTCGGCGAGGCTGAAGCTGCAGCCTGACTTGCGCAACTTGAGTTGTGAACCCGGTGACAGGACAGGTAGCGGAGCCACGCCTGACGGTGCCCGATTCGACTTCATTCGGATGCGAAGGTTCAAAGACTTCCAAGAGGGGCTTTCGCACAAGCAGCGTCCGTCCGTCTTGGTAACGTTGCTCGACGGCCTCGCATTTAACTTTTCCATCAGCGTCACGAACCCAACGAAGCGCTCTGCCGCGGCGCGGCTTCTTGGACAGCCACATTGAAGATATTAGCGGAAGTTCAATCGGAATTTGTTCAGCGCTAGGCGCGTCAGAAAGAATCGTGCGTGTCCAGAGAAACGCAATTGGCTTCGCGCCGTCGGCGTCTTTAGGATAGAACTCGGCCAGTTCCTTTTCGGCTTCGCATCTAATCCACTCGCCCCATTTGCGGACTTCGTCGGCTAGCCTCTGACCGTATTTAGGAATGTATTCGAGCACGACTTTGTTGAGCAGGACGGGGATGGGGTTGAGGTCACTGGCGAAGGCATCCGCGCCTATGCGCAGAGCTTCGAGGGGAATGGAACCACCGCCAGCAAAGGGGTCCACAACCAAGGGTCGAGTGCCGGGCTCTCCGCCCAGTGCTTCGTGAGCGGCTTGCGTGAGGCCGCGGCTGGTATCGAGGTATTCCTGTACGGTGGAATTGTCCCAGTTTGCAAAATCGGCGATGAAGTCCAGTAGGGCGAAGCGCAGGACGTTCCAGTGGGCCTCTTTCCGGCCATCGAGACCGCCGGTTCTTACCAAGGCCTGCCACTTCACCCATGTCTGGTGATCGCAACTCTCGCCGAGCGCGCGGTTCCGGACGGCAGCATTGGCGAATTCTGTGATCAGCGTTGACGCCTTGTCTCGAAAATCCTGCGGGCACAGCAGATCAGCGGGGTCCGGCCAGAGGGCCGCACATATCACTGCCCGACACGAGGCAAGCGGCCGACGTGCCCACCAGATGTGCAGGGTCGAGATATGCCCGTGGCGAATGGACTTCTCGCGCCTGGCATGGGCCGAAATACGCTTGATGGGAAGATCTACTTCGATCAGGCGCTTCGGATAGTCTTGGCTCATCAATAGCCCGCAATCCCCTCGTCCATCGCGATGTCGAGAATGGCTTGCGGCCTCACCTGGTAGTGCTCGATCTTCACGATAGGCTGCCAGTCGAGCTGCGCAGGGTCCCGCACCACGTTGATGCCGGGCGTGCCCGCGCAGTTGAAGACGACATAAAGCCAGTAATCCTTCTTCAGGCGCTGCGCGGTTCGGTATTCGTTAGTTGTGAGCGCAATCTCACCCACCGTTGAGCGGCCCTTTACTTCGATGAAGCGTACCTCAATGGCCGTCTGAGGATCTTCGGGGTGCGGACGCCGCGAAATCAGGTCAAATCCGCGATTATCTTTCTCAACGCTCTCGGCCTCCCAACCTCGGGCGCGCTCGTACGCAATCACAAAATCCACGGCGGTGCGTTCGATTTCATCGTCGCGGACGAGAGCCGCTACCGCGGGTGTGGCACGCTCGGGATGCGGCAGCACCCAGGCAGTGCCGTGCCTTTGAATATCGCTGATGGTGCAGTTTCGCTCCTTCTGCAATTCTCGCCGGCGCCCCTCAAGCCTGCCGTTGAGCTCATCCAGACGGTCTTCGGCCTGTTTGGTGTTCGCGGCCAGCAGCGGGCTGGTATCCCCTGTCTGTTGCTGGCTGATGAGGTCAGCCAGTCGTAGATTCTGGCGGTGAATCAACTCGTTGAGGCTAATTTCCAGATGGTGTGCAACGGTCTGGGTTTCTTTGCCGCGCTGGGCGGCAACCTCAGCCAGGAAGGGTTCAAGCGCATCCTGTACGAGAAAGTGTTCGAGGGAAGTCTGGTCTTTTCCGGTCTCGCCCGGAGCAGTTGTCCCTGTGGGGGCAGGCACCAGGTCCAGCAGTAGCGTAGGCTGGCGGACCGTGAGGGTTCCTTCGATTTCCTCCTGGACTATGAACAGGCGGCGGTGCAGCACGTGTCCCAGACCGTCCCGGATGGCGGCGGAATAGACGGCGAGCCGTGCCGGCAGGCTCCGGTGTACGTCATAGAAGACCGCTCCCTTCTCCATTTCCGGGCGGACATTCTCGAGAAGGTCTTCACGGACCACTTCGAATAAAGGATGACCCGGCGTAACCCAGTCGTAGGTGGGCAGCTTCTTAAGGATTTCCTTGTCAAAGACGACCTGTTTATATTCCCGTCCAAGCTTCCCGAATCTCGGCTCCAGGCGCTCTCCGATGGGCCAGAGGTGACGCGGCACCCGGAGCACCTTGTAGGTGTGCTGCCCCTTGCCCTGCTCACCGACCTCAACGCCGGTGACCGGCGCGGCCTGAAGAAAAAAGTCCTCGATGACCTCCGGGACGAGGCGGCGTTCTTTGGCCTCGGCGGACTTGCCCACGATAGCCGAGAGGTTAAGCTCGCGTTTCGCCAGTCCCTCAAGGGTGGAATTGGTGATGCTGCGGAAGTGCTCGGGGTCAACCTGCTCGACGATACGCTGCTTGATGAGCTCTTCCGTCATCTGATTGTGCGCATACATGTCGCGCAGCATTTTTTCGAGCTGGTTTGAGGGGAATACCTCTCCCAGCACGTTGAAAACCTTGCCGGTGCGCTTGGGATCGAGGTCTTTTTCAATCTCCGCGATGCGCTCGAAGAGCTTGCTGAGCACCCTCCCCTCGCGCGTGTTCGTCGTGACGAAATTGAAGATGAGGCAATCCTTCTCCTGCCCGTACCGGTGGATGCGGCCCATGCGCTGCTCAAGGCGAACCGGGTTCCACGGGATGTCGTAGTTAATCATCAGCCAGCAGAACTGCAGGTTGATGCCTTCGCCTGCGGCTTCCGTCGCCACAAGCACCTGGCAGGATTCCCGGAATTCACGCTCGGCATAGATTCTCGTGCCGGGCGTATCGCGATCGCCGATCTTCATCCCGCCGTGGATCTGCGTAACGGTCAGCCCCCATTCACGCAATTTTCCGAGAGGACGCCCGTCGCGGCCGTCACCCACCAGAAAATCGAGGGTGTCCTTGTGTTCGGTAAACAACAGCAGCTTCATCTGCGGATCGGAAAAAAGCCCTTCCTCCGCCAGCAGTTCTCTTAGTCGCCGGACTTTTACCTCTGCCTCCTGGCTTTCGAGGATCTTGGCTTGGCGGATGAGCTTTGCAAGCTCGGTAATTTCGAGGCGGAGATCGTTAGGGTCGAAGGATGCAACTGCCTCTTCCAGCTCGGACAGTATTTCCTGTTGTTCTTCGTCCGTCAGCTCGTCAAAATCCTCGGGCAACCGCTTAGTGATTTGTTCCTGGCGATATTTGCCCGGATCTTCGAGGATTTTCTCGCGCTTTTCTTTCATGCGCTCCAGCGTCCTGCGCACCGCATAAACGCTGGAGGCGAAGCGCCGCTGGAGCATTGCCATCGTGAATCCGACTGCGCGTCCCCGCGCCGAGTCTTCGCGCGCTGCCTTAATGGACTGATCCTCGACATAACGGGTGAGCTGGTCGTAGAGATCGAGCTCCTCGTCGTTGATCTGAAACGGCGTCGTATGGACGATACGCTTGGTAAATAGCGCCTTTACGACCCCTGTTTCAGGGTCCGGGAAACTGACGAGGGCTTCCTTGGTACGGCGAAGATAGAACGGTGCCTCGTGCTTGGCCATGGCCTCGTCGAGGCTTTTTATGTTGCCGTAAACATCCTTGTCGAGCAGCGACAGAAACAGGCAAAAATTCTCGGGATCGCCTTTATGCGGCGTTGCCGTCATCAGGAGATAGTGATCCGTCATCTGCGACAGGGCCTCGCCGAGCTGGAAAGCGAGAGTTTTCTTGTCCGCGCTGTAGGCGCTCATCTTGTGGGCTTCGTCCACGATGATGAGATCCCAGTTGCTTCTCAGCAGCGATTCCTTGGCGTCATCAACGCGCGAAACCCATGAGACCGATGTGATGACCTGGTTTTTTTCCTGCCACGGGTTCATGCCGTAATTGGCGCGAAGCACGTCGCTGCGGACGACTTCGAAGCTCTCGCGGAATTTGTCCTTAAGTTCGCGCTGCCACTGAAAAGAAAGGTTGGCAGGTGTCACAATAAGAGTCCGCTTCACCAGCCCGCGTATTTTCAATTCCTTTATAAGAAGCCCGGCCATGATGGTTTTGCCGGCACCGGGATCGTCCGCCAGCAGGAAGCGAATTCGTGGCAGCTTGATAAAATAGTCGTAAACCGCTTCTAACTGGTGCGGCAGAGGGTCCACGCGGGCAATGGAGAGCGAGAAGTAGGGATCGTATTCGTAGGCGAGTCCCAGACGCATCGCTTCGACCCCGAGCCGGAATTTTGTGGCATCGCCGTCAAAGGGCTCCCGGACAGGCGAAGCGGTAAGTTGCGCGAGCTGCTCAAGGCCTAGTATCGGATCGTAAACGGTGTTTGACCGGACTCCCTTCCCGATCAACTTGACTGAGGTGCCCATAGGAACCGCTATGATGACCTGGACCGGCTCCGGGAAGAGAGGGCCGTAGACGGTAATGTTCTGTTTGAGCTCTTCAGGTAGCATCGAGTAGCGGCATCAGGTAGAATGGTATTGACTGACGGGTCAACCCACAGTATTGTACCACTATGAATACCCGCCTCATCATTGATAAAGCTGGCCGAGTCGTCATCCCTAAACCGCTGAGGGAAGAACTGCATTTAGAGGCAGGTGACGCCCTGGAAATGGAAAGCGCCGGAGAGCAAATCACCCTGCGTCCGGTCCGTGGGACGGGGCCGCTATCGAAAGAGCACGGCGTTTGGGTGTTTCACAGCGGGCAGCCCCTGCCCGCTTCCGCCACCGATGAGATACTGCAACAGATCCGCGAGGAACGCGACTTGGCTAACCTCGGCAAGGGCGAATGAGGGGATTTTTCGATACGTCCGTGCTGGTGCCGGTTTTCTACGGGGATCACGTTCATCATCAGGCCAGCTTGGCGCTCTTCATCCAATTCGACAAATCAACTGGCTGCTGTGGAGCGCACACCCTGGCCGAAGTCTACTCCACGTTAACGCGGATGCCTGGCAAGCACCGTATCAGTGGCGAGCAGGCCATGCTGTTTATCGGCAGCATACGTGACCGGCTGTCGATCATCGCGCTCAGCGGAGACGAATACGCCGATGCGCTGGAAGCATCGGCCGCTCTGGGTATCGTGGGCGGAGGCATCTATGACGCCATGCTTGCGCATTGCGCCATCAAAGCCGAGGCAGAAGCCATCTATAGCTGGAACGGTCGGCACTATGGACAGTGCGGCCCGGAAGTGACGCGGCGCCTGCGGACGCCTTAAGAAAGACGCGGCCTTCAGCGGCTAGGTGAACTGCCTTGGCGAATGGAGCACGGCCCGCGCAGTTCAGCGGGTTCGCCATGAGGATTGTGATTTAAGAAAATGTAGGAAGGCAACAAGGTACACAAGGTTTCCAGCGGGAAGTCCCCTCCCTTGCTCGCTCAACGCGGGCTAGTCCGTTGCTACCGGTTGTACGCGTATGCGCGTATCAGCTTAATTCTTTGACGGCGGGCAATCCGCGATCGGCAAAGACGCGGTCAAGGCCTTCGACCAGGTAATCGTGCATTTTCCGGTTCTCTTCAAATGCGAGCTTGCGGAGCTGTTCATGGACGGCGAGCGGCAAATACGCTGTGTGCTGTTTGACGTTGGGACGCCTGGACTCCCCTGCCCGTTCCTGCGGCTGAGTTTCCACCGGCGCAAGCCTTACTGGTTGCTCCGGTGTGTTTTTCTCATTGCGTTTCTTGGGCTGGCTGGCTGCCGGTGGTTGTACGACGCCAAATACCGCATCAAGCGACGTTCGCTTCTTTGCGCTCATTGACCTTCTCCAGTTTTCTGCTGATCCATTTCCACAGTTCGCGGATTTCGTGCGCGGCCTTGCCGTCCGGCTCATATTCTGTGACGCCTAAGCCCCTGCCCTGCGCATCCTGGTAGGAATTGCGGATGACAATGAGATGCGGGCAGACCATGCCGAGCATGGAGAGCCCCTTCTCGGCTTCGCTGTTGCGGTAACTGCGCGGCGGTGTTTGCGTGAGGACGAAAGCCGCGTCTTTCTTAAGGCGGTTGATGGTGGCGATGGTTGGCGGCGTCGCCTTCATGTCGCCCGGCGTCGGGCGGCACGGAATAATGCAGAGATCCGCCGCGCGAATGGCGGCGGCTGTGGCAGGTTCGTCGCGGCCGGGTGTATCGATTAGGATGAGGTCGAAACCGGCCTTCTCCGCCTTGTTGATGGCGTCCCTGAGCTCAGAGGATTTGATGGTCGCCAGCGCTGGCGTTTCGGATTCCCGATCTTTGAACCATGCGGTGGCCGTGCCCTGCGGGTCCATATCAAGAAGGAGTGTGCGTTTCCCCTTCTCCTGGGCTGCTACCGCGCAACAGAAGGCCAGCGTCGTCTTGCCGGAGCCGCCCTTCTGAGTTACGAACGAAATTACGCGCATCAGCCTATGACATGTTAGGGGTTTCAGATGATCAGGCCATAAAGGTATACGCGTATAATGGCAAGCCCTTGATAGACGATGACGCAATGATACCCGTGACATGGTGCAACTGTGCAACTGTTTGCCGGTATAAGGGCGTACGATAAGACCCGTAATATGGTGTTGCCGTATACGCGTATCACGCTTTACGCGGACACATGCAACGTGGCGCACCAGTAAACGCGTTTACTGGTTTACGCGTCTACGGCTATAACATCCAAGGCTCTCGGATAGGGCAGTTTTCAACCAAGAAACTGCGGCGCGGGGACACAGTGATACGCGTATAGCAGTGTACTTGTATAAGGGGATACGGCTATCGCGAATAATCGGCCATGTTTACCTTAAGAAGGGCAGGGGGCCGCCGGTTTCAGCGGTGTGCGGTTCGGCGGCGCTCGACAGCCGAAGATACATTTTGGGCGGTTCGGTGAGCGTAGATCTCTCCGTTTTCGCGTGCCTTCCCACTCAGCTCCATGAGCTTGTCGGCGGTCTCCTCGATACTAGGGTTTTTGCATATCCCCGCGAAAAGGTATAGTTGGGGTCATCGCAGAGGATGTTCAAAAAACCCCATACTCCAGCCCCAAGTGATCGCAGTCATGCACCAGGTAAAATCCGCGCGGCTGATGTCAGGGCCGGTATTGCCGTGATTCGGCGGGCCACCTTCAAGACAGCGTTGGTGGCTGGGCCATTTCCGCTTTCCCGAATGCGCGCGGGAAACTCGAAGAAGGGCAGGGGGCACCACTTCTGGCGCGGCCACGAGCCCCAGCGCATCGAGTTGCTCTTTGCTGGCGACACGGCCGGGGGCCAGGTGCGCAATTTCGACGAGTGGAAACGCAGGCGCGTATTTTTCCTTGAAATTAAGGCTGCCCGCGACGCGCGTAGCGCCGCTCGCCGCGGGATCGGCGCCGGCGCCCTTTCTGAGGCGACGTCGAAAATCCTCATCCGGGTTTTCAGGTATGGCAATCCAGGCCTGGTAGTTGCCTGGGCTAGTCTGCAAACCGAGAAAGGCTGCGGGTTTCAGGCGTTCCATCGCCTGCGCATCCAGATCATCAAGGTGGATGAACACAGCGGGGGGAGAGCAGGGGCGTACGATGACATTTTGCTGCTTGTGCGAGCTCTCATCCAGCAGGCTGGGCATGTCCTGGCGGATCTTCAGGAGCGGTACGGATTTTCGGAAGCCGACTTTGTCGCCTTTGAGATCGGTCAGGGTAAGATGGAAGGTCTCGGCCCCCCCGCTGGCAAATGCGTCCAGCATGTCGGAAGCGGCCGTAGGTGCCGTCTAGAGAATCACCCCCCCGCCGTGTTTCATTTTTTTGAATGTCAGATCGTAATTTGAGATATCTGCATTTGCAAATGGAACATGTGAAACTGTGTTGGCCGGGATGGTCAAGGAAGGGGCTGGCCTATGGAAGCCCCTTCCTTGGGAAGCGAAAGCCCTGGATGGGCTTGAGCTTCCAAGATCGAACCATTCGGAGAAGGAAGATTGCGGGGGGAAGGGTTTGTTGTTATAAAAAAGTTGGAATTCTGTGAGTGTTAATAGGTGTTATAAAACGTGTTAAGCGGTGGACGGAAATGCGCAAGTCATTGACCAACCGCTGTTATTGGAGCCCCCCCCGTCAACGAAACCACGAAAGAACGTCAGCAGAACCCCGAAAACTCGTCAACGAAACCACGAAATAAAATTGGCCGAAATGAGTGCCGTGCCTGTCAGCAAAACCACGAAATGCTATTGGCTGTCAATGAAACCACGAAAATAATGCTTGCGTCAACGAAACCACGAATGTAGATTCCTTGTCAATGAAACCACGAACATGAGCGAACCATGATAGCCATTGATGAGGCTCCTGCAGAGTCTGAACTTCGTGAGGACAGGGCAACAGCAAAGTCCGCCTTACTTCCGCAACGCCACCCGAATCACGACCTGTTCATCTGCGATGTGCTGGACGCCATTCCCAAGGACGACATGGCGAGCATGGAGCATCCCATCTTCTCGCTTGCTACGAAGGCCGATACTAGGGTGCTGTGTTACGAGCACAGGAATGTTGTCGTCGAGATTGCGCCCAGCGTAAGGGGCCTTGCCACGATTTACGACAAGGACATCCTGATCTATTGCATTTCGCAGGTCATGGCCAAGAAGAACGCGGGAGAACCTCTCGCGCAAACGTTGCACCTGAACGCCCATGACCTCCTGATATGGACGAACCGCGAGACCAGCGGCGACGGATACCGTCGTCTCAAGGAAGCGTTCGAGCGCTTAAGCGGTACGCGCATCACCACAAACATCAAGGCGAACGGGGAGGAGATCACGGAGGGCTTCGGCTTAATCGAAAGCTGGCGCGTCGTGCGCGAGACGAAGTCGGGGCGCATGAGTGAACTCAAGGTGCGGCTCTCCGATTGGGTCTACAGGATTATTCAGGGCTCGGAGGTGTTAACGCTAAGCCGCGATTACTTCCGTCTCAGAAAACCCATTGACCGGCGTGTCTACGAACTGGCCCGCAAGCACTGCGGCGAACAGGATGAGTGGAAAATATCCCTTGATCTCCTGCACAAGAAGACCGGGGCAAGCAGCCACGCGCGAGAATTCAAATCGATGATCCGCGAGTTGGCCCAGCATGATCACCTGCCGGACTATCAGGTGTCGATGGAGGACGAGTTCGTGATTTTCAGGAACCGGATGAACTGGCAAGCTCCTAAAACACAACCGCGCTATCCCATGCTCGATCCGGAAGCCTATCACGACGCCAGGCTCGTGGCACCGACCTACGATGTGTATTACCTTGAGCAGGAATGGCGCGACTGGTGGGTCGAGAGCGGAATGCCCGAGCTGGGCTTTCCGGGCAAGGCGTTTGTGGCTTTCTGTAAGAAGCGGCATCTGATGAAGCCCAATCCCTAATACGCGGATACGCGTATGGTGGTACAAGCTGGGCCGCACATCCGCCGCGATCCTCTGTTGCGGCGGGCGAATTCCCGGAAGAACGGGCAGGGGCTTCACTCGACTTTCAATCACTCGATCAGGGTGGAAGACCGAAGGTTGTTCCGATGTCGCGATTTGCATAAGGGGCGGGCAGGTCCTACTCGTAATGGGTCCACATGCGAAGCACTTTGACGACACGTTCGTCTTCGATGACCTGATAGACCAAGCGGTGCTGAATATTGATGCGGCGGGAGTATACGCCGCGCAAATCCCCGAGGAGTTTCTCAAACGACGGCGGCTTTTGAAAGGGATTGTCGGCGAGGACGCTGAGAAGTTGTTCCGCCTTCGGTCGCAGACCTGCCGAACCGAGACGGCGGGCATCTTTCTGGGCCTGCTTAGTGAAGACGACCCGCCAAGGTGTCACCAGCCTGGTTCTTTCTCACATTGGTCCACCGGCGTGGCAAGTCCCTCGATGATGGATTCACGCATGCCGGGGACTGAAAGAAGGTGGAGGGTTTCCTGTATAGCGTTCCAGTCTTCTTCACCGACGAGGACAGCATTCGAGCGCGGACCGGTGATGAGCACCGGCTCATGGTCGCTGGCCGTTTCATCGAGAAGTCTGTAAAGCTTCTCGCGGGCCTCGCTGGCATTCATGCTGTTCATACCCATAAAGCGTACGCTTTTCCGTACGCTCGGGCAAGTGCTTTTGTCTGATGCTGAGCGGTTCTGGTGGCGTGGTTGTCCACTCCAAAAACACTCCGATAAGGTGCATTCTGTTCATGGAATCTCGGAAGTTGCTGATTTCCTTGGATCTGCATGCATCTCCGTGAGCGCCATTGTCCTTTATATTCAATCGACGCGGAGATTCCCAAGCTGGACGTCGCCGGTTCGAATCCGGTCTCCCGCTCCATAACCTTCTG
>OBLU010005381.1_pt1 | contig 11476 bp, 8 predicted proteins | sample 1518681 | NCBI WGS metagenome assembly OBLU01 (sample SAMEA3539304, study PRJEB22396) | soil metagenome | biome: tundra; feature: field; material: soil | place: USA | collected 2010-05 | depth 0.15 m
ACTGGCTGTCGCTCAAGCAGGCGCAGGCGCTCCTGAACGCGCCGGACATCACGACGCTCAAGGGGCTGCGCGACCGCGCCATCATCGCCGTGCTCCTCGGCTGCGCGCTCCGGCGGTCCGAAGTCGCTGCGCTTACGATGGGGCACATACAGCAGCGCGATGGCCGCTGGTGCATCGTAGACCTTTACGGGAAGCACGGGCGCGTGCGCACGGTGCCGATGCCGGTTTGGGTCAAGGTGGCCATCGACGCCTGGACCACCCCAGCCGGCGTGGTGGACGGCTATGTGTTCCGCCCTGTCAATCGCGGCGACCAAGTGCAGGGCAATGTGCTGTCGGAAAAGGTCGTATGGCAGATGCTCCGGCCATACGCGGTGGCCGCTGGGGTGGAAGGGATCGCCCCCCATGACTGCCGTCGGACGGCAGCAAAGCTGTGTCGCGCCGCCGGCGGAGAACTTGAGCAAATCCAGATGCTCTTGGGCCACGCCAGTGTCCAAACCACCGAGCGGTACCTGGGCACGAAGCAGGACCTGGTGCATGCGCCGAATGATGGGATAAAGCTGAGGGTTGCGGTATAAACCACGCCGGGCTGCGGCGCTGAACTTTCTCCTGGTTCCTTTTGCCGGTGGTGCCTCGGCGGAGGTTTCCGGTGTGGCGGTCAGCGTCGTGCGGAGTTCCGCGATCTGGGCGTCTATGCTCTTCTTCTGTACTTCAAAGCCGACGATAGCGGCTTCATGATCGTGTGAGCATAGGCGGGGCGGATAGAGCCAAAGGCGGAAACACGGCGGGGGAATCAACCGGAAGAAGACTCGGTTCTGAGAAAGCCAGACAAGGCCCACAGGAAAGCCCATCCGAGGATAAACGCCCCGAGCGGCAGCCCAAGCGCCAGCGCGACTTTTTCACCAAGCATGGGCCAGGGTCGGATGGGTGTGAGCGGAATGCCTGCCTTTGCGTAGATCTTCTCCGAGAGTTCTTGTTCAGGCACATCAGCGTACTCGGGGTAAAGCTTCCTGAATGTCGGCAGGGAGTACCAGCACAGAGAGCCCTCACGCCGGTATTCCGTGCCGCGCGCAAGGGAGCAATCCACCGGCTCGTCAGGCGTCCAACTTGCGCCAGCCAGATTGTGCATGCTCGCGGCCTTGGCGAACTCTTGATGTATCGGAGCGATTGAGGTGATGCAGATAAGGATGACCCACAGGCAGGAAAGGACAATCCAGAGCCGAAAGAGCCCGCGACGGACGTTTAGGCGCATGTCTACTTGACCTTGGCCTTACAGTAATTCTGCCACTCAGCAGCGATAGCGCACGTTTCAGGAGTGGGATCGAGGATGAAGCCTGCCGGCGGGGTCGGCAAGTCTCTGAGTTTTTCAGGCCAACCGCCGTACTTTATCCACGGGCTTGAGGCGAGCGAAACGTTAGCTTGTTTACATCTTTGGGCGAGGTTTGCCGCCTGTTCGCAAGCCTGAACCTTATCGAACACGTCGCCCTTATCCGGCGGTACGATTGCATTGGCCTTCTTTTCCGGCTCCTGCTTCTGCGGGGAGTCCCAATTCTTCGGCATCTCGACCTTGTACTTTGAGGCGTAATCGAAGAATACGAGGCCGTCGATTTCTTTCAAGCGCGCGCCGGCGAATTGCGTTAGCTTGGCCTCCGGTTCGAGTTCTGCGGCTGACGTGTTGTAGTCCGAGGATTTGTAGGGCAGCATAAAGGCGACGCCGATACTTTGCTGCGGCGGGATTCTTATAGTGGTGTCCCATGTCGCGCCATCCATTTTGTCGAGAGAACCGTCCTTGGGGAGCTTCCTCATCAAGGCGCCCATGTCCGGGGATGGAAGCGCATATTCTGCGTTTGTGTGGTTCGTGAAGGCATACCGGAACTCGAAACGCAGCTCTTCCCCGGTCTGTTGCATTATGAGCTGCGTCGGCTTCGCCGTGATCGATCGGTCAGACCACTGCTTTGGCCGACTGGTCCACCAGAATATCGCGCCCAGCACCAACACGGCTACAATAGCGAAGCCGCCGCCAAACCCGGCAGCCCGAAGGAGAACTGTTTTCCAGTTGTTCGTGCGTCGCGCCGGCACGGGGATTTCACTGTCGCCTTGATTTTGGCTCATTTGGCAACTATGGTCACCGACATGAGAAGCTACACCAAAAGAGTATCGGAAAGCATATCCATACGCAAAGCGCTGGACGATCTCGGCGCGGAACCGGGGTACGAAACAGGACCTGGTCCACGCTTGCAACGAATCGGATTAAACTGCGCGTGGCGGTGTAGCGATGGAACCGCGCCGTGTTGAGTCGGACTGCAGGCCAGAAACAATCCTGAGAATCGGTTCAGGAAGGGCTTGCCGAGGGCTAGGTGCGGCGATAACCTGAGGATTACCCAAAACGATGCCACGTCCGATCATCCGGCGGCTGAAGCCAGAAGAAGAGGAACTTCTCCACAAGCGCGAGGAGTTGGCCGCCATTCGAGCCGCGCTGGCGGAGCGTGAGCTTGAGCTGGTCGATCTCCGCAGCCAACTTGCCGCTTTTGAGGGTCGCTACCTACGGCAGGTGGGCGTTCTCTACGCCGAGCTCGACGAATGGAAGGCGCGCATCTCCGAGCTGGAGGCCAAGCTTCATCCTTCAGCCGCCTCGACGGCACGGGCCGAGGAGGCCCGCGAGCAGGCACGCCAGACGTATGACGAGGCCCACGGGGAGGCGTCTGAAGCCAAGGACTTCACCGCATCCCCAGAACTGAAGAGGATGTACCGTGAGGCGGCCAAGCGCATCCATCCAGACCTTGCTACCGATGCCGCCGATAGGGAGCGCAGGACACGCTTCATGGCGGAGGCCAACCGCGCTTACGAGGCCGGCGACGCCGAGGCTCTCAAGCGCATCCTCGAAGAATATGAGGACGGCGCGGAGGCAGTAACGGGCGAGGGGATCGGTGCCGAACTGGTCCGCATCATCCGACAGATCAGCTTGGCGAAAACTCGCCTTTCGGCCATTGAGCTGGAGTTGGCCACCCTGGGCAAGAGTGAAATTGCTTTGCTCAAGAAGCAGGCCGAAGAAAGAGAGCAAGCCGGCGGGGACTTGCTGGCCGAACTGGCGACTGCCGTTCGAGAACAGATTGAGCGGGCCAAGAAGAAACACGAGTCGCTCCTCAAGCAGGGAGGGCACAAACCCGCTTGAGCGATGAATCCCAGCTCCAGGTCAGGCCGAAGGATGGCGATTCGTCGCTGAGCGTTTCGAGGGTATCATCCGCCTTGATTGCTCGGGGGCGAATGGAATATGCGGCGATCCTCGCACGGCCGCCCGCGGACAGAGCTTCGATCTCCGAAGGAATCTGCAATAAGTGCGGCAAACACGCGGAACTCATCCTCGCGGGCTGCGTTTGCGGCACTTGCTGCGACGCCCTCGACCTGCAATGGGCCCACGCCAATACGACTGATTGGGTGCTAATAACCAGGTCGCGACTGGCACCCGTAATAGATATCATGGAGGCTCTCAAAAGGAGTCTCGCTCGCAAAGAAAAAGGGCAGGAGTCACCCGGCGATTGTGAAATCGATACCCATCGAACAGCTCCAGGTGACCACAATCGATATGTTTACCGGGATTCCTCATACACACAGATGAAGGCACACTGGGCCACATGTGACCCACCTTCTGACTCTTGCATAGGCCCGGCTATGCCCGAGGACGTAGCCAAAGACTATGTGCAAGGGCACAGGTGGATGTCCATTCCCGATGCCCCCTTCATTCGACCAGCTACTGCCCAGGAGATCGCGGAGCATGATGCCCATTTGGGCATTGCTTACTATTACGGCGAAGGAGTCGCCCAGGACTTCACCGAAGCTGCGAGGTGCTTTCGCTGCGCCGCAGAGCAAGGAATCGCCGGCGCTCAGTACAACCTTGGCGTTGGCTACCACAACGGCCAAGGTGTGGAATACGATTACACCGAGGCTGCCCGCTGCTGGCGCAAGGCCGCAGAGCAGGGCCACGCTCTTGCACAGTTCGCCCTAGGCCGTGCGTATGCCAATGGTCAAGGCGTGGAGCGGGATTACGCTGAGGCGGCCCGCTGGTACCGCTTGGCCGCCGACCAGGGGCACGCCGCCGCTCAATTCAACCTCGGATACATGTACGGCATCGGCCAAGGCGTGGCGCAGGACTACGAAGAAGCGTCTAGGTGGCTCTACGAGGCCGCCGATCAGGGGCATGCTGCCGCCCAGTTCAGGCTGGGCTTCATGGATATTTCAGCGAGCGGGGGACCGCAAAACGATGCCGACGCCGCGAATTGGTACACGAAAGTGGCCGGCCAGGGGGACGCTGTCGCGCAGTTCCGACTCGGCAATATGTACGACTCAGGACAAGGCGTAGCGCGGGACCAGGCCGAGGCACTCCGCTGGTGGCGCAATGCTGCTGAGCAGGGCCATGCTCCTGCACAGTTCAAGCTCGGGCATGCTTACGCCGACGGCCGAGGGGTTGCAGAGGATTACGGTGAGGCAGTCCACTGGTACCGGTTGGCCGCCGACCAAGGGGACGCGACTGCGCAGTTCAATCTCGGCTATGCGTATATGAATGGCCAGGGTGTCGAGCGGGATTACGCTGACGCGGCCCGCTGGTTCCGCCTAAGCGCCGACAGACGAAGTCGCTCTGAAGAAGCACGCCGCACCGAGGCGGCGAAAGGAATCTATGATGAAGCCTCCTTCTACCTCGGCTGCATCTATTACGACGCGCCAGGAGTGCAGGACTATGCAGAGGCCATAAAATGGCTTCGGAAAAGCACGCCATCTGAATTTGGCGTCGCCGAACTTTTGCTCGGCGAGTGTCATTTTTACGGCAGAGGCGTTCAGCAAGACTACGCTGAGGCGCTCCGCTGGTACCGCATGGCCGCCGATAGGGGGGAGTCTACTGAGGCCTCATTCAACATTGGGCTCATGTACGCCAACGGCAAAGGAGTCCCTCAGGACTTTACAGAAGCGGTGAGGTGGTATAGCAAAGCCGCAGAGCAGGGTAATTCAGCCGCTCAGTACAACCTAGGCCTTGCGTATTACCACGGCCAGGGAGTCGCCCCGGACTACGCCGAAAGTGCTTGCTGGTATCGCAAGGCTGCTGAGCAGGGACATGCCGGCGCCCAGCGGAACCTCGGTGTCGCTTATGACTATGGCCGCGGCGTCCCCCAGGATTGCGCCGAGGCAACACGGTGGTACCGCAAGGCTGCTGAGCAGGGAGATTCTGATGGGCAGTACCGCCTCGGCGTTGCATTAACTTACGGCGGCGGGGACGTCATACAGGATTACGCTGAGGCTGTGAAATGGCTTCGCCTAGCCTCTGAAAAGGGAAATGCCAATGGGCAGAACGCCCTGGGCTATCATTATTTTTACGGTAATGGCGTTCCCCAGGATTACGCCGAAGCAGCACGCTGGTACCGGAAAGCTGCTGAGCAGGGACTCGCCGAGGCTCAATGCAACATCGGGCTAGCTTACTACCATGGACAGGGAGTTCCCCGGAATTACACCGAAGCCGTGAAATGGTATCGCACGGCGGCTGAACAGGGACGGCTCTCTTACGCCCAATTCAATCTTGGTCTTGCCTATGACCAGGGTACGGGTGTTCACCAAAATTACGCCGAAGCAGCGCGATGGTACAGCAAAGCTGCTGAGCAAGGACTCGCCGAGGCTCAGTTCAACCTCGGCCTCGCCTACTACTACGGCAAAGGAGTCTCTCAGGATTTCGTGCAAGCACATCGCTGGATGACGTTGGCAACTTCCGCTGCGACCGGTGAGAGTCAGGCTAAGTTTTCATCCCTACTTGACGCAGTTGCCGCGAAGATGACTGCCCAGCAAATCGCCGATGCGCAGCTTTTGGCGCGGGAGTGGAAGCCAGACTTGCCGGCGTAGGCGCAACAGAAAGACATCGCGGGCCGCGCGGCGTTGTTCACCCTTATCGGTAGTTGTCCGGCAAAACGCGCCTGCCGCGCACGTTCGGCTTTGTGGCGGCCCGTTGGCGCCGGTGGCAACGTTGGTCGGGGTGGGCACCGCGGTTGCAACGTGGGCTAAACATGGCGCGACGGGTGGCGGCTTTTCGTTCCCTTCCGGCTGCCGGGCAAGCCAGTGCCTGCGCCATGACCGGTGATGTTCGCGCACACTTGGGCGTGTTCGCCCCCGGAGCGGCGGGACGGCTTGTTCTACCGGGCTGCGGCTCCGCAGCACCGTCTCGCGCTCGTTGCCCCCGAGACATCGGAGCAGTAAAATGTTCGTAGCCGCCTAGCCTGGCCAGGCGACAAGCAGGGACCCCTTCACTGCTGGCGGCTATCCCTTCGGGATACCAGAGGGGATCGCGAAGAAGGGGGCGATGACCAAGCTGCCGAAGTTGCCTGAAACTATTCAGCGTAAGCTTGATCTGCGGTGGGGAGCGTTGATCCGTTCGCATGGCTTGACGGAGGAGCGTTTAAGGCTCCCTGATGCTCGACGAGCCAATGGTGAGTTGCGCACCGGACATCTTCTGGCGAGTTATGAGGTGGCCGTTGGAGATTCGTTAGTCAAGCGAACGGCCCTCTTGGCCAGAGAGCGGTTTGAGCAACTCGCTGGAGAATACCTTGCAATATGGGCGTTGGCCCCAGACGCACGAACAGAGGTTTTCACTGAGTGGCTTGGCGAGATCAAGGCCGTGGTTGTGGCTGACCTTACCAGTCTTTGGGCGACAAGCGAGTGGCACCCGTCGTTCCAGCTCAGATGCGTGACGACGGCTCACAAGGAATTAGTGTCGTTGAGTGGTAGCTGGGAATCACGAGCTCGCAGCCTGGAAATCCAACACCTTGAGAATCCACATCTCAGTCTTCGATCCCTTCTGATGTCAGGCGGCGACTTGAAATTCGCCGTCACCTTGGAGACCCTACGATTATTAGAGCCCTCGGAAGCGATGGACGCTACGAATGTCGGTAATCCGCCAATTCCGACCGAGGCGGTTGAGCACGGGAGCACACAACAAGGAACGCACACCGCCGGGACCGATGACGGCGGGGTACTTCCAAATCCAAGAACTTTGGTGAATCGCAGTGACGCCAATATTATGAACCTCACCACTCAACAAAAGGATCTGCTCTTTGCCATCGTGGATGGATGCGGCTCCAGCGGCTCGGAGTTCATGTTTTTGCAAAGCCATTCGAGTCGGGCCGGCGGCGGGGGCCTTGGCTTCGACAGCCAGCCCCCTATTCCAATCAGTGCTGTTGATCTCGATTTCCGCCAGCTTAGACGGGAGGATCTAATTAGCTTGGAAGACGTACCCGGGTCTGGCCTGAGAGGCAAGCCAACGCAACTCGGAATCGAGACGGCGACGATGCTGAGGGGCCAGGCGGCGCCCTCCGTGGACCCAGCCCGGCCAACAGCATCTTCACGCAAAGGAATTCCACCGAGGCCAATGAGCCACCTACCGTCCTGGAAGGATCTTCAAACCGAGTTTCTGAAATACGCGGCCGAGCATAGTGATCTATGTGCTGTGTGGACGTGGCTGTACACACGAGCTGATCAATCTGCTGGGCAGCCTCCACATGGTGAGTGGAGTTTTCGGGGAGGATTGCCGGGGTCTCAACACCTTTTTAAAGAGATAGCCCGGCGAACGGCTGGCCTACTACCGGATGATCCGTCCGGCGCTGAGCCGTGGAAGCGGTGGCTTGACCTCATGCGGAAGGAAGGTCATGGCCGCAGATTACCGCCCCGGCAACGTTCGTCGCATCAGTTCAGGACGGCACTGGAATCGGGTGATTTCGTCGCTCTCCCGCCAGAATATGAAAATCAATATGAAGACCAACAGATCGAAAACATTCTTAAGTCCTCCGCCGACTTCTGTTTCGTACGTTGGCTCGCCGAAAGCGGTCCGATGGTCACACGCACGGGTCTTCAGAACCAAGATCCTGCGGCACCCGAGCCGGCAACGCCCAATCCAGTCGAAGTGGGCCAGGAAGCGCACCCTTCCGCGCCTCTGGACGGCCCCGACTTCGCTTCAGAGGCAGGAAGGAACTGCGCAGTCACCGCCTATGCGACTCGCTGGACCTGTTCCGAGGCATCCCTCGCCCGAACCGCGACGGTGGACCCTGCCGATCTGGTCAAGTGGAAGAAGGGTGAACTGCCTGCAACATCGGATAAGAAGGCGCGGATCGAGAATGCATTGAAGAAAAACGAACCTCCCACTCCCCCGGCTCGCCCGAAATCCGGGGCATAGACCTCCCAAAAGCCCTCCCTTGAAAATCGCCAACGTTGGCGCTCATTTTCGCCAACGCGCCAACGTTGTGCGCCAACGTTTTCGTTTGACAAAATCACAATCACGATGTCTAGTTCAGCAACTGCTGCCGAGAGCCTGCGCGGTAATCGGATCGCTCTGGGAATCTCTCAGAGCAAGTTGGCTCGCTTATCCGGCGTGAGCCGATTCAAAATCTGCCTGTTCGAGCTAGGTGATGGGTCACTCACGGACGATGAGCAGATCCGCATCCGCCAAGCACTGCAAACCGAAGCCGAGCGCCTCCGGCAAGTTTCAACCCAATTTGACCTCCGCTGGACCGGGAGGCCAGAGTGACCAAGTCGTCTCTGAATCCCGATCAACGGCGCACGGTGGAGATCATCGAAGCGGTGGATTTCGGTGTAATCGAACGCCTAATGATTCGCGGTGGGCTGCCCTGCTACGAACCGGAGCCGCGCATTGTTCAGGCAATCAAGCTGGCCACGGAGCCTCAACGGCAGCCCGACCGTCACAACGCCGATCTTAGCCTGAACAAGGCATTCGAGAATCTTTTTAATCAGTTAGGTCGGCTGCCTGATGGTTTTGTCGATATCGAAATTCAGCATAACGCACCTTTCCGACTCGTTGTGAAGCGTGGCTATAAGGAGTTGCTGTGACAACGGTTGCGACAATCCGCATCCCTGACAGCTTGACGGAACTCGACCAGTGGATCGTGTGGCGATACGAACAGCGCGACGGCAAGGCGACAAAGATCCCGCACCAGACCAATGGTAGCTGCGCCAGCAGCACGGATTCCAAGACGTGGTGCTCCTGGGACGAGGCGCTGAGGGCATGCCAGGAGAATCCAAAGCGCTGGGCGGGTGTCGGTTTCGTTTTCTCTGCCTCCGATCCGTTCTTCGGAATCGACTTGGACGACTGCCTTGACGACGCCGGAGAACTGAAACCATGGGCGCAGCCGATCATGGAGCGGTTCTTCGACACATATGCCGAGGTCTCCCCGAGTGGACGGGGGATCAAGATCTGGGCCAAGGGACGGCTGCCGGGCAGCGGAACCGCGTTCTCCATGGAAGACGGCCGCGTCGAGATCTACGCTCAGGCGCGCTATTTTACCGTCACGGGCAACCACTGGGCCGGCCAGATGTTCGACGTCGAGGAACACCAAGCTGATCTCGATGGGCTCCTTGCGCTCTCGCCCCACGGCCAGAAGAAGGTGCCTTTTACCGTCGAAGGCATGATCCCGAAGGGCAGCCAGCATGACACGCTGGTCAGTTTGGCCGGCACCATGCGCACCCGCGGCTGTGAATATCCCGAGATCGTGGCCGCCTTGTTGGAGATGAACAGGAGCCGCCTTGAGGAGCCTGCGCCGGAAGCCCACATCACGCGGATCGCCGAGAGCGTGTGCAAGTATTCCCCCAGCGACAAGCGGGGCATCGCTGGCGCCGAGCGCGCCCTGGGCAACGGGCCATACGAGATCCCTATCGCCCAGGAACTGCGATTGCCGGCGCCGATTGACGAGGCCGCTTACTACGGGCTTGCAGGCGAAATCGTCCGGACGCTTGAACCTCAGACCGAGGCCGATCCGGTGGCGCTGCTTATTCACATCCTGCTGGCGCTGGGTAACCTTGTTGGCCGCGGCCCGCATTTTCGAGTGGGGGGGACGACCCACCACGCGAATGAAAACGCGATCTGCGTCGGCAAGACATCGAGCGCACGAAAAGGGACCGCAAAGTCCGACACGTTCAACCTGCTCATGCCAGTTGATCAGGCTTGGGCCGAAGACCGCGTCATGGGGGGCCTGTCCACCGGCGAGGGCCTGATCTGGGCAGTAAGGGACGAGATCGAAAAGCAGGAACCGATCCGAGACAAGGGAAAGGCCATCACCGGTTACCAGACGGTGATAGTAGACCAGGGCGTAGCCGATAAACGGCTGCTCGTCATTGAACCCGAGTTCGCTTCCGTACTGCGCGTTGCCGGACGGGATGGGAATACCCTGTCGACCGTCTACCGGCAAGCGTGGGACTCCGGGCTGCTGCGTGTGCTCAATAAGAACTCCCCGATCAAGGCGACCGGCGCCCATATCAGCATCATCGGGCACATCACCCGCGACGAACTGTTGATGGAGTTAAGCAACAACGATAAGGTCAATGGTTTCGGGAACAGGAACCTTTGGCTGTGCGTACAGCGGTCCAAGTTTCTGCCGGACGGCGGCGACTGGGACCATCTCGACCTTGAATCCCTCATCGACCGGCTACGGCAGGTCGTGGAGTTCTCCCGCTCGGTGAGCCAAATGCGCCGGGATGCGGAAGCCGGCGCCATGTGGCACGAGGTCTACTCGCACTTGTCGCGCGACCGCGGCGGGCTGTTTGGCGCACTGACATCAAGGGCCGAGGCGCACGTGCTCAGGCTGTCCTGCATCTATGCCCTGCTCGATCTTTCCGACACGATCCAAAGACGCCACCTCGAAGCGGCTCTGGCCCTGTGGAAGTACTGCGAGGACTCGGCACGGGTTATTTTCGGCGACGCACTGGGCAACCACGTGGCAGACCTGGTCATGAAGGCGCTGAAAGATGCGCCGCAGGGTCTGGCCAGAGACGATCTTCGCAATCTATTTGGTCGGCATCGCTCATCAGGGGAGATCGGAACCGCTCTGCAAATCCTGGCCGACAGCAACCTGGTGGAGTGCCGGAAGGAAGAAACCGGCGGCCGCCCCGTCGAACGCTGGTTTGCAGTCACGGAGGAGGCGCGAAAAGCGCGGAAAGCGCGGAAAGGGGAGGGGGAGTGACCACTTACCGCGCTTATCGCGCTTTTGGCGCACCCCAAGCGGAGAAAAAAACACCGTGCCTGACTACCTGAGCATTGCGAGGCGGGCCTTGGAGCGGCCTGACGACCAGCGGCCAACTGAAGCCCTGGAGACCGTGCTGAAGGGCCTCGCTATCGAACTGTGGAGCGACGCTGCGGGGCGCCTTTTCATCGTGGCCGACGAAGAGGACGCCCGTCGTCTGCGTGAGCCGAGAGGCATCGTGTACACGGCGGTTGAGTTGCGGCGCGTGGTTCAGATCGGCGACCCCGCCATCGTGCGTGAAATTCACGAATGGAAGCGAGCCTTTGACGGCAAAGTGTGGGAAAGCACCAACGCCCGGAAAGGGGAGGGCGCCCGGAGATGAGCGCAAGAGCTGCTAAGCGGCCTGGGCGACGTTTCGTTGAGCCGAGCGGCGCGAAAAGCGCGGAAAGCGCGAAAAGCACGAAGGCCACAGGAGGCCCGCA
>OBLU010005383.1_pt1 | contig 11474 bp, 7 predicted proteins | sample 1518681 | NCBI WGS metagenome assembly OBLU01 (sample SAMEA3539304, study PRJEB22396) | soil metagenome | biome: tundra; feature: field; material: soil | place: USA | collected 2010-05 | depth 0.15 m
TACAGCCACAATTACCGCGAGCGGTTGTCGTGGACCTCGACCCCATTCAAACGGCGCTCGGTCACTGCGGGCGTACGAGTTGGTAAGGATGAACTTCCAGGATCGCCGCTGGCAGTCAGGCGCGCAATTGCTTGCTCCTGCTCGTTTCCAACGGCTTCTGAGTAGCATTTGGAGGCGCGGGGCGGAATCGAACCGCCGATGAGGATTTTGCAGACCCTTGCCTTGCCACTTGGCCACCGCGCCCCGTTATTCAGTTTTGGCCGACGCTCTGCCTTACTTCAGCACTCAGAATGATGGCTTGTGCAATCTCTTTCATCGGTCGCTTTTTCTGCTGGCTCTGGCGCTGCAAAGCCAGGAAGGCTTCGTGCTCGCTGAGTCCCAGTTCCCGTTGCAGAATGCCCTTGCCGCGTTCGACAAGTTTCCGTGTTTCCAATTCCATGAGGAGATCAGAATTCCGGCTCTCCAAACGCGAGATGCCAATATCGGCACCGAGCAGAAATCCGACGCTGGAAAGCAGCTTGACCTCCCGGAGGCTGTATCGGCGCGGCTGGTGGTGCTGGAGGTTCATCACGCCCACCAATTCCCTGCGAGCCAGCAACGGTACTGATACAAACGTTTCGCCGGGATCGGTTGACCATTGATCGTGAACCCTTGCTTCGAACTGCTCCCGGCTATTGGTCGAAATGGCGACTGGAACTCGATGTTGTGCCAGCGAGGCCGTGTAGCCTTGTCCAATTGGGAGTTTGCTGAGCCCCGGTTCCTCCTGATCCAAATGTTTCCACACCCAGAGCGCCAGTTCCGCGCCGTCCCGGACGTAGATGAAGCAGCGGTCGCAATCGACCAGAGCAATGGCGAAACTCACGGTGGCGGCCAGCGCCTCATCCAATGTATCGCCGCGGGCAATATGCCTGCCGATCTCGTGTAGCCATTCAACATCGGTTTCGATCTGCGTTTGTTTCGTGTGCACGGTGGGTATCCTTCCCTGATTCTTTTCGGTTGTGGGCTCCGATTCGGCGAATCCGTACTCTCCCTTTCGCCTATTGCGGCTTGGCAGCGCCTGCAATTCCAATCTCCCTGGCGCGTTCGGGCCGTGGTGTGACCGCAGCAAACAGCGACTCGGCCTCACCAGCCGCTGAATTCCGGTTTAGAGTGAACAGCCAGAAATTCTCGAAACGATCTTGCAGACATCTGGTTTGGAACAGACCCTGCGACTTATGTTCCGCGATGACCCAGTCCACGACGATCTGATAGGAAAGGGATTCCTGATAACCGAAGCGGGTATTGCGGTCAAAGTGGAATTGCGGATTGAGTGAGTCTGCCGCCGTCAGTGGGTATTCAGATAGCGACTTGTAGGGCGTAGGATCTCCTCCCCCGGCCTGAGCGCCCAGTACGATCGGACGCTGGCCTGCAGGAAGCAGTTCAATAGCTTCCAGCGCAAGAATCGAAGCCGCTTTGTGTTCCCCGTGAGTCTGTGCTGACGGCAGCAATACAAAGACGAAATCGTAATGTCCCTTGCTTAATCGTTGTTGCAGGGCCCGCAGAATTCGCTTTTCATGCCAACTTCGGTGAAGTGATTCACCGGCGTCGAGCGAAAATCGGTCGTCTCTCTCGTTCAGGAACCACTGGTGCCGAATACCCAGGATTCTGCCGGCCCGTCGCGCTTCCTCTTTACGGATCCCCGGCAGTCGTGCTCGGCCGACTGCTTCATTCGTCAGATCGACGCCGTAGTAAGGCGTCGCCAGAGAAGAATAGCGATAGCCTGCTTCACCATCAGTGATAATTACCTGATCGACGGTCCCCGAGAGTTCTTTGCTGATTCTGTAAACCGTGCCAGCCACTTCGTATTCGTCGTCCGGGTGAGCGACCACGAGCAGGACTCGAACCGGTTCTCTTGCCGGGTCTCCTAGCGGCGCCCAATTCTGAGCCACCGTCGCGATGGTCAATAGTGCAACCATGAGGAACGCTAGAAAGGGTCGGGGCTTCATGCCAGATATCCAGGAACAGTCAAGTCGATTGCGGTTTGAAAACACTCAAGCCAACTGCAAGGAAATGAAGATGGGTGTACATCGACAGCGAAGTTGAACGCGATGGCAGATGGCAAGCATTTTGGAATCTCGCATTTTACAAGTATGTCTATGTGTATAATAGTCTATATTTGCTCACTCAGCAAGATAGTGCAGCCTGCAGGTAGTGGGCTACTTTCATGCTGTGGAGCGTAGAAGATTTGGTCTGCCTTCTGGGAAGCCTATGAGCAGCGGAGTGCGGAAAGACAAATCGCTTGAGGCGATGATCTTATGATTAGGCTGCCAATATTGAAAGACGAATTGGCCTTTCTAGAAAAGCACCTGCGGCAGTTGGAAAGCAGGGCAGATTTAGGGCAGTTGGCGACTGAGTTCAAAACGCAGATTGCGGACGGATGAAGGACGTCACGGTAGAACTCATGATCGGTGCCCTTGACCGGTTGGAATATGAAAGAGAAGATGGATCGGTCTTCCGAAGCGAATGAGCGTTGAACCTTGTCGACGGCGGATACGTGCGCAACACTGTCCCTAACCTCTTCATCTGTCGCATATTTAAGAAGCCAGATACCTAGCACGGATGTATCGATGAGGCTTCTCAAGAGAGCTGCGAGAGGCATCAGAAGGTTGGATTGCAGACACAGCGCCATCGCGTCATGAAGTTCTCCGGCGAGCAACGCCTGGTTCAAAGCCCTTATCGCTCTTTGATTTTCGGCTGGAACAAGGTCAAGCGATAGCGCAGCAACCCTGCGATCACGGTTTCTCTTCCTGTGGGCTGCTGGCACCTGCGGGGCAGTACGTTTTGTGGTCACGGTCTGAATTATCGCACTCAAGGCACGCTCTCTGAGGGAATCAATCTCCAGCAAGAGCGGGAGCGCTTAACGCCAACAGGCGAATGCGCCCAAAGTGCATCCGTAGCTTCCGAATCAGTCCCGGCAAACGCGCTAGGGTCTAGTAATGCCATCGGACAGCTAATCACTTGGGCGAATAGCCGCCATCTCGAACAAGCGACCTAGAAGCCTCTTGCGAGCTGCCAACACCGGTAGTGCAATGATAAAGGACGCTATCATTCCCTAAAATCGACGGCGAGAGGAAGAAGCTGCCGCAGCCGACAGCTCGCCTTCGTCGCTACCTTGCCACTAGCGGGGCGAGGATGCTCCAAACTTCCCCGAAGCCGACTTGCACTAAGACTTCTGGGGCGTTAGCGAGATTTCATTTGTCCGATTACAGACTTGTGGCCCGGCATAACTTCCGGGTTGCCCGTTACTCGGGAGCAATCCCGAGGACCAGCGATGGTCGGCTGCGAATCGTGTTTCGCTTCTCCGTGGTCGACAGAACTTAGATGGATGCTCACCCTTGTCGCCAACGCAGACTCTCGAGTCGAGTCGCGAAGGCTGATTCGGAAGATAGGTCGTCAGTGCGCAGGGCTTTACGGCTGAAGCGCCTGAGTCGCCGTGGGATGCACTTGCTCGTTCTGAATTGCAGACGCATCCCAGCCGCCGCCCAATGCTTTGACAAGGTAAACCGAGGTGACCATCTGCTGACCAAGCAACTGGGTCGAGAGCCGCTCGTTCGTCAACAATACGGATTGCGCAGTGATGACATCGAGGAAGGTGGTCAGTCCGCCGACATAGCGATCATTGGCGATGTCGAGTGCACGGTGCGCGTCGGCGACCGCCGCATTCTGACTTTCGGCGGCCCGCGACAAGGAACTTAGCCCCGACAAACCATCTTCGACTTGCTGGAATGCGGTGAGCGTAGACTCGCGGTAGTTGGCGACCGATTCGTCGTAGGCGGATTTTGTGGCGGCGAGAGTAGCGCGGTTGCGTCCGCCATTGAAGATCGGCTGTAACAGATCGCCGCCCAGCGACCAGAACGTGCTGGGAGTGCTGATGAGCGAGCCGAGGCTGACGCTTTGAAAGCCGCCGCTGGCTGAGATGGTGAATTGCGGGTAGAACGCGGTTTTGGCAACTCCTACAAGGGCGTTCTGCTGGGCCATGGCTCGTTCCGCAGTGGCTACATCGGGCCGCCGCTCCAGCAGGTCCGACGGAATTCCCAGCGGAATCGGCGGGGGAACGATGAGCAACGGTGCGACCCGGACGCTAAATGTGGACGCGGCGTTTCCGGTGAGAACCGCGATGGCATGTTCGAACTGTGCGCGTTGCTGCTGCAGCAAATAGAGTTGCGTGACCGTGGAATCCAGCAGGGTTTGCTGTTGCGCCAAGTCCAGACCGGAAGCGATCCCGCCTTCGTGGCGATGATTGACCAGAACCAGTCCTTCTTGCTGAATCTTGACCGACTCCTGCACCACCTGGTATTCGGAATCGAGCTCGCGCAGGCTGAAATAGTCAGCGGCGAGTTCCGCGGTCAGGACCAGTTGAACATTTTGCAGATCGGCTGCTGTGCCCTGCAGGCTGGCGTTGGCTGCTTGCAGAGTCTTACGGGCTCGACCGAACAGATCGACTTCGTAGTTCAGAGCGAAGGGAACCTGGTACAAACTTTGCGTCAGCGGGGCCTCAGGAGTCGTACTCTCGGGACGATTGCCGGAGTACCGGTTGCGCGATGCGCCGGGATCGGCGCTGAGCGTTGGGAACAGTCCGGCGGACGCGACGCGCGCCAGCGAACGGGCCTGATCCAGACGATCCCGGGCAGCGGCGAGCGATTGGTTCGCTTTCAGCAGTTGTTGCTCGTAGTCGTTAAGTTCCTCGTCGTGGAAAATCTCCCACCACGCTCCTTTAGGGAAGGCATCTTTCGGGGCGGCCTCGCGCCAGGGGCCCTCAGATTTCCAAGCCGGCGGAGCCTGGATGGGCGGGCGCTGATATTTGGGCCCCACGGCGCATCCCGCCAGGCACAGACTGGCGCCGAGCAGCGCTGCCAACCACTTCATGAATGCTTCCCTTGCTGGTTGTCAGCGGCGACATTCACCGTCTGGCCATCTTCCAGAGAATCGGCGGGATTAATGATGATGCGGTCCTCGATGCTCACTCCACCGAGAATCTCCAAGGTCGTGCCATAGTCGCGACCAATCGTGATGGGCCGCAATTGGACCTTGTTATCGGATCCAACAATCGCTATTTGTGCGCCCTCCCGGCGGAAGAGCATGGCATTCACGGGCACGGTAACTTTTTCGGTGTTGATCCTCGGGGAGAAATGCACTTCGCCGAAAGATCCGCGCAGCAAACGGCCGTCTTTATTGGGAACATCCACTTCGGTCAACAGGGTACGAGTCGCGGGGTCGATAGCCTCGGCAGTGCGCGCTACCGTTCCTCGAAACTTCTGCCCGGGAATTTCCTGCAACGTAATGTAGGCCGGCATCCCATTCTTGATGGCGGGTGAGTAGGCTTGGGGAACGTTGGCGAAGACGCGCAGGGGATCAACCTTGGCCAGGATGAACAGCTCCATGCCCACCGAGCCGGCGTTGATCAGGGCTCCAGGATCGACATTGCGCTTGACCAGAACACCGGAGAAGGGAGCGTAAACGTGCTTGAACGACTCCAACTGCTCGAGACGGCGAACGTTGGCGTTGGCCGCGGCCAGGTTGGCGACGGCCTGCTGGTATGCGCTGGCCTGCATGTCGTTTTCCTGCTGAGAAACGGAGTCCGTCTTGCGCAGATTTTGCCAGCGATCGGCGGAAATTTTTGCAATATCCAACTGGGCGGAGGACTGCTGACGATTGGCACGAGCCTGCGACAATTCTTGATCGACTTCCGGCGTGTCGATCTCTGCGAGCAGTTCGCCCTGAGCAACGTGGCTGCCAATGTCCTTATACCAGCGCAGCAGGTAGCCGTTGGTGCGAGCGTAGATGGGGGACTCCTCATAGGCTTGCAACGATGCCGGCAACACCAGGTCTTCGCTAGGCTCCTCCGCCGTTGGATGAACGACCGCAACTGTGGCAACGGAATCGATTTCCGTTTCCTTGGCCAGCGCGCGTCCGGCACGAAACCGGCTGAACATGCTTGCGGCACCGCTCAGCACGAGCACTATTACCACCAGGACAACGATGATCACCGCCTTGCGGGGTGGTGCTGCCGGAAGTTCCGGAGGTGGCGTCACCTCTGGCGGGGTGTGCTGTGGTTCGCCCTTCGACTGACTATTTTCTGGCTCGTTCTGCATGGTTATTCGCTCGGCTCTCCATAATGCTGCCGTCTTTAAGAACTCCGTTCTGATTTGGATTGCTTTACTTCACCCGCCTGCGCTTCTTGACGGGTGTGAACCATGGCGAAGACGCAAGGCACAAAGAATAATGTTGCCACAGTCGCGAACAACAGGCCGCCGATGACCGCCCGGCCCAGCGGCGCATTCTGCTCGCCGCCTTCACCCAGGCCCAGAGACATGGGGAACATGCCGATCACCATGGCCAGCGCCGTCATCAGTACGGGGCGAACTCGAGTGTAACCCGCTTCCAGCGCCGCCCGTACGGCTGGCACGCCGACCTGCATCCGATCGCGCGCAAACGATACCATCAGGATGGAATTGGCGGTCGCGACGCCCATGCACATGACCGCCCCGGTCAACGACGGCACGCTCAGCGTGGTATGCGTCAGCAGCAGAATCCACGCGATTCCCGCCAGTGCTCCCGGAAGAGCGGTAATGATGACGAACGGATCCAGCCACGATTGGAAGTTCACCACGATCAGGAAATAGACCAAGAGGATCGCGCCCAGCAGGCCGATTCCCAAGCCGACAAAGGAGGACTGCATGGTTTCGACTTGTCCGCGGACGACGATGCGCGCGCCCCGCGGCAAATGGTCCATGAAAGGCTGCAGAAGTTTCTGCGTATCCTTGGCCACAGCGCCCAGATCGCGTCCTTGGGTGCTGGCGTAGATGTCAATGACAGGCTCGATACCGTAGTGCGACACGACCGCCGGCCGCGATGTCGGGGACAACTGCACCAGATTCCCTAGCACCTGCGAGTTGGGCACCGAACGATCGTTGATCGGCAAGTTCATCAGGTCTTGCAGAGACGTCATCCGGTATTGCGGCGCCTGGACCACCATTTGATACGTGACTCCATTCTTGGGATTCAGCCAGAAGGCGGGCGCAGTCTGGAAGCTGCCGCTGAGCGAAACCAGCACGCTCTGAGCAACGTCCAACGGACTCATGCCAATCTGGGTCACGAGATTGCGATCGATGTCGAGGTGCAGCGTCGGCAGGCCAAGCATCTGCTGCACGTGCACATCGGCGGTGCCGGGAACATGGCGTAATTGGTTAGCAATCTGCTGGGCGATCCCGTAGTTCGTCTGCATATCCGCACCGATCACCTGAATGTCAATGGGTGCGGGCAGGCCGAAGTTCAGGATCTGCGTGACGATGTCGGCCGGCTGGAAGAAGAACTCTACTCCGGGAAAGCGCCGAGGCAGTTCCTGGCGCAAGTGTTGCACGATCTCCTCGGTCGGATGATGCTGCTCCTCGTTCAGGCCAAGCAGGATCTCGGCGTCGCTGGTGCCAATCACGCCCGAATTGCTGTAGGACAAATTGATGCTTGAGTTGGGCAATCCGATGTTATCCAGCACGGTGGCAATCTCGCCCTTCGGCAGATCTTGATGCAGGAACTGCTCCACCTGGTCACAAAGGCGAGCTGTCTCCTCCACCCGCAGGCCGGCGCGCGCGCGCAGGTGCAGCCGTATAAGACCTGCGTCAACCGATGGGAAGAAGTCCTCGCCCAGGAAGAATACCCAGCCCAGCGACAGCAGGCAGAACGCGAGAAAGCAGCCGACGAAGAGTGTGCGGTGCTGGATCGTGGTTTCCAGCAATTGGTAGTAGCCATTGCGGAAGTTGTCAAAGCGTTTCTCAAATCCGCGTTGAAAGCGTCCCATGAACGTTTTCGGTCCCGCCGCCTTATGCTCATGTCCTCGCATGATGTACATGACCAGCGTGGGGATGAGCGTTCGCGAAAGGAAATAGGAGGCCAACATGGCGAAGACCACAGCCTCGGCGAGCGGCACGAACAGAAACTTCGCCACTCCCGTCAGGAAAAACATGGGTACGAATACGATGCAGATGCAAATCGTGGAGACGAAGGCCGGGACCGCGATCTGTGCGGCGCCATCGAGAATCGCCCGTTTCATTTCCTTGCCCTGGGCAAGATTTCGCTCGATGTTTTCGATTTCCACGGTGGCGTCGTCGACCAGGATACCTACGGCTAGGGCCAACCCTCCAAGGGTCATGATGTTGATTGTCTGCCCAAGCGCACTGAGCACAAGAATCGATACGAAGATGGAAAGCGGGATCGAGATGGAGATGACAATGGTGGGCCGCCAGTCCCCCAGGAAAAGCAGGATCATGGCCGCGGTCAGAAGAGCGGCGGTCAGCGCTTCGAGCACCACGCCCCGAATGGACGCGCGTACGAACAGCGATTGATCGAAGAGCGCGGTGATCTTCATCTCCGGCGGGAGAGACTGCGACGCAAGCTGAGCCATGCGTTTCACGCCCTCGACAATCGTGATCGTTGACGCGCTGCCTACCTTCAGCATCGACATCAGGGCGCCACGTTCTCCATTCATGTGCACGATGTTGGTTTGGGGCGCGAAACCGTCGCGGATGTGAGCCACGTCGCGCATGTAAATGGTCGACCCATTCACGGTCTTGACGGGGAGATCGTTCAACTCCGAGATGGTCTGCGGATTACCGTTCATCTCGACCTGGTATTCCAGCGAACCAATCTTTGTGGTACCCGCGGGAAGAATCAGGTTCTGCGCACTGAGCGCGTTCACAATGTCGTTGGGGGAAAGTCCGTTGGCTTGGAGCCGCGGCAGGTCCAGATCGACTTGGATCTGGCGTATCTTGCCGCCGTAGGGGAACGGGGTCGCGGCGCCTGGCACGGTTGCCAACTGCGTGCGCAGAAAGTTATTGCCCAGATCGAAGAGTTGCTGCTCAGGCATTGTCTTGCTGCTCAAGCCCAGCTGGACGATCGGAGTCGAGGAGGCGGAATACGTGACAATCAGGGGCGGCACGGTTCCGGGTGGCAAGCCCCGGAGGGTGGTTTGCATCATTGCCGTGGTTTGCGCCAGCGCAGTCTGGATGTTCGCCGTGGGTTGGAAAAAAACTTTGATTACCCCAATGCCGTTGAGCGATTGCGACTCGATGTGTTCAATGTCATTGACGGTGATGGTGAGGCCGCGCTCAGCATTGGTGACGATGCGGTCGGCCATCTCGTCGGGGGCCATCCCGGCGTAGTTCCACACCACGCTAATCACAGGGATGTTGACGTCCGGCAAAACGTCAACCGGCATTCGCACAATCACCAGCGGCGTTAGAAGGATTAGCACCAACGCCATGACCGTAAACGTATAAGGGCGCCTAAGGGCTAACGCAACAATCCACATCGGTCTATTTGCTCTCCAGCCCGGGAATGGCGAAAATCGTACCTGCGGCCATGCGCGCGAGGCATCAATCTGGTACAGCGCGAATAGGATCAGTATATGAGAATTGGGCAAGGGCTGCCGACAGCGGCACCAACTGCCGCCGAAAAGAAAGTGGACATGCAGCGGCGCCCAACGTCAGGCGGTGGCTTAAACGCCGTTCCCTCCGGTGCACGCAGGAGTGCATTAGTGGTCCTCCACAGTGCATGTCAGATAAGTATCGGCGCTCCATTTTCGACGTGAAAGCCGGTTTCTGGCCGTGTTGTCGGTAATCGGAAGTTACTCAGAATCTCACATCCCCAAACTTACGCGGATCACCCGAGCCTCATGCCCAGAGAATCTCACAACTGGCTCTGCATTGCTGACAATAAAGCGCTACCATCAACCTACGATCGGAGACCGCAATGGAACCGTTCCGTTTTCATGTCTTCGTCTGCACGCAGCAAAAGCCAGAAGGTGTCCCGTCCTGTCCCGCCAGCGGGTCGTTTCGTGTGCTCGACGCGCTAGATCGCGAGATAGAAGCGCGCGGTCTCAACCATGATGTGCAACTCACTACCTGCGGCTGCATGGGCCTTTGTGATGAAGGCCCTGTGATGGTCGTCTATCCGGCGGGGGTGTGGTACCGGCGTGTGCAACCGTCTGATGCAGCCGAGATCTTAGATACGCATCTGCGCGACGCCAAGCCCGTCGACCGTCTGGTATGGAATGATGCAGCAGCAATGAAAGCCATGTCGATCGAGCATGGGGAAAAGTTCCGTGCCACGATGGCTGCCCACGAGAAAGCAGGGATGCTGCCCGATCGCCTCGAGCAGATGATCCGTGGCTACATGCCGAGTCGTTGCATCCTTACGGCGCTCGAACTTGACATCTTTACCGCCGTCGGGGATGGAGCCAACGCCGAGCAGATCGGGGCGAGGCTTCATGCGAATGTACGTGCCGTAGGCATGTTGCTCAACGCGCTCGTCGCTCTCAAACTGCTCTCGAAGAGCGGCGACGATTACAAAAACACGCCCGAGTCAGCGCGCTTCTTTGTTGAGGGCTCCAAAGACAACCAGCGCAATGGCCTTGTGCACACAGCTGACATCTGGCATCGCTGGAGCACGCTGACCGATGCAGTCCGGAAGGGTACCCGCGTTCCCATTGGTCGCGACGACACCCCCGAATGGACACGCAACTTCATTGCCGGCATGCAACGCAACGCCAGGGATCGCGCCCCGCTTGTTGTGAAGGCTCTGGGCGCAGCCTGCGTTCGCCGCGTCCTTGATCTCGGAGGCGGCTCCGGCGCATACTCCATCGCCTTCGCGAAAGCTGGCCCCGAGGTGCAATGCGAAGTGCTTGACCTCCCGGAGGTCGTCTCCTTGACCGCGGAATATGTCGGCCAGGCTGGCGTCTCGGCGCGAGTCAGCGTTCGCGCGGGAGACATGGTCCGGGACGACTTTGGTTCCGGCTACGACGTGATCATGCTGAATGCGATCTGCCATATGTTTTCCGAGGAGCAGAATCGGGACATCTTCCGCCGTGCCCACCAAGCGCTCGCCCCGAACGGCCGCCTCGTTGTGCAAGACTTCATCCTCAATCCTGAAAAGACGGCGCCGCAACATGCGGCACTATTCTCGCTGAACATGCTCGTCGCTACCGACGGCGGTGCCAGTTACAGCGAGTTGGAATACACACGCTGGATGAACGCTGCGGGGTTCTCCGAGGTATGCCGGATCCACCTGCCCGGGCCTAGCGGCCTGATCGTCGGGGTAGTGAAATAGGACTACCCATACTTCCGGTTAGCCCGTAATGCGGAAACTCAGCCGATCTTCGCACCCACAGCACCTCCTTCAGGCCAATTAATAGCCAAACATGCATCTTTCATGCTCTCCCCTTTTGTGACCGCCAGGATTCGATTTGGTTATCAGTCTGGCGCAAACAGCTTCCTGATTGCAGGGACGGGAAGGCTGGTTTTTTCCACCAACGCCATCAGTTCAATGCCAAGCTGACGCATTTCATCAGGCGCCTGGGAACCGTGCCAGCCAGCACCGACTTCTGCAAATTTGGTAGAAAGCAAGGGACGCAAAGCGGCGACCAAAAGGAAACGCGGAATGAT
>OBLU010005384.1_pt1 | contig 11474 bp, 10 predicted proteins | sample 1518681 | NCBI WGS metagenome assembly OBLU01 (sample SAMEA3539304, study PRJEB22396) | soil metagenome | biome: tundra; feature: field; material: soil | place: USA | collected 2010-05 | depth 0.15 m
CGCTCGCTCAGCGTGACCGCGCTCGCCTGCGCCTGCTCGCCGCGCAGCTGCAGGCGCTCGCGCGCTGAGCGGATCTCATACGCGCGCCGCGACAGCGCGTCGTGACGCTCGGTCCGCTGCGCCAGCGCGCTCTCCGCCGCTCCGCGGCGCTCGACGATGGCCTGCAGCTCGGACTCGGTCCGCTCGCGGCGCTCGCGCGCCTCGCGCACCTGCGCTTGCGCCTCTCCCAGCTCTGCGCCACGCACGCGCAGCGTCTCGCACGCGAGCGTCCAGCGCGCTTGAAGCAGCTGGCGCTCCAACCGCTCGTGCAACTGTGCGGCCTCGGCCTGGCGCTTGAGTGGACGCAGCCTGCCCCGCGCCTCGCGCTCGACGTCGAGTGCCCGATCGAGGTTCTCCTGGGTGCGCTGCAGCTTCAGCTGCGCGCGGCGGCGGCGCTTGCGATGCTTGCCCAAGCCCGCGGCCTCCTCGATCAAGAGGCGCCGGTCGCGCGGCTTTGAGGTCACAATCGCCTCCACGCGGCCCTGGGAGATGACCGAGTGCGTCTCCTTGCCCAGGCCCGTGTCGGAGAGCACCTCGATCACGTCCGTCAGCCGGCAGCGCGCGCCGTTCAGTCGATAGCCGCCCTCGCCCGTGCGGTCCAGCCTCCGTGAGATCGAAATCTCGCTCAGCGGCAGATCGACCGTGCCGTCGGAGTTGTCGAGCACGATCTCGACCTCCGCCGAGCTGCGCGCCTGCACCCCGCGCCCGCCGCCGAAGATCACGTCCTGCATCGACTGGCCCCTGACCGCGAGCGGGGACTGCTCGCCCATAGCCCACAACACGGCGTCGGTCACGTTGGACTTGCCCGAGCCGTTCGGCCCGACGACGACGCTGACGCCCGGCCCGAAGTCCAGTCGCGTGCGATCGGGAAACGACTTGAATCCCTTGAGTGTCAGCGACTTCAGTCGCATCGATCGAGCCTCATCGAGCGGCCTGCGGCTTCTCCACGGCCTCGCGCGCGGCCTCCTGCTCGGCGTGCTTCTTGCTTTTGCCACTGCCCTCGCCCAGTGTCTCGCCATCCACTAGCGCCGCCACCACATATGTGCGCTCGTGCGGGGGGCCGCTTTCGGCCGTGACCTCGTAGCCGACGACCGACCCGCGCTGGGCGAGCAGCTCCTGCAGCGCGGACTTGAAGTCGACCGGGTGCTCCAGCGCCTGCTCGATCTCCGGCGCGAACGCCTCCACGACCGCTTCGGCGGTGCGCTCGTAGCCGGCGCTCAGGTAGCACGCGCCGATCACCGCCTCGATCACCGACGCGAGCACACGCTCGGTCTCCACCAGCGCAACCGCTCCGCCGGACGCACTCTGGGGCGCGGCGGCGCGCAGTCGCTCGGGCACGCCCAGCCGCTCGGCGACAGCCCGGCAGCTCGGGCCCGACACCGCCTGCGCGCGGATCTTCGTCAGCCGCCCCGCGCCGAACCGCTCGGCCTCCAGCCGCGGATACAGATGCGCCGTGACCGCCAGCCCGAGCACGCTGTCGCCGAGAAACGCCAGCCGCGCATAGGAGTCCTCGGAGCGCTCGGTCCACGAGGCGTGCGTGAACACCTGACGCTCCAGCTCCTGCGGGAGCCCTTCCAGCAGTTCGTTCAGCAGGTTCATACCCACCACGCTCCGATGAGTGCGCAGGGCAAGCTGGGCAAGATTGAAAAGGCCCACCCGCCCCGCGTGGCGTGCTTCGCACGCGTGCTGGCCGATCGGAGATCCCGTGATCTCCGATCGGTAAGGACGCAGATCCAGCGCCGCCATGCGCGCTCATCAGGCCGGTGCATGATGCGCCAGGACAAAATCCACCGCCTGCCCGACCGTCGTGATCGCAGCCGCCTGCTCGTCGCTCACGCGCACCCCGTAGGTGTCCTCCAGCTCCTGCACGAGCGTATACAGATCCAGCGAGTCCGCCTCCAGGTCCTCCTTGAACCGCGTCTGCGAGGAGATCGAGCTGGACTCGACGTCCAGCTCGTCGGCCAGATGATCTGAGATCAGCTTGAACACCTCCTCACGCGTCATTTCACCGGCAGGCTAGCGACCGCAGCGGACACGGGCGCCCTTCTGAGCGCGCCCGCCTGCGCGAGCGCCGCGTGCGTGCGGCCGATCAGATCCTCCCGCGCGCCCCGTCGTGCACGCAGGATCGCCTGGGCGAACCCGCGGCGGGCGAACCCGCCGTGCGGAACCACTCCGAGCCCGCGCAACCCGAGCAGATAGGCCCCGCCCTGACCTTCGGGATCGATCTCCTCGCGCAGCCCGCCGAGCGCTCCTCTGAGCAGCATTCCCCCCAACTTCGCCCGCGTCGAGGACATCGCCGCGTCCCTGATCGCCCGGAGGACCGTCTGGGAGACGCCCTCCATCGTCTTCAGCACGACGTTTCCCGTCAGCCCGTCGGTCACGATCACGTCGGCCACGCCGGACACCAGGTCTCCGCCCTCGACGTTGCCGATCAGCTCGAACGCACTCGCGCCCGCATCCACCCGCGCGCGCAGCCGCTCGTGGGCCTCGCGAACCAGCGGGCTACCCCGCTCGGCCTCCTCGCCGTTTGACAGCAGCCCCACGCGCGGATGGGGCACACCGAGCACCGTCTGCGCCAGCGCGGCCCCCATGAACGCGAACTGCTCCAGGTGCTCGGCCCGCGCCTGCGCGTTCGCGCCGACGTCCAGCAGCGTCACCGGCCGGGCGGGCGGGGGTCCCGGAATCGGCAGCACCAGCGCCAGCGCCGGGCGATGGATGCCGCGCGCGCGCTTGATGTTGAACAGCCCCGCCGCCAGCGCCGCCCCGGTCGCGCCCCCGCACACCAGCGCCTGTGCCCCGCCCGCGGCCACGGCCTTTGCGGCCTGCACGATCGAGGCGTCCGGGTTTGCCCGCACCGCGCTCGCCGGATCGGCGCTCTTGGCGATCGACACCGGCGCGTCCACCACCTCGATCATTCCTGCGGGCGCATCGCTCACGGCCTGTCTGAGCTCGTCCGCGGGGCCGAACAGGATCGTCCTCGCGCCCTCTTTCGCGGCAATCACCGCCCCGGCCGCGACCTCTGCGGGACCGCGATCGGCGCCGTTGCAGTCCACGGCGATCACTGCATCCCTGCCGGCACCATGCGCGATTGCCGCGTCATGACCACCCGTTGTGTCCGCGCTCCCTACGGGAGCGCCCGGCACCGAGCTAGTCAAGCTTCAACTCGCTCAGCTTCGCCCAGCGCGCATCTTTCGCGCGCTCGTGCGTGTGCTCGGGCCCGGCCTCGTTCAGGTCGATCGCGCACTCCGGACACAGCCCGAGGCAGTCCGGATCGCACAGCACCTTCGCGGGCGCCGCCAGCGCGAACGCGTCGTGCGCCCACGCCTGCACGTCCAGCGTCTCATCGTGCACGTACGGGCTTGTGAGCTCCTCGCTGGCCGATCTTCGATCGGCACCCGGTACGTCGACCTCGCGCGATTCCACCACGAGCTCCGGTGCCGCGTCCTTCAGGCAGCGCATGCACGGCCCCTTCAGCGTCGCGCTCAGCTTCAGCTTGAGCGCGTACCCCCCGCCCGTCATACGCGACACGTCCAGCTGCACGGGCGCGTCCGCGGGGTCGGCCTCGTATCGCTCGCCGCCCAGCTGGAGCGCGCCGATCGGCACTCCCAGCTGCAATCTGCGCCCCTCCCCGGGGCTGAGCCGCAGGCCCGCCAGGTCGAACGTATGGGTGTGTGCTATCACCCTCCCCAGGCTAGCGCCCACCTCAAACGACTACGCGAGCGTCTGCAGCTCGCGCTTGAGCACCTTGCCGGTCGCGTTGCGCGGCAGCTGCTCCATGAACACGATCTCGCGCGGGACCTTGTAGCGGGCGAGGTTCGCCTTCACGTAGGACTTCACCGCCTCCTCGTCCAGCTGCGCGTCCTCGCGCCTGACCACGAACGCCTTCAGCCGCTGCCCGAACTGCTCGTCGGGCACGCCCACGACCGCGGCCTCCTCGACCTGCGGATGGTCGGCCAGCAGGTCCTCGATCTCGCGCGGAAACACGTTCTCACCGCCGCTGACGATCATCTCGTCGTCGCGCCCGTCCACGAACAGCCGCCCCTGCTCGTCGAAGCGGCCGACGTCGCCGGTGGAGAACAGGCCATCGATGATCTCCTTGCCGCCACCGCCGGTGTAACCCTCGAAGGACATTTCGTTGCCCGCGAAGATCCGCCCAACATCACCCTGCGCAACCTCCTTGCCGTTCTCGCCGTAGAGCCGCACGACCGTGCCGCGTGGCGGCCGGCCGGCTGTCCCCGGTGCGGCACGCAGATCCTGGGGCGTGGCGACCGTCGCGTAGGCGACCTCGGTCGAGCCATAGAGGTTGTAGACGTTCTCGCCAAAGCGGTCCATCCAGTTCCTCGCCAGCTCACCCGGCAACGTCGAGCCGGAGAGCGAGACGATCCGCAGCGACGACAGGCGGTACTGCTCGAGCGTCCGCTCTCCCAGAGCGAGGATCCGCTGGATCATCACCGGCACCGCCGCCAGCACCTGGGCGCGGTTCTGCTGTATGGCGAGCAGCGTATCCTCGGGGTCGAAGCGCCGCCGCAGCACCATCGTCGAGGCGGTCGGCAGGCTGAGCACGAAGTGGAAGAAGCCCCAGGAGTGAAACAGCGGGGCGGCGATCATCATCGTCTCACGGCGACGGAAAGGGATCCTGTCGATCAGCGCCGCCAACGCGAACAAGCTGTCGGGGCTGGAGCGCTGCGCCCCCTTCGGCGCTCCAGTCGTCCCGGACGTGAGGATCACGAAGCGCGGCTTATCCGGGGGGGGGTCGAGGTTGGCGTCGCTGCCCTGCTCGATCAACCGATCCAGCGTCAGGTCACCGTGCCCGCTGTCGCTCCAGCCGACCACACGGGCCACGCCATCGTCGACTCCCTCCAGCAAGGCGGTGAACTCGTCGTCGTAGACGAGCACCTTGGGGCCCTCGCGACGGGTCACCTCAGCCAGCTGCGGGCCGGCAAAGGCGGTGTTCAAATACAGCGCGCTCGCCCCGAGCTTAGCGGCGGCCAGGGTCGCCTCGATGAAGCCGCGATGGTTACGGCACATGATCCCGACCCCATCGCCATAGCCAACTCCCATCTCGGCCAAGGAGTGGGCGAGCGAATTTGAGCGGCGGTGCACCTGCTCGAAGGTGAGCGATCCGCGCTCGTCGATCACCGCGATCTCGTGCGGATACTGGATCGCCGCAGTGGTGATCCCTGTCGCCGGCGAAGCCCCCCAGCGCATGAGCGTCGCACCCGCCTTGACCGCCCTGTCGGGGCGCATCGGTGCCACGATCCCCGCCTCGCGCAGCACCTTCAACTCGAAGGCGCGGTCGGCGAGGGATCCCCACAACGAGGCGCTGGCATCCTTCAGCCTGTTCCGCACGGGCGAGCTCACGCGGGCACCCTACTCAATTACGGGCGTTAGCTGACTTCGGCCGGTTCGTCCTTGCCCTGCAGTCGCTCGCGGCCGCGCTGCACAGCGGCGATGAACTTCGACAGGTTGACCTCGAGCGTGTTCAGGATCTCGTCGGCGTAATCCTCCGCACCGAGGCGGATCTCGCGCTCGCGCGCACGGGCGTCCTCGACGATGTCCTCGGCGGCGCGCTCGGCCTGCTTGGTGACCTCCTCCTCGCCGACGAGGCCCTCCTGGCGCTCGCGCGCCTCCTTGAGGATCCGCTCGGCCTCCTTCTTGGCCTCGGCGAGCATCTCCTGGCGCTCCTTGACGATCCAGCGCGCCTGCTTGATCTCCTCGGGGATCGTCGCGCGCATCTGGTCGAGGATGTCGTAGATCTCCTCCTTGTCGACCCTCACCTGGTCGGTCATGGGCACCGACTTGGCGTTGTGCACCAGGTCGTCGAGCTTGTCGATCAGTACGAGAACATCCATCGTCTTTACACACTATCTCCGTTTGCACACTTCGCGTCGACCACGGCGGCGGCGCGACTGGTTGTGGTCATACAGGCCGGCATGCTCGTAGCACCCGCCCCCAGGCTCTACGCGGTGACTTTCCACTCCAGTTCGTCAACGTCGCAGCTCTTCCTGCAACCGCTTGGCCACTTCGGGCGGCACGAGATCGTCGATCCGCCCGCCGAATGTCGCCAGCTCCTTGACGCCGCTGGAGGACAGGAAGCTGTACCGCGAGCTCGCCATCAGATACACCGACTCTATCTCCGGGTCCTGCCTGCGGTTGAGCTGGTGCATCTCCAGCTCGTACTCGAAATCCGAGATCGCCCGCAGTCCCTTGACGATCGCGCGCGCGCCGACCTTGCGGGCGAACTCGACCACGAGCGTGTTGAACGGCTCCGCCCTCACGTTCTGAAGCCCGGCGGTCGCCTGCTCGACGAACCCCAGCCGCTCCTCGATTCCAAACAGCGTCTTGTCCTTGCGCACCGACCGGTTCACGACCGCGATCACGACCTCGTCGAACAGCGCCGCGGCGCGCCCGATCACGTCGAGATGACCGTTGGTGATCGGGTCATACGACCCTGGACATACCGCTATGAGCTTGTTCTCGGTCATTCGTGACGGTGGATTGCGATGATGGTGTCTCCGTACCGGCGTTCCCTCTCAAACGCCAGCCCCAGCTGCAGCGGCGCCCGCCGATCGCTCTCGAGCACCACCCGCGCTCCCGGCGCGAGCAGCACTCCCAGCGCGGCCATCAGCAGTGGCTCCAGCTCGGGCGCCCGTCCATATGGAGGATCGATCAGGATCAGATCGTATGTCTCTTTGCGGTCAGATGCCCTCCTCAGCGCGCTCGCCACGTCTTCGCGCCTGATCAGAGCCTGCTCCTCGCTCAGCCCGAGCGCCGCTATGTTCGCCGCGATCGCCGCGATTGCGCCGCGATCGCGCTCTACGAACACGGCGCCGGCGGCGCCCCTGGACACGGCCTCGATGCCCAGCGCGCCGCTGCCCGCGAACAGGTCCAGCACGCGCGCGTCCTCGATGTCGCCGAGCATCGCATACAGCGCCTCGCGCACGCGCTCGGACGTCGGCCTCGTCGTCCTGCCCTTGGGCGCCGTCAGCCGGCGCCCGGAGTAGCGGCCCGCGATCACCCTCATCCCGGGATCGGCTCGTACGCCTGCGCGCCGAACGCCCGCTCCAGCGCATCCCCCAGCAGCACGTGCTCGGGTTCCGCCAGTCGCGGGTCCGCCGCCACGATCGTCTGTGCGCGCGCTCGCGCGCGCTCCAGCAGCCCCGCGTCCTCGGGCAGGCAGGCGATCCGGTGCCGGCCGAACCCCGACTGCCTGACGCCGATCAGCTCGCCCTCCTTGCGCAGTCTCAGGTCGATCTCGGCGAGCTCGAACCCGTCGGAGTGCTCGGCCAGCGCCCTCAGCCGCGCGGCGCCGGCGGGTGGGTGGGGCGTGGCAAGAAAGCACGCGGAGCGGTGCTCGCCGCGGCCGACACGCCCGCGCAGCTGGTGCAGCTGGGAGATCCCGAACCGCTCGGCGTTCTCGATCACCATCACGGTCGCGTTGGGCACGTCGATCCCGACCTCGATCACGGTCGTCGCGACCAGCACGTCCGCCGCGCCCGAGGCGAACTGCGCCATCGCCTGCGCCTTCTCGCGCGGCTTCATGCCGCCGTGCAGCAGCACCAGGCGATGGTCTTTGAGCTCTCCCCTGCGCAGCCTTTCCAACTCCGCGCTCGCCGCGCGCATGTCTGTGGTCACGGCGACGGCGGCTGCTGCTGCGCCCTCCTCGGCGTCCTCGGACTCGGCGATCAGCGGACACACCACATACGCCTGCCGGCCGGCGCGCAGCTGCTCGCGCAGCTGCTCGTACGCGCGCGCGCGCTCGGCCTCGCCAGAGACGATGCGCGTGTCGATCGGCTGCCGTCCCCGCGGCAGCTCGCGCAGCATCGTCGTGTCCAGGTCGCCGTAGTTGGCGAGCGCGAGCGTGCGCGGGATCGGCGTTGCGCTCATGTGCAGCACGTGCGGCGCCCGGCGGATGGAGCCTGCGACCGGGCGGGTGGGGTCTCCCATCGTTTCCAGCGCCGCCCGCTGGCGCACCCCGAAGCGGTGTTGCTCGTCCACCACCGCGAGCGCCAGCGCGGCGAACTCGACGTCGGGCTCGATCAGCGCGTGCGTGCCCACGATCAACGACAGCTCGCCGCCGGCCAGCTTGCCCAGCGTGTCCGCGCGCCTGCGCGCCGGGGTCGAGCCGGTCAGCAGCGCGCACGTGACGTTCGCCTGTTCGCCCCCGAGCAGCGTCTGCAGCGTCGCGAAATGCTGCTCGGCGAGCGTCTCCGTCGGTGCCATCAGCGCGGCCTGCATCCCGTGCTCGACCGCGCGCAGCAGCGCCCACACGGCGACCACCGTCTTGCCGCTGCCGACCTCTCCCAGCAGCAGTCTCTGCATCGCCTGCTCCCGGGCGAGATCCTCGCCGATCGTCTCGATCGCCCGGCTCTGATCGCCCGTCAGCTCAAACGGCAGCTCGTTGCTCAGCCAGCGCTCGCTCAACGACGGCGCCTGCATCAGCGCCGGCGCATCCCGTCGCGCGTGGCGGGCGGCCCGGCGGCGCAGGAACACGAGCTGGGTCAGCAGCAGATCTTCGAAGGCGAGCCTTTCCCTGCCTTCCTCGCGCTCTCGCGAGGAACGCGCGTAGTGCATCGCCGCCAGCGCGCCCGCCCTGTCGGGCAGCCGCTCGCTGACCCTGGCGGACGCGCTCAGCGCCTCCGGCACATCCGCCAGCGCGTCCCTAACGGACTGCACCAGCGTCAGTATCTGGGTCGAGCTGACGCCCTCGCTCGCCGGATAGTGGGCGATCTCGCCCGCCTCCCCGGCCTCACCAACCTGGCCGGCATCCCGAGTCGGCGGGGTCGTGTGAGCACTCAAATCCGAGCCGAGCGCGTGATGGGCGACGTTGAACGTGCCCCGCTCGGTGGTCCTGCCGTGCAGCACCAGCCGCGTCCCGGGCTTGTAGCGCTGCGCCAGCCACGGCTGGTTGAAGAACGTCGCGCGCATGCTCCCCGTCTCGTCGAACACGGTCGCCTCCACGAGTGGCTTCATTCCCCGCCGCCTGACCGGCCGCGCGGTGATCGTGCGCACCTGCACGGCGACCGTCGCACCCTCGCCCTCCCTCAGGCCCCTGACCGTGCGCGCGTCGCGGCTGTCTCTCGGCAGGTGCTCCAGCAGCGCTCCCACGCTCGTCAGCCCCAGCGTCTTCAGGCCGTCCGCGAGCTTGCCGGGCGCCACGTCCAGCGGGTCCTCCAGCCGCGACGGTCTCGGCCAGCGCACGGGCGCGGCCAGCAGCTCCTCGATAGTCAACCCCTCACGGGACGCGAACGCCCTCCAACCGACATCTCGGTCTCGGTTGGAGGGGAGCTTGACGTCGGCTTGCGCGAGCGGTGACATCCTCAACCTGCATGATGCCCGTCCTCGCGGTCGTCACTCCGCGGCCAGCAGCCACCAGTACGCGTGCTGACCGCCGTCGCGCAGCTCCAGCTCGACGGCGCCGTTGACCATCGCCTCGACCTCCGCGGCCGCCAGGGGGGCGCCCTCGCCCGCGAGGCAACTGATCAGCTCGGCCTCCTGCGCAAGGCTCGCTATCACCGCGCCCAGCGTCTGCGCGGGATCGCCCCACGCGTGCACCTCCTCGGCGATGAACCCGACCGCCTCGCCGCGCCTGAACCGCCCCTGGGCGTCGTCGCGCGCGGCCTGCGCGACCGCGCCCGTGCGCACGTGCGCCAGCGCCCCGATCAGCGCCTGCGCGTTCTCCTCCACACTGCAATCGGGCTCCAGCGCGACGGCCGCGACCAGCCCCGCCTGCTGAGGAGCCGCGGGCGCGACCAAGACCTGCTTGTCCGACAGCTCGGCGGCGCGCTCGGCGGCCATCACCACGTTGGGGCTGCTCGGCAGCACGAGCACCTCCTCGGCCGGCACCTCATGGATCGCCGCCAGCAGCTCATACGTGGACGGGTTGAGCGTCGGGCCGCCGTCGATCGTGTACGCGCCCAGCTCCCTGAACATCGCCTGCAGCCCGTCGCCGCTGACGACCACCAGCACTCCGCAGCGCGCGCCGGCGGTCGCGAGGACAGGGGCGGGCGTGCCCTGAGGAGCGCCGCCCTCCCGGCTCGTGCCCCGCAGGCGCTCGTCGCGCTCGGCCACCTGCAGGCGCATGTCGGCGATGTCCAGCCGCGAGATCTCTCCCGCCCGCGCGAACACGGCGGTCGCGCGCTCGGGCTCGTCGGTGTGCAGGTGCACCTTCAGCGTGCTCTGATCGCCCACGACCAGCACCGAGTCCCCGAGCGCCTCCAGCGGCTCGATGAACCCGCTCGCGCTCAGGCCGCTGCCGGTGACGGCGAAGTTCGTGCAGAACCGGTACGTGCTCGATGCGTGCTGGGGGTGGGTGATCTGCGCCGGGGCGTGGTGATCGAGCTCGGGCGCCTGCTCGCCGCGCAACGCCGCGACCACGCCCGCGAAGATGATCGTCAGCCCGTACCCGCCGGCGTCCACGACGCCCGCCTCGCGCAGCGCCGCCAGCAGCTCCGGGGTGCGCTTGACCGACTCCTGACCGGTCACGACCGCGCGCTCCAGCGCGTCGGCGATCACGGCGTCCTGCATGCCGGGGTCGGTCGCCGGGCCCAGGCGCAAGCTCTCCGGGCTGTGCGCAACGTCGGTCATGATCTTGTGCGCCATCTCGCGCGCGACCGTCAGGATCGTGCCCTCCGCGGGCTCGCGCACCGACGCGTACGCGCGGTCAGCCGCGTTGGCCAGCGCCGCCCCGATCAGCGTCGCGTCGATCAGCTGGCCGGGCCGGGACACCAGCTCCTCCGCGGCGCCGCGGATCAGCTGAGAGAGGATCACGCCCGAGTTGCCGCGCGCGCCCAGCAGCGCCGCGCGCGCAACTGACTGCACGATCTCCTCGCGCCCGATCTCGTCGATCGTGCGCTCGTGACCGTTCACCCCCAGCAGGCGGTCGAGCTCGGCCAGCACCGCGTGCAGCGTCAGCGCCATGTTGTCGCCCGTGTCCCCGTCGGCGACCGGGAACACGTTGAGGTCGTTGACCTCCTCCCGGCGGGACTCCAGATGCGCCAGCGCCCCTGCCACCGCCGCGCGAAAACGAACCAGGTTGGTGTCGCTCACTGCGCTAGGTCTTATCAGGTCCGGCGGAACCGAGTCAGCATGGGATCTTCGGCCGGGGGTCTGCCCGGCAGCCGCCTGTAGGGTCGATGGGCAAGCCAGACAAGGACGCAGGAGGCGTGGCGTGCTTGGCACGCGAGCCGACGAGGACGCAGACCGATCGACGATCAAGATGCGCTCACCGATCGGCCAGCGCCGCCCAGCGGCCCTACAGGGCCTTGGTGACCTTGCCGGCTTTCAGGCAGCGCGTGCACACGTATACGCGCCGCGGGGCCTTGCCGACGAGAATCCGCACCTTCTGCAGGTTCGGGTCGAACCGGCGCTTGGTCGCGACCATCGAGTGGCTGCGGCTCTGCCCGAATGCCGGACCCTTGCCGCAGCTGTGACAT
>OBLU010005385.1_pt1 | contig 11472 bp, 4 predicted proteins | sample 1518681 | NCBI WGS metagenome assembly OBLU01 (sample SAMEA3539304, study PRJEB22396) | soil metagenome | biome: tundra; feature: field; material: soil | place: USA | collected 2010-05 | depth 0.15 m
GGCAAGGTCGTTCTTATACAGGTTAGGAGAGGTCAGGGAAACCCAAAGTTTGGTTGCAAAGGTTGACTGGTTAGTGCCGCGCGAATCCACGAACGAACCGATGATGGTGTCGGTGCCGACACCCCCAGTGCCGACGTAAGTGAAACATGTGACTCCATTGGAGTCGGTGACGCCGGTTCCATGGGCCGTGGCATTGGGTCCGTTGGTGACATTGAAAGTGACGGTGGTTCCCGGCAAGGGATTGGCGACGCCGTTCGTCACAAGGGTGACCGTGGCGCAAACGGTATGGGCCGTGCCGACCTGGTTGGTGGCTGACTGGGGAGTGAGAGAGATCACGCTTACCCCTTGCGGCGTGATGCGCAGCCGGGTGGCCAGGGAAAGGATGTTGCCGGCCGGATCTTGGTCAATGATGGCCAGCCCGCCGGTGGCGGTGAACACGTTGTGCGAGGCGTTGCCGTTGATGTCCGCTGCCGTCAGTCCCAAGTCCAAGCCAGCCTGAGTGACGGTGAAGCCGGATTCGCCCTGATTGAGCGAGAGTTGGCTCACGATAAACGGCAGGTAGCCAAAGCGATTGTGCGTCGTCCCGTTATAGATCGGCGGGCCGCCCGCACGATTGCCTGCCTCGGCAAACGCAACCAGGCCCCGGTTGCCGCCGTTGATGAAATTCAGTATGTCCGTCGAGCGAGCGTTGAGGATGTCCAGTTCGTCCTGCCGCAACCACCCACCGTAGTCCGAGGCGACAACCACCGCGTCGTAATTGCTGAAGACGACCGTGTGGAGGTCGAACACGCCCGCGGTCCCGGAGCCGTAATCGGCGACATCGAAGGTCGCAAATCCCGCCGCCATCAATCCGAGCCGTGAATCGCTCTCATCGCCGAGCGGGTTCCGCAGGTCGGTGACGAGGAGGATGTGCGGAGCGGGATTGGTAAAAGTGACATACCTAATGGCCCGTTGAATGACGTGCTGGGCGCCAACGGCATTCCCACCCTGGTAGGCATGATAATCTGGATCGTGTCCGGTGATGAAGACGCCACCTGCCGTGGCTGACAACGCGGCGAGGCTGCAAAGGCCAGCCAGGGCGAACAGCGCGGTGACCAGGGTAAATGGGCTTCTGTCCGTGAATCTGCCGACCGGGGCGGGTGCGGTTATGTGATTCCAGCGGTCACGGTGGTTTTGGTTTGAATTAATGCTTGTTGGGTTCTTGGTTCTCATGTGTGCTCCGGTTGTAAGGTTCTGTTTTGTGGTTCTGTCAAAAGTTCGAGTGACCGACCAATGGAGGCGTGGATGTGCCGTTGTAATGGAAGTCCCGGATGTCCAATTGATGGTGATCGAATTTGCTCAGACCGTTTGACCAACCAACTGCGTGCTAAAGCCGCATAATAGTTTTTCATCGATTTAAGCCTTCCTTTAATTTTGCTAAAGTGATAAACAGGTAACCGGAGCGCTTATCTGACCCGCCGGGTCAACCGCATAAATCTGGCCATTGCCGAGCACCTTGACGGTCACCGAGGCCGGGCCTGAGGCCGGCCCAATCCCCGTCGCCGGAGACTTCTTGATCTTGACAACCGTGCCGGAGGAATAAGGGCCAGCCACAAAGGTTGAGCCGGTATCCTTCACATAAAACTGTAGTTGTGAAGCCAAATAACAGTCGCTGGTGGCCCCAACTTGATAATAGCCACGATTTGCCGCCGGAGTGACGCCGAGCACCGGAGCGGGACAGACGAGGACACCAACACAGGTCGGGCAGCGGGGATTGTGGTCAACCGTGGTCGTTGCGGGCAGATTGCTGCTCAACAGGCTCGCGAGGTTGATGATGCTGGTCTGTCCGATCGCATTGGTGTTGACCATTACGGTGACGTAATTGGTTGGTCCGGCAGTGAGCGGTGGCCAGGTGCCGAAATCCCAGACAAGCATGTGCGTGGGCAGGTCATAGACCAGACTCAGCGCGCCATTGGTGGTGGCGCTTAGGAAATCCACTTCCGCAGGCAGTTGATCCACTAGGTGCAGGCTGACGGCCGCCGTGGCGTTTGAAAAGGTGTCAAAGTTGATGGCATAAGTAAAAATCTCTCCAATCGTGACGTTTGTTCCAGTAATGAGGTTGTTCTTCACGAGATTGGGAGGAGCGCTGTTGTTGACGAGCGCAATGCTCGTCTGAATTCTCAGATTGCTCTCCGTTGTATGACGCTCGGCGGAGAAAAAGTCAAAATCGTATGTAACGCCAGCGGTCAAACCCAGGGAGTCAAGTGCAATGGATGCGCTTTCCGCTCCATGCACGCCGCCAAGATCCAGGGCGAGCTGTTTGTTGATATAAACCCAGACATCATCGTCGCCGGTAAAACCGAAAACCTGACCGGGTTGGTAGGTAAAAGTGGTATGAATCTGGTAGGTAAAACTGTAATTGTGCGAGCTTCCCTGATTTCCGCCGAGTTGATTGTCTATCGGGAAGAACGCTGAATTGTCGTAGGAATAGATTCCGGAACCGGAAGCGGTCTCGTTGAGAGTGATGGGATACAACTGGCTTAAGTTCGTTCCGGGCGCATCGTGATACCATTCGTTGAAATAGCCCTCGCCGTGGGTGGTGGCGGTTGTGGTGCCGGGATGAGCATAGACGGGGGTGCCATCCACGCCCAAGGTGCTGGTCACAATGCCACGGTCATCACCAAGGGCGTTTTCAAAGTCAGGATGTCCGGCCAATGGGGGCGTGGCGGTGCCGGCGTAATAGAAATCCCGGATGGTGCCGGTGAGGGTGATTGATGCGGCCCGGACGGTTTGAACAGCCAACAGACCACATACGACGAGTGCGAATACTACATATTTATTTTTCATGGACGTTTATTTTTTTGTGATTTTTAGTGCATTTTAAAAATCAATTCGTTTGCATCGCTAAACGCTTGTTCGGCCAAAATCGAACTATCTTGGCTGTTTTGCACTGGCCGACGCCGACCTGGATAATATGTCGTTCAAAATGGGAGTCACGAACAGATCTTTGCTTTTCAACAGATCGTCAATGAAACTCTCTGAATAAAAATTGGTTAGCTTCAGTTCTCGGGAAGTAGGGTCGCGAGCGACATATTCATAACTTAAGTCGAGCGCTCCGCCAGCACTTGAGCCAGAGCAGTAAAACACTATAAAGATCGGATCCGCGTTGAGAATAAATCTAACACGCCGCCCGCTCTTGATGACGTGCTGATGATACGCATCGAATTCCTCCGGGCGCATTTTTAATACCCAGTTCAAATACTTCTTTCCGCTAGATTCCGTGTATAACGTCGAGAAATCTTCTTTTCGCCCATTCATAAATGTCTTGTAGGCGGCTTGATAATAGCTAGCAACCTCGTCACCCGGCGGAATATCCGGCCCAAAGGCATCAAAATCATATGTTTTACCGTCAAACTGTAAATAGACAGGGCTACCGTTCGTCGTTCCGCTGATTGGGTATTGGAATTTTCTCTGCACAGTTTTAGAAGGAGCATAAACAGCGGGTAATTTTGCTGCTTTCTGCATGATATCGGTGATCACAATATCTAAACAATCCCGATTGTCCGCATCCCAATAGGGAATGTTCTCAGAATCAGTTGTGATCTTGAAGGAACGTCGAACAGGCCAGGAACCCGGTTCGAGTGAAACACCCCAAATGAAAAGCGAACTTTTTCCTCTGTAAAACTGATCACTAACAAGCAGTGAATTAAATTGAGAACCGTATGTTTGCTTGTATGTAAGAGCCAGTTCCGTAAGGTGCTGTATATTTGTCTTTGAATGCGAATTTAAATCCAGACAGGTTGCTACATCGTTGGTTCCGACTGCTGCCACCAAACGCTTGAATGCGAGTTCTCGTGGGTCGAGTGGGGTGGCTCCAAACTCTCGCAATGGCACTCGATAAGGTTTGAACGAACACTTTATGAAGAGTGATGATCTGATCCATCCTTGATCAACGCGAATGGGAACAGGGAAACTAGCAGTCTGAATGTCAGCGCAATTCGCAACACAACCAAGGGTTACCGACAAGAGGCAGACTATGAACCTATAAGTGTGGTTGCAAATCGTTGTGCATTGTGTAATTGGCATAAAATTATAAGCCATGATAAATTTCTTGTGTATACTTGAGTCCTGCTATTCCGAGCAAATTGAAATCACAACTAAATTCAATGCTCCCGAGTTTAACATCCCCCGTCCAGCCGTTACAAGCCTCTTTGGAGTTATAACCAACAGATCCCTCCACTCCGACCGTAATTTGTGCAGGTGTGAATTCAATATCGGCACAAGACTTAGGTGTCAATACCGACTCAACGCAGCCTGTTATTTGCATCGTTAGCTTCGTGCTGATCGATGCGCCGGCTTTGACCGCACCATAGTAGCAACTTTCTGGAATACAATCGCTCTCTCTGTATCCAACCACCCCAGTTACGCTGAAATCACTATCCAATTTCACTCCGACTTCAATGTCTATTGAGGCGGTTATCGCACCAAAGTCACGTTCGATTTTGATTGTGGGCGGCCCCCAAAGTGTTATTCCCTTGAGTGCCGCTGAAAGCTCTAAACTGCCCTCTTTATATCTTTCCCCGCCTTTGACAATCTGACCGTCTTTGCAGCAGTCTCGTGATTGCGCTGTGAATTCAGCTTCAACTTCCTTCAGGTTGACGTTCACTCCGGGGATTGAATTTATGACGTTTTTGATTTTGTCCACAAGCTCCGGAGGTGCTGAAACAACCGCCGAAACAGTTGCCGGTGAATACTCCCCAGAACCAAATACAGTAAACGTGCTCGAGCAACTAGCATCTCCCTCAGACACTGTCAGCGTGTAGACTCCTTCGCCAAGTTGCTTCATGGTGTATCCAGTATCAAAGGCCCACTCTTGAACGCCGGACGACCCGTCGTCGCATTGAGTGGTCAATTCACTGTCCAGAATGAGTTCCGTGTCGTCGGCGCAGAAAACCGCGCCATTTGGCGGATTAATTATATTGCAGGAGGCCAGAGGACAGTCGATCTCCGTGGTCCAAGGCCCAATAGTTGAGCCTCCGGCAGCAGTGGCGGATCCATTGATGCCGCCGCTTATGATGTAACCCGCCGCACCGCTGGCTGGGTCAAGATCAATATAGCCGGTGCCTGACCATAGGCCGACTGTGAAGTCCAGTTGTGGAATGATAACGATGTGGCCACTGGCCAGAGCGGTGTTCACCGCGCTCAAGGTGCTGGAGGAATGGCTGAAGCCCGGGCACGATGTTGAAATGCTGTTGGTGATGTAGCAGGTGGGAATTCCTTGGTCGTGCGACCATTGCAGAATCCTGATCGTGGAAACGGCCCTTTGTTTGTAGCCGAATTCAAAAACTTGATTCTCCATGAACGAGCCGTCGTAGCCAGTGAGTTTCATGAACGGCAGCACCTTCGAATTGTCGCCATTGGCGCCGAAGGGACCGATAATGCGCCGTTTAGCATCCACGAACATACCGGTCCAGGCGAAGGTCTGCGGGACACCGCCGAAAGAGTAGGATACGGAGACGGAGCTTCCCAGGACGGCATCGCTGACATCCACGGTGTGGACGGTGCGCAGCAGCCGGTCGCCTTCCTCTTCCCCGCGATCCACCCGGCTCAGGTAATTAAGCGCGTTGGCGTTGAGCAGATTGTCGAGCAGGGAACTGGAGTTCGCGACCGCCAAAAACGGATTCGGCACGTCCATGAACGTGTCCAAGCCGACCGCCTCGTTATTGCCGGCGTTGATGTAGTGATAAATGACCGGCTGGACGTTCTGGTCGCCCGCAGGCTGGGTGAAGTATATGTCGAAATTGTGCTGGTAGCCCATGCCGATGGAACTGGCGGAGGTGGCAAGCGGGGTGCCGTCAAGCTCCAGCACCGGTTTCACGTTCACGAGGTAGGGCGGGGTCTGGTAGATGCCGCCGTGGGCGTTGATCACCGCCTGGTCGTTGGTGGTGGCGCCGACGTAGCCGATCATGACCCGGTGGCCCGCCAACTGGCAGAGGTTGGTGGTGAAGTTGATGAAAGTCGTGCCGCCATTGTAAAGATTGAATCCGATCTTGTACCGGTTGGTGTCATCCAGCGCCGAAAACGGAGTGCCGGAGGAAATCATGTTGACCGGCAGCGAGGCGGGAAGCAGCCCCAGGCTCAACGGCTGGGCTATCACGGTGCGCTCGATATTGGCGACATTCGTGCCCGGCTGATTGGTGTTCAGGAAAACCTGGATATTCGTCGTCAGGGTTTGGATGGGGCCGTTGGTGTGGTAAGTGGTGACGTAATTCGCCAGGAACGCGTCGTTGTTGTAGCCCATCGCGGTCAGCACGTCCTGCCCCTGCGTGATGGTGTTAAGCTTGAAAGCCGGGTCGAGGGGAATCCACGTCAGGCCGGTCTGGTCGTTGGGCACGCCGCGATAATTGGAATACGGCACATAAGCCTCGACCCAGACGTGGGTGCAGCGGACATTGCCGTTGTAGAACGAACCGTTCAAGCCTGCGGTCGCCAGAACGTTCGCCGCCGTCGAAAGATCATCCACTCCAAGCCAGCTTGTGGCCTGAGTCGGGGTCAACTCCACGGTGCCACGCACGTATCGGCAGGGAATATTGGCTGCGCGCAAGAGGGCGATGAGCAGAGAAGCCTGGTCGGTGTCGTTGCCGGCCAATTGCTGGAGGGTGAAGTCAGCGCCTTTGCGCGAGCCGAGATAGGGCTGGAATTTTACGTTGTTGCGGACGAATTCGTAGATGGCTTCAGGAGCATTGCCCAAGCTGGCGGCTTTGGCGCGAATCGCGGAGGTCAATTGCACGTCAGGGGTTTCAACCAGGTCGTTGGTTGTGGGTGGAGTCAGGAAATTTGGCTGCGCGGAACCATCGCCTTTGGGCGCAGCCGCAGCCTTCGATTGATTGCCGAGAACAGGATTGGCTTGCTCGTCGGTAAGCGTTGGCGCTGAAATGATGGTCATTGCCTGATGCGTGGGGCCGCGCCTGGTAAGATCCGGTTCATCGCGAAGTTTGATCTGGTCCAGTAGCTTGAGCGCCGCCTCAAGCGCACCCGGCTTACCCGCCACCACATCGCCCACGGCGCTGGTGAACGCGGCAAAGGCCGCTTCATTGGTGGCGACGGCAGCCGCATGGCGTTGAAGTATCTCCCGCGGCAGTTTCAGTTCAACCAGGTGCGCCCTGATGCCATCGAACGCGGCGCGCACGTCATCTTGTTTGATAATGAGCTGCCGTAACAGATTGCCGAGCGCCTGCGACGATGGCGCTGCTGGCACACCATTGGCATTCAGCCCCGGATTCTGCATCTGGCGAAGAGCATCCCGAATCTGGACGCCCAAGAGAGCGGAGTCGGTAAAGATCTGGTTCCGCGCCTGGGTATCGGCGGAAATCACCGGGGCAACCGCTGACTGCGGAATCGCTGAACCGGCAATTTTGGCGGACAGCAACTTTTGAGCAGCGTTGGTCGCCGTAGCAGCGGGACCAAAGGTGTCAATAAGTTGTCCGTTTTTGTAGAGGCCGATGCCGAATTGCGCGTAAAGGGATGACGGTGCAACAAAGTGAAACAGCGACAGCAGCGCAAGAACAACGAAAAGCCATTTCCGGGAGTAGCATCCGACGTGAGGAGGTTCTAAGAGATGCAGCTTTGGCCGACCGAGAATGAGCTTCGTTACCTCGGCTGCTAGACAGTCCGCAGCTTTTACACCGGCAGTGAGATGTTTCTTCCTGATCATGGCGTCACCTGGATGCGGAAGTTGTAAATGTTGTTCGTCAGCGGGCCGAGTTGATTGGTGTTCGCGTCATAAACCCGATATTCAACGGACATCGGATAAGTGCCGAGAACTGCAGTTGGTGACGCGTTGATTCGGTAATCCATCCGGTCGCTTGCAGGTGGAATATCCGTGTAGCCCAGATCGGTGTAGGTAACCGCCGGGGCGGGGTAGTTAGTGTGAACGATTTCGAGTATGACCCATTGGTTATAGGCCGCAACGGACATGCTGAAAGTGCGGTGGTCCGTTACTGAACCACCGCGCGGAATTATGTAATCTGGCGGTGAGTAGGTGACGGCAAACCGCGAGGTGGCGGTTCCAAAAAGACCCCAAGGATCAGTCGCCTTGAAAGTGAGCAGTTCGCTGATGGAATTGGTGGTGCCCGTTGGGTAGGAGATCGTGGCGACGCGGTTGTTGATGGCCACCGTGAACTGGACATTTCCGGTCACGGTCCAAGTCATTTGGGCCGGCGAATCCCCCGGATCGGAAACATAATTATCCAGGTTGATCGAGCCGAACGGCACCGGCACCTGATTGGTCTGCCCTGGAATTGCGCTGACCACCGGCGGGCGGTTCGAGTTGACCGTAAAGCTGGCACTGGCCGAGGCGGAAAATCCGACCGGGTCCGTGGCGGTGAACGTCAGCGCTTCAGTAAAATTGCTCGATGTGTTGGCCGGGTAAGTGATCAAGGCCACGCGGTTGGAAAGCGTCACGGTGAGCTTCGTGTTGCCGGTCACCTGCCAAGTCATCTGGCTGGCAGGCTCGTCGGGATCGGAGACGTAGTTGTCCAGGTTGATTGGCGTAAAAGAATACGGCACATAAACGGATTGTCCGGGAATGGCGCTGACAACCGGCGGATAATTCGAGTTGACGATGAACGTGGCGGTGGTGGAGCCAGATTTCCCGACCGGATCAGTCGCCCTAAACGTGAGTTGCTCGGTGAAGTTGGTCCTTGGATTCGCCGGATACGTCAGGAAGGCCACGCGATTGGTGAGTGTTACGGTGAGCTTCGCACTGCCCGTCACCTGCCAGGTGAGTTGGTTGGCGGCGTTGTCGGGATCGTTGACGTAGTTATCCAGATTTATTGGCAAAAATGCATACGGGGCGGTAACCGTCTGGCCGGGAATGCCGCTGACCACCGGCGCTTGATCGGGAGCCACCGAGAAGTTGGTGGTGCTGGCCCCGGAAAGGCCGGCCGGGTCGGTGGCCTTGAACGTAAGCCATTCGGTAAAGGCCGTTGAGATATTCGTATTGTAAGTGATGTTGACGACGCGATTTGAGACACTAACGACCAGTTGCGTATTGCCGGTCACGGTCCAGGTGAGTTGATTGGTGGCTTCGTCCGGATCAGTTACATAATTATCCAGGTAAATTGCAGCAAACGGTTGTGGCGCACCGACGTTTTGGCCGGGAATGGGACTGACGACAGGCGGCTGGTTGGAAGAGACGACGAAGGTCGCCGTCGCCGAACCGGTGAAGCCGCTGGGGTCGGTCGCCGTAAAGGTGAGTTGTTCGGAGATGCTAGGATTGTTAGAGGGGCTATAGGTGATGAACGCCACGCGATTGACAACACTTACGGACAGCAAAATATTTCCACTGGCTGACCATTGCATTTGATTGGCGGTGTTGTCCGGATCGTGAACAAAGTTGTCCAGCGTTATTGGAACAAACGAGTAAGGATTGATTATTGACTGCCCAGGAATTGTGCCGACCACCGGCGGCATCCGCAGGGCGTGCATGGCCAAAGCGGTTTGATAGGCATTGCTGCCCCAGCTTCCGTCAGGCAATTGAGCGCTTTTCAAGAAACTTGACGCGTTGCCCAGTGAAGCCGTCGGATCCACAGCGAGGATGGCCAAGACAGCCAGACCGGTTTCGGAAACATTGCTGGCACCCGGCACAGAACTGAAACCGCCATCAAGATTCTGGTGCGCCAGCAGCCATGCCTTGGCGGATTGGAGGATGGATTGCGGCCCGAACGCCAACCCCCACGCCGCCAGTGACCGAACAACTTCTGCCGTCACCATCAACTGACTATCTCTGCCAGGGCTGATGCCCCAACCACCATCCGCGTTCTGCGCCAGACCGAGGTAGGTCAGCGCCGTGGTGACACGGAACACATCGAAACCATCCGGGGCCGTGAGTCCAACCTCCGCCGTATAAGTCGCCGGCGAGCCGGTCAAATTTTGAGCGACAAACGTGACCGTGCCAGTGGCGATTGGAAAGCCGATTGTGGTGGGTGTTTGCCCTGTCGAGAGATCAACGTAGTAACCGGCGCTGTTCGGGTAAGTGAGACTAAAACGGACGGTGCCGCTGAGTTTGCGGACATTCAGCGTGAGTGTTGAAGAACCCGCTGGCACATCAAACGGATGTGTCGGCGATGCAGCCGAACCCGCAAGTGTTTCCTGCACCACGCTCAGGCCGCCCGCCTTTCCGCCGGCCTTGAGCGCACGCACAACCAAGGCGGTGTCGAGCGTGCTGTTTCCGAATCCCGACGCCAGTCCCCAGCCGCGACCCGGATAGTTCGTGTTGAGAAGATCGAAGATTTCAAGGTTCTGGCCACTCAGCAGATTAGCCGCCGAGGCCGACACATCCCAGCCCGCAAAACCCAAGGCGATGGCCTGCCGGCTCAGATCATCATTGTTTCGTGGCGAAAAGGCGGCCAATGCCGATTCTGCGGCATTAAAGGCGGCTGAATCGGTTTTGCCGAGCGCTGCAAGAGTCTCCAATGCTTCGGCTGTATCATGAAACGGAGTTTGGCTCGCATTGCCCCATGAGCCGTCACTATTCTGGGCTGCCAGCAGGTAATCCAAGCCAGCCGGATTCCCCTTTTGAATGAGGCGATAAAATCGCGCGCTGCCGGTGATGCTGTTAATTGCCTGAGTAACCTTCAACTGGTTTCCGGAAACTTGCGGTGCCTGCAGAATGCCTTGCCACGATTTGGCCGAAGGCAGGGCGTCCACGGATTCCAAAACAAAGCCAGGAGCCGTGTTGCTCCAAGAAACGATGACGGTCTGGTTGGAGGACTGGTTAATGGACAAAACAGCGGATGGATTGCTTTGGGCCGGCGCGGGACATTGCATGGCCCAAATTACCAGGAACAGACCGAACCGGCTGCCTATGGTTTTCAGGGGAGCGGTGGAAACGAGGTCTCTCAATGCCGGGTTGTTGAGCGCCCAATAACAGCATGTCTGCAATAAGTGTTTTGGCGCCACTAGGAATATGGCCAGCAAACGCTGAAACGAAACATAAACCTCTGGCTTGGCGGGAAAGCAACTGTTTTGTTTCCCACCGCTCGTCTTCGTCTCCAGTAAACGTCCTGCCATTATAATGTTGTCTCCAAAGAGAACAATTAACCTAGCAAACGGCAAACCCGAACATAGCCTGGCTTACTTTGAATCTCCAAATCCGCAGCCCCAAAAAACCAATATCAAGCTTGTCAAGTCGCCCAATTACTGTTCTTTACTATACCTGACCGCGTGTCGCTCCCCCGTATGGAAGCTAAGTTTCCATTCGACCTTTGCTCATCATCTTCCGTTACATCGGGTCGGCAGCGGCCCGCCCGACACAATAGCCGCATTACTGAATCTCAACCCTTTTGGCAGACGACTGCCCACGTTGACAAGGCTGCCTCTATTGGACTATTAAAATTCAATGCTACAGAGAGAGACAGGTGACGGGTGCGCTTATCTGTCCCGCAGGGTCAACCGCATAAATCTGGCCATTGCCAAGCACCTTGATGGTCA
>OBLU010005386.1_pt1 | contig 11469 bp, 10 predicted proteins | sample 1518681 | NCBI WGS metagenome assembly OBLU01 (sample SAMEA3539304, study PRJEB22396) | soil metagenome | biome: tundra; feature: field; material: soil | place: USA | collected 2010-05 | depth 0.15 m
GGCCGAGCACGGTGCGCTCGCCGCCAACGCTGCGTTCACCACCAACCCGGTCCGGTTCTTGTTGCTCGGGGACTCCGTGGCCCTCACCCTGGGCATCGGGCTCAGCTACAACTCGCGGCCGCGCTACGGGGTGGTCCTGAACAACCAGGCCCCCCTGGGCTGCGACCTTGATCCCACGCTCCAGGTGAACACCACGGGCGCCGTGTCCCTCGCCCCCGCCGGTTGTAAGGACTGGCGGCAGACCTGGGCCACGCAAGTCGGCGCGTATCGGCCCCAGGTGGTAGGGCTGGCACTCGGGCGGTGGGAGGTGGCCGACCACTTCTACCAGGGGAAATGGACCCACGTCGGGCAGCGTGATTGGGACCGACACCTCGTCGCCGATCTGACGGAAGGAGTGAAGATCCTCTCGGCCGACGGGGCGAGGGTGGTGCTGTTCCCCATGCCCTACGTCGACCCGCACCAGGAATCGCCCGACGGTTCGCCGTTCAGCGAGAATCTTCCCTCGCGGGCGGATGCCTATAACCGGTTGGTGCACGAGGTCGGTCGGGCCGATCCCGGTGTGGTCACCGTCATCGACCTGAACAAGATGCTCGATCCCAAGGGGCAGTTCACCATGACGATCGGTGACGTGACCGCCCGGTGGTCCGACGGAGTCCACGTGTCCCTCCCCGGTGGCGAGTTGGTACAGCCGAAGATCCTGCCCACGGTGGCCGCACTGGGTCTGGCCGCCAAGGTCACGCCCGCCCCGGCGCCGGGCGGCATCGGGTCGGGTGCGAGCGCCGGCTCCGGCACCGCGGCCCACGCCAACTCCGGCTAGGGGCCGGCCGTAGGTGCCAGAGGCCAATGCGTCCTGGGCGCGTCGGGCCTGACCGGTGCCGGGTCGGTGCCGGACACGACCACTGACCGGCGCCCGCCTCAGGTGCCGGCCGACCGGCTGGAGTAGATGGCCCGGGCCCGGAAGCGTAGGGGAGGCTCGCTCAGCTCTTCGATGTAGTGCGCTGTCCAGCCGGCCATGCGGGCGATGCCGAAGATGGTCTGTCCGGCGTCGGCAGGCATGCCGGCGGCGAAGGCGATGGCACCGATGGCCAGGTCCACGTTGGGGGCGGGGAAGTCGTGAGCGTCGGCCAGGTCCCTGATCGAGGCCAGCACTTGTCGTTGCCGGTCGTCGGCCAGCTGGTCGAACAGTTCGAGCAACGGGCCGGCTCGCGGGTCGCCGTCCCGGTAGACGGTGTGCCCGAAGCCGGGAAGCAGGTTCATCCAACGGAGGGCCCTGTCGGCGGCCCGCTCCGCGCCCTGGTCGGCCGCGTCGAGCAGCAGCTGGTGGACGAGCTGGCCGGCTCCACCGTGCAGGGGCCCACCGAAGGTGCCGAGGCCGGCCAGGACAGCGTCGTAGAGGTCGGCGCGGGTCGAGGCGGCCATCCGGACGGCGAGGGTCGAGGTGGCAAGCTCGTGGTCGGCCAAGACGACGAGGGCGGCGTTGACGGCGCGGGCCAGCTCGGGGGTCACCTGGCCCGGAGCCAGGCGAACGGTCAACCGGGCGGCCAGCGAGCCGGTCCGCGACCCCTGGTCGCCGTCGAGGGACAAGCCCGGCACCGGTCCGGCTGCGGTCACCGGGAGCACGTCCACCATCGTGCTGATCAGCCGGCCGGCGGCCTGGACGACCGCGGCAGGGCGCAGGTCGGCTCGAAGTGCATCGCCGGCGCCGGCCATCACCACCGCCCAGCGCAGGAGGTCCCGGCTCGACAGGCCGGCGGGCGGGGCCAGGTGGTGCGGCGCCCAGTTGGCCCGGTCGTCCTCCCACAGCAGGGCGGCGACCTCCTCGTAGGTGGCCTGGGTGGCCATCCCTGTCGTCTCCTGGCCGCGGTAGGAGGGCCCGTCGTCCCGGAGCTGGGTGATGCCGGTGGTGACCGTGGCCAGGCGGGTCTCCACCTGCCGGCCGCCGCGGGAGCGACGGGCCAGCGCCTCGATCTGGTCGAGGTCGAACAGGCTGCGCTTTCCGTCGTTGGCCCGTTGCGAGGTGAGCAGGCCGCGGCTGACGTAGGCGTAGAGGGTGGGCAGCTTCACCCCCAGGCGCCGCGCCGCCTCCTCGCTCTCGAGCAGCTGGGTCACGGGCCCATTCTAAGCAGACACATTGACTTGATCAACATTTACAATCCCAGGTGAATGGGGCAGGATGGGCGAAGAGCGGTGCCGGCCGGCGCCGCTCGGCGACGTACGAGGAGGAGGGCCCGATGCCCACCGTCATACGAGATCTGATGTCGACTCCGCCCGTGCAGGCCGACGGCGACGACACCCTGGCGTCGGTGGCCCGGCGGATGGCCGACGCCAACATCGGGTCGGTGATCATCGCCGACAAGGGCGACGTGGTGGGCATCGTGACCGAGCGCGACCTGCTGCGGGCGGCCGCCGTGGACCGGGACCCGGCCACCGAGCCGGCGCGCCGCTGGATGACCCCCAGCCCAGACGTCCTCGGCCCCGACGAGGAGGCCGAGGTGGCCTGGTCGAGCCTGTCCGATCATCACTACCGCCATCTGCCGGTGATGTCCGGCAGTGACCTGGTCGGTGTGGTCTCGCTCCGCGATCTGATGGGCATCGCCCGGCTCCGCCCGGCTGACGAGACGAGCGAGGAGGTGCCCCGCGGGCTCGAAGGGGTGGTCGTCGCCGAGACCGCCGTCGGCGACGTCCGCGGCCTCGAGGGCTTCTTCCACTACCGGCAGTACTCGGCCGTCGAGCTGGCCACCCACCGGTCGCTCGAGGACGTGTGGTACCTGATGGCCGAGGGGGAGCTCCCGAGCCGCGAGCAGTCTGTTGCCTTCGGGACCCAGACCGCTGCCCTGCGCCAGATCCCACCCGGGCTCGCCGCGCAGCTTCCCGCCCTGGCCCGCTTGAGCCAGCCGCTCGATGTCCTGCGCACCGCGGTGTCGATCCTCGGGGGGGAGCTGGGTTGGCCGCCCACCCACGAAGGCGACGAGGGCGCGCTGGCCGAGCAGGCCCTCCGGCTCTGTGCCGTGGTTCCGACCGTCCTCACCGCGACCTACCGGCTGCAACAGGGACTGGACGTGGTCCCGCCCCGCACCGACCTGGGCTACGCGGCCAACTACCTGTGGATGCTCACCGGGGCCGAGCCGACGGCGATCCAGGCCAGAGCGCTCGAGCAGTACCTGGTCTTGACCATCGACCACGGCTTCAACTCGTCCACCTTCACGGCCAGGGTCATCACCTCGACCGGGGCCGACCTCGCCGCAGCCATCTGCGGTGCCATCGGCGCATTGTCGGGCCCCCTGCACGGCGGCGCGCCCAGCCGGGCCCTGGACATGCTCGATACCATCGGCACTCCCGAGCGGGCCGAGGCGTGGGTGCGCAACGCCGTCGAGCACGGAGAGCGGATCATGGGCTTCGGCCACCGGGTGTACAAGACCGACGACCCCCGGTCTCTGTTCCTCCGGAACGTCGCCCGCCAGATGGAGGCTCCGCTGGTCAACTTCGCCACGCAGGTGGAGCAGACGGTGGTCGACGTGCTGGCCGAGCTCAAGCCGGGCCGCCGGCTGTACGCCAATGTCGAGTTCTACGCGGGGGTGGTCATGGCCGCGTGTGGGATCCCGCGCCAGATGTTCACCCCGACCTTCGCCTCCAGCCGGGCCATCGGGTGGACGGCCCACGTGGTCGAGCAGGCCGCCGACAATCGGCTGATCCGCCCCGCCGCCCACTACGTCGGCCCCGCACCGCCACAGCCCGTTCCCGCGCTCACCCCCCGATAGGGCCGCAGGTCCCCTCACCCCTCGGTGACGCCCCGGTTCCCTCACCCATCGGCGACGCCCGGAGCCTCCCGTTCCATCGATTCGGTCACCGTCGCAGCTCGGGCCCGAGCGGACGCGACCAACTCGTCCAGGGCGCGCTGGATCCCGTCAGCCAGCTCTTGTGGGTCGCGGATCGAGTCGGCGACCGAGAGGATGCCGACGTCGACCCGGTTGCAGTTTGTGAACATCACGACGTTGGATCCGATCCCGTTGTTGGGGGGCCCACCGAAAGTGACCTCGTCGACCTCGGCCGAGGCGAAGGACCAGCGGTCAGCGGATGAGCGCACTGTGGAGACTCCGATGCTGGCGTCTGCCTTGTCCCGGTTCATGCTCCGAGATCGGTGATAGCGGCGCACCGCCGGCTCGGCGACGAAAGGAGGCACGCACTCGAGCCAGTCGGGAAGCAATTCGGGCCCGAGGAGAGCGTGGCCCTGCTTGGCCAGGGCTGTCACCTCGCTGATCACCCGGAGTCTCGTCCATGGGTCGGCGACGTCCGTGGCCAGTGTGGTCGTCAGGTTGGAGAAGCGATTGCCGAACGTCCGAGGCGGCATCTCACCGGTGGGAACGGCCACCGGGACATTGGCGACCAGCGGACGGGTCGGCAGGTCTTCACGAGCTTGAAGGTAGTGTCGCAGTGCGCCGGCGACGACGGCCAAGGCAACATCGTTGACCGTGACGCCGGCGGTCTCCTTGACCAGCATCACTGCATCCAGGGGCATGGTCAGGCGGGCGTACGCCCGCCCGACGGTGAACGCATCGTTGAGCGAGCACGGGGGCGCGTCGGCCACCGCCTTGGGGAGCGTGGTCCCTGTCCGTCGCTCGAATGCCCGTAACGCCTTGAGGCCTCGACATGATCTGCCTGTCAGCTTGGCGGCGAGCACGAGCGTGCGGCCGTGGTCCCGGATGGCGGCGCCGATCAGCTGGGCTTTGGTCGGCGTCACCTGGGCGGGCCAGGGGGTCTCCGGTGCCTCCGGTGCCGGCCCTGTATGTGCCGCCGTATGTGCCGGCGCCGTATGGTGGCCACCGGCGAACTGGTCGTCCGAGAAGAGGACGGCAAGGGTGGCGACGGTGGCCGCCCCGTCCATCAGACAGTGATGAAGCTTGATGATCAGGGCCTGTCTCCCATCCTCGAGTCCGTCGACCAGGGTGAGGTGCCAGAGGGGGCGGCGTCGATCAAGCCGGTACTCCGCGGCACCGGCCACGAGGCGATCGAGCTCTCGGCGACCACCGGGTGCGGGGACCGTGGTGTGGCTGAGATGGTCATCGAGTTCGAACGAGGGGTCCTCGACGAAGACCGGATGATGAAGTCCGAACGGAACCCGGAGGACCCGCCACCGCAGGACGGGCACGTCGTCGAGGCGGGCGATCAGGTGTCGACGTACCTCGTCCAGGGTGAGGGGTGCCGGCGCACCCTCCGAGCCTGTCGCCGGTCGCAACACCGCCACCACCATGATGGTCATGGGTTGGGTGGGGAGCTCCATGGACAAGAAGCCCGAGCCTTCTCCACTCAGCCGGCGCATCGGCCTTCTTCCAAATCTCCGGACTCGGGCCCTCAGCCGCGCGATGAGGTCACGTGGGTGAGGACCTCGTCGCCGATCAGGCGCAGGTGGTCCAGGTCGTCCAGGGTCAAGAACTGGAGGTACGTGCGTGACGCCCCGGCCTCGGCCAGAGTCCCGAGGCCGTCCACGATCTCGTCCGGTGTGCCGCACAGGCCGTTGGCCCGGAGGTCCTCGACCGACCGCCCGATGAGTGCGGCGCGGCGCTCCACCTCGGCGTCGTCCCGCCCACAGCACACCACCTGCGCGACCGACAAGGTAATCGAGGCGGGGTCGCGGCCGACAGCCTCGCAGGCCTCGGCCACGCGGGCGTACTGAGTGGTCATGACGTCCACGGGGGAGAATGCGACGTTGTACTCGTCTGCGTAGGTGGCTGCCAGTCTGGGCGTGCGCTTGGCGCCGTGTCCCCCCACGATGACCGGGGGCCGGGGCCTTTGGGTCGGCTTGGGCAACGCCGGGCTGTCGGCCAGCTGGTAGTGCCGGCCGTCGTGGCCGAACCGGGCCCCCACCGGCGTGGCCCACAGGCCGGTCACGATGGCCAGCTGTTCCTCCAGGCGATCGAAGCGCTCGCCCAGCGGCGGGAAGGGGATGCCGTACGCCTTGTGCTCGGCGTCGAACCACCCGGCTCCGAGGCCCAGCTCCACCCGGCCGCCGCTCATGGCGTCGACCTCGGCCACGGCGACGGCGAGCGGGCCCGGCAGCCGGAAAGTCGCCGAAGTCAGCAGCGTGCCCAGCCGGATGCGGGTGGTCTCCCGGGCGATTCCGGCCAGCGTGATCCATGCATCGGAGGGCCCGGGAAGCCCGTCACCGGCCATGGTCAGGAAATGGTCGCTCCGGAAGAAGGCTTCGAACCCGAGCTGCTCCGCGCTCCGGGCCACAGCCAGCTGTTGATCGTAGGTGGCGCCCTGCTGTGGTTCGAGGAAGATGCGTAGCTGCATGGACCCTGGTTTAGCGCACCCGGCGCGGGTCACACCGGGGCCCGGCCGAACGAGCCGGCGAAGCACCGGGCGGGACAGGTCGACGAACCGGGCTAGATCGCCTGAACCCCGATGACCTCACCGCGCGTCGCCATTGGACCCCGCCCCGCCTCGTTCGCGTTGGACGCCATCCAGTCGGGCGGAGGGACCGTCGTCGGTGTGGACGGGCGCCCCGAGGCACTGGTCTGGTTGGACGGCGATATGAAGGCACTCGGTGCCGTGCTGGCCGATGCCCCGGATCTTCGATGGGTCCAGCTGCCGAGCGCCGGCATCGAACGAGTGGTCGAAGCCGGCCTCCTCGACGACCGGTTCATCTGGACGTGCGCCAAAGGTGCCTATGGCGAACCGGTGGCCGAGCACGCGTTGACCTTGGCCCTGGCTGGGCTCCGCCTGCTGACCGAGCGGATCCCCGCCCGCAGCTGGGGTGAGCCGGCCGGCACCAGTCTCTACGACCAGCGGGTGACCATTCTCGACGCCGGCGGCATCTCCGGGACACTGCTCGAGCACCTGGCACCGTTCCGTGTCCAGACGACCGTGGTGCGGCGGAGCCCCGAGGCCATGCCGGGAGCGAGCCGGACGGTCACGCTCCCGGGGCTGCGCGACGCACTGTCCGGGTCCCTGGTCGTCTTTCTCGCCCTGGCCCTGAGCCCGGAGACGACAGGGATCATCGGCCCGGCCGAGCTGGAGGCCATGGATGAACGCGCCTGGCTGGTCAACGTGGCCCGGGGCCGGCATGTCCAGACGGGGCCGCTGGTCGAGGCTCTGCGCGGGCGGTCGATCGCGGGAGCCGCACTCGACGTGACCGATCCGGAGCCGCTTCCAGATGGACACCCCCTCTGGGGCCTTCCCAATTGCATCGTGACGCCGCACACGGCCAATACCACCGAGATGGTCCGGCCATTGCTGGCCGGTCGCATCCGGACCAACGTGGCCCACTACGCCGCTGGCGACGACCTGGTCGGCCTGGTCGATGCCCACGCCGGCTACTGACACGCCGGCTACTGATCAGCGCTTCGGGGCCTCTGTCCCTCGTAAGCAACCGAGCTTCCCGGACCCTCCGGCAACGACCCCATCAGCCGGACCGTGGACGGGTGGTCGAACTGTAGGTAGAGATGCACGTCGTCGAATCGGAGGTCCCCGACCTCGATGGCGTCGGGCAGCCGGCCCCACACGGTGAACCCGAGACGCTCGTAGAGCTGGATGGCCAGATGGTTGTTGCCGCGGACGGAGAGCCGGAGCGTCTCGATCCGCTTGGCCCGAGCGTCGCCGACCAGCGAGGAGACGATCAGCTCTCCCAAGCCAAGGCCCCTGGCAGGGGGGTCGGCCATGACCTTGGAGATCTGGGCGCGGTGCCGAAAGATGACGCCGGCGTCGCGCCGCCAACAACCGAGCGCAGCCGCCCGCGAGCCGACGGTGGCGACACACAGGGCGGCGTCACCCCCGTTCACCTCGTCCAACAACGGGAGCAACCAGGCGTCGCTCTGCTGGCGTGACGGCGGTTGGAGCCACCCGACCGCTCCCCCCAGGGAGGTCACCGCATGGATGATCCGGTGTACGTGTACGGACAGCTCGTCCGTCGGCTGGGTGGGCCAGGTCAGGGCGATATCCGGGGCCATCGGCCACCAGTCTGCCCGACGCTGTTGGCCCGTCTTGGGCCCGCTGTTTGGCCCGCTGTTGGCCCGCCGTCGGGCCGGACGCCGTCGGGCCGGATGCCGTCGTTGGTTCTCTGTTTGAAAGGGCCCGCGTTTGGGCGAAAGACCAGGTGACCGGCTCACTGCGCGCACCTTGGGGCGCTTTGAGTGCGGGGCGTGGGACGTCCCGAGAGATCGGTTACACCCCCCTGTCACGATGGCCCGGTCATGAAGCATCCGATGAGCGACCTGCCCCCAGGAGGACCTCCCGTGCCCGCAACGACCCATCCCATCGCTGCCGTGCCCGTTGCCCCACCCACTTTCGGGGCACCTGTGGCCGAGGCCGTCACGATCGACTGTGCCGAGTGCGCCCACCAGCACACCTCGGTGTGCGATGACTGCGTCGTCAGCTTCATCGTCGGTCGCGAGAGTGATGATGCGGTGGTGATCGACGCCCATGAGGCCCGAGCTGTCCGCCTGCTCGAGCAGGCCGGCCTGGTTCCGGGCAACCGCCACGCCCGGAAGGTGGGATGAACCGCGGGATAAACCGCAGTCGTGCTGGCTCGTGCAAGCATGGACCGTGCCCGCGCCAAACCCACGAGAGACACCGGACGCACCGGGACGGGAGTCGCTGGTAGCCGATCTGCAGGCTCTGGGCGAACGGGCTGGTCTGGCTGCGATGGGCATCGCCGGGCCTGACCAGTTCTCCGAGACCAGGGAGAACCTGGTGGCCCGGAAGGGTGCTGAACTGCACGGAGGCATGCAGTTCACCTATCGAAATCCCGATCGGTCCACTGATCCCCGCCGTATCCTGCCTGGAGCCCGCGCCCTGGTCGTCGGAGCCTGGGGCTATCGGCGAGCGGACCCCGAGGGCCGAGAGAACCCCGAGGGTCGTATGGGCCCAGCGGGCCGAGGCGACCCAGCCGGCCGAGACAACCCTGGATCCGGGTGCGCCGAGCCGGGTGGCGAAGGGCGCCTGCTCGGTCGGGTGGCCCGGTACTCGTGGCAGGACCACTACGCCTCGCTCCGGGTGGCGCTGGGCGAGTTGGCCGATCGGCTCCGAGTGGACGGGTGGCGAGCCCGGGTGGTCTGCGACGACAATGCCTTGGTCGATCGGGCTGCCGCCCACCGGGCCGGTCTCGGATGGTACGGAAAGAACTCGCTCCTGCTGCTCGACGGCCTGGGCTCGTGGTACGTGCTCGGGACGGTCGTCACCGATGCCCCCCTTTCGCCGTCCGTCGGCGTCCCCCAAGAGCACGGCCAGGGGTGTGGGTCCTGCACCCGCTGCATGTCGGCCTGCCCGACCGGGGCCATCGTGGCGCCGGGCGTGGTCGACGCCCGTCGCTGTCTGGCCTGGCTGGTCCAGGCCCCCGGGTCATTCCCCGAGGTCTGGCGGACCGCCCTCGGTGACCGGATCTATGGCTGCGACGAGTGCCAGGAGGTGTGCCCGATCAACCGGTTGGCCGATCGCCGTTCCCCGCCCAGCCCCGCGGCCGACGATGCCGAACCGGCGGTGGACCTGTTGGCCCTGCTGGCCGCATCGGACGACGAGCTCCTCGAACGCCACGGACGTTGGTACATCGCCGAGCGCGATCCTCGGTACCTCCGTCGCAACGCCCTGATCGCCTTGGGCAATACCGGCGATGGCGACGACCCTGCCGTCGATGCTGCGCTCAGACGTGCCCTGGCCGACCCCGACGACGTGATCCGCGAACACGCGTGTTGGGCCGCGGGGCAGTTGGGCCGGTCCGACCTCACGGGCGCGGCGTGACCCACCTGTTGGTCACCAACGACTTCCCGCCCAAGGTGGGGGGGATCCAGGCCTATCTGTGGGAGCTCTGGAGCCGACTCGATCCCGGCAGCTTCGCCGTGCTCACCGCCTCGTCCAGCCCCGACCAAGCGGCATTCGACCGCGAGCAGGGCGCTCGGGGTATTCGCATCGAGCGGGTCCCCTCGGCCGTCCTGGCGCCGACGCCCGGGCTCGTCAGGCGCATCCGGCAGAGCGCGGCACGGCTCGGAGCGGACCTGGTCGTGATCGATCCGGCCTTCCCGCTGGGCCTGATCGGGCCGAGGCTCGGGATCCCCTATGCCGTCGTGATCCACGGTGCCGAGGTGGCCGTCCCCGGTCGGTTGCCGCTCAGCCGCCAGCTGGTGGCGTACGTCCTCCGTCACAGCGCGCTGGTCGTGTCCGCCGGCGGCTATCCGGCCGCCGAGGGGCGGCGAGCGGTTCGCCATCACGGCATGCCACCGGTGGTGGAGATCCCACCGGGCGTTGACCTCGAGCGCTTCGTACCGATCACCCCCGATGAGCGGGCGGCGGCTCGCTCGGATCTGGGGCTTCCCCTGAGTGGTCCGTTGGTCGTGAGCGTCAGCCGACTCGTGCCTCGTAAGGGCATGGACGTGGTGGTGAACGCAGCCGTGCGCCTGCAGCCTTCCTTTCCGGGTCTCACCGTGGCCATCGCCGGCCGCGGCCGCGACGCCGAACGGCTCTCGGCGCGGATCGCGGAGACCGGCTCGCCCACGCGCATGCTCGGCGCGGTCTCCGATGACGACCTACCCAGGCTTATCGGTGCGGCCGACATCTTCGTGATGGCCTGCCGCAACCGTTGGCTCGGGCTCGAGCAAGAAGGGTTTGGCATCGTCTTCCTCGAGGCCGCGGCGTCGGGCGTCCCGCAGGTCGCCGGGCGTTCGGGGGGTGCCGGTGAGGCAGTGGTCGACGGGGAGACCGGGTTGGTGGTACACCGTCCGGGTGACATCGGCGAGGTAGCCGCGGCGCTCCGGCGCCTGCTCGACGACGGTCTGCTCCGCGACCGCCTGGGCAAGGCGTCCCGGCTTCGGGCCGAGGCATCCTTCGACTATGACCACCTCGCCCCTAGGCTGGCTGCCGCGCTCGCGGACGTGGAAGGCTGAGTTTCCCGTGCGCCCGGATGGACGCACGTCGAAGAGAGGGGCTGAACGTGGCGGAACAAGCCACCGAGCGAATGGTCGTGGCGGCGACGCCGGAACGGTGTTTCGCCGTGGCCAGCGACATCGACGCCTATCCCACGTGGGCAGGCGACATCAAAGAGGTCACCGTCCACGATCGCGACTCGGAGGGCCGGCCGCTCCTGGTCACGTTCCGGGCGGCGGCGTTCGGTCGTAGCACCAGCTACACCCTGTCCTACGACTACAGCGAGGCGCCGGCCGTCATCGCCTGGGTTCAGACGCGCGGCGACATCACGGCCAAGTTGGACGGCCGCTATGTCTTCGCCCCCGCCGACGGAGGGACCGAGGTCACCTACCACCTCGAGGTGGAGATGAAGGTCCCGCTTCCCGGCTTCATCAAGATGAGGGCCCAGAGCCGGATCATGTCGATCGCACTGCGTGACCTGAGAGCCCGGGTCGAATCGACGAGTTGAAGGTCGGCGTCACCCTTCCCCAGTTCGTCGACGACCCCTCCGTCGCCCTGACCGCAGCCGTCCGGGCTGAAGAGCTCGGCCTCGACGCCTTGTTCTGCTTCGATCACCTG
>OBLU010005387.1_pt1 | contig 11467 bp, 7 predicted proteins | sample 1518681 | NCBI WGS metagenome assembly OBLU01 (sample SAMEA3539304, study PRJEB22396) | soil metagenome | biome: tundra; feature: field; material: soil | place: USA | collected 2010-05 | depth 0.15 m
TCGCGATGCGATGCGCCGACGACGCGAGTGTCGCCACCGCGCCGAGCACCGGTTCTTTGCCGCCCATCGAGCCGTGAAGCAGGCGCCCACCCTCGTCGCGGACCTGCCCCCACCACCGCTCCTCGCCATGCCACAGGTTCTGTTCGGACCACGGCACCGTGGTCGTCCAGCTCCACGCTGAAGGCAGCGACGGCGGCATTGCCGCCAGCGCAGCGCCACCGGCGCGTCGCCCGAGCCGCTCGCGGGACGCGAAGAGCCAGGCGGCAGAATCGGCCCAGGTACGCAGCTCGGGCGATGCGGCACGCACTCGCCGGTACCACGTCCGGCGCAAGGCGATCCTGATGGCATAGACGTCGTCGCCGCCCGCATCGCCCCACGCCGAGGCTCGCATGAGCCGGCGAATATCCGCCGCGCTGCTGGTGCCGGTCAGGCCCTTCGAGATGATGCCGAGGCGACCGAGGTCATAGGGAGCCTCAGCCAGCGCTCCCCCGAAGTAGGCAAGGCGATCCTCGATATTCCTGATCTCGAACCACAGCACGCAGCAACGCACGGCTTCCACGCCCTCGGACGGGAGCCAGCCGGCGAGGATCCTCATCTGCCAGAGGAGCGCGTCAAAGATCTTTCGTTGCGCTGCCTCGACCGTTGCCGCCTCACCGATGCGATGCCCCCATTTGGTCTGGCCTAGCAAGGTGCACGCCGCCTCGAGGTCCGGGGTAGCGGCCACGCGATCGGCTATGTCCCGGACATCAGCTGCGGCCAGCCCGCGAGCGCGGACATCGCCGGCGATCCATCCACCACTCATCGATCGGTCACGCCTCCCGCCGCCAGCGCATGCAGTCGTTCGACGACGGCGGTCGCGGCCGCCTTGGCTGTCGCCGCCCCGCCGGCACGAATAGCAGCGGCCTGGGTGCGTCCGCGATCGAGCAGTGCCTCGCGCTCGGAGACGAAACGATCGAGGCGTAGCTGTGATGCTCGCGCCTTCTCGTGGACCGCGTGCTCGGTCGCGCGGGCGATGACGGTTTCCGCGGCCGACCCGGCCTGCGCGCGGATCGCCTCCGCCTCGACGCGTGCAGCCTCGAGCAGCGCGTCGGCTTCGCGCTGGACGGCGTCCAGCGTCGCGAACACCGGGGCGAGTTCACCGGCTCGGGCGGCGTCGGCATCCTCCGGCGGGGCGACGCCGGACATGGCCGCGCCAGGCGGTGACAGGCGTCGGAACCGGCGCAGAACGCTGGCCATGGCTCCAAGGATCGGTCATCAGCGCGGTGGAAGGCCAGGGTCAATCGTCCCGATCTTGGAGAGACAAGCGGCTCCTCGCAGCGCGACTGCCCCCGAGGGCGGCGAGTGCAGGTCTGCCTCAGGATCCTCGCAGCGCGAACGGGGAAGGATGCAGATGTTTCAGCCGCGATTGACGGTATCTCGAAGGGCCGTCGCGATTCCGCACAATAGCAGCGTTCGGCGGCCGGTACCGGGAGGATGGACCAATCGTGGCACTGCAGCGCGGATCCAATGCGTTCCCCGACGGCTTCCTCTGGGGAACGAAGACCGCCGCGTACCAGATCGAGGGGGCAGTTGATGCGGACGGTCGCGGACCTTCGATCTGGGACACATTCAGCCACCGAGCCGGTGCGACGCGGAACGGCGATACCGGCGACATCGCGTGCGATCACTACCACCGCATGGACGAGGATCTCGACCTGCTCGCGCGACTTGGCGCCGGGTCGTATTGCTTCTCCATCGCCTGGCCGCGCGTGCAGCCGACGGGCAGCGGCCCCGCCAACCAACGTGGGTTGGACTTCTACCGCCGCCTCGTGGACGGATTGCTTCGGCGTTCCATCACGCCGGTGATCACGCTGTACCACTGGGACCTGCCGCAAGCGCTTGAGGACGCCGGCGGCTGGGTGTCGCGCGACACGGTCGGCCGCTTCTCGGAGTACGCGGGGATCGTCGCCGATGCGCTCGGTGATGCGGTGAGCATGTGGATCACGCTCAATGAGCCGTGGTGCTCGGCATGGCTGGGCTACGGCACCGGCGAGCATGCGCCGGGAATGCGCGACCACGGGAAGGCGGCGGCGGCATCCCACCATCTGCTCCTCGCCCACGGCGAGGCGCTGCGCGTGCTTCGCGCCTCGATCCCAGGCTCCGAGATCGGCATCGGGCTGAATCTCCAGCCCATCCGCCCCGCCACCGACCACGACGACGATCGCGCTGCCGCCCGCCGCGTCGATGGGAATCTCAACCGGCTCTTCCTCGATCCGCTCTTCAAGGGCGAGTACCCGGTCGATATGATTGACCACTACTCGGGTCTGGCGCCTGGTTTCGATGTGGTGGCTGATGGTGACCTCGCGGTGATCAGCCAGCCGATCGACTTCCTGGGCGTCAATTTCTACATGCCCACGACGGTGTGCGCCCCGACCCGCCGAGACGAAGCGCGCGCTGCCGGCTACTGGATTCCGGAGTCTGATCGCCGGGCACGAGTCGGGGACCTCGACGCGGTGCAGGTGCTTCGCTCGGACGTCAAACGCACCCAGATGGGATGGGAGATCGAGCCGGGCGCGCTCACCGAAACCCTGGTCCGGGTGCGCGACGAGTACGCGACCCTGCCGCTGTACGTTACCGAGAATGGAGCCGCCTTTGACGACTACCTCGGCCCCGACGGTGAGGTTCACGACGCCGAGCGAATCCAGTACATCGACGGCCATCTGCGCGCCGTGCTCGATGCGGAGGCTGCGGGCGTCGACGTGCGTGGGTACTTCGTGTGGAGTGTCCTCGACAACTTCGAGTGGGCGCACGGCTTCTCGAAGCGTTTCGGCATCACCTGGGTGGACTTTCCGAGCGGCGACCGCATCCCCAAAGCGAGCTTCTGGTGGTATCAGCGCGTGGTGCAGGCGAACGCGCTGGAGCCTTGAGCCGAACCGCGGCGACGCTCGCGCTGCTCCGGACCCAGGGATCAGCTCGCCGCGACAAGCTCCGACCGCACCACAGCGTCGACCTCGACGATGCTGCCGGCTATTGCCGGCGGCACCACGTTGCCGTTGACGCGCACGCCATCGACGGTGAGTTCGACGACGCGTCCGGTCAGTCCCACCGGCTTACGAACGCTGATGCGATAGGTGGCGCCGCGAAAGCGGCGGGTGACTGTGAACCCGGGCCATGACGCCGGAATGACGGGGTCGACACGCAGCCCGCCATGTTCGGGGCGGATCCCGAGGATCCACTGCGTGATCGCAACGAAGTTCCAGGCAGCGGTTCCGGTCAGCCATGAGTTCTTCGCCTCGCCATGGGTCGCGGCGTCGCGGCCGGCGATCATCTGCGCATAGACATACGGCTCGCAGCGGTGCACGTCACTGATGTCCTCGCGTGCCGACGGGTTGATGCGCCGGTAGTAGTCGAAGGCGGCGTCACCGTCACCGGTCATCGCCTCTGCGATCATGATCCACGGATTGGTCTGGCAGAAGATTCCGGCATTCTCCTTGTAGCCCGGTGGATAGGACGAGATCTCCCCCAGCTCCAGCCGGTATCGCGAGAACGCCGGCTGTACCAGCACCACACCATGTTCGGTCGCGAGACGATCACGGACGCTGTCGAGCGCGCGTCGCGCACGGCCGTCGCCAAGCCCAATGCCGGCAAGAACGCACATCCCCTGGGGCTCGATGAAGATCTGGCCCTCGACGTTCGCCGTCGATCCGACGGGATTGCCGAAGTAGTCGTAGGCGCGGAGGAACCAACCGCCGTCCCACGCGTGCTCCGTGACCGCGGCTTCCATCGCGACCGACCAGCCGCGATATTCACCGGCGTCCTCCTCGCGACCCAAGCGGTGCGCAATCCCCGCGAACTCGTTGGCCGCGAGGACGAACTGCCCCGCGATGAACACCGACTCAGCGCTGCCGTCTTCACGGTTTGCGGTTGTCTGGAACGACTCTCCGGGGATTTCGGAGAAGCAGTTGAGATTGAGACAGTCGTTCCAGTCGGCCCGGCCGATCAGCGGGAGACCGTGGGGACCGCGGCGATCGAGGGTGTAGCGCAGACTCCGGCGCAGATGCTCGAGGAGCGGCATCGCGCTCGCCGGGTCGCCGTCGTAGGGCACGAGTTCATCAAGGATTCCGATGTCTCCGGTCTCCTTCACATACGCTGCCACACTGAGCACGAGCCAGAGCTGATCGTCATTGAAACCGGTGCCGATGGTGTTGTTGCCCCGCTTCGTCAGCGGCTGATACTGGTGGTACGCGCCGCCGCTCGGGAGTTGTGTGGATGCGACATCGAGAAGCCGCTCGCGAGCGCGTTCCGGAAGCATGTGGACGAACCCCAGCACATCCTGGTTGGTGTCCCGGAATCCCATCCCGCGGTCGATCCCCGACTCGAAGAAGGAGGCCGACCGGCCGATGTTGAATGTCGCGACACACTGGTAAGCATTCCATGTGTTGATCATCCGGTTGGTGTGTGGGTCCGGCGTCTCGACCTGCACGGTCGAGACCAGGTCGCGCCAGTGCGCCCGCAGGCGCTCCAGCCCGTCGTCGACCGTCTCCGGTGTGAGCCAGCGGTCGATCACCGGCAGTACACCCTTCTTGTTGATGGTCTGGCCGTCCTGTGGATCGAACTTCTGGTCGGGCGGGTTCTCCCAGTAGCCGAGCACGAACACGACCTCACGCTCCTCGCGCGGACCCAGCGTCAGCCTCACGTGATGCGATCCATGAGGCGACCAGCCGTGCGCGATCGAGTTGCCGGCGCTGCCGCGCTCGACCGCGATCGGCCGATCAAACCCGCGGTAGGATCCGAGAAACACCTCGCGGTCGGTGTCGAAACCCGCAACCGGCTCGGAGCATGCGAAGTACGCGAAATGCGCCCGACGTTCCCGGTACTCCGTCTTGTGGAAGATGACTCCATCGGCCACCTCCACCTCGCCCGTGGAGAAGTTGCGCTGAAAATTGCTCGCGTCGTCCTGCGCGTCCCAGAGACAGAACTCGACAGAGGAGAACAGCGACAGCTCGCGGGGGTCGTCGTTCAGATTGGCCAGGCGGACGCGCCAGATTTCGAGAGTCTCGCCAAGGGGCACGTAGTAGAGGGTTTCGGCTCGGATGCCGCTGTAGGTCGACGAGATGATCGTGTATGACAGGCCGTGGCGGCACTCATAGGAGTCGAGCGCCGTCTGCGTCGGCTGCCACGACGGCGACCAGTATTCACCCGTCGTGTCGTCGCGCACGTAGAGATACCTGCCGCCGAAGTCGAATGGAACGTTGTTCGAGCGATAGCGTGTGAGCCTCCGGAGGCGCGCGTCCCGGAGGAACGAGTAGCCGCCGGCGGTGTTGGAGATGATGCCGAAGTACTCCTCCGTGCCCAGGTAGTTGATCCAGGGCAGTGGGGTATCAGGCCGGGAGATGACGTACTCACGGCGGTCGTCATCGAAGTGTCCGTACCGCACGATGCCTCCTAATGAGTTCAATTCAGGGCACCCGGCGTCGCGGTTCAACGTCCGGCCGGCGCGTTGCCGGCCGGACGCGATCCACCTCGGGTGGGGCGGGTGGCCTTGAGAGGGAGTTACCCGGCGATCACACCGGCTTGAGGTGCATGAGGATGTACGGGAGCTCCGGGTCGTTCGGCGAGGGATCCATGTACGGCGTGGACCCGTCCGGCCACCCGGTGAAGTGCGTGGTGCTGTAGACATTCCAGTCGGCGCCGTAGAGGAGCGGCACCTGCGGGGCCTCGGTCGACATGATCTGACCGAGCGCCTGGACCGCCGTGGTGATCGCAGCCGTGTCGCTGGGGTTGGTGCCCTCGAGCGTCGTCAGCGCTTGCTGCGCAGCGTCGCTCTTGAACCCGCCATAGTTCCCTGCCGCCGTCGGCTGCGTGCTGTCGAGCCAGTTCTGGTACTGAACGAACGGTGTCGGGCCGCCGTTGCCCCAGTGGATCATCGACTGGAAGTTGCCGGCCGTGTAGTCCGCGTACCAGCCGGTGTCGGGGTTGTCGCCCTTGGTCGTTGCGTTGATGCCTTCGCTCTGCAGTTGCTGGGAGATGAGCTGAGCGTCCTCCCAGTAGTCCGAGTACGGAACCGGGTCCTCGATGTTGAAACTGATGATCTGCCCACCCTTGGTGAAGCAGTTGGAGGGCGTGCTCGCGGTGCAGTTGCCGCTGCCCGTCGGCGCGGTATAGCCATCCCCCGTCAGGATCGACTTGACCGCCGCCTTGTCAGCGTTGGGCTTGAGGTCATTGGTCGTCGACGAGGTGAGGTACTGCGAGAAGTTGGGCAGGATGAGCCCGCTCGAGGATGTCGCAGGCGCCTCGTAGCCCGATTCGCCGAGGAGTGCGAGCGCGGTCCGGTCGATGCCCGCGCTGATCGCCTTTCGGACCTGGGCGTCACCGAGCGCCCCGTACTTCACGTTGAACCAGAGTGTCACGGTGTTCCCTGACGCGAACCAGTAGTGATTGGTTGTCGGATTCAGGTCGATGTAGTTGTGCTGGATGTTGGCGATGTCGTTCCCCGCCCAGTCGAGCTGGCCGGCGACGAGTGCGCTGCTGGCCGCGTCGTTGGTGGCGAAATAGGGAACGTCGACCTCCGAGATCGGAAGGGTCCCACCCCAGTACGTCGGGTTGGCGGCGAACTTCACGACCTGCGTCGTGAACGTCTTCAGGGTGTAGGGTCCGGTCCCAACCGGATTCGCGACGATTGCGGTGGCCGGACTGGAGATGGATGTCCAGAGGTGCTGCGGCACCATGTACGTCGACCCCGCAATCGAGAACAGGTTGGTGAACTGCGCGCTGCTGAAGTGCAGCGTGACGCTGCTACCGGTGACCGTCGGATCACTCGCCTGCGCGGGGATGCCACTGTAGTCGGCGCTGGGGTTGTCCTTGATGGTCTTGAATGTGAACGCGACGTCCTGCGCGGTGAAGGCCTTGCCGTCGCTCCACGTGACATTGGGGCGGATGGTGAACGTCAGGTCCTGCCCGTTGCTCGAGAAGGTGTAACCGGTCGCCAGCCACGGGTGACTCTGCGCCGGGTCCAGGGCGTCGAATTCGTAGAGCGGCTCGTAGATGAGCGTTCGCAGGTTCATCTTTGCCGCGAACGACGAGGGGTTGAAGGGGTTGAAGTCCTGGGTGAAGGTGACGCCTGTGTTCGACTCCTCCGTGAGGACGGTCCTGGTTGCTGGGGCTGTGGATGGGCTCGAGGTTCCCGAGCTGCATCCGGCAATTGCGAGCGCGGAGGCAACGGCCATTCCGGTCGCCAGTTTCCGATTCATCGATTACTATCTCCGTGATGCGCTGGCATGAGTGGTGCCAAGCGCTGTCGGTTAATGCGTAGCTGCTGCCGACGAGGGGCCGGGCGGATCGCGAGATGTCACTTCATCCTCCGGTTCCTCCAGCGCTCAATTCGGTCAAGTCCTCGTCTGAGTGGCTTGTAGGATTCGGCGGCGCGCTCTCCGGCGCGACCCGCTCCGTGGCGTCAACGTGGAGCCAGCAGGCCGCCGTGTGTCCCGGAGCGATGTCGACGCTGGGCGGTGCCACGCGTGAGCAGATGTCCATGGCATGCGGGCAGCGCGGGTGGAACCGGCAACCACTCGGGGGCGCGAGCAGGCTCGGCGGCGCACCGCCCGCTGCCAGTCGGGGGCGAGCGACACGATCCGGGTCCGGGGCGGCCGACAGGAGCAGTTGGGTGTACGGGTGCGCGGGATGATCGGTGAGGTTGACGCTGGGTGAGGACTCCACCACCTGGCCGGCGTACATGACGACGATGCGGTCGGCGAGGTAGCGGGCTGACGCGATGTCGTGGGTCACGTAGAGCACCGCCATGTGCTCGCGATCGCGCAGGTCGGCGAGGAGGTTGAGCACTCCGAGCCGGACGGAGACATCGAGCATGGACACCGGCTCGTCGGCGAGCAGCACGCGGGGACGAACGGCCAGCGTCCGGGCGATGGCAACTCGCTGCCGCTGGCCTCCCGAGAGCTCGTGCGGAAACTTGTCGACGAACTGGCTCGGGGGTGAGAGGGCCACCCGCCGGAGCAACTCGTCGACAGCCGTGTCGATGTCCTGGTCGGCGATGTGGTGGATGCGGAGCGGTCGAACCAGGTGATACCGGATCCGGTGCACGGGGTTGAGCGATGCGAACGGGTCCTGGAAGACCATCTGGACCTGGGAGGCGTACTTGCGCGAGCGCCGTCGCGGCACCGCCTCGCCGTCGAGCAGGAGCCGCCCGGAGTCCGGGGTGATGATCCGGGCCAGCAACCTTGCGACGGTCGTCTTCCCCGATCCGCTCTCGCCCACCACAGCGACCACCTGCCCGGCGGCGAGACTGATGGATACGCCCTCAACCGCGCGCAGGCTCGCCCTGCGCGTCAGTGGACCTCGACCTCGACGCACCCAGAATCGTTTGCTGAGCTCGCGTCCCTCCAGCACCGGATGCGCCGTGGGGATCTCGGGCTGGACTGCGGCGGCGGCGGCGCTCATCGCCCAACTCCCTGGCGCGGAGCGTTTGCGTCGGCGACGCGTGGTGTGACCGCCGGATCGGGCAGCGCCAACTCGCCGGGAACAACCGCAGCACCGTCGTGCAACCAGCAGGCCACTTCGCGGTCCGCGCTCACCGGCTCGAGTCGCGGAACGTCGATCCGGCATCGGTCCATCACCCAAGGGCAGCGCGGATGAAAAGCGCAGCCCGATGGGACCGCTCTCAAGTCCGGCGGCGATCCCGGGATGCCGATCATCGGGCGTCGCTCGCCGTGCATCGGTGGAAAGCAGTTGAGCAGTCCATGGGTGTACGGGTGCCGTGGCGCACGGAACAGGGCCGCCGCGGGAGCCCGTTCCGCCATCCGCCCGGCGTACATGACTGCGATCTCGTCGGCGAGCTCGACGAGCAGGGAGAGATCGTGCGTGATGAACAGCGCGGCGAAGCCGAGACGGTCTCGAAGCCCCATGAGCTCTTCGAGAATCTCGCGCTGGGTCACGACGTCCAGGGCGGTGGTCGGTTCGTCGAGGATGAGGACCTGCGGCTCAAGCGCCAGTGCCATGGCGATCATCGCGCGCTGGCGCATCCCGCCTGACAGCTCATGAGGGTAGCTGCGCAGTCTGTCGGCGTTCATCCCCACCATTTCGAGCAGCTCTCCCGCGCGCTCCCGTCTCGCCGGTCGTGAGAGCCCGGGACGGTGCACGTGGAGGACGTCGTCGAATTGCGCCCCGATCGTGGCGACCGGGTTCAGCGCATTCAGCGCGCTCTGCAGCACGACGGCGATCTCGGACCAGCGCACCGAGCGCAGCGCATGGTCACCCGCCGCCAGCATGTCAATGGTCTGCGTTGCATCGCTGGTTCCACTCGGCCGGGAATGGAACAGCACCTCGCCGGCCGTGATCACCGCCGGAGCACGCAGCAGGCGAAGTGCCGCCATGGCAAGGGTCGACTTGCCGCTGCCGCTCTCCCCCGCCAGTCCCAACACCTCGCCGCGGCGCAGGGTCAGATCGCAGCCGACCACCGCGTGCACCGCGTCGGTGCCGAAGCCGTAGTCGACACAGAGGCCCTTGATCTCGAGGACTGGATCCGCCGGGGGCCGCGCTGGAATTGATGGAGCGCTGACGGGCACGGGAGTCGGCTCGAGCCGGCTCATCATGGCTGCGCCCCGGCCGGATCGCTGCCGTCGGCACCTGGGCGCGCCATCTGCACGACGGTCGCGGGAAGCGGCTCACCCGCGGGCCGGCGCATCACCGGCGTGAACCCGAGCTTCGGCCGCCGGCGCAGGCCCGCTCGTCGCGCGCTCTTGCGGGACAGCCCGGCGGTGCGCAGCCTCGGATTGATGAACTCGTCCATGCCGAAGTTGAGGAGCGCGAGCCCGCAGCCGAGGAGGGCGATGCAGACGCCGGGAGGCGCCCACCACCACCACCACCCGCTGGCCGGCGCACTCTCCGCCTGCGACTGCATGAGCATCAGCCCCCAGTTCCAGATGTTGCTGCCGGCGAGGCCGAGGTAGGCGAGTGCGACGTAGGCGCCGAGCGCATACAGAGTCGTGAACAGGAATGAAGCCGCCGCGATCGGCACCAGGTTGGGAAGGACCTCGTACACGATGATCCGGAACGTGCTCTCCCCCGAGACCCGCGCCGCCTCGACGAAGTCGCGGTTCCGGAGCGACAGTGTCTGCGCGCGCAACACGCGCGCTCCGAATGCCCAGCCGGTCACGCTCACGATCAGCGCGATGAGCACCGGACTGGTGTCTGCCCCGGGCACGTAGCTGGCGAGGACGATCAGGAGCGGCAGTCCGGGGATGGCCAGAAAGACGTTGGCGGCGAGTGACAAACCGTCGTCGGTCACTCCTCCGATGTAGCCGGCGCTGACCCCGACCACGATCGAAAGCACCGTCGCCGCCGCGCCCGCGAGGAACCCGACGACCATCGTTGCCCGGGCGGAGACCAGGAGCTGGGAGAAGACATCGTTCGCGTAGATCGTGGTGCCGAGCCAGTGAGCGGACGAGGGGGACTCGGGGACGATCTCCGGCGACCCGAACCGGCCGATCGGCGGCAGGATCCGCACCCAGGAGATGTCGGTGTGCGTCGGGCTGTACGGGGCGATCATCGGCCCGACCACGGCGAGTACGGCGAACACGAGCAGGATCCCGAGTCCCGCCAGGACCTTCGGGGACCGCGGCAGGCGCAACGCCCGGAAGCGTGGAACCGCCGCCGTCGCGTTCGGAGACGGACCGGCGGCGAGGGACTGGACCGCGGTGCTCACCGCCTCATGCCTCCTGCCGGACGCGAGGGTCGAGGCTCACGTAGACGAGGTCGGCGAGGAAGTTCGCCGCGAGCACGACCAGCGTGATGACCAGGAAGATTCCCTGCACCATCGGGTAGTCCTGGTTGGTCACCGCGTGGAAGAGCAGGTAGCCAATGCCGGGGTAGCTGAAGACGATTTCGACCAGCAGCTGACCGGCGACCACGAGGCTGATGGCGAGCGAGAAGTTGGCCACGCTCGGGAGGATCGCGTTGCGCGCCGCGTACCAGATGACCCTTCGCGCCGGCAGACCCTTGGCGCGCGCCACCAGGACGAAGTCCTCGTCCATGGTGATCACCATCATGTTGCGCATGCCCATGATCCAGCCGGCAATCGACGTGAGGACGATGGTGCTCGCGGGCAGCACGCCGTGGTCCACGAGGCTGACCACGTAGTCCCAGTTGAATCCCGGGGTCACGCTGGCCAGGCCGGTGGTCTGATAGCCCTGGCTGATCGGGAACCAGTGCAACCCGGTCGCGAAGAGCATGAGGAGGACGGTGCCGAGGAAGAAGTACGGGATCGCCTGGAAGAAGGTCGCGCCGGGCAGCACCCAGTCGAGCCACGAGCCGCGCAGCCAGCCGAGCGCGATCCCTATCAGCGTGCCGAGCAGGAAGCTGACCACGGTCGCAACTCCGAGGAGGCCGAGGGTCCAGGGCAGCGCGGCTCCGATCAGGCTCGTGACCGGCTCGAAGCTGTTGCCCCAGGACACCCCGAGGTTGAGGTGGAACAGGT
>OBLU010005390.1_pt1 | contig 11462 bp, 12 predicted proteins | sample 1518681 | NCBI WGS metagenome assembly OBLU01 (sample SAMEA3539304, study PRJEB22396) | soil metagenome | biome: tundra; feature: field; material: soil | place: USA | collected 2010-05 | depth 0.15 m
GTTCGCCTGACCTTCGCTCCCTTCAGGCTCATCCTTCAAATGGAAAAGACTGAAACCTTCGAGTCCTGAAGTAAATCGCCTTACGTGATAGATTTCTAGGGTTGGCGAAGTTAGGCTGATGACCGCTGGCTGCGCCATCCTGTAGAGTGACGAAGTTGGAAAAGGCAGGAGAGACACCGAGATGAGCAAGAGTCTATTTGATCTGGGCGGTAGAGTTGCCGTCGTCACAGGTGGGACCACGGGACTGGGCCATGCGATCTCGCTGGGACTGGCCGAGGCGGGAGCGAATGTCGTGCCGAGCTCGCGACGTCTTGAACTGGTAAGCAAGGTTGCGGACGAGATTGAGGCGCTGGGACGCAAGTCTATGCGCGTAGCGAGCGATGTGCTTGATCGCGTTTCAGTACAAGCCCTGCACGACGCCGTCCTCCAGCAGTTTGGCAAAATCGACATTCTCGTGAATGCTGCAGGTGTGACACACAAATCACCCACACTTGAAGTCGAAGAAGCTGACTGGTCGCGTGTGATCGAGACCAACCTGACTGGAACGCTGCGTGCCTGCCAGATTTTTGGTGGGACCATGGTGCTTGCCGGCTATGGACGCATCATCAATATCGCATCGTTGACTTCGTTTGTTGGATTCTTCCGTGTGGCCGCTTACTCGGCCAGTAAGGCGGCCGTTGCTTCACTGACCAAAGTGCTCGCCATCGAACTTGCGCAGACTGGCGTGAATGTAAACGCGCTGGCACCCGGGGTGTTTCCGACTCCGCTCAGTGCAGCGCTGATCCAGGGAACTCCGCGTGGCGATGAGTTGATATTGCGCACGCCCATGCGGCGGTTTGGCGAAGCCAAGGAATTAGCGGGAGCGGCAATCTTTCTGGCCTCAGAAGCAGCTTCGTTTGTAACTGGAGAAATCATTGCCGTCGATGGTGGGTTCCTAGCCAGTGGTGTGAACCAATGACACTGCATCGGACAGACGTCTGACGAACACCAGTCTGAAATTGATTCAGGATCGAGGGTGCGGAACGTCACAACGGTGCCGAGTGAAAGCTGGTTGGACTGTTCGGCATTGCCGGTGAAGATCTAGTTATTATCCGAGAACAAATTCTATGAAAATCACTAACGCCTACGTCAACATCACTTCGCCGGGACGGAACTTCGTCACCCTGAAAATCGAAACCGACGAAGGTATTTTCGGCCTCGGAGATGGCACTCTCAATGGGCGTGAACTAGCGGTAGCGAGTTATCTCACCGACCATGTGATTCCGTGCATTGTTGGGCGCCGGCCATTTGATACCGAAGATATCTGGCAGTATCTCTATCGCGGGCCCTACTGGCGTCGTGGGCCGGTAACTATGGCCGCCATCGGCGCAGTGGACATGGCCCTCTGGGACATCAAGGGAAAGGCGCTGAATACCCCGGTCTACAACCTGCTGGGAGGCAAAAGTCGCGATGGCGTCATGGTCTATGCGCACGCCAACGGCAAAGACCTTGAACATGCGTTGGAAGATGTTGCTCTTCATATGGAGTTAGGTTACAAAGCCATTCGCGTCCAGAGCGGATTTGCCGGGTCGGCCAGCACGTACGGCGTGGCAAAGGGCACCGGGCGCTATGAACCTGCGGAGCGTGGACTGCCTTCAGAATACGAGTGGGCTACCGAACCATACCTGCGCCACGTGCCGGCGATGTTTGCGCGAGTGCGCGAGGTCTTTGGCGAGGAGTTACACCTGCTCCATGATTGCCATCATCGCCTGACGCCGATTGAAGCGGCGCGACTGGGCAAGGAGTTAGAACCCTTTCACCTGTTCTGGATGGAAGATCCAACTCCGGCGGAGTTACAGGAAGGATTCAGAGTCATCCGCGAACACACAACCACTCCGATCGCAGTAGGCGAAGTGTTCAACAGCATTTGGGATGCACATGAACTGATTCGCAATCAATGGATCGACTACATTCGGGCAACAATCACCCATGCCGGCGGATTGACCCACCTGAAAAAGATGGCGGATTTTGCAGCTTTGTATCACGTGCGGACGGGATGCCACGGGGCGACCGATCTGTCGCCGGTGTGCATGGCCGCGGCCCTTCATTTTGATACTGCTGTGCATAACTTCGGAATTCAGGAACACATGCCGCATTTAGATGAAACGGATGCGGTGTTTCCGCACCATTACACATTCAAAGACGGCCTGATGTATCCCGGCGATGCTCCGGGATTAGGTGTGGACCTTGATGAAGTCCTGGCAGCGAAGTATCCCTATCAAAGGGCCTACCTACCCATCAACCGCAAGGCTGATGGCACTCTGACTGACTGGTAAACTGGATGATCGAGAGCGAACAACACGCAGAGATGTTATCCGAGCCGCCCGCGCTGGCGGGCCGATGGACTATCTGCGCCATGTTGTTTGTGGCCACGTCGATCAACTACATGGACCGCCAGGTCCTCTCTATATTGAAGCCGGTCCTCGAAGGATCTACCCTGCACCTTCAGCCGTTTTTTCATGGATGGCCGACGGTTGAACAATCGATCAGCCTCAATGAAATTCAGTACGGCTACATTGTGGACTGCTTTCAGATCGCGTACGCACTGGGGGTCATTTTTGCGGGACGCCTGGTGGATCGTCTCGGTTGTCGCCGCGGTTATCCCATCGTTACCGGGGTGTGGAGCCTCGCGGCCATGGGCCATGCTCTTGTGACTTCGGTCTTCGGCTTCGGTGTGGCCCGTTTTTTCCTCGGGTTGGGCGAGAGCGGCAATTTCCCAGCTGCAATCAAGGCGACCGCTGAATGGTTTCCAGCCAAAGAGCGTTCGCTGGCCACCGGCATCTTCAACAGCGGATCGAGTGTCGGTGCGATTCTCGCTCCGTTCGCCGTCCCGTGGGTGGCATTGCATTTCGGGTGGCGGGCTTCGTTCTTAGTGACCGGCGCATTCAGCGCAACATGGATCGTCTGGTGGTCAGTCAAGTATCGCAAGCCGCGTGAAACCATGGATTGGAGCCGAGGTGTTGAATTAGTCGTGCCGACTGTGCCGGTGCTTGCATGGTGGCGTTTGCTTGCCTATCGCCAGACATGGGGATTCGTGCTCGGCAAGTTTCTCACTGATCCTGTTTGGTGGTTTTATTTGTTCTGGATGCCATCTTATTTTAGCTCTCGTTTCAAACTGAATCTCTCTCACATCGGTCTTCCACTGATCATTGTTTACGTACTTTCAACGGTCGGCAGTGTTTCAGGTGGATGGTTGCCCAAAGGCTTTGTGCGCCTGGGAATGCCGTTGAAGCGTGCGCGCATCGCTGCGATGCTCACTTGCGCATGCTTGGTGGTTCCGATTTCCATTGCAGGCGGCCTTCGGTCTGAATGGACGGCCGTGGCGTTATTGAGTCTTGCGGCAAGTGCGCATCAAGGCTGGTCAGCAAATATCTTTACGACGGTTTCAGATATGTTTCCGGCGGAATTTGTGGGGACTGTGGTGAGCTTTGGTCAAGTAGGGGGCGCGGTCGGCGGCGCGATTTTCGCGGCAGTGGCCGGACACATTTTGCAATTCACTCACAGTTACGTTCCGCTCTTTCTGTACTCTGGATCGGCCTACTTAGTAGCGTTACTGCTGCTGAGACTGCTCGCTCCCGGATTGAAACGGGCGATGCCGGCAAACTAAATACCAACGACGATGAGGATGAACGATGGCAGAATCGCGTAAGTTACGCATGGGAATGGTCGGCGGAGGTCCGGGCGCTTTCATCGGCCCAGTGCATCGAATCGCCGCTGAGTTGGATGGCAAGATTGAGTTGGTCGCGGGTGCGTTTTCGCAGTCTGCGGAGCGGTCGCGCGCGGCCGGCGAAACCTACCGGATCGATCCAGCGCGGGCCTATGCCGGGTTTGAAGAAATGATCCGGTCGGAACGCGAGCGGCCTGATTCGATCGACTTTGTGGCGATTGCGACGCCCAACCATCTGCACCTGCCCATAGCTCTTGCAGCCTTTGAAGCCGGTATCGCAGTGGTGAGTGACAAGCCGGCTACGGCGACTTACTCCGAGGTTCTCAAACTCGAAGCCGCTGTGGCGAAAGCGAGCGTGCCGTACGCCCTGACTCACACGTACGCCGGCTATGCGCTGGTGCGTGAGGCGAGGTCGATTTGTGCCAACGGGGAACTGGGCAAGATTCGCAAGGTTGCCGTCGAGTATTTACAAGGATGGCTTAGTGAGCCGATTGAGTCGACGGGGCAGAAACAGGCCGCGTGGCGGTCGGACCCTGCATTGAGCGGGCCAGGCGGATGTATTGGCGATATTGGAACACACGCGTTTCATCTCGTGGAGTACGTAACGGGGCTCGAAGTGACAGCATTAAACGCCGTGCTTCGGTCAGTGGTTCCTGGCCGCAAACTCGACGACGATTGCACCGCTTTGCTGCGACTTGGCAATGGTGCAGAAGGTGTCTTGGTGACATCTCAAATTGCAACCGGCGAAGGTAACGGACTACGCCTGCGCGTCTACGGGGAGAAGGGTTCGCTTGACTGGCGACAGGAAGATCCCAACCGGCTGCACTTCAGGCGCGTGGATGGTCTTGAGGAACTTCGGCATGCCGGCGGCAGTTACCTTGGTTCAGACGCAAGGGCTGTAACACGTTTGCCAGGCGGACATCCAGAGGGATATCTTGAGGCCTTTGCCGTACTGTATCGTGAGTTTGCCGACGCTCTGTTAGCAGCCGGCAAAGGCAGGCCAGTCGAGTTGCCGTCAACCCTGCCAGGCATTCGAGCTGGCGTACGTGGTATGCGTTTTATTGACCGCGCTATCGAGAGCAGTCAAAACGAGAAATGGGTGGACTTTTAGCCTGCGTTCGAAACCCAATTCTTGATGAGCTACGTGTCAAAGCAGCAGGGAGAAGCTATCGATGAAGACGATTAAAGGACCAGGAATCTTTCTGGCGCAGTTCGCAGGGGATGAAGCCCCGTACAACTCTCTAGCAGGAATGACGCAATGGGCAGCGAATCATGGTTTTGTGGGCGTGCAAATTCCGTCATGGGACAAGCGCCTGTTCGACTTGAAGCTGGCCGCGGAAAGCAAAGCTTATTGCGACGAGGTTTTAGGCACGGTGCGGCAGGCGGATCTTGAAATCACCGAGCTTTCTACTCATTTGCAGGGTCAGCTGGTAGCTGCGAATCCCGCTTTCGATCTGTTGCTCGACGGCTTTGCTCCCTCTGAACTCGCCGGTGACTCCCCAGCAAAGCAACAGTGGGCGGTGCAGCAGCTACACTATGCCGCGCGTGCCAGCCGCAATCTTGGGCTCACGGCGCATGCGACTTTCTCTGGCGCTTTGGCGTGGCCTTATTTTTATCCGTGGCCACAGCGCCCTGCGGGTCTGATTGAAGAAGCATTTGGAGAGTTAGGCCGGCGCTGGTTGCCGATTCTGCGAGTCTTCGATGAGGCCGGCGTCGATGTGTGCTTCGAACTGCATCCTGGTGAAGACCTGCACGATGGGGTCACCTTTGAGCGTTTCTTAGGCCAGGTCGATAATCATCCGCGCGCCAATATTCTTTTTGATCCGAGTCACATGGTCTTGCAGCAGTTGGACTACCTGGCGTTCCTCGACATCTATCACGAGCGTGTTCGTGCTTTTCACGTGAAGGACGCGGAGTTTCGCCCCAACGGTCGGTCAGGCGTCTACGGCGGGTACCAGGAATGGATTGATCGACCGGGACGTTTTCGTTCCCTAGGCGATGGCGAAGTCGACTTTACTCAGATCTTCAGCAAACTCGCGCAGTACGACTACCCGGGATGGGCCGTACTGGAGTGGGAGTGCTGCATCAAGCATCCTGAAGAAGGCGCTGCGGAAGGTGCGCCGTTCATCAGTGATCACATCATTCGTGTCACCGAGCGGGCTTTTGATGACTTCGCAGGCTCGGGCGCAGATCATGCCAAGAACCGCAAGATCCTCGGCCTGGGCTAGAGGTTATAAACAGCAGAGAAGGAGCGGGCTTCTATCGAAGGATAGACCGCTCCTTTCTCTTTGCAATCAGCTTTCGGCACCCTAGCTAGAGAGTTGCTCCTCACATGGTTCTCGCTTCGATTATGTAAAATCCTGCCAGCGCAGCGAGCGCACATAATCGAGAAAACGCGTGTCGGTCTGATACAGCAAGGGCTTCTCGATTTCAGAGGTCTCCGCAGCAGATTCGATTTGGTTATGGATTAGCTCCGCAAGGTGATATGCAAGCTCTGAGCTCTGGACTCCACGGACCAGGCATCTGCCGTCCGGTAATAGTTCCAATTCGATTTTGTCCCCGGGTTTGATTCCAAATAGGTGGGCGGCATCTTCAGGGAAGGGAACTTGTCCCGCGGGGGAAACGGGTGGTGTCGGCATTCAGGCAATCCTCCCAACGAGCGTTGGTACGGCTATTTTGCATGAAGTTGGGCTGTGGAAGGAATATAAAACTGCTTCGTTCACATTCTGCCAAGAAGACGGTTCAACACTGCTGAAGTGCAGGCGCCGGTCGGTTCGATTAACAAACAGTCATCGCCTTTGGCTTTTACAAACTCTTATGTGCGTCCTCTCAATCGAAATAGGGCGCGCGTCGGACTCCGAAGGCATCAAGTCTCGAACTAGTGCTAAGTATTGGCAAGTTGTTTTGAATTGCCTGGGCAGCAATCATGCGATCAAAGGGATCAGCGTGCTCGTTTTGAAACCGTGCGGCTCGCATCATCGACTCGGGCTCAAGGGGGAGAAGTTTGTAACCGAGTCGATCAACAATGTTGATAATCAGGTCACTGTCGAATTCAACCGCCTCGGGGAGTCTGCCGCGTCGCACCTTCAAACTGATTTCATAAATAGTGGCCGCCGATACCAGGATATCGTTGCTGAGGTCAGCTATCAGCTTCCTGGCCCACGGCTCCCTTCGGGTCGAGTTCAGAGCGGACCAAAGCACGTAGTGCGTGTCGAGGAGAAGTCTCAATCGTCGTCCCCTCGCCAGGCTTTTATTTCTGCGTCGGAAATTTCGTCGAAGTCGGCGGGTATATCGAAGTTGGGATGAGGAAACAAATCGAAGGCCCGTTCTGTCGCTGGTTTCATTGCAACGATCTCAGCTACCGGAGTTCGATTCCGTCCCGTTGTAAGAATGACTCTTTCCCCGCGCTGCGCCCGTTTCACGAGTTCGGAGAGCTGGGTCTTTGCCTCGAACATTGTTGCCTCAATCATCGCCCCCTCCAAAGTGCTAAAAATAGCTTAGCTAATCTGGTTTGACCCGCAACTCCCCAGCCAGGGATGCTTATCGATGTCGGGAACAATCAGCCTTCCGCCATCTAACAATCAGTAGAGAGTTCAACAGTCTTTTATCGGCTTGCGTGGCGCATTCAAAACAAATTTGTCTATGAGCCCACGGAGAGGTATACATGCAATCCGTCTTGAGTGTCTTCCTATTTGTCGTCGTCATTAGCGTGCTTGACGCAGGGTGCCGTGGACCAGCTAGTCATGAGCAGATTGATTGTTGCGGATGAACTCTGCTGTGTAATCGTGCAGATTCTTCAGCGCCTGCTCGTTGACGTAGACCATGTGTCCGGTCTGAAAAAAGTGATAGCTGATGTTATCTTCGAGTTTCTGTGGAATCGGCAAGTGCTTCATCTCGTACTTGGAACCGAAGTATAGCGTTCCGAGATCAAAATAGCCCCCCATCAGCATGACTTTCATCTTGGGATTGCGCTTCATGGCCATGGCTAGGTCAGGCATGACGTTTACGCTTGATTCCCATCCCTGTCCACCGGGAGGAACGTGCGCCAGATTCCAGTGAGAACCTGGTTGGCGCGATGTCGGCTTATAGGTCATGTTTTCACCATACTTCAAAGTGTCGCGAGCATACTGGTTGATCGCGGTTACGTAAGCGGCGGTGATGGCATTCGTGAACGGATCGTAGTCAGCGTCCTTGCTCAATGGATCAATGTCTGGCCCCTGATAGCGTGTATCAAGTCTCCCCGTCGTGACCCCTGTTTCCGTCTGCAGTTCTTTTGAGAATTCGCCGCCACTTACGCGCAGATTTGCTTTCAGCCAGTAGGCTGCGGGTAGACCCGTAAAAGCCTGCAGTTTGTCGGCAAGTGCGTGCTTGCGGTCTTCTGACAGATCAGAACCTTGCAGCAGTGCCGACGCGTATTCTCCTACACTGAACTGTTCCACTTCCTGTAGAAACGGCTCCAACTGTGCCGGCTGATTGGGAACCCGATGGTGATACCAGGCGGTTGCAGCCATTGAAGGCAGAGCCAGGAAATAGGGCTGATCGGTTCCGGGATTACCTTCGGGGCCATCGGCGCTATCGTCAAAACTCAGGATTTGCGACAGCAGAATCACACCGTTGAGATCGACCCCTTGAAGCATCCGGCTCAACACCGCGCTACGGGTGGTTCCGTAGCTCTCGCCGAAAATATATTTAGGTGAATTCCATCGGTCATACTTGGTGAGAAAGCGACGGATGAAACGATCGAATGCATGCGCATCTTCATCCGTACCCCAAAATGCTTTTCCCGCATCCTTGCCGAGGACGCGACTGAAACCGGTGCCAGGAGCGTCGATGAAGACCAGGTCACTCACATCAAGTAAGCTGTACTGATTGTCGACCAGCGGATAGGGCGCGGCAAGCTTGTGCTCCCCATCAGGGGTCACAATTCGCTTGGGGCCGAATGCGCCCATGTGGAGATACATGGTCGCGCTGCCAGGACCGCCGTTGTAGAGAAATGTGATGGGGCGCGTCGGGTCGGCTGGGCCTTTTTTGAAGTACGCGGCATAAAAGATGCGCGACGTCGCAGGCTGATCGTCAGGTTTCGGCGGCAAGTCCATCCCAGAATCAGGAAGGTATTTGCCATCGAGTCCAATCATCGCGTCCTGAACATCGTTGGATCCGACCGTAAGCGTTCCGGCGATGGCCCGGTAAGCAATCGTTTGACCGCCGACCGTAACCGAGCTTTCCGTTGCTGAATCTGCAGCGGGCGCAGAGACGGAAGATGCCTTGACTTCAGCGTCCTTCTTAGCGTCGGGTTTATCTTGTGCCATTGCGCCGTGAGCGGCGATAAGCGCGACGAGCGCCGCGCTGAAGAAAATGGTTTTCACACGATTGCGAGTGTTCAAAGACCGACCCTCCGAAATCACCAAGATTGAGTCGGCAGTATAACTCATGGCCGCTCAGAAACATTCGAGATAAAGCGGGACCATCCGGAGTGGCAATCGGGAGTGGCGTTAACGTCGCCGCTTCGGCTGACGCCTGGTCACCGTCGTCAGTTTGCCGTTGACAGCATATTTGCGCCGCTCCACGGGGGATGAGAGCACCAGGCTGGTGACAGGATTGCCATAGGGTAGCAGTGCCTCGATCAAGGCCTCAAGGTCGCCCATACTGGTAGTCGTGACCTTCAACAGAAAGTCGTCGGCGCCGGTGATGTGGTGGCACTCGCGTACTTCTTCAAGGGTCTGAACATATTCGAGCAGCCGATGGTAGTTATGGCCGCCACAACTCATGCGGATGAAAGCCATCACTTCGAGGCCGAGAGATTCGCGATCGATCTCCACCGTGTAGCCGTGCAAGATGCCGGTTTCTTCCATCTGTTTCAGCCGTTCGGCAGTCGCGGTGGGCGAAAGTCCGATGCGACGTCCCAACTCCGCCACGCTGAGGCGCGCATTTCCTTGCAATTCTTCAAGGAGCATTCTGCCATATGAGTCGAGCAGCGCCGTGGAATCCATTGCCATAGATGCTCAGCATAGAGGAAAAGGCTACCGAAATCAAAATCCGGCGTGTAATCTCGCTGGACCATCTCGCGTGAGCGGCCTACCATCGGATTCATGGATTCTGTCGTTCTCGATGGCCAGCCGCTGTCTCTGGCCGAGATTGAAGCTGTCTCCCTCGCTCGTTGTCATGTCTCGATCGCGCCCTCTGCGCAGGTACGCATGGCTGCCAGCCGCGCCACCATTGAGCAGATCCTTGCTAAGGGTCAAACCGTGTACGGCGTCAATACAGGCTTCGGCAAGCTGTCTGATGTGAGCATTCCTCCGGGGAGCCTGGCGCAATTGCAGACCAACCTCGTTCGCAGTCATGCAGGCGGCGTGGGCCAACCGCTGTCTGAGGCCGAATCGCGCGCGATGCTGCTGCTGCGGGCCAATGTACTGGCCAAGGGATTCAGCGGAAATCGTCCCGCGTTAGTCGATCTACTGGTGGCGATGCTCAACGCAGGCGTGCACCCGGTCATCCCAGAAAAGGGGTCCGTGGGCGCGAGCGGAGACCTGGCGCCATTGGCTCACTTGGCCCTGGTACTGATCGGTGAAGGCGAGGCGTGGTATCTAGGCGAACGTATGGTCGGTGGAACTGCGCTGGAGCGCGCCAGACTGAAGCCCATGGCACTGGCTGCGAAAGAAGGGTTGGCGCTCCTCAATGGGACTCAAGCTATGACCGCGGTTGGCGCGCTGGCCGTGGCGAGAGGTCGTCGCGTAACTCAGCTGGCAGATTTAGCAGGGGCAATGTCGCTCGACGCTCTGATGGGCACTCCAGTAGCTTTTGACCCTCGTATTCATGAGGCGCGCCCACATGCGGGACAGATCGCTGCCGCTCGACACTTAATCGGTCTGCTGGACAACTCTGAAATCCGCGAGTCTCATCGCGAGCATTGTTCGCGGGTGCAAGATGCCTACTGTCTGCGCTGCATGCCGCAGGTGCATGGTGCGGTGCGCGGAGTGATGACGCACGTAACTGGCGTCCTTGAAACTGAAGCTGGCTCGGCCACCGACAATCCTCTCGTCTTTCCCGCTGTCGCATCTGAAGAGCAAGAACAGGGAGTGTTGTCTGGCGGTAATTTTCATGGGGCGCCGCTCGCCTATGCATTCGACTATGCAGCCATCGCGATAACTGACTTGGCAAGCATCACGGAGAGGCGCATTGACCGGCTGCTGAATCCAGATATCAATGAAGGGCTGCCTGCATTCCTTTCCGGTGATCCCGGGTTGTCTTCGGGATTCATGATTGCCCAGATCGTTGCGGCGGCGCTGATCAACGAGTGCCAGGTGTTGTCTCATCCTGCTTCAACAGGCAGCATTCCGACCGACGGCGGAAAGGAAGACCATGTCTCGATGGGCATGACGGGCGCATTGAAACTGCGGCAAATTGTGGAGCACGCTGAGCGGATCGTGGCTATCGAACTCATGTGTGCCGCGCAAGCTTTGGAATTTCGCCGCCCGCTCAAGTCGAGTTCGCAGTTGGAGCGCGCTCACGCCGCGATTCGTGCAATTGTGCCTCGCCTGGGCGAGGATCGCGTGCTTGCTCCCGATATTGACGCGCTGGCCGCGGCGGTGCGGGCGGGAGCCTTCAATGAGTGGTGTGATGCCAACTGATCGGCGCCCCCACGGCGGCGCAGTCCGTGCATTTACCATGAGAGAACAAACGCGGAGGGCGCGCAGGTGAAACTTTTTCGGAGATCGGAAGAGCGTCGTGTAGGGAAAGAGTGTAGATCTCGGTGGTC
>OBLU010005391.1_pt1 | contig 11459 bp, 9 predicted proteins | sample 1518681 | NCBI WGS metagenome assembly OBLU01 (sample SAMEA3539304, study PRJEB22396) | soil metagenome | biome: tundra; feature: field; material: soil | place: USA | collected 2010-05 | depth 0.15 m
GGAATGGGGCTATCACGTGTGGAACACCGCCCCGCAGAGCCCGATCACCGCGGATGACGTCGACCGTGCAGCTCCACGAGTTCAAGACCAACTTGACCAGAACTTCTTCCTCGTCCGCCTCGACCGCCTCACGCCCCGGGAACGCGAGTACCTCGTCGCCATGGCATCGCTGGGTCCGGGACCACACCGCTCCGGGGACATCGCGACAGCGCTCGGCGTTCGAGTGGAATCGGTCGCGCCACGCCGCTCCGCACTGATCTCCAAGGGGATCATCTACAGCCCGGCGCATGGTGACACCGCGTTCACCGTCCCGCTCTTCGATGAGTTCCTCAAACGGGTGAACCCGCAGATCTGAGGCACCGTCGGCGCTCATCTCGGTCGCCGGTCAGCGTAGCCTTGCCAGTGCCTGTGGAAACCGTTCTGCGCATCGGCAACGCTTCCGGCTTCTATGGCGACCGGTTCGCGGCGTTCCGCGAGATGCTGGAAGGCGGTCACCTTGACGTTCTCACCGGCGATTACCTCGCCGAGCTGACCATGCTCATCCTCGGACGCCAGCGTCTGCAGCATCCCGAGCGCGGCTACGCGGGAACCTTCCTGCACCAGATGGAGGACTGCCTCGGCCTCGCCCTGGAACGCGGCGTCACCATCGTCACCAACGCCGGCGGCCTCAACCCGGCCGGCCTCGCAGACGCGCTCCGCGGCCTCGCCGAACGCCTCGGCCTCGGGACCGGCGTGGCGTTCGTGGCGGGCGACGACGTGACCGCCCGAGCCTCGGAACTCGGCCTGGGCCGCCCTCTCGCCGCCAATGCCTATCTCGGCGCCTGGGGCATCGCAAGGTGCGTCAGCTCCGGTGCGGACGTCGTCGTGACCGGACGGGTGACCGACGCCAGCCTGGTCGTCGGTCCTGCGGCGGCACACTTCGGGTGGGAGCGGGACAACTGGGACGCGCTTGCCGGTGCGACTGTCGCGGGTCACATTCTCGAATGCGGCGCCCAGGCGACCGGTGGGAACTACAGCTTCTTCACCGACCACGACGTGCGCCATCCGGGGTTTCCGATCGCCGAGATGCACCCAGACGGCTCAAGCGTGATCACCAAGCATCCGGGCACCGGGGGCGCGGTCACGGTCGAGACCGTGACCGCCCAGTTGCTCTACGAAATCGACACCCCGCGGTACATCGGGCCGGATGTCGTGACGCGGTTCGACAGCATCACGCTGACCTCGGACGGCCCCGACAGGGTGCGCGTGTCGGGCGTGCGCGGTGAGCCGCCACCGCCAACGCTGAAGGTCTGCTGCAACACACTCAGTGGTTACCGGAACGCGGTGACGTTCGTCCTCTGCGGTCCGGACATCGATGCCAAGGCAGCACTGGTTCGTCAGCAGATGGACGCTGCGCTCGCCACCGCACCACCGGAGCAGATCCGCTGGACCCTGGCGCGGACCGACCACGAAGATTCAGGCGAGGAGGAGACGGCAAGCGCCTTTCTCCACTGCGGGGTTCGTGACCCCGACGCCGCGATCGTGGGGCGTGCATTCAGCGCTCGCGCCGTGGAGATCGGCCTCGGCAGCTACCCCGGATTTCACCTCACCGCCCCGCCGGGCGACGCGTCGCCGGTTGGCGTCTACCATCCCGGCTTCATCGCAGCGGACGCGGTCGACCACGTTGCAGTGCTGCAGGATGGATCGCGCATCCCGATTGCGCCCGCGACCACGACCCGCCTCCCACCCGAGTCGCAGAGCATTCCGGCTGCGCTGCCGCCAACGCCCGCGCCCGGGCGCACGCATCGCGCTCAGCTCGGTCGCATCGTCGGAGCGCGAAGCGGCGACAAAGGCGGCGACGCGAACCTCGGCGTCTGGGCACGCAGCGATGCATCGTGGGGCTGGCTCGCGCACACCCTCACCGTCGACGAGCTGCGTCGACTGCTTCCCGAGACGGCGGCGTTCCCGGAGCACCGCCACGTGCTCGCCAACCTTCGCGCACTGAACTTCGTGATCGAGGGCCTGCTCGGCGAGGGAGTCGCGTCGTCGACGCGGTTCGACCCGCAGGCGAAGGCGCTTGGCGAGTGGCTCCGTTCACGCATCATCGACATACCCGAGGAACTCCCATGACCGATACCGAGCTCGTCCATCTCGTCGTGGCCGAGAGCATCGCAACCGTCACGCTGGATTCGCCGCACAATCGCAACGCGCTCTCGCGACAGCTCGTCGCCGAGCTCACCGATCGGCTGCGCAGCGCAGCCGCCGCTCCCGACGTCCGCACCGTCGTCCTCACCCATACCGGGACGACGTTCTGCGCTGGAGCCGACCTCAGCGAAGCATCGACCGGTCCGATGACCGAAACCGCGAACGCTCTCCTCGCGTTGCTTCGCCTCATCGTCGATCTGCCCCGTCCAGTTATTGCCAGCATCGACGGTAACGTACGAGCCGGCGGCATCGGGCTGCTGGGAGCCTGCGATATCGTCGTCGCGGGGCCGCGCAGCACGTTCGCGATCACCGAGGCTCGATTGGGACTGGCGGCCGCGGTCATCTCGGTGACCGTCCTCCCCCGCCTGGATGACCGATCCGCAGCCCGCTACTACCTCACGGGCGAAGCCTTCGACGCCGCCGAGGCCCAGCGCATCGGCCTGGTCACCCTCGCCGTGGAGGACGCCGAAGGCGCTGTGGCGTCGCTGGCTGCCGGCCTGCGAGCGGCGTCGCCCCAGGGACTGGTCGAATCGAAGCGACTGGCGAACCGGAGCGTCAGGGACGCGATCGAGCGTTACGGCGAGGAGATGGTTGCGCTCTCCGCGCGTCTCTTCGGGTCGGAGGAGGCGCATGAAGGGATGACCGCCTTCCTCGAGCGACGGCCGCCGCGCTGGTCCGCCTGACCCAGACCCACGGCGGCCGGAGACATAATCCGCCCGGTGACCAGCGAAGCTTGGGGATCTCAGCCGTCCTCGACCGCCGGCGTGAGCCCCTCCGCCGCACTCCGGCACGTCCTCATGTGGGCTTCCCGGCGCCGTCAGATCAAGCGAGCGGTGACGTCGGCCCCGGTCACGCGCGACGTCGTGCGCAGGTTCGTTGCCGGGGAGACCATCGAAGAGGCGCTGGCGGTCACCCGAACCCTGAACAGCGAGGGGCTGCAGGTGTCGCTCGATCACCTCGGCGAGGACACGCTCGACACCGCGACGGCCCGTGCCGCCGTTGACGCGTATTGCTCGCTCGCTAAGCGGCTGGCCGACGAGGGACTCGCCGCCACCGCGGAGATGTCAGTGAAGCTGTCCGCGGTGGGCCAGGCGCTCGACGAGTCCTTGGCGCTGGACAACGCACGCCTGATCTGCGACGCAGCGCGTGCCGCCGGCTCCTCGGTGACCATCGACATGGAGGACCACACGACCACGGACTCGACGCTGCGAGTTGTCGGCCTGCTTCGCCAGGACTTCCCCTCGACGGGAGCGGTGCTCCAGGCCTCCCTGCACCGGACCGAAGACGACTGCCGGGCGCTGGGAGCTCCGGGGTCACGGGTTCGCCTCTGCAAGGGGGCATACCAGGAACCGTCGTCCCTTGCCTGGCAACGTCCTGACGACATACGCGGGGCGTACGTTCGCTGCCTCGCCACGCTCATTGCGGGCAACGCCCTGCCGATGGCCGCAACGCACGATCCGAAGCTCGTCCAAGCCACCGGCCGCCTCGTCAGCGACATCGGCGGCCCCGCCTTCAAGCACGAGTATCAGATGCTCTTCGGCATTCGCCCCGACGAACAGCGACGCCTGGCGGCCGCGGGTGAGACGGTGCGCGTCTATGTTCCGTTCGGTGTGCAGTGGTATGGATATCTGATGCGCCGCATGGCCGAGCGACCGGCCAACACGGCCCTGTTCCTACGTGCGCTCATGAGCAGGAACTGATGGCCACTGCGATGGCGGGGAGGCGGGTCGTGGTCACCGGCGGTGCGGGCTTCATCGGCGTCCACAGCGTCGAAGCACTCCTCGCTGCCGGCGCGGAGGTGCTGGTCATCGATGACCTTCGTCACGCCTCATACCGGACCCTCCCCGCCAACGCGCGCCTGGAGGCGTCGGATGTCGCCGAGCCGGCGGCCCGAACGGCGATCGAGTCCTGGCGGCCGGATGCCATCCTCCACCTGGCGGCCCAGGGCGGCGTGAACCGCTCCTGGCGTGAGCCCGCAGCAGACGCGCACATCAACGTGCTGGGGACGGTGAACGTGCTCGCCGCCGCGATCGCTGCCGGATGCCGCCGCGTTGTGGTCGCGTCGTCGGGGGGCGCCCTCTACGGCGCCGCGAGCCGTCTGCCGACGCCTGAGGACGAGCCGCAGCAGCCCCGGTCCCCGTACGGCACGGCAAAGCTCAGCATCGAGCACTACCTCGGCCACTTCACGCGAGCCGGGGCGCTGGACGCGCTGGCGCTTCGCTACGGGAACGTCTACGGCCCGGGGCAGGACGGCACCGGCGAGGCCGGTGTGGTGGCGATCTCGAGCCATCGCCTGCTCGACGGCAAGGCGCCCGTGGTGCGCGGCGACGGTTCCCAGACGCGCGACTTCACCTACGTGGGCGACATCGTGGCGGCGAACCTGCTCGGGATCGCGTCAGCCGTGACGGGCGCGCTCAACATCGGGACGAGCCGCGAAACCGCGATCGGCGACCTGGTTCGCCGCCTGTGTGACCTCGCCGGCTACCACGGGGAGCCCGAGCGCGAGCCCCTCCCGCGCGGGGAAGTGGCGCGAAGCGCCCTCGACAACCCGCTCGCGGCCGATCGCCTTGGATGGGCGCCGGCGGTCAGCCTCGACGACGGGCTGGCGCGAACGCTGGAAAGCTTCCGTGCCCAGGCTCGCTGATCATGCAGCCAAGTGCGCGGCGGTGATCAGGCCGGACACGTCCAGGACCAGCGCAACCGCCACCAAGCCGGCGATCGCCAAGCTGCGTCCCCCCGTGAGCTGGCCCGAACGGCGCCACGCGATCGTCCACGCGGCGATGGGCGCCGCCGCGGCGACCGCCACGAGCAGGTAGCGCGCCTGCGGCTGGAGATCGAAGTTGGCCGAGTTCAGCACCGACTGCACCACCGCCACGACCAGCACCACCAGGAGCAGGATCGCGACCCCGCGGCGCACCCGGTCCCACCGAGCCCACGAGCGCGCGACCGCCACACACGCAGCGAGGGCGATGACTGCGATCGCCGCACCGGCGACCGCGCTTGGCAGCGGTCGAACCCCAAGGATCGAGATCGCCACGAAGTGGGCGCCGTTTCCGTACATGCCGACGATGCTCAGCGCCGTCGCTGCGAGATAGCCGCGCACCTGCGAGAGCGAGTCGAACACCTGTCGTTGAGCGGTGATCGGATGCAACGGCGGGAGCGGGCTCCCGAACGCCACCGCGTTGCGGACGAACCACCAACCGGCCAGCACGATGGTCGGTACGACAAGTGCGACCACGTGAAGCGGGCGCAACTGCCGCGCGAACCGGACCACGACCACCACGAGCAGCAACAACGCCGGGATCCACACCGTCTCCTTGGCGAGCACCGCGAGCGCAACCGCGAGCCCGCACGACAGTGCAAGTCGCGGCGAGAGCAGCTCGCTCTGCAGGACCACGACTCCCGCCAGCACGAGCAGGGCACCGGCGAGCCAGGCGAGGTTGTCGTCGTTGATCGCTCCGGCAAGGTACTGTGCCTCCGGAAGGAGCGCGACCAGAGCAGCGGCGCCGGCGGCGAGCGCGGGCCGCAACGGGAAGAGACGGCGCGCCACGGCATAGACGCTGAGAAGCGTCAGCACCCCGAGCACGACCGAGACCAACCGGATCAAGCGCGCATCGTCCCCGGTGAGCTTGGCGACGATCGCGCCCAACAGGTAGTACAGCGGGGGTTGCTGACGCTCCGGTTCGCCGGCCGGTGGCAGGCGGAGATGATCGGCGATCCCGTTGATGTAGTGCAGATGGGACAACTCGTCGGGTGAAGCGCCGAGCGGGGTGATCCGGGTGTAGGCCACGGCGAATCCGGCGAAGACAGCGACGACGACGCCGAGCAGCCACCGGTCGAGATGACGTCGCTCGGCGCGAACGACGAAGCCCGACGCGGTCACGGCAGGCGCTGGGCGCTGTCAGCCCGGACCCACACCGTCTCCGGGGAGCTCGCGTACTCATTCACATACTCGCCGCCGGTGAGCAGCCTGTCGATCTCCGGGTAGAGCGCCCGGGCCACGGCGTCGACGACGATCAGGACCGGGCGCTTCTTGGCGACGTATTCCTCGACGGGACCGCCATGTCCGAGCAGGACCTCGTCGTTGTAGATCGGTGGGGTCGGCATCTCGATCTGCAAGTCTGCAAGCGCATACACCCAGGCGTCATATGACCAGACAACCGCGGTCTCGCCCCTCAGCCCATTCGCAGTGATCCAGGCGACAACGTCGGCATCACCCTTGACCCGGGGGTCGAACTCGTTGAGCCACTTGGTGCGCCATGTCGGGTCGAACGCGGCGGCCACGGCGCCGCCGTAATACCCGCTCAGGGTGTGGGAGTTGGTGGCCGACGGCGGTATCGGCAGCCAGTCGATGCCGGCCACCTTCGCCGTCAGGATCGCGATCACGAGGCCGCCGACCTGCAGGCCCGAGCCGATGAGGGAGCGCCTGCTTCCGGCGCGGAAGCGGGTTGACGACGGCACCGAGATCCCGGCCACCAGCAGGGTGAGCGGAGCGACGGCGGGCTCGAGGAAGTGCGGGTACGGCTGCCCCGCGGCCGCCGTGACCACCAGGGTTGCGCCGGCCCAGAGTGCGAGCACCCAGTCCACTCGCGGACGCTGACGATTGGCGATCGCCCCGGCGGCGATGAGCAGCCCCGCACCGATCGCGATGCCGAAGTGGGCGAACCCGCCGATGGCGCTGGTGGGGAGCGCCTTCTGTGTGTAGCTCACGTAAAAGCCGGCGAGCGCGAACGCGACGGTGCCGGCCCCTGCCGTGATGACCGCCGCAGTCAGCCAGGCCAGCGTGATCGCCGCGACGGTGCCGAGGAAGACAAAGGCGTCGCGGCGATGCAACTTCGGCGCCAGGAGTATCGCGAAGAAGAACGCGCAGGTCTCGGCGACGGCCGTCTGCTGGATGGAGATCGCGGCGGCCATGAGCACGCCGACCGCGAGCGGCCAGAGCGGCATGCGCCTGGGGGTCCCATCTCGGTCGCCTCGGAGGATGCGCACCAGGACGATCGCGCCCGCCCACGACAGGGGCGCGATCATCAAGCTCTCGGGGAGGGCGAGCTCGGCGTCGACGAGCGGCAGACCCAGGATCACGGCTGCGATCACGCCTGCCACGAGCGCGCGACGTGGCGTGTACACACGGCCGGCGGCCCAGACGATGGCGGCAATCGTGACCATGCCGGTGATGAGCGTCAGCACGTGTAGCCCGATCTCGCTCGACCCGAACAGCTGCACCTCGAGTGCGATCGTCCAGAGCATCCCCGGTGGCTTGTTGTTCCAGGTCTGCGAATAGAGGATCTTGCCCTTGAGCAATTCGCGGGCAACGTTCACGTACCCAGCCTCGTCCGTGTACCAGTGCGGCTCCATGAGCGACGGCAGACGGAGGACCGCCAGCGTGACCAGTCCCGGTATGGCCGCTCTGCGCACCTAGACTCGCTCCCGGCGGGCGCCCTCCGGTCGCCAGTTGATCGCCAGTGATACTCGAAGACGGATCACGTCACGCATCGCGCGCGCAACGGGGATGAGGCGCCCGCCAGAGCGGCGGCCGGCGAGCCGGGGAAGGTGTTCGACCTGCATCTGGATCACCCGGAACCCCAGCCTGTGGGCTTTGAAGAACATCTCGGGATTGAACACCGCTGAGCGAGCGCGGATCGGGGTGACCCCGTTCCACACCTCGCGCGTGAAGGTCTTGAGACCGCAGTCGAAATCGTGCTCACGGATGCCGAAGGCGATGCGGACCACGCGGTTGTACACGCCGCTCACGAAGGAGCGATACCAGGGATCGGCACGACGCTTGCGGATGCCGGCAACCATGTCCGCGTGATCGAGTGCACCGATCAGGCGACCGAGGTCTCGGGGGTCGAACTGGCCGTCGCCATCCATGAACGCGAGGATCTTCCCGCGCGACGCACGGAGCCCGTCGCACACGGTGACCGCGTAGCCACGCTGCTGTTTGTGGGTCACGACCGTCAGATTCCGCGCCGCCTCCCCCATCGCCGTGCGCGCGGCGCCGACTGTGTCGTCCTGGCTCGCGTCGTCCACGAGGACGATCTCGTACGTCCGCCCGTTCTCGGCGAGCACGGCCATGACATCCTGGAGGACGCGGCCGATGTTCTCCGCCTCGTTGTGGGCCGGGATCGTCAGGCTGACGTCGACCTCGGGTAGCGCCACCGGCGCTACGCCACCGTCTCCGCTGCTGGAGCCGCGACCTGCGCCTTACCGGTTGCCGTCCGGGAACGACCGGTGGTCCATTCGACGTCCGACACGCCGACCTGGGAGAGGTCGACCCGATCGATGTGCGCCTCAACAGCCTCGATGACCGTGTCGATCAGCGTGCTGCGCAGCTTGTGCGCCTCGAGCCCGAGGTCGACGAGCAACTGGTGCTTGGCGTTGTAGAAGTGTGTGTCCTTCTCGAAACGCGGATTCGGCGTGTGGTCGATGACGGTCTCACCACCATGCGCGGCGCGCGCGTCGCGTACCAGCTCGGCGAGTTGCAGCACCGAGAACTGCTCGGTGAACTGGTTGAAGACGCGGAACTCTCCCGGCTTGGCTGGATGCTCGATGCTCAGCTGCACACAGGCCATGGTGTCGCGGATATCAAGGAACCCGCGTGTCTGGCCGCCACTGCCGTAGACGGTGAGCGGCTTGCCGATCGCAGACTGCACGATGAAGCGGTTGAGCACCGTTCCCCAGATGCCGTCGTAATCAAAGCGAGTCGCGAGCTCGGGATGCAGCCCGGTCTCCGGCGTGCTGCAGCCGTACACGACGCCCTGGTTGAGATCGGTGGCGGCGAGCCCCCAGGCCCGGCACACGAAATGGATGTTGTGACTGTCGTGCACCTTGGACAGGTGGTAGAAGCTCCCGGGAAGCTTCGGATACGGCAGCGTGTCGGTCCTGCCGTTGTGCTCGATGGTGATGAAGCCTTCCTCGATGTCGATATTCGGCGTGCCGTACTCGCCCATGGTGCCGAGCTTCACCAGGTGGCACTCCGGCGCGTGCTCGTGCAACGCGAACAGCAGGTTGAGCGTGCCCGCCACGTTGTTCAGCTGAGTCATCACCGCGTGCTCGCGGTCGACCATCGAAAACGGCGCCGAGCGCTGCTCGGCGAAGTGCACCACAGCGTCGGGCTTTGTGGAGGCAATCAGCTCCGACAGCGCCTCGGCGTCGGTGAGGTCGACGAGGCGCCACTCGATGTCGCTCCCACCCTGCTGCCGCCAGCGTTCGACGCGGCGCTCCATGGTCGAGATCGGTATGAGCGACGAGGTGCCGCATTCAAGATCCCAGCGACGGCGAACGAGATTGTCCACCGCGATCACGCGGTATCCCTGGTTGGACAGGTGCATCGCTTGCGGCCAGCCGAGATAGCCGTCCGCGCCGAGCACGATCACCGTTCTATTGCGCATGCAAGAGGCTCCTGGGATTGTGGGACCCTGCGACCTTCAGGAAGAAGACCTTTCAAAGGGGTTATGAACTGGGATTATGCCTACACCATCCGCCCACTGGCCACACCCCACCGTCATGTGCCGAATGAAAGCCGAGGTACGAGCGTAGCTGAGTTGAACGAAGGATCGACCCCAGTGCGGACAAAAGAGCGACAATCTGCTTTCGTGTCGATCTCGGGTTCTGCTCGCCGTGGGCTTCTGCTCCGGGCGGCGATCACCAGTGTCGTCACCGTCCTCGTCCTCCTGCTCGCCTGGCGGCTGCTGGGTGGGCATAACGTCCGCTGGCAGGGCATCAACCCTTCGGCCGGATCGATCGCTCTGGCCGCGTTCGGGGCAGCGTGCTTCTTGATCGGGAGGGCCTGGCGGTTCGCCGCGCTCCTGCCACGACGTCGGGGCAGCACCCGGGAATTGCTCGGAGCGACCGCTGCATCATGGGGAGCCGGCCTGCTGCTCCCCGGGCCATCAGCTGACGTCACGTTCGTGGCACTCGCGCGCACTCGATTCTCGGTCAGTGTCGCCCGCGGATCCGGCAGCGCGATCGTGGCCAGGATCCTGGACGTCGTCAGCCTCGCACTGGTCGCCGTGGTGGCGTCCTTCTTCACCGTGACGGTTGAGCCGCCGGCGGTCATCCTCGCCGCAGCAGGTGCCTTCGTCGTCGGTGTCGGCGTCCTGCTCTCGCTGATCATTCCCGGACCGAGGACGCTCGTGACTCGCCTGGCCGCGCGCATCCGGAGGCTCGCTCCGCTGGCGGCGCGAGCGGAGACGGAGCTCGAAGAGCTCAACAGTCGCGCCCGGTGGGCAAACCTGGTCGGAAGCACGATCTTCTGCAGGCTCGCGACCGCGGTGCAGTACGCGGCCCTGATGAGCATGGTGGGCCTCCACCTGGGGTTCTGGCAGACATGGTTCGTCCTGTCCATAAGAACGCTGCTCCTGACCATCCCCATTCAGGGCATCGCAGGGATCGGCACTGGGCAGGCGTGGTGGGCTGGAGCCCTGCTCCTCGAGGGTTTGAGCGGCGGTGTTGCGGTCGGCGCCGGCCTGACCCTGCAGGCGGTCGACCTCGCCATCTCCCTACCGGTCGCCGGGATCGCCAGCATGCTGCTGATCCGTCGCCATCGGGAGCCCTCCGATCTCGAGCCCGGTGAGGATGAGGTGGCCGGGGCGAATCCCGGGGTGGACGTCGTGGGTGCGCCCAAGCCGCCGTCGCGCGAGCCCATTCACGTCGCCTGAGACGCCCACAGCACCACATCACCATCTGGAGGCGCATCCATGCCCTTGATCGATCGCGACGCTGAGTACGACGTCGTCGTCATCGGAGCCGGGTCGACCGGCGAAAACGTCGCGGGCCGCGTCGTCAGGGGCGGCCTGAGCTGTGCGGTCGTGGAGAACGAACTGGTCGGTGGGGACTGCTCGTACTGGGCGTGCATGCCGAGCAAGGCACTCCTCCGCAGCGGTCAGGCGCTGCGCGCGGCGCTGGCGGTCGACGGCGCCAGGCAGGCGGTGACGGGCACGATCGACAGTGCCGCAGTGCTGCGCCGGCGCGACAAGTTCGCCTCCCACTGGAAGGACGACGGACAGGTTCAGTGGCTCGACACCGATCACATCGATCTCGCCAGGGGGCGCGGACATCTTGACGGGGAGCGTCGGGTCATCGTGACCCCGCCGGAGGGGGCCGCCTACACGCTCACCGCCCGCAGGGCGGTCGCGATCTGCACTGGGAGCAGAGCTTCGATCCCACCGATTCCGGGCATCGAGTCAGCTGAGGCATGGACCAGCCGGGACGCCACCAGCGCCAAGGCGGTGCCGCGCCGGCTGGCGATCATCGGCGGCGGCGTGGTCGCGTGC
>OBLU010005394.1_pt1 | contig 11455 bp, 11 predicted proteins | sample 1518681 | NCBI WGS metagenome assembly OBLU01 (sample SAMEA3539304, study PRJEB22396) | soil metagenome | biome: tundra; feature: field; material: soil | place: USA | collected 2010-05 | depth 0.15 m
ACTCGGCCACGGGCCGAGGCGAGATCCGAGCGATCCCTCTCATCCCCCCTTCTCTCGTGGGACCGCCACATCCCGATCGTCGCGATGTTGGCACGGCGGTAACCGCGGCGCCCGCTCGCTCCTGGAAGCTCGTGTCACCGGCATTCGATGGTGGACGTGGATGAGATCCAGCTCGATACGGCGAGCTCGAGCCGGTGCTCGAGGTCGACGAGATCGCGGTCCACGGCGTGTAGTGTACTGGTCGGTACAGCAACCAGACCAATGCGGAGATCGGCGGTGCCGGAGCTGATCAAGAGACCGGACGTGTCCCCCGAGTCGAGGGTGGTCAGCGGCAAGCGGGGGAGCAGGGTGCGGTCGACGGCGACCAATGACGACGGCGACCCACGGGCCGCGTCCGCTCCGAGAAGAGGGAAAGAACGTGATTGACAACGAGCAACGGGTCATCGCCATCCTTGGCGCCGGTGGAGCCCTCGGGGCGGCCCTCTCCCGCCAGCTGGCGGGGGAGACCCCGGCCGGCCTGGTATTGAGCGACGTCAATCCCGCCTCCCTCGAGGCTTCGATCGAGGGACTGCCGGACAACGGCGTCCCCATAGAGACTGCATTGGCCGACGTCAGCGACTTCGAGCAGGTCGAAGCGGTCGTGGAGCGGGCACTGGAGCGGTTCGGCCGCCTCGACGTGCTGATCAGTAATGCCGGCGTGCCGTCACCGAATGGCCGAATTCACAATCTGACGGCGGAGGACTGGGAGCGAGCGTTCCGCGTCAATGTCATGGGTCCGGTCAACGCTGTTCGCGCCGCGGTCCCCCCGATGCGGGGCCAGAAGTCGGGCTCGATCATCCTCACTGCCTCGGTGGCGGGACTCACTGCCTGGGCCTACGCCTCCCCGTACTGCGTCACCAAGGCAGGCGTCATCCACCTGGCCAAGGTGGCAGCCGTCGAGTATGCCCGCGACGGGATTCGGGTCAACTGTGTCTGCCCCGGAACGTTCCTGTCAGCGATGCACGCGGAGCTCCCCCAGGCTGCGCTCGACGCCATCGCAGCCAACCATCCATTGGGACTTGGTTCGGCCACCGACCTGGTCGGGGCCTACTCCTACCTGGCGAGTGACGCCGCCCGCTGGACAACGGGTTCGGCGATCGTGGTCGACGGAGGGTACGCAGCCCCCTGACGCCGGGCCCGATGTTGGCGCAGCGACCTCACCCCATCAGCCGTACTCACACCCGATGGAGCGTCGGCCCCACAAGACGCTATGAGGCGTCGGCGACGACGGGAGGCACACCGGCGGCGTCCCGCGACATCTCTGGTGACGAGGTGGCCACGCCCCACACGAAGATGTCGGCGAAGTACGTCGCGATCTCCTTGGCAGACAGTCGTCCGTCCGCCCTCAGCCACAGATAGGTGTAGTTGTGCATGCCGAGCCAGGCGCGCGCCGAAAGCCGCGAATCGAGCCTTCGAAAGTGGCCGCTCTTGGCCCCCGCGTCGAAGACCGCCTCAACTCGTCGTTCGTACTCTCGTCGGCGCTTACGAAACTGCTCGGCATTCTCACCGGTGAGTGCGGGGAACTCGTGCAAGAACACCCACACGTGATCGGGGTAGCGGACAATGACGTCGAGCAGCTCCTGGCCGAGCATGGCCAACTGGTCTGGCGGGGAACCTCCAGCGAGGGCGGCGCGATCGGCACCGAGCATGACCTCGTCCATCACCCGATCGTGGATGGCGGCGAGCAGCTCCTCCTTGGAACCGATGTAGTAGTAGAGGGCGCCCTTTCCAAGCTGGTTGGCTTCACAAAGCTCGACCGTGCTCGTGGCGTGATAGCCCCGTTGGGCGAAAACCTTGGCAGAACGGTCGATAATGGACTTACGGCGCAGGTGCCATTTGGCGCTCCGCCGGGAATCATCCTTCGCTTTGACCTGGGGCATCCTCTAGCCTTATCTGACTCGCAGCCTTCACCCACCAAATCGCGATCACCCACTAGGTCGCGATGAGTGCCTACTACAGGCCGCCTATCGGCTGGTCACCGTAGAGACCACATTAGCAGCCACCCTGCGATCGCCATCGGGTGGCCTTCCCCCTCGGGCTCGTCGGCGACTCCCTCATGCAACCTGTCGGAAGCTCAGCAGCCCAAGGCACGGGCGATGACCACGTGTTGGATTTCATTGGTCCCCTCGCCGATTTCGAGAACCTTCGAATCGCAGTAAAACCGAGCGACCGGAGAGTCGAGCATGTAGCCAACTCCGCCATGAATCTGGACGGCCTCTGAAGCCGCCGCTGTCGCCACCCGACTGGCCTTCAGCTTCGCCATCGACGCCTCCTTCAAGAATGGCTGCCCGGTGTCCCGTAGGTATGCGGCGCGATAGGTGAGCCATCGGGCCGCCTCCAGCTCGGTGGCGATGTCGGCCAGCTTGAACTGCGTCGCCTGGAACTGAGAGATCGGCCGGCCGAACTGTTGACGGCCTTGGGCGTAGTCGGTCGCCAGATCGAGGACCGCCTGGGTCAGGCTGAGCGAGAGGGCAGCGATGGAGATCCGTCCGACCTCGAGGGTCGCGAGGAACTGTCCCAGCCCGAGGTCCGGATCGCCGATCAGGTGATCAGCGGGGACCCAGACGTCGTCGAAGTACAGCTCCCGCGTATCCAGGCCTCGCCAGCCGATGCCGCGCAGCTTCGGTCCCATGGTGAAGCCCGGCGTACCTCTCTCCACGACGAAGCTCCCGAACCGGGGGACTCGCCCCTCGGCGGGTTCCACGAGGGCCAGCAGCGTCACTCCAAACGACATGTCCGTGCCCGCGTTGGAGATGAACGACTTCCGACCGTTGATCAGCCAACCTCCGTCGCGCCGCTCGGCCCGGGTGGTGATGCTGCGCGTGTCCGAGCCCGCATCCGGCTCGGTCAGCCCGAAGGCGCCGAGTAGCCGTCCCTCAGCCAGCGGCCGCAGCCAGCGGTCGCGCTGCTTGTCATTGCCGAACAGGTACAGGGGCAGGGACCCGATGGTCACGTGCGCCTGCCACGCGGCGGCAACTGACTGGTCGGCCACACCGATTTGCTCCATTGCGGCGACGAAGCCCACGGTCGACATGCCGATCCCTCCCCATTCCTCCGGGATCAGCATCCCCAACAAGCCCAGCTGACCCATCTCGCGAAGGAGATCGGTCGGACATTCGGCCCGGTCCCACGCCGCAGGTGCCCGTCGAGCGATCTCCCTGGTCGCGAACTGGCGACAGAGCTCGGCGAGATCGCGTTCTGCCTCGGTGAGCGAAAGGTCCATGCGGGGTAGTCTAGGAGACCGGTCGGTACAAGAGCCGTCCGGTTGCGTCCCCGAGGTTGGAGGTCAAGCGATGGCGACCACAGAGGTCCAGAGGGTGACCGCAGAGGCCGACGTGCCCGAGCGCTGGCGCATCGGCCCTACTTTCGTGCCGAAGGGCCGCTACACGGATCCGGATTTCCTCCAGCTCGAGAACGAGCGCCTGTTCACCAAGACCTGGTTGAACGCCTGCCGGGTCGACGAGATCGAGCGGGTCGGCGACTACGTGGACTTCGAGATCGCTGATCAGTCGGTCGTGGTGGTCCGGACCGAACAGGGCATTCGCGCTTACTTCAATGCCTGCCGGCACCGGGGGACCAGGCTCGTCCAGGGGCAGGGTCGGATCGGCGAGTTCCGATGCCCGTTCCATGCTTGGCGGTGGAACCTGGACGGCTCGCTCAAGTATCAGGCCGACGAGGAACACTTCGATCCCCGGCCGGCGGCCGAGCTCTGTCTACCGGAGGTCAAAGTCGACACCTGGGGCGGTTGGGTCTTCGTCAACCTGGACCCGGACTCCGAGCCGCTGCTCGAGTACCTCGACCCGCTGCCCTCCAGAATGGAGGGCTACAAACTGGAGGACATGCGGATCGCCTGGTACAAGTCCGTGATCGTCAAGGCCAACTGGAAGACCTCGCTCGACGCCTTCGTGGAGAGTTGGCACGTCCCCGGCACCCATCCCCAGCTGCTGAGGGCAGACAAACACACCAGCCCGCCGACCATCGCCGAGTGCACGAAGTACGGCCAGACCTACAACGAGTTGTTCCGGTACCACTCGCGCCACGCCGACGTCTTCCGCTACGGCGGGGAAGGCGACTCCACCCGGCTCCGCCCCGAGTACGGGGTCGATCCCCAGGCGGTGTACGACAACGTCGTCTACAACCTCCGCGAGCTCCGCAGCCTCTACCTTCCGACCGACCTCGGCGCGGCGGCCGAGCTCCGCACCATTCCAGAATCATGGGGCCCACAGGGAAATGCCATCTACCAGGAGCTGCGCAAGAAGCATGCCCGCGCGGCCGGGGTCGATTACCCCGAGCTGACCGAAGAGCAGCTCAGGCAGGGCATGTACGACTGGCACGTCTTTCCCAACACGGTGTTCCTGGTCGACTTCGGGACGGCCATCACCTACCGGGCCCGTCCCTACGGCACGGATCCCGATCGGTGCATCTTCGATGTGCAGGGCCTGTGGCTGCCACCGGCCGAGGGCATCGAGACGGCGCGGCCCGAATACTACGAGGACTGGCGGGATGCCTCGATGGGCGCCATCCTCGAGCAGGACTTCTCCAACATGTCCGAAGTGACGGTCGGTCTACATTCGCTGGGTTACGACGGGCACCGCCTGAATCGTGCCCAGGAGATGACGATCTGGAACTACCACCGAGCCATCGACGAGTTCCTCTTCGGGCCATGAGTTCGGCGGGGTGACACCGGACCCATCCGATCGCGGCGCCATGAGCGGCTCGGGGAGCCTGTTCGCTCGAGGGATCTGGTCGGCCTCAGCTGCATTCGGTCAGTCGAGGACGCCTGGATCCTGACGAACGACTCGTCGGGCAGCGGCCGCGAACCAGTTGTCAAAATTCCCGTTGGCCGCCGACCTGGCGATCACGTCGCCGAAGGCGGTCGCTACCTCGTCGCCCATGGGTACGCCCGAGCCGAGAGCCTCGACGTGCCATGCCTGACGACAGCGCCACTCCACGACGGCGGCGCGGAGATAAGCCTCGCTGATGTCTTTGCCGAGGACCAGCACTCCGTGATTCACCATGAAGAGGACGTCAGCGTGGCCGAGGGCATCGACGACCTCTTGTGCGTTCGCCGTCTGGTTCACGGGGCCTTCGTAGGACGAGTCGATGGCGATCTCGCCGCCGAACATGGCACTGGTCTGGTCGTAGACCGGCGGTACACGGTGGCTGTCGGCCCAGATGGTGGCCCAACGCGGATGGTTGTGGATCACGACGCCCGCATGTTCCCGGTGGTGATGGAGCACGAGGTGTAGCTGCACGGCCGGGGAGACGACCCAAGGCCCCTCGAGGTGGTTGCCCTGGATGTCCATCCGGGCGACGTCGCTCGCGCACACCTCATCCCAGCTGAGGCCCAGTGGGTTCACCAAGAAGGTGCCGTCAGGCTGTCGATAGGTGATGTGACCGGCCAGGTGGTCGTCGTATCCCTCGGCGTGGAGGACCCGGGCCAAGAGAGCAAGTTCCTGCCGAGGGGTGACATCGAGAACCGGGAACGCCTGTGGCTTCGTGGGCACCGTCGTCGAAGTCATGGGGGGTACCTCCTTCGGACTGATGGAAACGTGCGTTCCCCAACACCTTAACTACTTGAACCAAGCGGTTCTCCCCAGGTTCGGCGACGTTGGGTTCGCAGTGGCCGGCGAACGCCAAGCGCGACGTGACGCGTGGCGAAGTCATCGCTCGGGTGCCGTGTTTGAATGGAAACGTGCAGGGGAGCGGTCGACCGGATGAACCCGAACCTGGTCCGGCCAGAGTCAGCGCCGAGCAGGCCGAGTCACGTCCCTTCCCGTGGAAGACCGTCGCCAAGCGCGGGGTCGTGATCGGCCTGGCCGGTCTGGTGATCTATCTCGTGTTTCCCAAGGTCACCGAAGTCTTCGCCTCCTGGCCCCGTCTCTCGACCCTCGAGCCCGTTTGGTTTGCCGTCGCCGTTGGTGCCGAGGCGATCCACTTCATGTGCACGTTCGCACTCCAGCGCATCGCCCTGCGGACCAAGGCCTGGTTCCCGGTCGTCACGTCGCAGTTGGCCGGCAACTCCATCAGCCTGATCATGCCCGGAGGCGCCGCCGCGGGAGCAGCGGTGCAATTCCGAATGCTCGCCACCAGCGGCCAGGCGGGCGGCGGGGTCGTCGGCGGTCTCGCCGCCTTCTCCCTGCTGGGGGTGGGCGGCCTGTTGGCCCTCCCGGTGTTCGTCCTACCGGTCATCTTGATCGGGAGCCCGATCAACCGGGGCCTGTACAACGCGGCCATTCTCGGTTCGATCGGCTTTGTCGCCTTTGCCGGCTTCGCCGCCGTCGTTCTGGCCACCGATGCGCCGCTCAAGTGGAGCGGGCTGGTGGCGCAGCGGGTACGGAACGCCGTCCTCCGCCTCCGGCCGCCGCTCACCGGTCTGGACCAGAACCTCCTGAAAGAGCGCGATCTCATCCGGGCGGTGCTGGGCACGCAGTGGTGGCAGGCCGTCCTCCTGTCGGCCGGACGGCTCGGCTTTGATTTCCTCTGCTTGCTCGCCGCCGTACGGGCAACGGGTAGCCATCCCCGCCCGTCGCTGGTCCTGGTGGCTTACGCCGTATCCGGCATTATCGGGCTGATCCCGATCACACCCGGCGGCCTGGGCATCGTCGAGGCCAGCCTGACCGGTCTCCTCGTACTGGCCGGGACGAGCTCGGGTGATGCCTTCCTGGCCACCCTGACCTACCGATTGGCCTCCTACTGGGTACCCATGTTGGCCGGCCCGATCGCCTATGGCGCCTTCCGCCTTGGCTACCGGAAGGTCCCGTCGTCACCCCAAGCCGGACCGCTACCCGTGTGAGGCGATCACCAACGACCGATGGCGGGACCGGATTCGGCGTCCACTCGGAAGTAGGCAAGCTCCGCAAAGTCCTGGTGCACCGACCCGATCTGAGCCTGCAGCGCCTGACGCCGTCGAATCGCGACGAGCTGCTCTTCGACGACGTGCTGTGGGTGGAGCAGGCCCAGCGCGAGCATGACCAGTTCGTCGAGGAGCTGGCCGCCCGTGGGGTCGAGGTCTTCTATGTGCACGACTTGCTCAAGGAGGGACTGGCCGCGCCGGGCGGGACGGAATGGGCCATCGAGCACACCGTCAGCCCGTACACCGTCGGGCCCGCCGCTGTCGATGCCGTACGGGCGGCCCTGGCCACCATGGACCCGGACACCCTGGCCACCTATCTGGTGGCCGGCCTGACCCGCGCCGAGCTCATCGAGCGTGCCGACTCCGACCTGGCGGTGACCATGACCGCGGCCTCGGAGATGAACCCGAGGTGGGCCTCGCAGGAGGCCTGGAGGGCGACTTCGACAACCGGCGAATCGCCGTTTGTCCTCCCTCCGTTGCCCAACCACTTGTTCACACGGGACAGTTCCTCCTGGATCTATGGCGGCGTCTCACTCAACCCGATGTTCTGGCCGACGCGTCAGCCCGAGACGGTCAACATCGGTGTCATCTACCGGTTCCACCCCATGTTCGCCAATGCAGACTTCACGTTCTGGTACCCGGACGCCGGTCACCCCAACGGTCACGGCGACGGGCACGAAGAGCTGGACGGGCCCGCCGAATTCGATCTGCAGGGCTCGGGGCGGTTGTCGCTCGAAGGCGGGGACCTGATGCCGGTCGGAAACGGCACGGTCCTCATCGGAATCGGCGAGCGGACGGCCCCGCAGATGGTCGAACTGCTGGCCAGGAGGTTGTTCTCGTTGGGTGGCGCCGAGCGCGTGATCGGGGTGGAGCTCGAGAAGAAACGGTCGTACATGCACCTGGACGTCGTGTTTACCTTCATGGACCGCGACACGGTGACCGTCTATCCCAAGGTGATCGACACCACCCGGGCGTTCAGCCTCCGCCCCGGCGACAAGCCAGGATCGATCGACGTCACACCGGAGTCCGGCTTTCTCTCTGCGGTGGCCCACTCGATCGGGATCGAGGAGAGGGATCTGCGGGTGATCACCACCGGAGGGGACGAGGCGCAGCAGGTGCGGGAGCAGTGGGACAGTGCCAACAACGTGGTGGCAATCGAGCCCGGCGTGGTCGTCGCCTACTCGAAGAACGTCCACAGCAACCAGAAGTACCGAGACGCCGGCATCGAGGTCGTCGAGATCGACGGTTTCGAGGTGGGCAAGGGGCGGGGTGGCGGGCACTGTATGACCTGCCCCCTGCTGCGTGACCCCTGAGCGACCCGCACCCGTGCACGGCTGATCCAAACCCTGCTTGATACATCGACTTTATCGGGTTTAGGATCGGCGACGGTCTTGGCGTGGAGGCTCGTATGCCGGCGAGCCCTCCGTACTCGTCGCAATGAAGCTCCGGCTCGTCCCCCCATGAGGTCTCCGGTCCCCCCACCAATGAAAGAGAGGCGTTGATGTCCATCCGAGATGAGGTACTTCGAGCCAATGAGGAGTACGCCGCTTCGTTCGGCCCCAAGGCGGACCTGGCCCTTCCTCCCTCACGCCAATTCGCCGTTCTGACCTGTATGGACGCCCGGCTCGATCCGGCCAAGTACGCCGGGCTCAGCGAAGGCGATGCCCATGTCATCCGCAACGCCGGGGGTCGAGCCAGCGACGATGCCATTCGATCGCTTGTGATCTCCTACAAGCTGCTGGGCACCAAGGAGTGGTTCGTCATTCACCACTCGAATTGCGGGATGGAGTTCTTCACCGATGACGTCATTCGGGGTCTTCTGGCCAATAGCCTGGAGACCGCGGAATTGGGCTCCCACGGCTTCAAGGATGTTGGCACCGGGCCGGGGTCTTCCGAGGGGAACTACGTCGACTGGCTCACCATCGCCGACAACGCGAGCAGCGTTGTCGAGGACGTTGCCCGGATCCGCGCCCATCCCCTTGTGCCGGGTCGGATCCCGATCTATGGGTACATCTACGACGTGAGCAGCGGGCGACTCAACGAAGTTCCTGACGCGACCAAGGCGGGAGCGCCGGCCTGAGGCTTGCCGGCGCGATCACGACGCTGTGGCGGTGAGGCCCCAGGGCTGTGAGTCGCCCCGCATCCTGGAAACCGATAGAAGCCAGCGGTACCATCAGGACGTATCGGCCGAGGCCGATACGTCCTGGGACGGCTTCGATCCGGCCAGCATGGGGCGAACTCGTTCAGCCGTCACCGGTGACAAACGGGCAAGAGGAATGGGCGAACGTTGGACATCGGATTCGACCACGTCACTATCTCGGTTGTCGATCTCGAGGAAGCCAAGCGATTCTTTGAGCTGCTGGGCTTCGAGGAAGAGAGGGCCGTGGTCGTGTCTGGGCCCGTCATGTCGCGCTACATGGGGATCCCCGGCTGGGAAGCAGACCATCTCACCCTTGTGCACGGGCAGGCGTCGTCACACCAGGAGGTCCAGCTCCTCCGCTTTCATCATCCGGCACCCGATGTCGACGCCGAGACAGGAAACCTGGCCCGGACGGGTTTCAATCACGTGTGCTTCCGAGTGGACGATCTGGATGCGACCCTGGCGAGACTGCGCGCCGGGGGATTCGCGGCGCGCAATGACCCCATGGACTTCCATGACCGGCGTTTGGTTTTCGTGGACGGGCCGGGCGGCGTCGTCGTCGAGCTCGCACAGTGGGACCGAGATACCCTCGAACCGGACAGTCGATAGCACTCGGAGCAACCATGCCCGGGGATCAACGTCTCAGAAAAACACTGCTCATTACATACGCCCGATAGCGCCCCGCATCGGGTCGGGCACCCGTCACCTGTTCGAAGCGATCGAAGAATTCCGTACAGAGCTGGCCCGGCTCGATCCCACGGGCCCCAGGTGAGAAGAGATCACGCGTCAGGTTCGCCTCGGAGAAGGCACGGACGAAGTCCGAGTAGGTGCGGGCGTATGCCTGTGCGTCTCCGTCGCGTTCGAATTGCTCCCAATACGGGTTCGGGACCTCCTCCAGCTTCGAGCTGACCAAGGTGAGCCGAGTGGCGAGCGCGCCACCCGGCTCGAGCGGCGCCGCGACCTCCTCCTCGCTCCGGCAGTAGACCGGGAAGACGTAGTGAGCAAGGGTTTCCGAGTCCAGGAGCTCCTCGTGCACAAGGTCTCGACACACCCGCCACATCTGGTCGAGAAGGCCGGCGGCCGACACTCGGCTCCCATCGGTGGCGATTCCCTGAACGAGCAGCTGTCCTCCGGGAGCCAGTTCAGCCGCCCGTGTACCGAGGAACCTGCACCAATCCTCCGCCGCTTCTGCGGCCAGGCGCTCGCCGGCCTTGCCCGTCGCCGCCGAGAAGTACATGCCATCCACCGGTCCGACATCCGGTTGCTCTCGAAACCAATGAGCTGCGTTGGAACAGAGCCCGAGATGCACACTGCCATCGGCCACGACCTGTCCAAAGAAGCTTCCGGCCGCCGCGGTCGAATAGATCGGGCCCGGCTCAGCCAGATATCCACCGGGGGCAGCGGCGAACCCGAACAGGGAGCTGAAATCGCTCGTCGGTAGATCATTGTGCACTGCGACGATTGGCCGCGTCACCCCGCGTTCCCGAATGGCACGAATGGCAGCATGCACGGCCAACACCGATGTGGCACCGGTGCCCGCCCCATAGTCGGCAATCGTCAAGGCGCCGCCGATCCCATCGAGGGCCAGAGTGGCGACTGCGTGCCGGATTCCGGCTTCACCGGCCAGAATGACGCGCTGCTGGTACTCGGAATGTGCGTCATAGAAGCCCCCGCCCTTCATGCCAGTGGTACTGGCTGCGGATGGCAGCGTCACCCGGCTGATCCTATATGGCGCCCCAAAGCATCAGGCCGTCATGCGTGATCGGCCTTGGCTCGGTATGCATGTCCGAGCCGACGGGCCCTTGACTCGGCCGGCAACACTGACGCCAGCGTTCCAACCTGGTGCCCGACCACCCGCAGGAGAAAGGAGGCCCTCTGTGTCCACGCCGCTTCGAGCCAGTACCCAAGCGATGACTGAGTTCGAGTTCCACATTTCCCCGGCTCCCAGCTCGTCCCTCCCCCAGGTGGGAGTTGGGACCGATGGCAAAGTCTCCACTACCCGTCTCGCCTGCCCCGGATCTTCGGTCAGGCGCACCGGACCGGATGCCGCCCTTGCGAGGTCGGGAATGGACCCGTCACGCCAACATCGGACTTCGTAGCGGAAGAGCTGGAAGTGACCTGCCATCCGCGCACCCACGGGTCCTTCGGCTACGACGCCCCGCTCCCAGCCCCTCGGATTTGGGACGGGGGCCTGTTCAATCATGAACTGTCCGTCTGGCAAAGACACGATGAGCGCTGAGTGGTAGAGGTCGCAGGGCATGCGACGATGAACCATCGCTGCCACCCTCTCGTACACCTTCCCGGTGAACTCGACGATGTGGGCCCCGGCGCCGAGTGGGATCCAACGGAGATCGACAGTTCCGTACGAGTCCATGGCTACTTGTCCTCCGAACGATCAGCGTGGACTCTCAGATCGGAAG
>OBLU010005395.1_pt1 | contig 11453 bp, 10 predicted proteins | sample 1518681 | NCBI WGS metagenome assembly OBLU01 (sample SAMEA3539304, study PRJEB22396) | soil metagenome | biome: tundra; feature: field; material: soil | place: USA | collected 2010-05 | depth 0.15 m
TTGAGCGGCCTGTCCCGGATGCGGTCTTCGCGGGAACAGTTCGGAAGGATACGCGCCGCTTCAGATTTGAGGTAGCCAGGACTTCCATCGCGCCTTCCCCGCTGTGCAAAATTATACACTTTCACCTCCATTAAGGACGTGGCCGGACGCTTTGGAAGCGGTGCCGGAGCTACATCGCGACCGCTCTCCCGGTCTATGCGTTCTTTGGGTTGCTGCATTGGAGGCATCAGGAAAAGGCTCATCGCTGGTTTGTGTGCCATCGTTCTCATTGCTGGTACGTCAAACGCGGCCCGTGTTTTTGTTCATATTGCGCCGCCGCCCGTGGTCATTGAACATCCGGGACCGGTCCCACATGCTGGATGGGTTTGGGTCGGCGGATACTGGCGCCGGAACGGGCACCGCTATGTCTGAATGCCCGGCTACTGGGTGCGCCCGCCCCATCCACACGCTTTGTGGGTTCCACCGCACTGGGACCCTGCCCCTGGGAGGATGGGTCTTCGTGGCCGGTCAGTGGCATTGAGCGGGATCTTCGGGCGCACACAATCGAGGCACGCAGGTCCCCTCGGCGGCGGACAGGCTTTCGGCTGGACTCAGGATGCCATGTTGGTTGATTGGCCGGGAAGAAAAGGCAACCGCAGATCCCTCGGCTCCGCTCGGGATGACAATGATGTGGATGCCGGCCGGCCTATTCCTCAATGCGGTATGTAAATTCCTCGATCACCGGGTTGGTGAGCACTTCGCGGGCGATGCGCTCGACCTCGGTGCGCGCCTTCTCCGCGGGCAGCCCATCGGCCAGCGAGAGCGCGAAATACTTGCCCTGGCGCACCGCGGTGACTTCCGCAAATCCGATCTTGTGCAGGGCATTCTGGATGGTCTGGCCTTGCGGGTCCAGGACCGACGTCTTCAACGTGACATAGACATGCGCCTTCATTATCCGTGATTATATAGGGGTCTGCTCACGGCGCCGGGATGCCTTTGCCCCCCGCAGGGTGAGCTGAGTCCCCGTTCCGGCGGATCGCCGGCGATTTGCCATTTTCCCGGAAAGTTTTTCCCATAGCGGATATCTTCCCACTGATAAAGGAGAAGCAAGAAGAGATGGTTAATTATTTGGAGCTGCCGGTCGGCGACCGCGCCCCGGAGGTCTTTCGAGCGGTTATCGAGATTCCGAAAGACGGAACCAACAAGTTTGAATACGACAAGCAGTTGCACGTTTTCAAACTGGACCGCAACCTGCACTCCCCGGTCCATTACCCCGGGGATTATGGCTTTATTCCGTCGACACTGAGCGACGACGGCGATCCGCTGGACGTGCTGGTGCTGGTGCCGGGACCGAGTTTCCCGGGATGCGTGCAGGAGGTACGCCCGATTGGCCTGCTGGAAATGCTGGACCAGGGGACGCTGGACGAGAAGGTGCTGGCGGTAGGCAAGAATAATCCGCGTTATACGAACGTGTGGAACTACACCGATATCTACCCACACATGCTGAAGGAGATTACGCACTTCTTCTCGATCTACAAGGATCTGGAGGGGAAGCGCGTTGAGGTAAAGGGGTGGCACGACGCGGCCTATGCGCGGGATCGGGTGGTGCGAGCGGTGAAGATGTTCGATGACAACAACAAGGTGAAATCCGCAGCGCCAAGAGTGAAGGCGGCGAAGTAAGCCGGATTGCTGAGGCTCTCTCGAGGGCTGAAGTCCGGTTGGTTTGGCATTTTTCCTTTCCCACCCTGGCGACAAAAATCCGCCACGGCGGATCGACAGGATGGGACCCAGGTTCGTGCGCGGTTTCAGAGTGGCGTTTTGTCACCCGAAGGGAACTCAGTCTGCGGCGGGGGCGGTAGCGAGACGCCGGCGCGCCAGCGGGAGAGCTGTGAGCCAATAGAGCACCGGCCCGAGAAGCGCGACGCATATTGCAAAGAAAAGCGCTGAAATCGATCCCATCAGTTTTTCGTTGCGTGAGGCATAGAGCGCAAAGGCGATGAGCGCTGCCGGCCCAACGGCCAGAGAGCAGGCTAAGGCCAGGTTGCCGGCCTTGAAGGGCCGCGGAAGCTCAGGCTCGCGGACGCGCAAGACAATGAGCGCCACAAACTCCAGCAACAGGCTCGAACCATACAGGATGAGGTCGATGGAGATGAGTCGTTCAAAAGGCAGCTTGAGCGCCAGCGCCCAGGCCAGCCCGCACAAGAGCACGCTGACCCACGGCACTCCGCGCTGATTGCGCCGGGCCAACACGAGCGGCAGCATTCCATCTTCGGCCATGGCCATGGGCAGACGCGTGTAACTCATCGCCAGGGCGTTGAACATGCCGAGACCGCAGATGATTCCGCCTGCCACCACGGCGTAGCCCAGCAGCGGACCGCCGATGGAGATGGCAGCGGTCATCCAGTCGCCGGTTGAGAAGCTGGCAACCGATAGGCCCGACAGCGCCATCGCGAGCAACGGCAGAATGTAGGTGACGGCTACGAGCGCGGCTGCCGCGATCATGGCGCGCGGATAGTTGCATTGGGGGTCCTTCACTTCCTGAGCCACGGTGGAGGCGTTGTCCCAACCCATGTAGTTCCACATAGCCACCATCACGGCTGTTGACAGGGCGGCGCCAGAACCGGCGTTGCCCCATTGCACCACAGGATGGAGCGTGAGTCCTCGCCATACGCCGAGTACGACGAAAACAGCGAACGGCGCCAGCAGAAGGACGAAGAGACCCACGGAGCCGTCGCCGACGGCGGGGGCACCGCGCAGGTTCCACATGCAACAAACGGCCACGACGGCAATTGACCAGGCATAGCCAAACCATCCGGCGGTGAGGGCGGGGTTGAATCGGCCAAGATAGAGGACAAGGATGGCCGGATAGATGGCCATGTCGAAGATGCTGGCGGAGAGCGAAAGCCAGCCCTCCTGGTATCCCCAGAAGGGACCGAGCGCGCGGCGCACCCAGACATAAAAACCGCCTTCGGCTGGGATGGCGCTGGCCAGTTCGCCAATCATCAGCGCTGTGGGGAGGGACCACAGGATCGGTAACACGAGGAGAATTGCGATCGCCCTGCCGAACCCCGCGCCACCGAGAATGTCCTCAATGCCGTAGGGCCCGCCCGACACCATGAAATAGGTGGCGGCAATCAGCGGCAGGAGAAGCATCTTTCGCCGTGCGGGTTTGAGGGCAAAAAGCATAAATGTGAATCTAACAACTCTGCTTCAGGGACAAAGGGAAAAGTGGGACGGGGCGATTCTGCAGCCTCCGTTCTGCAGCGATCTGCCATTTCCAGAACCAGCGTTCCTCCGTTGGCGATCTCTGCATGACCGAACCAGGCGCGGTTGAGCGTCGCACCATTTTAATTGCGCGGAACCGAATCGACTTGGGAAATGACACGTTTGAAGAACCGGGTCGCAAAATCAATCCGCGGTGTTCTTGAATCGTTGCTATTGCACTGTGAGCGCGACCGTTCCTGTCTCGGTGAGAGATCCTGATACTCCGGTAATGGAGATGGTATAGGACCCCGGAGTTGTACCGGGGCTGCCTTGATTGCCGCCACCACCGCCGCCACAAGCGACCACGCCATTGGTTACTGCCGTCAAGAGAAAGAGCAGTCCGAGCATCGTACGCAACCTTCTTTTGCGCATCGGGATGCCGAAGAACACGACCAGGGCCAGTGAAACACTACCTGCGGCGAGCCATCCATTGCCTCTCCAGTTTGGATCGCGCAGGGCCGATTGGGTCGCGGGAGTGGTCGTAATCGTGAGGGTCGCTGTTGCCGCATTCGCCCCGGTTATACTCACGGGGCTCGTTGATCCAAAGCTCAAGGACGGCATATCGACTGCACCCGTCGGGCTGGAGGAAATTGCAGCCTTCAGCGTCACAGAGCCGGTGAAGCCTCCGGCAGGTGTCACGGTGACAGTAGCAGTGTTGCCCTTGGTTGCGCCGACAGCAATTGTGGCTGCCGTTCCACTGATCGAGAAGCTGGGAGGCGGAAGATTGATGGTGTAGAGCGCGGAGGCGACTGCACTCGTTGTGAAACCGGAACCGCCGGCAATGGCATTGATCGTTTCGGTATTTGAAACTGTGATGGAGCTCGTATAGAGAGTTGAACTTGGGGTGGGTGTGGTTCCGTCGGTGGTGTAGTAAATGGATGCTCCTGGCGTCGAATCCGCGATTGTTACAGTCTGAATCGAGCTGTAAGTACCGGCGCCGGGAGAAAATGTCGGCGTCGCCGCGGGCACGGCGAGACCGGTTCCTGTTAACGGTACGACCAGAGTTCCCCCGCTGGCATCGTCGGCGACTGTGAGTGTACCGGTGTAAGGACCAGCCAAAGTGGGTGCGAAAGCAAGAGATAGGGTGCAGTTCGATCCCCCTTTCAACGCACCCGCGCCGGAACACTTGTCCGAGGTTATTGCAAAGCCCGCAGTAGGGTTCACCGCGACCACGGTAAGGGCCAACGAGCCGACATTCGTGACCGTAACCGTTTGTGCGGCGCTTGTTCCTCCGCTGTTTTGTGTGCCGAAATCCAGCGATGATGGTGAGGAGGTCGCAGTCTTCACCTCAATTCCGTTGCCGCTGAGATCGATGGTGTGGGATCCCGATGATGAGTTGTCCGAGATCGTCATTGACGCCCCGATCGATCCGGAGATCGTTGGGGAGAACGTGATCTGTACCTTACAATTCGAGCCCGGAGCGACCGCAGCACTGCAGTCATTCGTCTGCGCAAAATCTGGCAGCCCGGTCACCGAGTTGGTTGTAGCGATGATCGAGCCAATCTGCAGGGATTGGGTACTCGATTGGGCATTGGTAATGGTGACGGAGAGCGGAGCGCTGGTTGTCCCGACCGTCTGATCACCGAACACTAAGTTGGGCGAAGAAAGCGTAACGCCCGGAATGGTCCCGATACCGTTCAGATCGATCGCCTCGTTGGCGAAAGGAGAATTATCGGTCAACTCGAGAGTTCCAGAGAGGTTCCCCGTAGACGATGGGCTGAATGAGAGAGAGAGCACATTCCGCGCCAGGATCGAGCGCGGTACAGCCTCCAGAAGACACGAAATTCGTTGAATTCGAAACATTCGTGATATTGAGTGCGGTCGAAAAATCCCCGGAGTTCTCGACTGTGACGGTTTGAGGCGCACTAACCGTATTGGATTCCTGGCTGCCAAATGTCAAACTCGGTGGCACAATGACCGCCCCTCCCAAGCTGAGGGTCGGCGAGACAAGTGCACCTTGGTCCAGTTGATTGGGGGTTTCCTCAATGTAAAAGGTCAGTGTCGCTCCGGTCGGAACGGATGGGATTGTCAGAATCAGGTCGCCTCCAATTGCGTCCCATCCAATATTTAAGGTAGACGATTGCGATTCGTCCAGATTCGTACAGAGCATATTCGACGCGGGACTCGGGTCACAATACAGGACCCCGAATGAAGTATTAAATGCAAACCTCGACAAGCCCGTGAAAGTCACAACCAGATTGTTAGGTCCGGAAGGAATCTGATAAAGAAATACGAACGTCGAGTCGCATATTGGCGGATTGAAGTTTTGGTCTTTGCCTCCCGAGCAAACAGTTTCCGTTTTCACGGAGATGCCATTCACGGTACTCTGCGCCTCAGGGGTCCAATCCCACAGCGATTGACCGCCTGCATTTCCGTATGACGAGCTTGCTCGGGTGCCGACACTTCTGTGCGCGTAGGAAGGAAGACTGCACAGCAAACCCGAAACGCTCAACGTGAGAAACGATAGGGCAAGCCTCTTGCGTAGAAACATGGCTGGGGGGCCCCCTACGGGAAGTGAACGGATGGTACCCCCGAATCTCCTTCGTGTCAAATCCTGGTGGGTAAACGCCGACGGTCAAGCTCGATGCTATAATCGGTGCGTTTTTCTTCTCCATGGACGAGGACCTGACGGGAATGCTGCTGGCGCAAGACGGGTCGACGCGACGCTTACGGGTGTTTCTGTGCCATTCGTCCGCTGACAAGGCGTCGGTTCGCAAGCTGTATGAATGGCTCGAGCGGGACGGATTCGAACCGTGGCTGGATGAAAAGAAACTTCTTCCAGCACAGCGATGGGCTGACGTGATCGAAGACGCCGTGCGCCTTTCTGACGTTGTGCTTGTCTGCTTGTCAGCTGGATCTGTGAGCAAGGAAGGATTCCTTCAAAGAGAAATCAAGTTCGCTCTCCAGGTCGCGGATGAGAAACCAGATGACACCGTTTACATCGTGCCGACACGTCTGGAGCCGGTCGAACTACCGCGCCGTTTCAGGGAGTACCAGGCGGCCAATCTTTACGAGGCGGACGGCTATGAGCGGCTGAAACAGTCGCTTGCCCTGCGAGCAGCACAGATCGCGGTTGCACCCCCGCTGCCTTCGTCGGCACCTCATTTCCTGCAGATCGCGGGTCCGAACTCACAACCCGCAACAACATCGGAGACTGAGCGCCGGCTGCAATGGATCCAAGCTCATCCGCGAGTGATCGTTTTGACGTTGGTGCTGGTTCTCGGCGCGACCGGCGTCGGCGGCTACAGCGTCTACCAGAAGGAGAAACGGCAGCGTACGGCCGCTGATCAGTATTTCAAGGAAGCAGTGTCGAGTTGGAGGGCTCTCGATCTTAGGAAAGCAGAGAGCCTGTTTTCTCAGGCCGCTGCAGCCGAACCGAACGACCCGAAGATTCTGGCCGGCTATGCGCTCAGCCTGAATGAACGGGGCAATGAAGGGGAGCGCGCGCAATGGCGAAACAAGCATTTGATTCCGCCTCTTCTCTCGCGAACGATGAGCGCCAATGGGTGGAAGCCATCTTTTGCGAGGTGACTGCAAGCTGGACGAGAGCCGCAGAACTTTATTCAAAACTATGGCAACGCAATCGCGACTTTGAGACTGCAATACGTCTCGCACACGTACAGACCCTTGGCGGTCTTCCCGAGAAGGCGCTCGAGACAATTAGCCAGATCCCGGCACCTGGCTCAGATGATCCACGCGTGATTTTTGAGAAGGCGACAGCGCAGAGATTTCTGGGAAAATTTGACGAAGAGATCAAGACCCTGCGACCTATCATCAGCGATCACCCCGACGAAGATCTTGTCAGAGCGACCGCCCTGGCGGAAAAATGCTGGGCCGACTATAACAGCCGGGACCTCAATGAACCCCTGAAGATCGCGTTGGATGATTGTCAACAGGCTGAGAACATCTTCAACGACAGAGAAGATGCATTGGGACAGGCCCGGACACTTACGCGAGAGGCACTGATCGTCTCAGATAAAGACAACAAGGCGCCCGATTTCTCGAAGGGGATGGATTTGCAAAAGCGAGCGATCGAGATCGCGCATGAGAGAAGTGCCATACGCGATGAGGCTGGAGGCCGCCAGAATTTGGCGAATATTTTAATGGAGCAGACGTCTCCCGACCCGGAATCTGCCCGAACTGAATACGAGAAGAGTGAACAGATGTTTAACAGTCTTGGCGACAAAGCGGGGATGGCCGGAGTGAGCAATGACCAGGCGGTTCGGCTCATCGATCTATGCCGGTACCAGGATGCGCTGAACAGCGCGAAACGAGCCAGGCAAAACTGGCATGACATCGGCAGCGCAGATGAGGCAATTGCCCTCGCGAATCAGGGAAGCATGGAATTCTTCCTCGGCGACCTTGCCGATGCTGAGACGGAACTGAAAGCCGCCCTGTCGATGGCCGACGCACAAAGACTCAATGTCGACCGGGATAATTGGCCCATAACGCTCGGTGAGATTTACGCTGATGAAGGAAAGCTGTTATTGGCAGAACAGTGCTACAAGGAAGGGCCATGTTACGACAACAAGCAGCCTTCCACCGTCCACAAAGCGGAACCGCTGACCGACGCCATTGTTGACTATGCTGCGTTGCAGATCGTGGAAAAGAAAACCTCTGAGGCAGAGCGGCTCGCGCAGAGCGCGCTCACCGACGCAAAGGCCGAAAACGATCCCGACGACGAAGCCTGGGCGCGAGTGGTTCTGGCAAACGCGCTTCTCGCGGAAGGAAAGAACGGACTGTTGAACCCGGCCAGAAATGCGGTTACCGGTATCGCCGCGATCAGGCCCAAGGACTGCCGCGTCGGAGTTGCGGCTGGTCTGACTCTAGCCAGAATCGAAGGGCGATCTGGAAATCCCGACGGTCAGAAGGAGAATCTGACCAGGGTTCTCCAGACAGCTCACAGCTTGGGTCTACTGGGCTATATGTTTGAAGCAACGCTTGATCAGGCAGAGGCGGATCTGCGCGCGGGCCGATCGAGTGCAGCTCGCCAGGAGGCCGAGCAGGTGCTTGGTCAATCCAGTGATCGCGGATTCCAGCAAATAAAGGTAAAGGCTTCAGAGTTGGTAAGCCGGGCGAAGGTAGGGGCGACCGTTGGAAATTGAAGGCCGCAATGATTTGTGCTCTCAATCGCCTTCTGGCAGTATCAATCGGTTCCTCCCGAGTAGCTCAACTAATGGAGGGGTGCGATTCCTGGCTTGATGTGGTTGGTGTCGCATATTGCAGTGATGCAAGATACCTGACTGCGGCCGGCGACATATATGCGACATATTTCATATCTGCGACATATTTTGCGACATATATATAAGGATATCCAGCAGCGCCATGACGGCAAGGCAGCCAAGGACAACGATGGTGTTTTTGGTCATGCGACTTTCGACGTTAGCGCAAAGCTCCGCCATGCTCGCGGTTTTCTGCGGCAGAGTGGTCAAAAGTGAGCAGCCAGATGTTTTACTTCGTGGCAGACTCGCTTTAGTTTCCGAACTATATCTGGTGTAGGCGAGGTGAATTTTGTCCCACTTAGCAATGACAGTTCTCGTTGTGGACGACAAAGAGTGCATTCGAACATCAACATCACTCGTACTCGAGGAGATGGGGTATTTGGTGCGCTCTGCCGAAGACGGCCTATCGGCACTCCGCGAAATCCGTCAAGAGAGTCCCGACATTCTCCTCACCGATCTCAATATGCCTGGTATGTCAGGCTTTGAATTGTTGACTGAGGTCCGGAGCTCGTTCCCCGCAATCAAGGTAATCGCCATGAGCGGGGCCTTTTGCGGCAGCGAGATCCCCCCTGGCGTTCTCGCGGATGCCTTCTATCAGAAGGGCAGTAGCGTGAGCACGCTTTTGCAGATATTAAGAGCCCTTCCGCAAATGAAATGCCGTTCGCACCAACACGCAGTAATTGTGGGCCCCTCTTTATTTGGCGGGATGCAGGCGGAGGCATAGCGATTCCGCCTGGTGTTTTTGCTGGTTCTCTCCGCCGAATCAACACGAAGAGTTATGTCGATCGCGATAACTCGATTTAACACCTCTTCATTAGGCCCCAGCGAAAGTACCTTGTAGTCCCTTCTGGACGAAGTCTGCGCTTCGAAGTGGGCGCATTCCGCTGTCACCTTCTCAGCAGTTGATCGAAGAAAGAAGTGATCTATCATGCACAAAATCGAAACAATGAACATGTTCATTCGAGCAACGGTTGAGTTGCCCAAAGGCCTAAAGTTGGCAACACATGAGTTTCGCGAAGGATGGAACTTGATTCGCTCGGGAGGCGGAGAGCGACTTCAAAGGAAAATGCAAACGCATGGATGGAACCTTGTTAAGAGTCGCAATGGATATCTGAGAAGCGGCGTAGGAGATACCTCGCAGGAAGCAATCACCAACGCACTTAAGCTTGCTCTCCGCCAAATGAGTGAGAACTTTCATGCCGCGGAGGTGGAGAATATTCATTTGACGGAATATCCATGGTTCTTTCTGGCCAAGGTCACAATGCATCAATACTGTCTTCTGCACAGCGAAGTGATGCCCCTTTGCGAAGAAGCCACGCCTCTCACGCCCGCTCTTTGGCCGAGGTGCGTGCCTCTCCGGCCAATCGCGCTGATTCCGGATTTCGCCAGTGTCATTCCTCAACTCCGATATGCGTTGAATTCAACCCAAAGGCCGCCAACGCTTTCAGAACCGTGAGCTGCTAATTGCTGTGCGTACCATCAAGGTGCTTCTTAGTCATGAACCGTACATGGGGCCTTCAGCTTGTCGGAGTAGGCGTACTCATCCTCGCCGTCTTGGCGTCGAGCGGAATCATGTTTGCCTACTCCGTACTCACGCACGAGGAGATCGTAGATTTGGCATGGACGTCCGAGATCCGCCCACTTCTACTGCACCGCTTTCCCGATCTATCTGAAGGCCAAATCAAGGAAGCGCATGCCTACGCCTACGGAGGCTCAGTCATCCAGGACCTGGGCTACTATCCATTCGGTAGCAAGGACTTCAGTGACTTGGTGCATTACGTTCGCAGTGGGGATTTCGTCCTCGAATTGCTAAATCAAAGCCAGGACGCCAACGAATATGCCTTCTCGCTGGGTGCATTGTCGCATTATGCGGCGGACATAAACGGTCACCCGGCGGTCAATGAGGCGGTCGCGCTGCGTTATCCAAAGTTGAGAGCGAAATATGGCAGGTCCGTTCGCTATGCGCAGGACACGACGGCACATCTGAAGACCGAGTTCGGATTCGATACGTTGCAAGTGGCGAAAAATAGATACGCTTCAGACCAGTACCACGATTTCATAGGGTTCAAGGTCGCGCAACCATTGCTGGAGCGGACCTTCGCGGTTGTATACGGACTGCAACTGAAAGACGTGCTCTCGCACGAGGATCTTGCGATTGGCTCATATCGCTTTTCAGTCAGCCGGCTGATTCCGCAAATGACCAAGGTTGCACTTCAGATACACCAGAAGGATTTGATGCGGGAGACACCTGATTTTGCGAAGAAGAAGTTTCTTTATCGCCTTTCCCGCTCCGACTACGAGCGCGAGTGGGGAAAGACCTATACGAAGCCGGACTTCGGCACGCGAGTACTATCGGCGCTTTTGCGATACATTCCGAAAGCAGGCCCGTTTAGAGGCATGGGATTCGATAACCCCACTCCGCAAACGGAAGATCTCTATATTAAGAGCATCAATACTACAGTAGATCGTTACCTCGCATTGCTTGAAGAAGTGCGCGCCGGCACGCTGGTCCTGCCTAACTGCGATCTTGATGACGGCAAGACAACCAAAGCGGCAGAATACACGCTCGCGGATGTGACTTACGCAAGATTGTTGGCCACGCTGACAGAACGAAAGTTCGATGGCACTTTACCCCAGCTTCGAGACAACATTCTCGACTTCTATTCCGATCTCGCGCTGCCAATCGAAACCAGGAAGGCCCCGGCTCTCTGGCAAGGCGTCTTGGCTGATTTGACCGAACTGCGGGCCATAGCTCCGCCGGCAGTCGCAACCCAACCTGCGCCTTGATTCGTGTGCACTGGCGAAAATGGAATTCAGATATTCAGCCAATTCGATGTTTAAGAGTTTCACTAGGTCGAAGGTTTATCTATATAAAAGAGAACATTCGCACTTATAGATCAATACAGCTCTAAACTTAGCTCTCCGTCGCGTCATAATGAGGCTATGAAGAAGTTTTGGCTTGGATTAGTTCTCATCTCGTGCTTTGCA
>OBLU010005396.1_pt1 | contig 11453 bp, 10 predicted proteins | sample 1518681 | NCBI WGS metagenome assembly OBLU01 (sample SAMEA3539304, study PRJEB22396) | soil metagenome | biome: tundra; feature: field; material: soil | place: USA | collected 2010-05 | depth 0.15 m
CTGGCGTAAGCGAAGGCACGTGCTCCGCTCTTACCGATGTCCAGCGCCAGCACGACCCCCGGGGAGGCCCCGGCCGTAACGGCCATACCCGTTGCCCCTTATACGGTCCGCAGGCAGACGGGCGTGGGTACGGTGGTCTTGGCTAGTAATCCCAGCTCACCGGTGGCGTCGTCGAAGGCAAACACGACAATGCTGTCGCTGTCCTGGTTGGCGACGATGACACGGCTCCCGCCGGCGGTGAAGATGAAGTCGCGCGGCTCGCGGCCCGACGTGGGCTGGGTGTGCACCAACCCGAGCGAGCCGTCGGCTGCGTCGAAGCGCACGACCGCCACCGAGTCGCTTTCAGCCCCCCGGTTGGAGACGAGCACCCAATGCCCGGACGGGGAAACCCGTAAGGCGGCGGCCTGGCTGTGGGCCTCGAAGGCCTCCGGCAAGACGCTGACCGCGCTGGTAGGTGAGAAGTCATTCCCATCCCGCCTCAAGGCGACGAGGGTGTTGTCGAGCTCGTTGACGACGAACAGCCGGTCACCATCGGGGTGGAAGGCGAGGTGACGGGGGCCGGCGCCCGGCGTCACGGCTATACGCCGACCTCCTTGCTCGACCAGGGCTCCGCTCTCGGTCAGGGTGTAGACGAGCACCGCGTCTATGCCGAGATCGGGCACCAGCACATCGCCTGTGCGCGGGTCGAAAAGGGCCATGTGGGCGTGCGGCCCGCTCTGGCGGACCGGGTGCAGGCTGCCGCCCTCGTGCTGGATATGACCCGTCATGGCGCCCAGGCGGCCGTCGGCTTCGAGGGAGAAGACAGCCACCGAACCCGACCGGTAGTTGGCCACCAGGAGAAATCGCCCAGTCGGGTCGATCTCGATATGGGCTGGTTCGACGCCGCCCGACGACATGGCGTTCAAGAAAGACAGCTCCCCCGTGGCGGGATCCCGGGAGAAGGCCGACACGCCACCGCCGGGCCGGTCCTCGAAAGTTACCGTCTCGTTGACGGCATAGAGCCGGCGCCCGTCGCCGCTCAAGACGATGAAGGACGGGTTGCGCGTCCGCGCCAGGGTGCGGGGGGGGCCGACCGCGGTCCCGTCGACCGAGCAGGAGAGCACCCCGTCCGCCTTGCCGTCCACGTGGGGCAAACGCTCGGTATAGGTGCCGATTATCAGTTCGCGACCTTCATGCTTGTCTGGCATAGCAGTCTCCTTTTGATTTCGTGGGGCTGCCCGGCCGCGTACCACCCATCTACTCGACCTGGAACCCGGCGCCCTGGGCTATGCCCGTAAGGTACTCGAGCGCCAGGCGGTACTCGCGGTCAAGCTCGGGTGTGGCCACGGTGTTGCCCTTGTATACCCCGGGCACGTTGCGCACCCCGCGGGACACCCCGGGGACGTCCTCGAACTCGAGCGACACCACACCGTTGTAACCGATGTCTTTCAGAGCGCGGAACGCGGCATCCCAGTCGATCTTGCCTTTCCCGGGGCGCCAGTGGACGTTCGTCGTGCCGTCGTTGTCGGAGAAGTCGCAGTGGAAGATACGCTTGTTGAGCCGGTAGATGGTGATATTCGGGAAGTCGGCGGCGGGGAAAGTGTGGCTCGGGTCGAAGTTGACCCCGAGGGCGGGCGAGCCCACCGCGTCCAGCAGGCGCAGCATGCCGTCGGTGTTGCCCCCGTACCGGAAGGGGTGAGGTTCGAGGCTATAGCGGGTACCGGCCGACTCCGCGTACTTTGCGCACTGGCGCATGGCATCGACGTAGTCGAGCCAGTTTTGGTCCCAGTCGAGGCCGGGCTCGACGTCCACGGTGAAAACCTGCACATGGGGCCGGTCGGTGATCGGGGGAGCCGCGATGTTGAACGGCAAGCTGGTGACCGAGTTGACCATTTGAGCCCCCAGCTCCATACCCACGTCGACGAGCCGCTTCATGTGTGCCACCGATGCGGCCCGCTCCTTGGGGTCGCGGCTCGCCATCTTGCCCGGCGTCGAGACGAACTGCGAGAGCACGAGGCCCTCGCCCTCGATGACCGAGCGCAGCTGCTTGATCGTCTCCGGCGTGTAGTAGGTGTCGAGGGCATCGCGGTCCCACGCGATGAGCTCGACGGCCCGGAAGCCGAGGGAGCCGATCCGCTTGATCGCCTCGTCGTAGGGCGTGTCCCATTTGAATGGCCATACTGGCGCACCAAACCTCATGTCCTTCCTCCCTTTCTGCGCTTCATCGACCTGCGCCTCTCAATTTCGGCGACAGCAACAGCCGCTACTCCACACGGCGAGAAGCCTCGGGCCGGCAAGGCCGGGCCGTCTGACACCTTTTCATATGTTATCACGCGAGAACATTTCCCGCTACAGGTGGGAACCGATAAAAGGCCGCTAGAGCACAAACCCGGGGGGCGCGCTAGCCCGTACATACGAGAAGCACGAGCCGATATCCGGGTCGCTCAGGCCGCGCAGCTGGTGCAGGACAAGCACACCGTCGAAACCGCTCTTCTGGAGCAACGAGAGGTACAGCGGATAATCCATGAGCCCCATCCCGGCACCGAGGTGGCCGGCCTCGCCATCGTGATCAAGGTCCTTCGCATGCGCGAGCGCAATGTCCGGGCCCAACAGAACAAACGCCTCCTCGAGCTTGTCCTGCATGCGGGCCAACTCGCCTGCCTTGAAGATGTTGGCCGGGTCCATCAGTACTTTGACCGCCGGCGAACCGACGTCGTCTATCAACCGGCGCGCCCTCTCCGAGGAGTTGACGACGTTGTTGACCTCGGGCTCGAAAGCGAGCACCACGTTGTGCTCCTCGGCCGTACGCCCCGCCTCCTTGGTGATGGCAACCAGAGCATTCCACGTCTCAGCGCTGTCGTTATCGGGATGCCGGCGCCACATGATCTCGGCCCGGCTCCCGGTGCACAACGTCACCACCGAGGTGCCGAGGACCTCGCACAACTCGATCAGTCGGCGGAGGTGACCGAGGTTGTCCCGCCGCCGAGCCTCGTCCGGGCCCACCATGTTGAAGGTACCGTCGACCGCGGCCAGCGTGATGCCACGGCTGGCCAATTGCTCGCGGATCCGGCGGCAGAGGTCGGGGCCGAGGTGTGGCCCTAGCGCGTCGAGGCCCATCTCGAGCGACGTCGGCAGCGGGATCTCCGGCAGCGCCGACCCCAGCTGGTACTGCACGGCACCGATCTTGTGACTGGCGATGGCATCGAGATTGTCCTCGAGGCTCGAGCATTGGAACTCAGTCGTGAGAATACCAAGTTGGACCATCTGAGCCTCCTCGGCTACTCGACTTTGAGGCCGGCCTTGTGGGCGAGGTCAGTGAGGAACTCCAGCGCGATCTTGTACTCGACGTCGACTTCCGGCAACGCCTCGACATTGGGCGAGTAGGCCCCGGCCTGAGCCATCGCGCCCCGGGACACCCCGGGGATGTCCTCGAACTCGAGGGAGACCACTCCGTCGTAACCGATGTCCTTGAGAGCGACCATGGAGCTGGCCCAGTCGATCTTGCCCTTGCCCGGGCGGAAGTGCATGTTGGTCGTACCGTCGTTGTCCGAGAAGTCGCAGTGCCACAGCCGGTCCGCCAGACGGTAGATGGCGACATGGGTCACGTCCCCCATGGGGAAGGTGTGGCTCGGGTCGAAGTTGGCGCCGAGCGCCGGGCAGTCCACGGCCTCGATGAGCCGGAGCAGGCCCTCGGTGCTGGCCGCGTACCGGAACGGGTGCATCTCCAGGCTGTACTTGAGACCGAGGGATCCGCAGTACTCCGCGCACTCACGGATGCAGCCGACATAGTCGAGCCAGTTTTGCTTCCAGTCGAGGTCTTTGGGGACATCGATCGTGAAGACCTGGGTGAGCAGGCGATTGATGAGGGGCGGGTACTTGATGGCGAAGGGAAAGTGGGTCACCGTGTTGATGATCTTGGTGCCAAGTTGGGCGCCGACGTCCGCGTAGCGCTTGAAGTTTTCGACCGCCTTGGCCCGCTCGGCCGCGTCCCCGCTGGCGAGCTCGCCCGGGTTGGCGACGAACTGCGAGAGCAGTACGCCCTCGCCATCGAGCGTGGCCTGAAGCTGTTTGATCGTAGCCGCGTTGTAGTACGTATCGAGCGTGGTCGGCTTCCAGCCGATCAGCTCGACGGCCCGGAAGCCCAGTTTGCTGATGCGGCGGATCGCGCCGTCGTAGGGCTCTTCCCATTTGAATGGCCAAACCGGTGCACCGAATCTCATGGTCCTCTTCCTTGTCTTGTGTCCAATGAACAACAGTGAGCGGGAACTATCTCTCGACGGGCCGCACCCCCGCCTTATACCGGCCCTGAGCCGGGGCCCTGGGACCGACCCTCAGCGGTCAACGGCCGGCCAGCGCCCCACCGATCCCCCCGATACTGAAGTAACGATGGAGGACGCTGAAGATGATCGTCGGCGGGACCATGACGACCACGGAGACCGCCATCACGTAACCCCACAAGGTCTCGTTCGACGAGAAAAACGTCTGCAGGCCGATCGGCAAGGTGAAGTTGGTGTCGGAGCGCAGGAAAACGACGGCGACAAGGTAGTCGCTCCAAGCCAGGAGGTAGGCAAAGATCCCGGTCGAAAGCAGACCTGGGAACGAGTTGCGCATGACGATCTTCATGAACCCACCGAAGATCGAGGCTCCGTCGATCCAGGCCGCTTCCTCGAGCGCGATCGGGATGGAGTCGAAGTAGGCCGCCATCATCCAGATGGCGACCGACATGGTGCTGCTGACGTAGACGATCGCCACGCCGATCAAGCTGTCGTCCAGGTTGACCTTGGCGAAGAGCACGAACAGCGGGATGGCCGAGACGATGACCGGCAGCGCCTGCGCCACGAACAGCAGCAGAGCGTAACCGCTGACGGTCTTGCTGCGGCTCCGCGACAGCACGTACCCGGCGGGCGCGGCAACGGCGACCGACACCAGGACCACTGACAAAGTGACCTCGAGGCTGTTGCGCAGCCACGTGAGGACCTGGGTCTGGCTGAAAATGTAGGTGAAGTTTTCCCATGTCACCCAGGAATGGCTGGTGCTCTCGAGTTGCGGCCGGACCGAGAGCACGACGGTGACAGCGACCGGTATGAGGACGATGGCGCAAATGAGGACCACGACGACCGTGTAGCGCCACTGAGGCGTGGTGGCGTTGAGCTGCGACTTTTTCTTCCTTCGGGAGCGACCCACCATGGGGGGCTCGATTGTCGTCGAAAGAGCCGTCGACGTGCTCAATATACTTGCACCCGCCTTATCTGACGGAACAGCCCGAGGGCCACGACGACCGAGACGACGGTCATCATGAACCCGATGGCTATACCGGGGCCGGTCTGGAAATTGTTGAAGACGGTCAAGTAGGAGAGCACGACCAGGGTACTGGTGGCACTGACCGGGCCGCCCCCGGTGAGGAGATAGATCGACTGGAAGTCCCCGATGCAGAAGATAAACATCAGGATCCAGCTGATGTAGGTCGAGCGGGCGATGACCGGGAGCGTGATGCGCCGCAACTGCTGCCAGCCCGTGGCCCCGTCGACACGCGCCGCTTCATAGATGTCGTTGTTGACACCGGCCAAGGCGGCGCTCGCCATGAGCATCATGAACGGGAAGCTCAGCCACACCTTGAACAGGCAGACGAGGACCTTGGCCTGGAACGGCTTGTCCAAGGGCAGCAACAGGCCCAGCCCGAGGTGGCCTGCGATCACCGGGACCGGGCTCCCGGGCGTGGCGACGAGCCAGTTCCAGGCTGTCGAGGACACGACCACAGGAACGATCCAGGGCAACAGGAGGAGAGTCTTGAACAAGCCCTTGGCGTGCACTCTTTTGCGCAACAGCATCGCCAGGCCCAGGCCGATGACCCAGCTGCCGAAGACGCCGACGACGCAGAAAATGAGCGTGAACTCAGCCGACTGCCAGAACTGGGGGTTGTTGAGGTCGGTGCGGAAGTCGGACAAGCCGACAAAGGAGCCGGCGTTGAGGAGCGAGCCATTGTGGGTCGACTGGAACCCGGCGTAGATCAGCGGGTAGCCGTAGATCAGGGTGACGAAGACGATCGAGGGGAGGACGAGGATCCACAGCACGGCGCGCCTGGGAAGAGACCGCCTCCGGCGGCGCTGACGATGAGGGGCGGACGTCCCTCCGCCTGCAAGCCCTACCCCGTTCCTGGCCCGGGCCAGGGCGCTGAGGTGGCGTGAGATGCCCCCAGGCGCCCCCGGCGGAACATCCACGGCGTTCAACGTGAAGCCCTGCTTCTCTGAGCCTGTGCGGGCCTACCAACCGCCATGGACTACCACTTTCCGGAACGAGACGCCGGCTCCCCCGACCGAACGGCAAGTCGACCAGATTAATCGTATTGCATGAGAGAGGGCGAGGGCGCCGGGCACGGTCCTCGGGCAGAGGCCGGTCCGCGGGCCTGGCCGGCGCCCGCCCACTCCTTTACCTTCTGCTGTCACACGCCCTTATAGGAGGCGCCGTAGCCCGCGATCCCCTTCTGGAGCGCGGAGAGCGCCGCGGTAGCGGTCGTACTGCCCTCCAGGATCGTCTGGATGCAGTTGAGCATGGACGTGCCGTTGTCGACAGTCGCCAGCCCGGCGAAAAGGTACGGGCAACGGGCCGACTCCTCTTTGGCGATCGGGACCCACTCGTTGATGATCTTCACCAGCTGCGGGTTGGACTGGACCGCGGGAGAATTGACGACCGACTTGCGGATCGGCACCGCGCCCGTATTGCCCCGGACGAAGAGGGAGTTTTTGCCGCCGAACAGTTTGGTCCAGTAGAGCAGGAGGGCCTCGCTGGCGGCCGCGCTCGGCGTGTTCTTGAACATCATGAAGTTTTTCAGGTACTGGAGCGTCGCCTTGTCACCATGAGGACCGGCGATCGGGCTCATGACCTTGAAAGGCCCGGTGCTCGGGTCCGTCCCGGTCTCCTCGGGGATCGTCGGGTTGGCCAGCGTCATGCCGACCCGTCCGGACTTGAGCTCGGTGTACACGTCGGTGTCGGTGTAACCGATCGAGCCCGGGTCGACGTACCCGCCCTGCACCAGCTCGAGGAGGAACTCGACGGCCTCGACGTTGCGGGAATAGAGGCAATCGACGTTGCCGTGCTCGTCGAACATGCCACCACCGTTGTTCAACATCCAGTAGGCCAGCGTGTGGGTGCCGTAGGCGGCGTTACTGGTAGCGGCGGCGGTGACGTACCCGTAGACGCCGATCTTCTTCAGCGCCTTGCAGGCGGCCAGGTACGAGGGCCAGTCAGTCGGGACGGAGGCCCCGGCCTTCTGGAGCAGCGTCTCGTTGTACCAGAGGACGCGGGTGTCGACACCCCAGGGGACGGCCACATAGCCGAAGCCCGGCACCTTGAGGTTGCTGAACTCCGACGCGCTGACGTAGTCGGCCATGTCACCGCTGGCCTTGAGCGCAGCCACCACGCTGTCCGCGGGCAGGACTTGGCCCTGGTTGGCGTACTGGAACGCCATGTAGGCGTACCCACCGGCCACCGCGGGCCCCTTTTTGGCGGCCAGCGCCGCTTCGACAACCTCGTAGATGTTCCCAGTAAGTACATCGTAATTAGCAGTGTAATTGCGGTACTTGAATTTCGATATAAGCTGGCTGCTGAGCGTGTTGGTCTGGGGTACCGGCCAAGAACCGTTCCAGAGGCTCAGGCGGCCGCCCGAGGCGTCCGGTCGGAAGCCCCGGAGCCCAGCCCCCTTGGCCAGGGCCGGCGTTAACGCCGCAGCCCCGGCCACACCCAGGAACTTCCGCCGCGACATCGAATGGTCAGCAGGTGCCATGAAAAGCCTCCCTCGAGATGGTGGTCTGCCGGACAGCTACACGTTCGATTCAGAGTGCCCCTGTCGTGAACTGTTCGTCCTCGGCAACATATCACAGGCTCCGCTGCGGCGGGGGGCGGTTTCAGTTCGTCTTTTTCTCCCCGGCGGCGACGGCCGCACGGTGGGCCGGCGCCACTCTTGGGCCGGCCGGCACGGGCGACCGGGACGAGGTCACAGGGGACGAAATCCCAGGTGAACGGCGCTTACCGCCTCGGCCCGTCCACTTATCGATGAAGGCTTCCAACTGCACTTCGAAGACCTCGACGGGATTGACGGAATCGTCGAGCAGCCACTGGAGCTGCACGCCGTCCATGACGGCGTAAAGGCTGCGAGCCTCGATCTCGAGCTGGTGGTCGTCCATGGGGAGCACCTCGCCCATGGCGCACGCTTCCCGGAGGAAGTTGACCCCCAGGTCGACGGTGCGCTTATAGCGTTCGACGGCCCATTTCCTCACCGGGTGCTGCGGGTTGGTCGCTTCGGTGGCCAAGGTGAGCAGCAGCTCGATGAGCCCGGGCTCGGTCGTGTGGAGCTCGATGAACTTCGGGAGGCGCCGGAAGTACGCCAGGCCGTGCGCCCCGTCGAAAAAGGAGATGTTGTCGCCCTCCCAGTGATCGAGGACCGCCTGGAGCAAACCTTCCTTGTTGTTGAAGTGCCTTGTCAGGGCCGCGGTGGTGACGCCCACGTCTTCGGCTATCTGGCGAAGCGACCCGCCTGTATAGCCGTACCGAGCGAAGACCCGCGAGGCGGCATCAATGATCTCCCGACGACGCCTGATCCCGTTCTGATAGGGACCACGGCGGACGCTCGTACCAGTCACTTTGGCATCCTCTGACGTTGTGGCTCTGATTTTAGCTGAAGGCGCCGGGCCGCCCACGGTGCGGCTGGGGGCCCCTCCCCATCCCGACCTGTGAGGCAAAGCACGGTCCCCGGCAGCGTGCCGCAGTAGCCTTCCAAGCATCGACGCTCTTCCCCCGAAGACCCGGGCCCTTAGGCCGAAAAGACCGCTGCGGCACCGGCTGGCCGGTTTGGCCGGCCTGGCGACGGTGGCGGTACTGGCCGCGTCGTGCGGGGGCGGCGGGCATCCCACCACCACGACGACCTCGGTCGCCCCGGCCACGACCAGCCGTCCCACCACCAGCACGCCGAGGACCACCACCTCGACCACCGCCGCCGTCACGCAGGTCAGCGGGTCGCAAACGGTGCTGTCGCCGATCGGCCTGCATGTACGGGCGGGCCCGTCCCGCCACGCCAAGGTGCTCGGCAGCGCCGCCCAAGGGACCGTCCTCCAGTTGCTGAGCCACACCAACCAGGGCGGAGGCTGGTACAAGGTCCAGGGCGCCACCGTCACCGGCTGGATCAGCGCCAACCCGGCGTACAGCGCCCATGGGCAGTTCGGCTCCTACAGGTCCACCCCCTTCAACGTGCTGTACCCGCCCGGCTGGACAGTGTCCGGCTCTCCCAAGTCCGGCGTCACCTTCCGCTCGCCGACCCCGGGCGAGAAGGTCGTCATCACCACAGCAGCCAGCCGGGCCAAGCTGCCCCCGGTCAGGCAGGGCCCCGGAGTGTTGCAGCGCAGCTCGCGGCTCTTCGTGGCGTGCGGGGTCACCGGCTACCTCGTCACTTACACCACGCCTACCCCCAACCGGTACCTGGCCGGTATCGCCCTTCTCCTCGATGCCCACCACGCTCTCGGCCTGAAGGCCACGCTCACCTCGTTGTCGCAGATCCGATCGGTGCTGGATTTCGTCAACTCGCTCTCCTTCCCGGTCGCCGCCTGTGTCGGCGGACTGGCCCCGACGACGACGGTCGCCCACAACAAGGCCGCCCCCCAGAAGCACACGACCACGACCTGAGCCCCGGGCACGGCAACCGGCTAGGGCCGGTCCGGCCCGGATGAGCGCTCCGGCCCCCAGCATGTGACCGGTCCGGACGTAGCGGCTATTCTGGGGTGCAGTTGACGATCATTCAGGAGTTCGTGCACCGAGCAATCTACGGCCCATGCGTGTCACCACCTGCACATACCGTGTGATGTGCCTCCAGTCGGGCCGCTAAGGAGCAGTATGCCGTTCGATGTGGCCGACCTGCTGGCGGAGCGTCATGGTGAGAACTTCGCTCTCCACGACAAGTACCTCAACCCCCAGTTGGTCCGGGCGCTCAAGACCATCGGGTTTGACCGCTTCTATGTGCGGGGCGAAGGCTGCTATCTATTCGACGCAGACGGCCAGCGGTACCTCGACCTTCTCTCCGGGTTCGGCGTCTACGCGCTCGGTCGCAGCCACCCCGCCCTCAAGGCCGCCCTGCACCAGGCCATCGACCTCGACCTTCCCAACATGGTCCAGATGGACTGCGCCCTCTTGCCCGGTCTTCTGGCCGAGCAGCTCGTGCAGCGGTGCGCGGACAACATCGACCGGGTGTTCTTCTGCAACTCGGGGGCCGAGACGATCGAAGCGGCCATCAAGTTCGCCAGGCAGGCCACCCGCAGACCGAGGATCCTCTTCGCCGAGCACGCCTTCCACGGGCTCAGCACCGGCGCCCTCGCCCTCAACGGCGGCGCCGAGTTCCGCCAGGGGTTCGGCAAGCTCCTGCCGGGGTGCGAGGCCGTCCCCTTCGGCGACATCGAGGCTCTGCGCCGGGAGTTGAAGAGGCGGGACGTCGCCGCCTTCATCGTCGAGCCGATCCAGGGCAAGGGTGTCTACATGGCCCCGCCCGAGTACTGGAAGGAGGCTCAGGAGCTGTGCCGGGAGCACAAGGCCCTGCTGGTCCTCGATGAAGTGCAGACAGGCGTCGGCCGGACCGGCAAGTTCTTTTGCTTCGAGCATTGGGGTCTCGAGCCGGACATAATCACGATCTCCAAGGCCTTGTCGGGAGGCTACGTCCCGGTCGGGGCCGTGCTGACGTCCGAGCGCGTCTTCTCGTCGGTGTTCAGTTCGATCGAGAAGGCGTTCAAGCACTCCACCACATTCGGCCGCAACCAGCTGGCCATGGTGGCGGGGCTCGCCACCCTGGCCACCTTTGACGAAGAGAACATCGTCGAGCGGGCGCGCCAGGCGGGAGAGGCCTTCCAATCCGCCCTGGCGCCCCTGGTGGAAAGGTACGAGATGTTCCACGAGGTCCGGGGTAAGGGCCTGATGATCGGCCTGCAGTTCGGCCCCCCGGGATCCAGGGCCCTGCGCCGGCGGTTCAACGGGCTCGAGCACCTCCGTACCGCCATCTTCTCCCAGATGATGGTCGTGCCCCTCTTCCACCGGCACCGGATCCTGACCCAGGTGGCCGCCGACAACGTCAACATCATCAAGCTGCTGCCACCCCTCATCTGCGGCCAGAAAGAGATCGACTATTTCGTGGCTGCTCTCGACGACGTGCTAAAGGACGCGCACGGCGGCTCGGGCCTTATGTGGGAGTTCGGGCGCACCATGGCGGCCGGCGCCCTGCGGCGGTCCGGCAAGGCCCGTCCCGGTGCCCCGTATGAGCCGCCGCGCGTCACCGCCCCCGGGAACGGCAACGGGCACGGCACCGGGTCGACGAAGGGGAGCGGCTCGGCGAACGGCCACGCGACCGGGGTGCGCGAAGGCTTCATCGCCCCGTCGGTCACGTCCTAGCCCACAGGGCCTGGGGCCCCGGTCCGCTGCCCCGGGGCGGCGGACCGGGGCCCCAG
>OBLU010005397.1_pt1 | contig 11451 bp, 9 predicted proteins | sample 1518681 | NCBI WGS metagenome assembly OBLU01 (sample SAMEA3539304, study PRJEB22396) | soil metagenome | biome: tundra; feature: field; material: soil | place: USA | collected 2010-05 | depth 0.15 m
AAGGAGGCGTGAGCCGCAAGACGTGGGACGAAATCGAGCAGGCTCAGTTTGGCGCGAAAGCCGTCGAACCGCACTCCAATGCGCGCGGTTTCCTGTTTTTCGATATCGCCGGCATCTCGAATCCGCTGGCCGGCGCCAACTTCTACCTGACCGGAGTCCAAGACGCGAAAGGCACCGAGCTGATGTATTTCGAGATCCCGATGGAAAAGTATCTGAGCGCACCGGAAGCGAAGCGACCATAACGATCCTACGATGGAGCGACGGGCGTCTCGCCCGTCCAGCTATAATCTCCTGATATGGTGACCACTCCAGCCGTTTCCGAGGATCTGCTCGCGAAATACGAACCGGTCATCGGGCTCGAAGTCCACGTACAGCTGCTGACCGCGTCGAAAATCTTTTGCTCATGCTCGACTCGTTTTGGCGATCCGCCGAACACGAATGTGTGCCCGGTGTGTCTGGGACTTCCCGGAGCCTTGCCGGTGCTGAACCGGAAGGCCGTGGAATTCGCGGTTCTGGCGGCGATGGCTTTAGAGTGCCGCATCAATGAAGTGTCCATCTTCGCGCGGAAGAACTATTTCTACCCTGACCTGCCGAAGGGCTATCAGATCTCGCAGTATGACAAGCCGTTGGCTGAGTTCGGATTCATCGAAATCGATCTGAACGAAAGTAAGACGAACGGCAGCAAGAAGAAAATCGGCATCACCCGCCTGCACCTGGAAGAAGACGCGGGCAAGAGCCTGCACGAAGGCTTCGCCGACGCTGCCCACAAGACTGCCATCGATCTGAACCGGACCGGCGTGCCCCTGGCCGAGATCGTCAGCGAACCCGACATGCGATCGCCAGAGGAAGCTTACGAGTACCTCACGCGGCTCAAAGAAATCATCCTCTACACCGGCGTCAGCGACTGCAACATGGAAGAAGGTTCGCTGCGCTGCGACGCCAACATCAGCGTGCGGCCTCGCGGACAAAAAGAATTCGGCACCAAAACCGAGGTCAAGAACGTCAACTCGTTCCGCTTCATCAAGCAGGCGCTGGAGTACGAGATCGAGCGCCACATCGGCGTCATCGAGGCCGGTGGCCGGATCACGCAGGAAACGCGCCTCTACAACGCGCACGAAGGCAAGACTCACGGCATGCGCTCGAAGGAGCAGGCGCACGACTACCGGTATTTTCCCGAGCCCGATCTGCTTCCTCTGGTGGTGGATGAGAAATGGCAAGCCCTCATACGCGCCAGCTTGCCCGAGCTTCCCGAAGCTCGCCGCCAGCGCATGATAAAGAAGTACGGCATCACGGCAGGCGACGCCCACACGCTGACGCTGACGCGCGCGCTGGCCGACCAGTTCGAGTCCGCGGCCCGCACGGCAAAAAATCCGAGGCGCGTCGCCAACCTCGTGCAGAGTGAACTGCTCGGACGCCTGAAAGCGCAGGGCCTCGAACTCGAGCAGTCGCCAATTTCGATGGCTGGGGTTACGGCCTCGGCCGACCTGGTTGAGTCGGGCACAATCTCGGGCAAAATGCTGAAAGATCTTTACGACCTCTGCTTCGAACGCAACCACGACTTCCCTGCCGTTTACGAAGAACAGGGGCGTCCCGAACAGTCGCGCGACACTTCGGCCCTGGAGAAACTAGCCGATGAGTTAATCGCAGCGAATCCCAAGCAGGTGGAGCAATATCGCGCGGGCAAGAAAACCATGATCGCGTTCTTCGTCGGCCAGGTCATGAAGGCCTCGAAAGGCCAAGCCAATCCCCAGTTGGTGAACGAAGTCTTGACCAAGAGGCTGGAAGGCAACTGAAAAGTCAGGCGTCTAGGGCTTCGTATCAGGACATCGCTTTAGCGATGCCGAAAGCCAGTCTGAATCAATGTCCCCTTTAGGGGCTGCGGCATCGAATCGCGCCCCTACTTCACGGCTCACAAATTCTTCAGCACCTCTTCCGCATAGTAATTCTTGACTTTGGCGTCGTCGCGGAGGCTCTCATAGTACGCCGCTTTCAATAACTGCTCGCGGCGATCGCGCAATTGTTGGCGGATGGCCTGCTGCACCCGCGGATCATTCAAGTCCCGCTGCCCCGCCGGCTCCTTCGAAATCAGTTTCACGATCATGTAAGCGACGGGCTCATGAGTGGTCGGATTGATCATGGGAATCACCGGCGTGTATTGCCCCGGTTTGAGCTTCATCACCGCTTCGCGGGTTGCCGGATCGGCATTCTTGAGCGCGGACTCGGGAGCCATTCCCAAATCGCCGCCGTTGTTGCTGGTCTCCGGGTCTTCGGAATAATTCATGGCCATGGTTGCGAAGTCGTCGCCACTATCGAGGCGGTTGGCGATCATCTGGATTTTCTTGCGCGCCTCGGCATCGTTCTGCGCCTTGCTGTTCTGCAGGTTGTGCACCTGGGGGCTCTGCACTCCAGAGACCATGATTTTAGCCAAGTGGTATTGCGCTTCGATGAGGTTGAATTCGGCCTTGTGCTCGTTGTAATAACTGGAAACGTCCTGGTCGGTGATATTGATGCGCGAGGTAATTTCCTTGTTCAATACCTTGTCGCGAGTGAGGGATCGCCGCAGGTCGCGCTTGAAGTCATCGAGCGATATCTTTTTATCCTGCAGGCGCTTGTTAAATTCCTCGGCGGTGTAGGGCGACTTGATTTCGTTCAGCTTGCGATCCACTTCTTCGTCCGTCGCCAGCAGCCCCAGCTTCTCCGCGCGCTGCATCAAAATTTCCGTCTCGATCAGCTCATTCAGAATGCTCAGCCGCAGGCTCACCGCCTGCTCGCCCGTCGGCTGCTGATCGGAGCCCGCCGTCTGGTTGGCGTAATACTTGTCGACTTCGCTGCGATAAATCTTCCGCCCATTGACCGAAGCCATGACGTCGCCGCCGCTGCTGTTGCGGTTACAAGCCGAGAGCCCGATCAACAGAAACGCGCCGGCCATAACCAGGCCCGCTCGCCCAAAGCAGTTGCGATTTTTCAAGTTCTTCCCTCTGACATTTGTAATTGGTAATTTGCAATTGGCAATTTCAATCTCGTCAATCGCAAATTACAAATCGCAAATTACAAATTCACTTCTTGTGCTCCGGAGGCGCAACCCCGGCGTCTTTCAACGCCCGGTCGAGCGCGCCTCGCACTTCATCCACCGGCACGGCTCCATCCAGCTTTTGTCCATTGACGAACATCGTCGGAGTTGCGTCCACTCCGACGGTGTCTCCCTCGTGGATCGAGGCACGCACCGCCTTGTCATCCTGGGCCTTGAGGCATGCCTGCAACTTCCCAACGTCGAGATTATGCTTTTGACCCTGCAGAGCGGCCAGCTTGTCGAGTTCCGCATTCTGGCCGTCGTGGCCTTTTTCGCCGTTGATCGCGGACTGATTCGCGTGCAGGTAGTCGGCATAATCCCAGTAGGCGTCGCCGTTTTGCGCGCCCAGGCAATTGGCATTCACCGCCGCGTGCACCGCCCAGGGGTGAATTTCTTCGAGCGGGTAATCCTTGTAGATAAAAAGGACGCGATCGCCGTATTCCTTGAAAAGCCCGGGGAAAAGTGTCGTATGCATCCCGGAACAGAACGGGCATTCGAAATCGTCATAGTTGACGACCGTCACCTTGGCATCTTTGTTGCCCCGCGTCGCACGCCCGCTGACGTCAATCTTCTTCATGATCTCAACGAACGGATCGCTGGTCAGATCGAACTTGCTCATGCGCAGCAGCGTCTTGTGGTCCCGAGAGAGCAGGAACTCGAAGTCCTGCTTTTTAGTGCGACTGGCAAATGAAACCGTCAGCGCGTCATAGTTCGGAAACTCGCTCGACCGCAGCGTCCCCACCATCACTTTTACGTCGGGTGGCAGCGAATACTGTGCCCGTACCCGCCGCTCGACCGCGCGCAGAATGTCCGAAGGAGGAGAAGGAGAAGAAGCCGGCGGAGGAGGGGACTGGGCCGAGCAGCCCAAACAGATCATTAAAAGAACCACAAACGCGCGCCGCAGAATCATTAGCCGAAACCACCTGAACAGGAGCAAGCCGCTTGATTATCTCATGGCAGCAAGACACCCTGCGCGATAACGCGCGGGCTCTCGCCTGTAGAGACCGGGCTTGCCCCGTCTCCCGCCCGCGTCTTCGATCCGCGCCGACGGAGACGCGGCAAGCCGCGTCTCTACGGGAGCTGTCCGCGCATCAACTCTTCTTTGGTCAGCAGTCGATTCATCGACCCGGAGCGGAATCCCTCCAGATCGAGAGTGACGAACTTGAATCCAAGTCCTTTGAACACGGCGGTGAACTCGCGCGCCATCTCTGCGGTCAAAGCGCGGGGAAATTCCTCGAGCGCAATCTCAATGCGCACGATTTCCCCGTGATGGCGCACGCGGAATTGCCGGAACCCCAGGGCCCGCAGTGCGTCTTCGCCCCGCTCGATAACACGCAGCGCTTCGGGCGTAACCGCGCGTCCATATTCCATGCGCGAGGAAAGACAGGCGGAGGCCGGCTTGTCCCACACCCGCAAGTCTGCCTGCCGCGCCAGTTCCCGGATTTCCGCCTTGTTCAGGCCGGCTTCGAGCAGCGGGGCCAGAACATGATGCTGGCGCGCGGCCTGCTGTCCGGGGCGAAAATCGCCCTCGTCGTCGGCGTTGACTCCATAGGCGATGGCGTCGAATCCGCAGTCCTTGCGGTAGCGCTCGAGGACGGTGAACAATTCGTCCTTGCAGTGAAAACAGCGCATGGCATCGTTGCGGGTGTACGCGGGATTTTCCAGTTCCTGTGTTTCCACAACCTCGACCGGAATCTCGTGCTCGCGCGCAAAGGCGAGCGCGTCTTCGAGATGAGTCCGCGCCAGGCTGGCGGAATCGGCGATCACCGCGCGCATCTGGACGCCAAGCACTTGATGTGCGGTCCAGGCTAGAAAAGCGGAGTCCGCGCCACCCGAATAGGCGACGATCAAGCGAGCGCGGCTTGCGAGGAGCTGGCGCAAGCGCTCAGCTTTCTGATCGAGCGTGGTCGCAGTGTTCACGATCTCCATTCCACGGGAAAATGTTCTCAGTTCCCGGGTTCTCAGTTCTCAGAAAACATTCCGCGCCGCTCACTGAGAACCGGGAACTGAGAACTTAAGTGTGCTATGACCTGCATTCTATTGGATGCCGAAGTTGCATGAGCCGGCTAGTACAGCCGCTCCTGCCGTCTGAGGTTGCCGAACGCTCCCACGTTCGACAGCGTAAACGAGAAACGATATTGATTCTCATTGCGCACCGATCCCAGCGCAAAGCGCCGGTATTCCAGGCTCAGGCCGCAACAGTCCCAGTTGTAACTCGTCTGCGCCGTCGCATACTGCAGCGACCCATGGTCCGCGTCAAAACCGAAGCTGCTGGCGGCGCTCAAGCCACGCTTGTTGAGTTGACCGTAGCCAAACAACACCCGAAGCTGGTGGAAATCGCGCTCGCTCGTCGGCGTCGGTCCCGCTGAAGTGTCGATCACTCGCAGAAAGGCGTCGCCTCCCCCCACGGTAAAGGCGCCGTAGTGATAGTTCACCAGCGCCATGCTGGAATTGATGCGGCCAGCCTTGAGGTCGTAGTCCAAGTCCCACTCGGTGTTGGTGCGCGGGCTGGTTTCCATGCGCAGACGGGAAATGATGGGAGCGAATCGCCGCGCTTGATCCAGAAACGCGATGCCCGTGAAATCCGCGGTCGTCGTAAATACGTTCCGCTGCCCGGCAACCAGTGCGTTTCCAAACGTGGGATCGAAAAAATACTTCTGTCCGATCTCCCAACTCAAGATTTCCCGCGGACCAGAGGCACACGGTTGAGCGTCTGGACTCGGAGGCAGTTCCCACGGAACCGCGCCGACTTGCGGCACACCGCCGATGGTCAGCGTGCTCATGCTCGGCACGTCGCAATCCTTGGCGTTCGGATCGAGGTGCTTGGCGTAAATACGATTCACCAGCGAGTATTCGACTTCATTGGTGTTGGTCAGTACATCGGTGGCATCGAAACGCAGAATGTCGACGAAGTTATTTATGCCGGTTACGTAGTCGTATCGCATGCGCGGCTCAATCACGTGCTTCCATTTGCGTCCGAGCCAGGGACGATCGAAGACCCGCGACAATGTCGGCGGGCGCAACTCAATCGAAGCTTCCAGCGCTTTGCGATTAAGAATGTCGTCGGCAGCGGTTGCGGAATTTGCCGGGTTACCCTGCTCGGTGTAGAGCGTATCCCGCAGCGTGAGTGCGGGACGGAACGACCATCCCTGCCATTGCACAGGCATCGCAAGCGAGGGCGCCAGATCGAACCTGCCCACTATCGGACCGGTGCGGAACAGGAGCTGGCGCCGCTGCAAACCCTCGGCTGCACTCTCGAACGACCAGTACAGCGGCGTATTTCCCAACTGCCGCTCCTCACCCGAGAGGAAGAAACTTGGCGTATGCAGAATCCGCACCAACTCCCTCTGCGTAAGCGTGCTGCAGGCAGTCGGGTCCGTTGCCGGATTGCAGACTTCGAAGTTCTGGTAACGCTCCGCCAGGGCATTGAAGTGAAATCCGTTGGTCGTATTAGAGAGGAAAACCTGCGACCTCACTTCCGAGTCGATCGCCTGGGTGTAAACATCGGTGAAGGCGATGCGGAAAACGAACGAACTCAAATAATCGACATTCGCGACGCCGCGGAAAGTCCCGAAGCGGTGCTCGGCCATAAAGCGTGCATCCTCGCCGCCTTGATTCTGCCGTGGAGTGCCGATACCGCGATCCACCATTCCCTCATAGCTGAAGTACAGATAGGAGCTGTCGCTGGGACGGGCGCGAAATTCTCCACGTTCGAACCAACCGCGTTTCGAATAGTATTCGGCGCCTACAGTGGCGTCCATGCTGCGATTGAAGGCCCAGTACACGGATTCGCCGGCAATCTTTCCTTTGGTGGATGAGTTGCCGAAACTCGGAATCAGCAGCCCGCTCTGCCGCTGTTTCTGAACTGGATACGTGACAAACGGAAAGTAAAACACGGGCATGCCCATCAGCCTGAAGTCGCTGTTGTAGATTTTGGCGGTGCTGTCCACATCCACCGAAATGCGCCCCGCGTTGAATTGCCATTTCGGATGCGGCAGTTCGCAGGTCGTGACCGTTCCCTGGCGCACCAGATAGTGGTCGGGCCCGTGTTTCTCGACAATTTTTCCGGTAAAGGCAAATGGATTGGACGTGGTCAGCACGTAGCGAGACTTCCGCATCCGAAATCCCACCGTTCCTATCACGCTATAGAATGTTCCGGTTTCCGTGCGGATATTGTAAGTGCCGTGACTGGCCTCGACGTGCTCGTCGTAAGGGCCGCCGTCCAGCACGACGTGCCCCTCCAGTTCGCTGTCTCCCGTATCCGTGTTGTAGGTGACTTGATCCGCGCGCAGGATGTAAGTGCGATAGTGAATCTCCACCTCGCCCCGCAGGTGGTAGATGGACCCATCCTTCTCCTGTTGCACCGCCCGGATCGTAACCTCTTCTTCGGTCTGCGTCTGGCTGGCAGAGGCTGTCGCTGGACCCCCGGCCGAAGGGCTGCCAGGAACCGCGACCGTCGCGGCGGCAGGGGGCAGCGTCTGGCTGGTTACTATCCCGGAAGCGAGAAGCAGATGACAGACCCATGCGGTCGTGATAAAGATTCGAGAGCGGATGTTCATTTAGCGAGTGATCGTTGAGCGAATGATCGTTGCAAGCGCGCGCGTGCGCTGCGCCAGCCGTGTCTGCCAACGGGAACGAACTGACCTTAGCACGCGAGCGGCAGGCGAAGCAAAGCTGCGCATTAATGTGGTCTCCGGCATTCGTGCCTGGCCTGGCTCTGGCTGCTGGCATTCTTCGACGACCTGACTTACGACCACCGGATTGGTGAAGGCCGGATTCATGATGAGTGGATTGACGACGACCGGATTAACGAACTGTCCGACCGGCGGGGATTCAGCCATCCAAAGCCACCTATCCGCAACCGATGCCGTCGCGCCGGCGCTCGGCGCCGCCGCTGAAACTGCGGCCTCGGACCCGACCGTTTGTCCGAACGTTGATCTGGGCGCGGATTCCTGGCGTGTCGAGGTGGCCGCTCGCCTCGAACGCTATCGCACGCGCCGCAAGCCCCGGACTCCGCGCTATCCCTCACTGCTCCTGCCTTTTGATGCGCCCGAGAGCTGGTCCCGTCCTGCGCCGCCCACTGGATCGGCGGCAGTTGCGACTGCGCCAGCGCGAGCCGAGCAAGACTTTGCATTACCAATAAATGAGGATCCGACGGCACTCGAGGCGCCAAGCTTCGCCGAACCTCGCCAGGCATCGCAGCAATCCCAGGAGCAAGGCCCGTACCAGTATCCGGAGCAAGTCCCGGAGTCATCCGCCAAGGTAATCGAGTTCCCACGTTCCGCCGCAATTCCGGTTTTTCACCCGAGCGACCTGGCCGATCCCGTCTTTGATCGTGATCGTCCGCGCATCGTGGAAGCCCCGGAAATTCTGCCGCCGCCTCCCGCACTGGGTGGAATGCTGATGGAACCCGCCCAGCAAGAGCCGGCCGACAGGCGAGCCGGCGCCGACTTTCCCCTGCCATCCGCATCCATTGTTCGGCGCGCGCTGGCTGCCCTCGTGGATGGCGCTGTCTTGGCAACGGCTCTGGCGGCCTTTGGCGCAATTTTTCTGCGCCTGAATTCCGTTCGCGGACCGCTCCCCATGCTCGCCGGTGCGCTCGGCGTGGTCGCGGTCCTGCTCTGGGCGGTTTACGAATTCTTGTTTGTGGTGTACACCGGCTCAACTCCCGGACTTCGCGCGGCCCGGCTGCGGCTGGCAGGATTTGACGGCTCTCCGCTCAATCGTCGCTTGCGCCGCTGGCGCGTGCTGGCGTCGTTTCTCTCCGCGTTTTCTGCTGGGCTCGGCTATCTCTGGTGCGTTCTTGACCAGGACGGATTGTGCTGGCACGACCGTATCACGCGCACCCACGTCCAATCGGCAGCGCCAGCAGAATAGAACGGGTTTCGTGCTCCACATTTGTTCTTCAGACCAGATTCTCCAGCGCCGCCCGCAACTCGAGAAAACGGAACATATACCCGCTGCCCAAGAGTTTTCCAGGCTCAACCCGCTGGCTGGCGAGCAACAATTCCCCAGCCGCCATCTCGCCGAAAGCCAGTCGAAGGGCAAACTCCGGCACCGGAAAAAATGCAGGACGACCCAGCACCGACGCCAACACTTTTGTAAACTCGGCATTGCGCACCGGATTCGGCGCCACCAGATTTACCGGCCCAGAGAGCGACTCCGCGCGAATCGCGTGCTGAATTCCCCCCACGATGTCGTCCACATGAATCCAGCTCCACCACTGCTGCCCCGATCCAATCCGGCCGCCCAGCCCCAGTTTGAACGGCTTCAGCATATTCCCGAGCGCTCCACCCTTCGCGCTCAGCACCAGCCCGATCCGGATGTTCACCGTGCGGATGCCGGCCTCGGCTGCAATCCGGCTGGCGTCCTCCCACGCGCGGCAAACCTCGGGCAGAAATCCCTGCCCAGCCGCACTCTCTTCGCCTAAAAGTTCATCGCCCCGATTTCCGTAGAACCCGACCGCCGATGCACACACCAACACGCGCGGCTTGGTCTCACTCTGCGCCAACGCCGCAGCCAAATTCCGGGTCCCCTGTATGCGACTCTCGCGGATCGCCTTTTTCTTTTCCTCGGTCCAGCGTCCCACCACGCTCTCCCCGGCCAAGTGGACCACCGCATCGAACCCCGACACCGCCGCCGGCGCCAGCGGAGCCAGAGGATCCCACGAAACCTGCGCCGCATTCTGAGCAAGTCCCCGCACCAGCCGCACAATCTGCAACCCCCGAGGCTCAAGCTGGGGTTCGAAAGAAGACAGAAGCGCCGTCCCAATCGGACCCGAAACTCCACTGACAAGAATGCGGTCCACGCCGTATCTCCTTTTCGTACTCTACCAGCCCACTTTGCCTTTCTTTGGACTTGCCCCCAAAATGAGCCCTATCTGCAAGAAGCCGATAATGGGGTTGATTGATGGGTCCACCCATATTATGATACCAAAATGAACGCTCGCCTCGTCATTGACAAAGCAGGCCGTGTCGTTATCCCCAAGCCTCTCCGGGAGGAGCTGCATTTGGAACCTGGCGACGCTTTGGAACTGGAGAGCGGCGGGGAGCAAATCACTCTGCGTCCGGTCCGCGGGACGGGACCGCTCACGAAGGAGCATGGCGTCTGGGTGTTTCGCACCGGGAAGCCACTGCCCGCCTCCGCCACGGATGAGTTGCTGCAGCGCATCCGCGAGGAACGCGACTTGGCTAACCTTGGCGAGAGTGCGGGCCAACGCATCGGCAAGGGCGAATGAAATCGTTTTTCGATACCTCAGTGCTGGTCCCCGTGTTCTACGGGGATCACGTCCACCATCGGGCCAGTCTGGAGTTGTTCATCCAATTTGACCAGTCGACGGGCTGCTGTGGAGCGCACAGCCTGGCTGAAGTCTACGCCACGCTGACCCGCATGCCGGGCAAACACCGCATCAGCGGCGAACAGGCCTTGTTGTTCATAAACAGCATTCGCGAGCGGCTCTCCGTTATCGCATTGAGCGCCGATGAATACGCCGACGCGCTGCAGGCCTCGGCCGCTATGGGCATTGTCGGCGGCGGCATCTACGATGCCATGCTGGCGCATTGCGCCCTCAAAGCCAAAGCGGAGGCAATCTACACCTGGAACGCCCGGCACTATACCCTATGCGGCCGGGAAGTTGTCGCGCGGCTGTGTACTCCTTAGGTGCATTAGTTTGAACTCGACCTTGCGGACAGGGCTGGCAGGTTCCACGTATCGGACACCGATCCGGTATCCGATTTATCCGATTGGGGGGGTGAGTGTAATGGGGATTTATCGTCAACCATGCCTGGCCCGTGTGCAAGTTCATGCACATTGGCAAGCCTCTCTGGGCTATTTTTCTTCGCCGCCCCAATCGAACAGGAGTACAATCCAGACCGCCAGTTCTCTCGCCTCCCCGAAGAGCACTTCCCACCACGGGATGCAACACCCCCTCAGGCGAGCGGTCCCGTTTATTCAAGAAACAGCGTCTCTATAGAGAGAACTGTCGGAGAAAGGAGAAATTTCCCATGATTGGCTCGTATTTCGTGAAGCGTGCGGGTCTCGGAGTGATGTTATTTGCCGCCATTCTTGTCATGATCGTGTTAACTCCAACGAGCGCATTTGGAGGCTCTCGTACCGTCCACGTGCCTCCGCCGAATGGCTCTAACGACACGGCGAACCTGCAATCAGCTCTGGATACGTGTGTGGCTTACGGATCGAACTGCACGGTACAGTTGGCTACAGGAACCTACTTAACCAGCCAACTTGTGGAATACAACTTCCAGGGAACGTTTAAAGGAAGGGGCCGGAAAAGAACGACCATTCAGGCATTACCAGATTTGCCGGTAACCGCTGACTTCACTCAAGGTGAGTGCAAGCCGAACACTTCAGATTGTGTATGGCCA
>OBLU010005398.1_pt1 | contig 11448 bp, 14 predicted proteins | sample 1518681 | NCBI WGS metagenome assembly OBLU01 (sample SAMEA3539304, study PRJEB22396) | soil metagenome | biome: tundra; feature: field; material: soil | place: USA | collected 2010-05 | depth 0.15 m
GGGTGCCCGCGGCGAGCTGGCCGGCCAGCAGCTCCAAGGCGGCCGCGACGTCCTGGTCCGGCTCGGCCAGGACGGTCACCGAGCAGCCCGCGGGCACCAGGTCGCTGGCCCGGCCCGGGTAGCCGAAGAACGACACCGGGGCCCGGGCCCCGGCCAGGATGAGATGGTCAAGCCCGGCCAGCTGAGCTTCGGCGTGCTCGGCCAGGTAGGCCAGCCGGGCGACGGCCGGAACCCCGGCGCCCCCTTCCATCCGGGCCGGAAACGTCTCGGCCAGCAGCCGCGCCCCGGTCGCCGCGCTGATCCGGCTGGCCGCGGCGAGCCCCCGCTCGGTCAGCGCCGTCCCGCCTAGCAGGAGCAACGAGGCCGGCCCGGGGGCCAGCAGCTCGGCCGCCGCCTCGATCTGGCCGGCCGCCACCGGATCCGGCCTGGACCGGGGCCGGGGCGGGGCGAGCGCTCCCCCGTCACCCCACGACACGTCGGCCGGCAGCACCAGGGTGGCGATCTGGCCGCGGCGGGCCGCCGCGACGGCCCGCATCGCGTCGTGGGCCAGATCGCGGGTCGTGCCGCAGGTGTGCACCCAGCCGGACACGGTGCGCGCGAGGGCCTCGATGTCGGACTGCAAGGGCGAGTCGTAGCGGACGTGGCCGGTGGCGTGGCCCCCGACGATGGTCACCACAGGGGTGCGGGCCCGGCGGGCGTTGTGCAGGTTGGCGAGCCCGTTGGCCAGGCCCGGGCCCAGGTGCAGCAGCACCGCGGCGGGCCGTCCGGCGATCCGCGCGTAGCCGTCGGCGGCTCCGGTCGCGACCCCTTCGAACAGCGCCAGCACCCCGCGCATCCGCGGCACCGAGTCCAGCGCGGCCACGAAGTGCATCTCCGAGGTACCCGGATTCATGAAACACGTGTCGACGCCCGCGCCCACCAGGCTGCCGATCAGTGCCTGCGCCCCGATCATGGCCATGATCGTAAGCTGTTCCGATGACGAACGGGGACGGGTTCCGCGCCCGGGACGGCGCGAGCTAGACCCCCATTAGGCCGACGGCACCGCCGACGGCACCGACACCACCGGGCCGTGCGCGTGGTTCAGCACCGCGTGGGTGACCGCGCCGGGGCCGTGCGGGCCAGGGTGCCTGCCGATGACGACCAGGTCGGCGCGCGCGGACAGGCCGGCCAGCGCCCGGCCCGGGTGGCCGTAGACGACGTCCTGGCTGACCGGGACGTCGGGGTACTTGTCCCGCCAGTCATCGAGCAGCGCCGCGAGCTTGCTGGTGAGCTGCTCTTCGATCGCCCGCGCGCCGGGGGCCGCCAGGGACTGGAAGGCCCGCGCGATCTCCGATCGCGGCGTGTTCCAGGCGTGCACGGCGAGCAGGCTGGCCTGGCGCAAGGTGGCCTCTTCGAACGCGAAGGCCAGCGCGGCCGCACCGGTCTCCGGGTCCCCGATGCCGACGGCGACCTGCCGGTGCGCGGACGTGGTCTCATCGCGGACGACCACCACCGGGCACGGGGCGTGGGTGGCGGCGTACCGGCTGACCGATCCGAGCACCAGCGCCGTGAACGCACCCGAGCCCCGGGAGCCGACCACCAGCATCAGCGCGCCCGATCCGCTCTGGGCCACCGCCTGGGCGGGCGCGCCGGTCAGGTGATCGGCGTCGACCAGCAGGTCGGGGGACACCTGCGCGGCGCGCGCGGTCGCCGCGGCCAGGGCCAGGTCCCGGTCCTGGGCCAGGGCGTCGGTCACGATGGCGAGGCCGGCGTCGTCCCGGCGCTCCATCATCCGGGGCAGCATCGCCGCGGCGGACACGATCCGGAGCGGGGCGCCGCGCATGACGGCCTCCCGGGCCGCCCAGTCGACCGCCCGGAGCGATTCCTCCGAACCGTCCGTCGCGGCCACCACGGGCTTTGCTGACATGCTGAACCTCCCTGGGGGTATGCCTGCGAGAATGTTCTCATGGAACATGGCTCATCACGTCCTGCGGGCTCCAGGGGTTCGGCGGGCTCCATCCTGAGCATCGGCTCGGTGGGCTCGATCTTGTCGATCGGCTCCTCGGGTTCCATCCTGAGCATCGGGTCGGCCGGCTCGATCCTGAGCATCGGCTCGCTGGGCAGCGTGCTCTCCATCGGGTCGGTGGCGAGCATCGGCTCGATCCTGTCGGCGCTTTCGGCGGGGTCGGTGCTGGCGTGGCGGTCGGCGGGGCGAGCGATCGGCCGTCAGCGCGCCGAGTGAGCCCCGGTCATCATGGCCGCGAGGTCGTCGGGGTGCAGGAAGGACGGCGGCGGCGGTCCCCAGGCGAATAGCCCGCGGGCTCCTTCCAGGTCTTCCGGTGTCCACAGCTGGTCATCGACGATGCAGTCCATGTCGGAGTAGTACTCGGAGAAGTTGCCCGCCGGGTCCTTGAGGTACCAGAAGAAGTTCGATCCGGCGTAGTGGCGGCCCAGTCCCCAGACGTGCCGTTCGGGTCGGCCCGGCCCGTTGTAGACGGTGGCCGGGACCGGGTCCTGGCGCAGCCGCGGGGCCACCTCCAGGCTCACCCGGACGCCGGTGACCGGCTCGACCGCCTCCAGCTGCGAGCCAGCGCGGGTAGCGCGGGCACGCCGAGGCGACCCAGGCTAGCCCCGGCCCGGGCCAGGTCGTCCGCGTCGTCGACGCCCACCCGCAGGCCGAGCAGGCGCCGGGTGGGCGCGGGCAGGATCTGCAGCTGCCGGCCGGCGTCCTGGGTGCTGAACCAGCCTCCGGCCTCGGGGGCCAGGCCGAATTCGGCGTAGTACGCGGCGGTCTCGGTGACGTTCGGCACGCCGATGGTGACCGAAAGCAGGCCGTGCGGGCTCATCAGATGCTCCCGTCCGCCGCGACGAACCGGTGGCTCATCTCGCCGATACCTTCGATGTAGCTGGTCAGCACGTCGCCGGGCGCGAGCCAGCGCTGCGGGTTACGGCCCAGGCCGACGCCCGACGGGGTGCCGGTGAAGATGATGTCGCCCGGCAGCAGCGGGGTGACCCGGGAGAGCTGTTCGATCAGCTCGGGCACGCCGAAGATCAGCTCCCTGGTGCGGCCCTTCTGCATCTGCTCGCCGTTGATCGAGCAGCTGAGCTCCAGGTCCCCGGGGTGGTCGAACTCGTCCGGGGTGACCAGGTACGGGCCGACCGGCCCGAAGCGCGGGTAGGACTTGCCCAGGCTGAACTGGGGCGGCGTCGCGGCCATCTGCAGGATCCGCTCGGAAATGTCCTGCCCGATGGAAAGACCGGCCACGTGCTCCCAGGCGGACCCGGCCGGGACGCTGGCCGCGGTGCGGCCGATGATGACCACCAGCTCGACTTCCCAGTCGGTGTGACCGCCGGGCGGCAGCGTGATGTCGCCGTGCGGCCCGGTGATGCAGGACGGGAACTTGGTGAACACCGGCGGGGACGTGACGGGCTTGGCGAACCCGGACTCGGCGGCGTGCTCGCTGTAGTTCAGCCCGATGCCGAACACCTGGCGCGGCGACGGCGACGGCGAGCCCAGCGCGGCGGGGGCGAACGGCTCGGGGTCGGGCAGGTCCGCCGAGGCGGCCCAGCCGGCGAATTCGGCCCAGCGCTCGTAGCCGGACGCGGCGTCGGGCCCGAACCGGCCGCCGCTGGCCGTGTGGACGTCGACGGCGCCTGCGCCCTGGATCAGGTGAAGACGCTGGTTAATGACGGCGATGCGCATGGTGCTCCAAATCTGTCAACGGGGCAAGCCGGCGGGTACGACCTCGACTCCGCCGCACCAGATGCGGCGGATCGACCGGGTGGCGGTGATGTCCCGCAGCGGGTTCCCGTCGATCAGCACCAGGTCGGCCCGGCGCCCCGGTTCGATCACGCCCCGGTCGGCCAGCCCGAAGTAGTGCGCGGGCCGCGAGGTGGCGGCGCGCAGCGCGTCCAGCGGGGACAGCCCGGCGTCGACGAGGAGTTCAAGCTCGTGGTGCAGGCTGGCGCCGTGGCTGATCGCCGCGGGCACGCCGACGGCGTTGGCGTCGGTTCCGGCCAGGATCGGGACGCCGGCCCGGTACATGACGGTGACGCTCTGCCGGGCCGCAGCGTAGCCGGCGCCCGGCGGGGCGGACTGCGCCACGACGCCCTCCATTATGGCGAGCGTCGGGATCAGGATGCGTCCGTCGGCGACCGCGGCGGCCGCGGCGGTCTCGTCCAGCGCCTTGTCCAGGGGCACATGGGTGAGGACATTGACCCGCGCCCGCTGGGCCATTTCCACCGCCTCATACGACGAGGCGTGGGCCACGGTGAGCTTGCTGCGCTCCCGGGCCGCGGCGGTCAGCGCGTCGAGCGTGGCCTGGTCGTGGCTGGGGCCGGGGTTCCCGACGATGATCTTGATGTAGTCCGAGCCCTCGGCGATCCGGTCGGCCACGAACCGCGCCGCCTGATCCGGGCCGGCTATCAGTCCCCGCTGGCCGGTGACGGGGATGCGCGAGTGCATGCTGCCCGGCGCGACGGCGGGCGTGCCCGCGCTGCGGATGTCGGTCAGCCCCGGCACCGAACGCAGTGAGCCGGCCAGCTCGGGCGGCGCGCACGCCATGTCGAGGGCGGTGGTCACGCCGAAGCCGGTCAGCAGCTCGAGCGTGTGCCGGTCGTGCAGGTGCACGTGAGCGTCGATAAGACCGGGCATCAGCACACCGCCCGCCCCGTCGATGACCTCGTCCGCGACGCCGCTGGCGCCGATGCGGCCGCCCTCCATCACCACCGTGCCCAGTGGCAGCAGCTGCCGGCCGTCGAACACGCGGACGTTGGTCACGGCGGTCCGGTGCGGCCGTTCCGCGCTGCCCATGAGCGTCTCCTCGGTTCGTTCCTGTTATACGCCCGCACGCACCGGGCGGAGTCTCGCGGCCGCCTCGAGGTCCAGGTCGGCCGGGTCGGCGGCCCGCCACGCGATGTGCTGGTCGGGCCGGACGAGCAGGAACTCCCCCGGCCAAGGGTAGGCGGCCGGCGCTTCGGTGAGCGCGAGCGGTATCCCGCGGCGGCGCGCCCGCCGGGCCAGCGCGGCGGCGCCCGGATGACGGTCAAGCCCGGCACCGACGAGGGTGAACCCGGGGCCCAGCCGGTCGTACAGCGACGAGCCGTCCGGTAGCCAGTGATGCGGCAGCCGGGAGCCCGGCCGGGTATCCGGCGTGTAGCTGGTCACGTCGCGGCCCGGACCCGAAGGACCCGAAGACCCGGGCCCCGGCTGGATGACCGGGGACCCGGCGTAGGAGTAGCCGAGCACGAGCCCCAGACTGTAGAACTCGGCCCGCTTCGCGCGCTGGATGTGTGCCGCGTCGCGGGGCAGCGCGCCGGCCCCGGCCGGCATGTTGGCCTCCGCGCTGGCCACGGTCTGCTCGATCACCGCGCGCCGCTCGGGCTCGTAGCTGGCTAGCAGCTCCTCGGTGGCCCAGCCCCGGGTCACCGCGGCGATCTTCCAGGCGACGTTGACCGCGTCGCCGACGCTGGTGTTGAAGCCGTGGCCGCCCCACGGCGGGTTCACGTGCGCGCTCTCGCCGACCAGGAAGACCCGCCGGTCCCGGAACCTGTCGGCGATCAGCATCCGCGCCGTCCACGGGTCGGTGGCCAGCACCTCGTGCTCGACCGGCGCGCCGGCCAGGCCGGTGATCAGCTCGGCGGCGTGCGCCGCGCCGTAGGCCGCATCCAGGCCCGGCACGATCGCCCACCAGGTGCCGGACAGGTCCAGCCGTCCGATCAGGCCCGCGATGGCCGCGCCGACCACCCAGTACTGCACGGCCGGCCCGAGGTGCGTGTCAAGACCGGGCGCGCGGAAGACCAGGTTGAAGTTGGGCCGGGGATCCGAACGGCCCAGGTAACACGCCCCGGTCTGCTCGCGCACCACCCCGCCCGCGCCGTCGCAGCCGAGCACGTAACGGGCCCGGATCGGGTAGCCGGCGCCAGCGGCGTCCCGGACGGCCACGGTGACGCCGCCGGAGTCCTGGGTCAGCGAGGTGGCGGCGTGGCCGAGGCGCAGCTCGGTGCCCGGGCGGCCGCGCAGGTGCTCGCGCAGCACCTCCTCGACGACCGGCTGCGGGACCTGCTGCCCGGCCTCGGCGAACCGGTCATCACGGTCCGCGGTCAGGCCGAACGCGCCGTCGAAGTCGGTGATCCTGGCCCCGGCCAGGGACTCGCAGAAGGTGACCCGCTGGGACCAGGCGACCGGCAGCGGCGCGGCCCGGCGCAGCGCGTCCGCGACACCCCAGCGGCGCAGGTGCTCCATCGTCCGGATGCTCGTGGTCTTGGCCCGCGGCCTGCGGTGCGAGACCTCCGCCCGCGGCTCGATCACGACGCAGCCGACGCCGTGCAGGCTGAGCTCGGCCGCCGCGGCCAGGCCGGCCGGACCGCCGCCCACCACCAGCACCGTCGTGCGCTCAACTCCGCTGGCCGCCATGGGATGAATCCTCGCTTTTCGTACCGTCGCTGTACATTAGGCGTTTCATTGATTGGATCACACACAGGGGCGGACCGGCATGGCGAGCGACCTGCGCCCACCGGACACGGCAACTCAGATGACGGGGCACGCAGGCGGGGCCGTTCGGAAGAAAGATCGGCAGGAATTATTGCGGGTGGGCGGTTGTCGATACCGGTGTCAAACTTAAGGAGGCAGACGATGGCGACGGTCGAGCTGACGGCCGGGAACTTCAATTCGACGGTGAGCGGCGACGGCCTGATCCTGGTCGACTTCTGGGCGGAGTGGTGCGGTCCGTGCCGGATGTTCGGGCCGATCTTCGAGAAGATGTCCGAGCGGTACCCCGACGCGACCTTCGGCAAGCTGGACACCGAGGCCGAGCCTGAGGTGGCGGCCAGCTTCCAGATCTCCTCCATCCCGACGCTGATGATCATCCGGGACAGCGTGCTGCTGTACTCCCAGCCGGGCGCGCTGCCCGAGGCGGCCCTTGAGCAGCTGATCACCAAGGCCAAGGAGCTCGACATGGCCGAGGTCAAGGCCACCCTGCACGCGGCCGACGCGGCTAAGTCGACCCAGGCCGGGCGCCCCCGGGCCTAGCTCACTGGGCTTAGGAGAGCACGCGGCGGCGGAAGTTGCGCAGGCCGATGGCCAGGAACACCACGCCGAAGCCGGCCACCACCGGGTAGATGACGTAGAGCTGCAGGTGCGGGGCGGCGGTGAAAGCGGCCCGCATCCCCTCGTTGACGTAGATCAGCGGGTTGATCAGCACCAGCGTCTGCAGCCAGTGCCAGCCGCCGATGGTCACCGGCGCGAGCTTGGTCCAGGAGTAGTAGGTGCCGCCCAGGAACGTGATCGGCAAGATGATGAAGCCGAACATCAAGCCGATGTTCCTCGGCTCGAAGCTGGTCCCCAGCACCAGGCCGAGCCCGGCCATCGCCACGCAGGCCAGCGGCACGAACGTCACGATCAGCCACCAGTGCAGGGTCAGGTGGGCCTGCACGCCGGGCGCGTGCACCACCGAGGCGATCGGCAGCACGATGATCGCCGACAGCACGCCCTGGGCCGCGCCGGAGAGCACCTTCGCGATCGCCACCAGCCAGATCGGGCACGGCGCCTGCACCCGGTCCTCGATCTCCCGGGTGAAGCCGAACTCCTGCGCCATGGCCAGCGCGATCGACTGCACGCCCTGGAACATGACCGAGATCCCGACCACGCCGGGCACCAGGATGGTGGCGAAGGCCGATTCGGCCGCGGTGCCTTTCCCGCCGCCGATCCCCTGGCCGATCTTCGGGAACACGTAGAGGAACACGAAGCACAGCAGGAACGGCTGGATGATCGTGCGCAGCACGAACTCCCAGAAGTGCTTGCGCAGCACCACGACGTCGCGCAGCATCAGGGCACCGAGCGCGGTCCAGCTCGCCGCGGCCACCGAACGGGTCGGGCCGCCGCCGATCTGGCGCGCCGGCGCTGGGGTTCTCGGGTTCGAGGCGCTGGCCGGGGTCTGGGCTGTGGTCGCCATCAGTCGCGCAGGTCCTTCCCGGTCAAGCTGATGAACACGGTCTCCAGGCTGGGCTCGGCGATCGACACGTCGATGAGCTCGAAGCCGCCGCCTTCGGCGGCCAGCACGATGCGCGGCACCAGGCGGTCGCCGCCCTGCATGTGCAGTTCGAGCTTGTCGTCGGCGATCCGGGTTCTGGTAACGCCCTCGACGTCGCTAGCCAGTAGCGTGGCCAGGTTCTGGATGTCGCCCGTGGTGCGCACGGTGACGATGGTGTCCGCGCCGGTGCTCTGCTTGAGCGCTTGCGGCGTGTCCAGGGCGAGGATGCGGCCGTGGTCCATTATCGCGACCCGATGGCAGAGCCGGTCGGCTTCCTCCATGTAGTGCGTGGTCAGCAGGATCGTCTGGCCCTGGCCGTGCAGCTCGCCGAGCAGATCCCACAGCGCCAGCCGGCTCTGCGGGTCCAGGCCCGCGGTCGGCTCGTCCAGGAACAGCACCGAGGGACGATGGAAGATGGCCCGCGCCACCATCAGCCGCTGCGCCATGCCGCCGGACAGCGCGTACACCGACGCCTTGGCCCACTTGGACAGCTGGAACTGCTCGAGCAGGTCGGTGGCGATCTGCCGGGACTGGCTGGCCTTGATGCCGAACAGGCGGCCGTGGAAGTACAGGTTCTCCCACACGGTGAGCTGGCGGTCCAGCGTGTTCTGCTGCGAGACGATGCCGCTCAGCTGCTTGGCCAGCGCCGGATGCGCCGCGACGTCGATGCCGCCGATGAACGCCCGGCCCGAGGTCGGCACCACCCGGGTGGTGAGCATGCCGGCCGTGGTGGTCTTGCCTGCGCCGTTCGGACCGAGGAGGCCGAAGATCTCCCCGGTCCTGACGTCAAGGTTGAGCTTGTCCACGGCGGCGAAGTCGGTGCCGGGATACACCTTGGTCAGGTCCTCGGTGTGGATGGCCGCGGCGGGATCGCCTTCGTTGAGGTCGGCCGGGGTGACCGGCGCTTGTGCGGTGCTCATAGAACACCCAGCCTAGGCTCTGGTAAGTGCGGCCTTCGCCGGCGGCCTTGGGTTACCGCTGGGCTTCGGCCAGCGCGGCGCGGATGGTGCCGGCGTCGGCGGGGGTGCCCGTCTCGTCGGAGAACGATCCGTACGGGGCGCCGTAGCACGGGCGGCCCGCGTCCTGCCGCCAGCTTTCTGCGAGCGAACCCGTATCCACGGTGTCGTAACCGATCGAGTCGAGGAACTCGGCCACCACCGCCTTCGCCTTCTCATCGTCACCCGCGATGGGCAGCGCGGTCCGGTCCGCGGCGCCGGACGGGCGGGCCAGCGAAGCCAGGTGCTTGAAGAAGATATTGTTGAAGACCTTCACGACGGTCGAGTCAGGCAGCTGCCGTTGCAGCAGGCCGCTGCAGGTCAGTGCGCCGTTGTCCAGGTCCGCGAGCTGCCCGTCGCGCTGCGGATAGTAGTTGCCTGTGTCGAGGATGACCTTCCCGGCCAGCGCCTCCGCCGGAAGGTGAGGGTACGCCTTGACCGGGACCGAGACCACCACGATGTCGCCCGCCGTGGCGGCCTGCTGGCCGGTCGCGGCGGTCGCCAGCGGCCCCAGCTCGTCGACGAGATCCTTCAGTGTTTCCGGCCCGCGGGAGTTGCTCAGCACCACGTGGTGCCCGGCCGCCACGCTGAGCCTGGCCACCGTTCCGCCGATCATCCCGCTGCCGATAAAGCCCGCAGTTGTCATGACCGCGCCAACCCCGGCTCGCCTCCGATCATTCCGCGCCGGCAGCGGCGCCCTCCCGGACGGCCGTGACCGGGACGGTTGCTGGTGCGGCGGTTGCGCGGGGGCGCAGGGTCACGTAGCTGACGGCCACGCCGACGGCCAGCAGCGCGATCGTGACCAGCAGGCCGGCGTGGTACCCGTCCACGAACGCCTGCACGGGGCTGGTGCCGGACCGCAGCGCGGCGGCCTGCCGGGTCCTGAGCACGGCGCCGATGACCGTGATGCCAAGCAGCCCGGCCACCTCCCGCGAGGCGTTGAGCAGCGCGGACGCGACACCGGCGCGGGCCGCGGGGGTGGCGTGCATGACCGCGTTGGTGAGCGGCACGTTCACGTCTGTCAGCCTGAATCGTCACCAAGCCGCAACATGAGTTTCCGCAGGTCAGAGCACGTTTCGACCAGGGTGCAAGGTCAGAGTATGTAGGTGCCTGAGACATCAGGTTTGATGATGCAGGTTTACTAGTACAGGCCAGTAAAACAGTTAATTAGAACATCTTGTCTACCTGTTCGGATGTCACTACCCTTGAAAGGGCGAGGAGGGCAGGTACGGGGGCAGACATGGCAAACCCCCTGGTCAAGGGCATGTTTTCAGGACTCCCCCCGCCAGCGATCCCGTGGTGTGACCACCATACCGACACCAGGAACGGCAACGAGATAGCCAAGGTCGGCCAGATGCTTATGCGCTCTTGCTGCCGTTGCCTTTGCTATGCCGAATCTCTGTGAGAGCTGTACTTGTGATGGTACTGGCTGGCCTATTTTCCAAGTCCCGGACCTTATTTCGCTCTCAATAACGTGAGCAACTTGCAGATACCTTGGCACTCCGCTCAAGTCGTCTAGTTCGTCGCTCATGCTGGTTACCCTAGATGACCAGGTGTCCCAAGCTATCTACGGCTTGCACTTAGTGCTCTTAGATACCCTGTGGTGCTAGGCTTCTGAACAGGCAACATGTCAGTTTTGGGCGTGTCCGTAGGAAGCCAGGTCAAGTCATGCCAGATGCGATGGAAGCGGAAGACCTCAACTACATCCGTCATTCATGGGGATCGGTCTACAGGATCAATGCCCCGTTCACCCATGGCCGCTACTGGCAAGCCATCGAGCTCGCGATGCTGCCCGCCGGCAAGTACCCGCGCGTCGTTGAGTGCGCCGGGCCGATGACCGCGTGCGATGACCCGGAGTTCCACTACAGCTTCGGGATCGAGTTGTTCATCGCCGGGGTCAAGGCCGCCGCTGACCGGCTGGCCTGAGTGTGGCTAGGGTGAAACCATGACGGAGCAGCGCCCATGAGGGCCACGATGATTCTTGCCGACCACGCCCAGGTCGCGGACGGCAAGCTGTTCATTTCCGGCGGCGGCTGGTCGACCTGCGGGCCCGGCCCGTCGCCCTGCTCGGTGGCGGTGCTCTTCCACGTGCCGTGGCAGGAGACCGAGGAGAAGATCAACTTCACGCTGCGGCTGGTCGACGAAGACGGCCGCGCGGTGTATCAGCCAGGAATTCAGGGCACGGTTCCGGTCCAGGTCAACGGCCACCTTGAGGCTCATCGCGGGTCCTCCATGGCCCCCGGCACCGAGATCAACGTGCCGATGAGCTTCAACATCGTCCTGCAGCTGGCTCCGGGCGGGCGCTACACCTGGGTGCTCGAAGTGGACGGGTACACCGACGATTCCTGGCGGCTGTCGTTCGCCACCCGGGAAGCTCAGCCGACGCCCAGCTAGGGCTTGATCGCGCGGACGTGCAGGAACAAGGGGATCCGCTGCCAGCGCCT
>OBLU010005400.1_pt1 | contig 11448 bp, 13 predicted proteins | sample 1518681 | NCBI WGS metagenome assembly OBLU01 (sample SAMEA3539304, study PRJEB22396) | soil metagenome | biome: tundra; feature: field; material: soil | place: USA | collected 2010-05 | depth 0.15 m
CCACGACCGTCTCCCGCGGGCAGCGGGATGGCCGGCTCGATCTCGTTGTGGGCGTGGCCAGCTTTGTCTACGGCCCCCACGTCCGGCGCAGCCTCGACGGGGGACGATCCTGGGTGCCACTCGGCTCGGGCCCCGGTTTCAGCGGCGAAGAGGGCCGGCCCACGGTGGAGCGGATCTGGACCCTCCACCGGCTGGCGGAATCGGGGGAGCTGGTGGCTGGCGTCGCCCAGGCCGGGCTCTTCCGGTGGGACGAGCCGACGGCGACCTGGCGCGAGTACTCGTCGCTGACCGACCATCCCACCAGAGCCGGTTGGTTACCCGGTCTCGGCGGCCTCTGCCTGCACACGGTGCTCACCCACGGACGGCGGCCGGGCCGGATCACAGTTGGGATCTCCTCGGTGGGGACGCTGCGCAGTGATGACGACGGAGTCACCTGGAACGTCAAGAACGATGGCGTCACCGCCGCTATCCCGGCCGAAGAACCCAAGTACTCGGACCTCAATCGCTGCGTGCATCGGCTGGTGCTCGACCCCGCTGATCCCGACCACCTCTACCAGCAGAATCACACCGGCGTTTACCGGTCTTTCAACGCCGGTGACAGCTGGGAGCGCATCGAGACCGGGTTACCGTCTCGCTTCGGCTTCGGGATAGCGGCGCTCGACCACTCGCCCACGGTGCTCTTCGTGGTGCCCCTCACGAGCGATGAGGTGCGGGTCCCGATGGACGGCCAGCTCTGCGTGTACCGCTCCAAAAATCGCGGCGAAAGTTGGGAAGCCTGCGGTGACGGGCTGCCGCTCAGCAACTACGCCGCCGTCCTCCGCGACGCGCTCGCGACCGGAGCGGGTGAGTCGTCTGCGGTCTACTTTGGCACCACCAGCGGTGAGCTCTACGCCACTTGGGACGCGGGAGACAACTGGCGGCGCCTGCCGGGCGTCTTTCCGCGCATCCTCAGCGTGCGCGCAACCACACGGTAAGAGATGCCCACCGTACAGGTGTGGATCCCGGGTCTATTGCGGGATTTCACCAGCGGAGAGGTGGAATTCCCGGTCTCCGCAGCGACCGTCGGCGCCGCCTTGGACGCCGCGGTAGCGCGCCATCCGTTGCTGCGCAGTCACCTGGCGGATGAGCACGGCCAACCCCGACCGAACGTGAATGTATTTCACAACGAGGAGCTGGTCCGCAGCGAGAGGGAGCTCGCCGCTCCCCTCACCGACGGTGACCGGATCACGATCTTGCAGTCGGTGAGCGGCGGGTGCTGAGGGAAACTCAGCTCCGGAAGATGCGGTTGGCTTCGCCCAACGCCGCGACCAGCGCGTCTACATCGTCGCGGTTGTTGTAGAGATAGAAACTGGCGCGCGCGGTGGCCGCTACCTTGAGGCGGCGCATCAGGGGCTGGCAGCAGTGATGTCCGGCCCGGATGGCGACCCCACAGCGGTCCACGATCGTTCCCACATCGTGAGGATGGACGCCCTCCAGATTGAAGGAGACGATGCCCAATTGGTTGGGCCCCTTCGGGCCGTACCGGGTCAGGCCGGGGACCTCGGAGAGCATCTCGTCCGCGTACTCGGTGAGCTCGGCGCCGTGGCGGAAGATGGCCGGCATGCCGACCTGTTCCAGATAGCCGACAGCAGCCTGGAGCCCGGCGGCGCCGGCGATATCCGGGGTGCCCGCCTCAAACTTGTGGGGGATCTCGTCCCAGGTGGTCTTCTCCAGGGTCACGACCGAGATCATCGACCCGCCAGTGAGGAACGGCGGCATCTGCTCCAGCAGCTCGGGACGGCCGTAGACAACGCCGATCCCGGTCGGGCCGCACATCTTGTGGGCCGAAAAGGCGTAGAAGTCGGCGTCCAGCAGGCTGATGTCGACCGGCATGTGGGGCACCGCCTGGGCCCCGTCGACCAGGACCGTGATCCCCTCGGCGTGGGCCCGGCTGATCAGCTCGCCCACCGGATTGATCGTCCCCAGCACGTTGCTCACGTGGGCGATCGCGAGGAAGCGAGTTGGTGGCTGCAAGAGCCGGGCGGTCGCCTCCGGGTCGAGGCGCCCGTCCGGAGTTACCGGGATGAACTCCAGCTGGCAGCCGGTCTGGTCGCGGACTTGCTGCCAGGGCACCAGGTTGGAGTGATGCTCCATCTCGGTGCAGACGATCCGGTCGCCGGGGCCCAGCCGTTCACGGGCGAAGGCCTGGGCCACGAGATTGATCCCCTCGGTGGTGTTGCGCACGAACACCACCCCCCTGGGATCGGCCCCCACCAGCCGCGCCACCGACACCCGCGCCCCTTCGAAGACCTGGGTCGCGCGCTCGCCCAGGACGTGGACCCCACGATGCACGTTGGCGTTGGCGTGGCGGTAGTAATCCGAGATGGCGTCGATCACCACCGCCGGCTTCTGGGAGGTGGCGGCGCTGTCCAGGTAGATCAGCTCCCGCCCGTTGACCCTCTCTTTGAGGATGGGGAAGTCGGCCCTCACCCTCGTCGCGTTCAGCACCGGTGCCGCCATCACAGCTCGTCGTCGCTGAGCGCGATCCAGAGTTCAGCGCCTCGAAGTTCCACCTGGTGGACCCTAACCGGCTCTACCGCTGGGAGCGAGATCGGCTCGCCGGTCCTCAGGTCGAACTGGCTGCCGTGGAGCGGACACTCGATGGCGCAGGTCTGGAGGTGCAGCTCGCCCTCGGAGAGCGACGCCATGGCGTGGCTGCAGGTGTCATCCAGGCAGTGAAATTCGCCGTTGACATTGAAGACCGCGATCGGCAGGTCGCCGATCTCGACCCGGGCGGCGTGCCCCGGAGGGATGGCCTGGGCATCGCAGATCTGGAGCCACTCCGCCATCAGGCAGTTCGGCTGGAGGCGGCCAGCGCTCCCGACCTGGCGAGCTCCTCCAATGCCTCCAGCACAAAGCCGCGCCCGGACTCGCGCAAGCTCCCCTCGGGAAAGGAGTCGACGACGTCGGCGAAGAAGCCCTCGACGATCAGGCGCCGGGCCTGCTCCCGCGCGATTCCCCGACTCTCACAGTAGAAGAGCTGGTTGTCGTCGATCCGGCCGGCGGTGGAGCCGTGGGTACAGCGGACATCGTTGGCCAAGATTTCCAAAGTGGGATTGCTGTCGGACTTAGCCAAAGGGCTCAAGAGCAGGTTGCGGTTCTGCACGTAGGCGTTGGTCTTCTGCGCCCCTTCCTCAACCCGGATCAGGCCGGCGTAGATCGACCGCGACCGGTCGGCGACCGCCACCCGATAGAGGAGGTCGCTGACCGCGCCCTGGGCGACGTGGTCCTGCAAGGTCTGCACGTCGTAGTGCTGCTTCTGGCGGCCGACGCAGAGCCCGACCAGGCGAGTGTCGGAGCCGTCACCCAGCATCAGGACCTCGAAGTAGGACTTCTGCCAGGCGGCACCGAGCAGGTTCCAGCGCACGTCGTACCGGGCTTCCTGGCCAACCAGGGCCCGAACTGTGGACTGCAACACCGTCTGATCGCCGCAACGCTGAAAGACCACATGGGTGAGATGGGCCCCTCGGGCCAACTCCACCTCCGCCACCGGAGCCAGAAGCGAGGGATCGGCATCCGGCGACACCCACTCCTCGACCAGGGTCAGGCTCGCCCCCTCCTCCAGCTTGATCAGGGTGCGCGGGAAGCTGGCGCTGCCGTGGCTCACCCCGTGCAGGAGCCGGACATACCCCTTGGGCTCCTGCCCTTTGGCGACATGGACACAGGCCCCACCCAGGGTCCGGACCGTGTTGAGTGAGATCAACTTGCGCAGTCCCGGCGGGGCGACCTTGCCCGCCACCGACTGCCAGACCGCGCCGTCGGCGGCGAGCCCCGCCGCCAGCCCGAGCGCGATCGGGGATGCGGGAGCCGAGTTATCCGGGCTGGGCGACTCCAGGTTGCCCCGCTCGTCGGAGATCACGACCGCGGAGACCTCACCACCTGAGACTGGGCCATCCAGCGCCTCCCTCAGGTAAGGAGGCAGTTCGCCCGCGCCCAGGGCCTCCGGCTCCGCGAAGTTGGCCGGGTCGAGCTTGTCGATTTGCGGGGTTCGCCGCCAGTCCTCATCCCTGGTTGAGGATGGCCACGGTGCCTCCCGGTAGGCAGCCAGAGCTGCCTGGCGGAGGCTCGCCAGCCAGCTGGGATCCCCACCCGGCAGGGCGACTGTGGTTGCCTCCTCCCGCGTCAGCCGGGAAGATGCGGCGGTCTCGGTCAAGACCTGCTCGGTTGCTCCAAGCGGCTGCCGGCCCTCTGCTTTGGCGAACTCACCCGACACTTCCCTCCATCTGCAGGGAGATCAGTCGGTTGAGCTCCAAGGCGTACTCCATCGGGAGTTCCTTGACGAACGGCTCCATGAAGCCATTGACGATCATCGCCGTGGCCTCCTGCTCTGAGATGCCTCGGGACTGCAAGTAGAAGAGCTGCTCGTCGCCGACCTTGGTCACCGTGGCCTCGTGGCCGATCTGGACGTCCTCGGCCTCCACATCCATGTAGGGATAGGTATCGCTCCGGGACTGCTCATTGAGCAGCAGCGCGTCGCAGCGAACACTGGACCGCACGTCGTGGGCCTTGGGATAGACCTTGAGGTGGCCGCGGTACGAGGTGCGACCGGTGCCCTTGCTCACCGACTTGCTGACGATCGTGCTGGTGGTGTTGGGGGCCACATGGATGATCTTGGCGCCGGCGTCCTGGTGCTGGCCGTCTCCGGCGAAGGCCACCGAGAGCACCTCGCCATGGGCACCCTCACCCATCAAGTAGATCGAGGGGTACTTCATGGTCACCTTGCTGCCCAGGTTGCCGTCGATCCACTCCACTACGGAGTGCTCCTTGGCGATGGCCCGCTTGGTCACCAGGTTGTAGACGTTGTTGGACCAGTTCTGGATGGTGGTGTAGCGCACATGCGAGTTGGGCATGGCGATGATCTCCACCACGGCCGAGTGGAGCGAGTCCTTGCTGTAGGTGGGAGCGGTGCAGCCCTCGATGTAGTGGACGAAGCTCCCCTCCTCGGCGATGATCAAGGTCCGCTCGAACTGGCCCATGCTCTCGGTGTTGATCCGGAAGTAGGCCTGCAGCGGAATCTCCACCCTGACCCCCTTGGGGATGTAGACGAAGGATCCGCCCGACCAGACCGCCGAGTTCAGAGCGGCAAACTTGTTGTCGTTGGGCGGGATCACCGTCGCGAAGTATTTGCGGAAGATCTCGGGGTGCTCTCGAAGACCGGTGTCGCAGTCACTGAAGAGGACTCCCAGCTTCTCCAGGTCCTCGCGAATGGAGTGGTAGACGACCTCGCTTTCGTACTGGGCCGAGACCCCGGCCAGGAACTTACGCTCCGCCTCCGGGATCCCCAGCCGGTCGAAGGTCCGCTTGATGCCCTCGGGTACTTCCTCCCAGGTGCGGCCCTGCTCCTCGGCGGGCTTGACGTAGTAGTAGATGTCGTCGAAGTCGATCCCGCTCAGATCAGCCCCCCAGCTGGGCATCGGGCGCTGACGGAAGTGCTCTAAGGCCTTGAGCCGAAACTCCAGCATCCAGGCTGGCTCCGCCTTGCGCCGCGAGATATCGGCCACAACCTCAGGCGAGAGCCCGCGCTCCGCCCGGAAGACGAACTCGTCTCCGTCGTTGAAGCCGTACTTGTAGTCCTTGGTCAGGTCCTTCGCGGCGACTGCCATTTGATCTTCCCTCGCTTAATCCCCACCGAGAGGAGTTATTCCGACCTGGTAGTAGGTATTTTACCCTGCCGCGGCCGCGGTTGCAGCGCTAATGTCCAATCCCGCCTCGCGGAGCATCGGGTCGTACCCGTCCTTCTCTATGCGGTCCACCAGGTCCCGGCCGCCGGAGACGATCACGCGGCCGGCGGCCATGACGTGGACCCGGTCAGGCTTGATGTAGTCCAGGATGCGCTGGTAGTGGGTGATGATCAGGACGCCCATTCCGTCATCGTGCACCCGGTTGACCCCTTCGGCGACGGTCCGGAGGGCGTCCACGTCGAGTCCGCTGTCGGTCTCGTCGAGGATCGCCATCTCGGGACGGAGCACCGCCAGCTGGACGATCTCCATCCGCTTTTTCTCGCCGCCCGAGAAGTTGTCGTTGATGTAGCGGGACATGAACGAGTGGTCCATCTTGAGGGCCGTCATCTGCTCGCGAACCAGCTTCAGGAAGTCCCGAGCCGGCAGACCCTTGCCCTGACCCTTGAGCGCGGCGCGCAAAAAGTTGACGGTCGTCACCCCGGGGATGGCGGTCGGGTACTGCAAGCTGAGGAACAGGCCCATCCGGGCGCGGTCCTCAGGGAGCACGCCGAGCAGGCTCTGGTCCTTCCAGCGGATCTCACCACCGGTGACCTTGTACTTGGGGTGGCCCATGACGGCGTAGCCCAAGCTGGTCTTGCCGGCCCCGTTCGGCCCCATCAGAGCGTGGACCTCTCCCTGGGGTACGGTCAGGCTCACCCCGGAGAGGATCTGCTTCCCATCGACCGCGACCTCCAGGTCACGGACCTCAAGCTGGGCCCTCACCGAGGCTGACTCAGACACCAGCTGGCTGCCTCATCTCTCGCTGGGTAGGCAGGTTGGCAACCGGGCACTCCGGCTCCAACGAGCTGGGCTCCCGCATCATGTCCGAGAGAGTGGTGCCTCCCAGGACCTGCTCGACCGCCTGCTGAAGCCGACCCCAGAGCGGACGGCTCAGACATTCCGGCTCCCGCGAGCACGATCCTGGCTGATAGTTCTCAGCCAGGCACTCGACCGGGGCCACCGGGCCCTCCATGAGCTCAACGATCTCCAGAACGGTCACGTCTTGGGGTGGCCTCGCTAGCCGGTAGCCACCGTGGAGCCCTCTGGTGCCCTCGACCATCCCGGCGCGGCGGAGCGGCGCCACCAATTGCTCCAGGTAGGCGAGCGGCATTGCCTCGCGGCGACCGATCTCGGCCAGGCTCAGCGGCGGTCCTCCGTGGGCCTTGGCCAGCTCCGTCATCATCCGCAGCCCGTAATGGGCCCGGGAGGAGATCCGCATCGCGACCGGCGTCTGGCCGCTAAATCCGACTGGCATGTGGCTATTTTAGGGGCGCGACCCCCGGCGGCGGGTCCTGGAAGTGGAGCACGCCCTCTTCCGCGTTTGCTGCCGGGAGGCGGGACGAGCTGGAGCAATGACCACTTCTCCCCGGATCAAAGCTAGACCGCGAAGGCGCCTTGGCGGAGGGCGGCCACCTCCCGGCAGATCAACTCGCCGGCCCGTTCCACGTCCCCCGAGGTGGTCGACCGGCCGAGCGTGAGCCGCAGGTGAGCGGCCGCCAGCGGTGGCGAGAAGCCCATGGCGAGGAGCACGTGGGAAGGTGACAAGGAGCCACTGGTACAGGCCGACCCCGCCGAGCCGCAGACCCCGGCCCGGTCCAGCCGCAGGAGCAAGAGCTCGCCCTCGGCTCCTGGGAAGACGAAGGTACAGAAGTTGGCGAGCCGCTCCCCAGTCGGGGCGCCGGTCGGGAGGGCGTCGGGCACCCCCGCCTGGATCCATCGAGCGAGATCGGCGCTGAGAGCGGCCTGGCGCTCCATCTCCCGCTCCCGCTCCGACTCCGCCAAATGGGAAGCCACTCCGAAGCCCACGATGCCGGGGACGTTCTCTGTGCCTGAGCGCCGAGTCCGTTCCTGGCCACCTCCGGTGATGATCGGGTCCAGCGAGGTCCCGTGCCGGACGAAGAGAGCGCCGACGCCCTTGGGCCCATAGACCTTGTGGGCGGAGACGGTCAGAAGGTCGACCCCCAACTCCTGGACATCGACCTTGAGCTTGCCCAGGGCCTGGGTAGCGTCGGTGTGGAAGACCGCCCGCGACTTGGAGTGGGTCAGCTCGGCCAGCTCCCGGACCGGCTCGATGGTGCCCACCTCGTTGTTGGCCAGCATCACCGAGACCAGGACGGTCTCGGGGCGCAGCGCCGCCTCCAGCGACTCCGGGAGGACCCGGCCCGCCCCGTCGACTGGGAGCTCGGTCAGCTCGAAGCCCAAGTGGCTGAGGTCCCGGGCGGTCTCCAAGACCGCCTCGTGCTCGATCGAGGACACGCTCACGTGCCCTCCCTGGGAATGAAGGCGGTGGACCCCCCCTCGCAGAGCGAGGTTGTCGGCCTCACTGCCGCCTCCGGTGAAGACGATCTCCCGGGGACGGGCGTTCAGCACAGCGGCCAGCTGGTCGCGGGCGATGTCAATGAGGGCCCTCGCCGCCCGGCCGGCACCGTGGACACTGGAGGGGTTCCCGAAAGTCTCCGTCAAGGCCGGCGCCATTGCCTCCAGCACCTCTCGCCGGAGAGGCGTGGTGGCGGCGTGATCCAGATAGAGGCTCGGCGGCCCGGCCTCTGACGCGCCCGCGTCAGTCGTTGGCGCGCTCTTTGAGCAGCGCCGTCAGCGGTCCCGAGTGGCCGCTCAGGACTTGATGAAGCTCCAGGAGCTCGTCGTTGCTGATGGGGTCGGCCTCCGGCTCAGCGCTGGCGGCCGTCTCCAGTCCGTGCTCCTCGGCGTCGGTCTCCGCCTCGTCGTTCGAGGCCACCTCCAGCGCCACCAGGAAGGCAAGCTCACAGCTCCGGCAGGTGACCTCCACCGTGTACTTCTGGCCCGCGTGGTCGAGCTGCGTCAACTTGCAGTCGGCCAGCGAGCGCTTGCACCTCGGGCAGCGGAAGGCCCCAGCTCTCTCGCGCAGAAATGCCAAGATATCCATGTGTTCCTCAGGTCGAGTATACCCAGACTGGCTGAGATCAGCCGGAGTGGAGAACGGCCGACCCGATTCAGCCCGAGAGGCGATCCAGGACGGCCGCGGTGAACTCCTCGGTCCGGGCGTCGCCTCCCAGGTCCGCGGTCCGGATGCCGTCGGAAACCGCCCGCATCGTGGCCTCCCTGACCTTGCCGCCGAAAGGGACCAGAAAGTCGTCGCCGGTGTGCTCCAGCAGGGCGGCGGCTGCCAGGATCATGGCCATGGGATTGGCGATGTGCCGGCCCGCCAGCGCCGGAGCGGTCCCGTGCGGGGCCTCGGCCATGAGCAGGCTGGGTCGGCTGGAGTCATCGAAGCCGATCAGCAGCGACTCGCTCCCGGCCAGAGTTCCGTAGAGGGCGAGGACCAGGTCCGAGAGGATGTCCCCGTCGCGATTGAGCGCCGGGATCACCAGGCGGTCGTCCCGCATCAGGATCAGAGCGAAGGTGGCGTCGATCAGCTGGGGTTCGTAGCGGACCTGAGGGTGGCGGCGACCGGCGGCGTCCATCTCCTCCTTGAGCATCCCCTCGTAGACCTTGGAGACCGTGAACTTGGGGCCGCCGAAGACGGTCGCTCCGGTCCGGGCGGCTTCGACGAAGGCGTACTCGGCGACCCGCCGGCAGTGCTCCCGGCTGATCTTGGTGGTGCGGTAGGCGAGCTCCTCGGCTCCCTCTCCCTCCCGCCACTCCAGGGCCCCGTAAGCATCGTCCACCGCCATCCGGACGATGGTGATCGGGGAATGGACGCCGCCCAGGGGCGGGATGCCGGGGATCCGTCGGCCGGTGCGGACGATGACGTCGCCGCCCACCTCATCCCGGAGAATCGCGTTGGGGCTCTCGATCTCACCCAGGCCCTCTGGGGTCACGGTGGCGGCCTTGAGCCCAAAGTGGCTCGCCAGCATCATCTGGGCCGCCTGATGGACCACCCCGTTGTCGCTGGCCCGCCGGGCCTGAAGGCTGAGGTCGACATGCTCCAGCACCAGCCGGGAGGTGAGCTCGGGAACCATGAGGATCCGGAGCGCTTCCACCAGCAGCTCCTCCCCGGTCTCATCCCCGTGCAGGACGGTGATCGTCCGAAGGTCCGCCTCAGCCATCGGCGTCCTCACCTCTGGGCCTCCGTTCCACCCTGACGCTGAGGCCCGGCTGGTCGGCTGCGAGTGGCGGCAACAGGTGTGACAACAGTTGCTCTGCGCTGAGGCGGTGGACGCGACCGTTTGGACCGGTTCGTGTCCAGCCATCGTTCTCTTTGAGATGGCTCCATGTCCGGCCGTGTTTGGTTGTGATGTAGATCACGTAGTCAGCGTTCCTGACCATCCCCGTCCTCCAGACCGAGATCGGCAAGGTGCCCGTGGTACTGGAGTGATGCGTCCCTGCCGACAGGGCTGGCCGCCTCCACCGCGTGCAGATCACCCCAGTTGATGGCCCTGGGGACGCCCCTCTTGTTGGCCTGCTCCAGGGCGGCCTCGGCCAGGACGGCGATCGTCGGCAGGGTAGCCGAGCGGTTCATCGGCATGAGACATGGGGTGCCCAATGGGTCGCTTTCGCTGGTAGCATCCGCGAACAGGCGTTCGCCAGAGTGATCGCCAAACCCGGGCGACCCTGAACCCAACCGAATACCGGGCGCGTCGCCCCCAGTGCGTGGGAGATGGGAAGCGCCATTAGGAGCGGTAAGACCACTTCGGTGGCCAGCTCCGCTGAAGCAGGAACCGGGATCGCCCCGGAGCGCACCGACCCAAGCTTTGGTCCTCAACTTCGGCACGGCTCCTGGTCCGCGGGGTCCGTTGTTTAGGAACGGTCACCGAGCTACGCGCTCATAAGCCGGCGGAACGATTCTGCGTAGGCGATTCCGTGGGGCTCACCCATCTTGGCCATCCGCTCCAGGACTCGCACCGAGAAGTCCTGCCCCGGGATGTGCTGGCTGCGGTGTCGGGCCAGGGCCGCGACCTTGCGGTCCACCGTGGTCGTGACGTCGACAAAGTGGTCAGGGGCCTCGGTGCCGGCGACCAGGACCTCGCGCACCGAGTGGGGCTGCAGACCATCCGCCAGTAGCTCGGGATAGGCGTGCGGGTTGCGGGCGTACGGATAGACCGCCTCGATGGCCAGCTGCCCAGCCGCCAGGTGGTCGGGGTGGTTGCCGTAGATGTTGGAGTAGTTGCGCACGGCGTTCTGACAGACGATTAGGTCTGGCCGGTACTGCCTGATCAGCCTCACCACGTCGCGCCGGAGCTCGTCGGTGACCCTCAGCTCTCCGTCGGGCTGACGCAGGAAGACGATGTCCTTGACCCCCAGCACATCGGCCGCCTCCCGCTGCTCCACCTCTCGGATGGACGCCAGCTGGGCCTGCTTGATGGTCGGGTCGGCCGCCCCGGCCGCTCCGTCGGTGCAGATGACGTAGTTGACCTCGACGCCCCGATCCGTCCAGAGGGCGATGGTCCCGGCCGAGCTGAACTCGGCATCGTCCGGGTGCGCCATCACGACCAGGGCGCGCTCAAAGTTTTCCAGTTCAGTCGAACTCATAATGTTTCCCTGTTAGGATACGGTTCCCACGGCGAGTCCCCCTCTCCGACCGTGTCACCGGGGGCGCAGCCACGCGGAGACCTCGGCCATGATCTTCCTCAGCGAGCTCCTGCGCGCCACCGTCGTTGACGTGCGCCAGCACACGGTGGGAACCGTGCGTGACCTGGTGGCCCAGATGGGAGAACCCTATCCCCGGGTGACCGCCCTGGTGGTGAGCCACCGCGGCCATGAAGCCCTG
>OBLU010005401.1_pt1 | contig 11446 bp, 6 predicted proteins | sample 1518681 | NCBI WGS metagenome assembly OBLU01 (sample SAMEA3539304, study PRJEB22396) | soil metagenome | biome: tundra; feature: field; material: soil | place: USA | collected 2010-05 | depth 0.15 m
ATATTTTGCGCCGGCCCTTTCAGGCTGAAGTTGCTGCCGAATTGAAACGTCCCATCATGCACACCGGTGTCGCTCCTGGCGATGTCGGCCCCTGGGGTTGGGGCGCAGAGATCATTCCCATGTTCGATCCCGCAAAAATCCACGTCTACAACGAGGGACTCGGCGGACGCAGCAGCCGCGGATATATCCAGGAAGGCGCATGGGCGAAGATCATGGACCACCTGCAGCCCGGCGACTGGGTGATTGTTCAATTTGGCCACAACGACGCCGCCAGTTCGCAGAACTATCCCGACCGCACCACGATAAAAGGCAACGGCGACGACACGCAGGATATCGACTCGCCCGTCACTCACCAGAAGGAAACCATTCACAGCTACGGCTGGTACCTGCGCCAGTACGTGCACGACGTCAAAAGCAAAGGCGCGAACGTCATTATCTGTTCGCCGCCGCCGCGCAATACATGGGTCGATGGCAAGATCGTACGCGGCCTCGACGGTTATGCCGGCTGGGCCGCCGAAGCCGCAAAGCAAAGTGGCGCGCTGTTCATCGACTTGAATACCATCTCCGCCGACAAATACGACGCGCTGGGCCAGGAAGCCGCCAGGCCCCTCTTCAACGATAACCAGCACAGCAGAAAAGCAGGCGCTCACCTGAACGCAGAATCGGTCGTAACCGGCATCAAGCAACTGAATGTTCCGCTGGCGAAGGATCTCGCCGCTGCCAATCCGTAACCACCCTTGGAGATTCTCTCTGCCTGAGGTTTTGTGATTGAGATGGAACGAATCCGACGACTCGGATCCGTTCCACAAAGGAGATTCAAATGGCAACAAACCGTATGCTTCCTGGAATTCTGGCCCTCGCAGCAGTTGCATCCGTCGCCGGCCTGCTGAACGGACAAGCTCCACCAGCCGAGCCCACCCCGGCATCCGCGATCCTGCCCAGGCCGGACCCCAAGGAAATTCCGCTCCCGGTCATCAAGACCTCGATGGCACCCATGCCTGGCGTCGATCAACTCCCCAACCGCCCAGAGATGCCCGACGTAATGACCCTCAATAACGGGCAGAAGGTAAAGACAGCCAAGCAGTGGGAGCAGCGCCGCGAAGAGATGAAGCGCACACTTGAGTGGTATGCCGTTGGCCAGGCGCCGCCGCCACCGGGCAATGTGAAAGGCAAAGAGATCAGCTCAGAGATGCTGATGGACGGCAAGGTGAAGTACCGCCTCGTTCATCTCACCTTCGGCCCCAACGAGAGCCTCAGCCTCGATATCGGAATCTTCACGCCCGTCGGAAACAATCACGCTCCGACGCTGATCTCGCCCTCCGGCACGCCTCCGGGAGCAACCGCGCTGCCGCGTCTCGCGTCGGGAGTCAACCAGGGACGCAATGAGGATGTGCTGCTCGTAACCGGCCCCGCCGCTCCAGGAGCAGGTGGTCCCGGCGGCTTCGGCGGCCCAGGCGGGCCACGACCTGCCGTACCAGATGGAGCCGGTGGCGCACCTGTGGCAGGCATGGGTGGCCCCGCTCGCCCCGCAGCGCCTGGCGCGGCAGGAGCAGCAGGAGCAGCCGGCGCTCCGCGTCGCGTCGGCTTCGGCGGCCCGCGTACAGCCGCGCAGATCGCTGAATCCAACCAGGCCATCCAGCACGGCTACGCCTTCGTCACCTTCAACAATGGCGACTGCGGCGAGGACACCACCCTCCGCAATGCCGACGGAAGCTGGGCCTACCGCACCACGCGCTTCTTCCCTGCTTACCCTGGCTACGACTGGGGCCTCCTCCGCGCCTGGGCCTGGGGAGTCTCGCGCATCGTCGATTACCTCCAGACTGATCCGTCGATCGACAAGACCAAGCTCATCGTCACCGGCGTATCCCGCACCGGCAAGTCCGCCCTGATTGCCGGCGCCTTCGACGACCGCATCGCCGTGGTCGCTCCCGTGGCAAGCTCAGGCGGCGGCACGCCAGCGTATCGCTACAGCGGCTCCGTACCCGACCGCGGCGGCAAAGAAGGCCTCACCGAAATGGTCCGCAAGTATCCCAACTGGTACTCGGATCATCTGCATCAGTTCTGGGGACAGCCGGACAAGCTGCCGTTCGATGAGCACTGGTTCATCGCTCTCTGTGCCCCGCGGCCCTTCATCTCGCTCGAAGGCGATCACGACCAGAACGTCAACCAGAACGGCGTCTATCACTCCATCATCGCCGCCAAGCCCGCCTACGACTTCTTCCATGACCCCGACCGCATCGGCATCAGCTTCGCCGACCGCCCACACGGCATGGTGCAGGGAGACTGGGACGCGCTGCTAGCGTTCGCAGACAAATTCCTGCTCGACAAGCCCACCACCCGCACCTTCGATCAATACCCGCCAGGAATTGGTCCAAACGCAAAATAACGGGAAGGTCGCAAAAATCACGTTTAGAAATGCGGAACAGTTCGAGAAAGGCACGACATGACGGATAGATTGATGGAGCGCAGAAATTTCCTGAAGAAGGCAGCACAAGGCGCTCTAGCGGCTCCAATGCTCGCATCCTTCGGCAACCTCAGCATCGCACAGGATGCGAAGAAAGCAGCGCCCGCCGCAGCGCCCGCGCACACGCCACACGCGGCGCCCGCCAAGCCAAAGGTCACGCTCAACGTCAAGGACTACGGCGCAACCGGCGACGGCAAGACCAAGGACACCCTGGCGCTTCAGCAGACGATCGAACGCTGCTCGGCGTTCGGCGGCGGGGAAGTGGTGGTACCCGCTGGCGACTACCTCACCGGCGCATTAGCCCTGCGCAGCAACGTCGTCCTCCGAGTCGAGGAGGGAGCCACTCTCAACGGCTCGCCGGACATGGCAGACTACCCGTTCGTCCAGGTCCGCTGGGAAGGCCATTGGATGAAGGGATATATCGCTTTCATCTCCGCAACGGACGCCGAGAACATCGGCATTGTCGGGCCGGGCAAGATCATCGGCAGTCCTGCAGTAAGGGGCCGTCTGGAACGACCAAGCGGTTTTCGCCTTCCTGCCCTGCTTGAATTCATCAACTGCAAAAACGTCCGCGTAGAAAACTGTTATACCCAGAACTACGGCATGTGGTCGATCCATCCCACCTATACCGACAACATCACATTCAAGAATGTAGTCGTCAAGAGCGGCGCCGACGGCATCGACGTCGACTCCTGCAAGCATGTCACCATCGACGGCTGCGACTTCGACACCACCGACGACTGCATCTCCCTCAAGTCCGGCCGCGGCATAGAGGGCTATTCCATCCTGCGAACGACCGAAGACGTCCACATCTCTAACTGCACCTTCAAGGATCAGGTCTGGGCCTGCATCGGCATCGGCAGCGAGACCTCCGGCGGTATCCGCAACGTCCACGTCGATCACTGCAAATGTCTCGGCGCCGGAACCTTCGCCATCTACATCAAGAGCCGCCCCGGCCGCGGAGCATTCATCGAAGACATCTACATGAACGACCTCGAGGTCTCCGGCGCAAAAAACGGATTCCTACGCTTCAACATCCTCAACAGCGGCATCGCAGATACCCCGAACCTCGTCCCTGGCCTGGAAGGAATTCCGACGATCCGCAACTTTGAGTTCAGAAACATCAAAGTGACGGACATGCCCGAACTGGTCCATGGAAGCGACATCCACCCCGATAAACCGCTGAACGGATTCGTACTCGAAAACGTGACCGGCACATGCAAGAAAGGCATCTCGCTCGCGAACATCAAGAACGCTCACCTCTCCGGCATCAAGGTCACAGGGTTCGACGGGCCGCTGCTCAGCACATACAACGTCACCGGCACAGGTCTCACCGGGGCTACAAAACTGGAAGCCGCCAAGACTCCCGATCCGATCCTTCCACCCGCGACGCCATACCAACTTCACTAATCTCGACTCGAACTGAATTACTGAACACTAATTGCCAGCTCCTATAGACCCTGGCTGGGCCATGCCCAACGTGGGCATACGTGGAGTTCGCGGCATGAAATGAAAATGGATTGAGGTACCCGGAATGAATCGTCTACGCTCATCGCTCTTCATTTGCGTGCTGATGTGCGCGACGATGGCCACACCTGCGAACGCTCAGCAGGCCGGTCTTCCCAAGGTCGTCCCAGCCGTTCCCCAAGCCGGAGAACCAGGGCTGCTGTTCTATCTCTCCGGCGACCACGGATTCAACGCCGACTATGCCGCCAGCGGCAATGTCGCGCCAAACTTCCAGTCCGACGTTCAAATCCTTCCCGGCGGAGCCAAGGGTTCGTACATCCAATGCGGCAACAATCAACTGCTGTCCTACTGGGCGCCGGGCAACATCTACGCCCAGCGAGGAACCCTCTCCCTCTACTGGCGTTCGCGCGATCCCGTCGACCAGACTGAATTCCCCGTCTTCCGCGTGGGCTACGCCGACCACTCCAGTTGGGACCAGGTGTGGTTGCGCATCGACTACAACGGCCACGGCTTCGATGCCTTCGTTACCGACGTCAACCTGGGCCGCACGCGCGTCTCCTACACCATGCCGGACTTCCCCAAGCCCGACCGGTGGGTGCACCTCGCGCTCACGTGGGACGAGACCACCGGCATTCGTTTCTACGTCAACGGCAAGCTGGCCGCACAGAAGTCCGCCACCGGAATGTTCGACGCCGGCCTCGACCAATTCGGGCCGCACTCCCGCATCATCGGGCCCACCGGCGTCGAAAGCTCCTACAACTTCGACCGCGGCGGAGACATCGACGAGCTGCGCATCTACGATCGCGCTCTCTCCGACGACAACATTGCCTCGCTCGCCAAAGGCGAAATTCCGCAGACAATCCCGCCCCTCGCACGCACGCTCGCCGTCCCCACGCCTTCGCCGCAGCAGTCCTCCCTCCAACCCGAGAGTTGGCAGCAGGAGTGGTGGCACCGCTACGGCTGGAACCGCCCCGGCGATATCCCAGCTCCCTTGACGTCGCAGTACACCACTATCCGCAAGGTCGAGATTCACGACGTCTACGATCTCAAGCGCTGGTGGGGTCGCGCAACCGACGGCATTCGCGAAACCACATGGCCCGGCGTCTACAACCGTTCCCGCCTCACCGGACGCTACGATTATTTCCAGCTCCCCGACTGGGACTGCTATTCCGTCTCCGGCAAGTCAGTGACCTTCTACATGCCGAACGAACCATGGAACCACCTCGAAATCGAAGGCGGCGCCTGGGGCAACATGTCACTGCTCACTCCCGGCAATGGCGATCCCAAAGCCGTCGCCGACCCCGACCAGCACGACACCTCGCCCATGCTCGCAAAGACTCTGTTCGAACGGCCCAAAGGACAGGAGCGCACCAGCCATCAGTTCGCCCAACCCATCACCGGAGAAAAAATCCGCTTCACCAACGTCGAGCAGGAATGGCCCATCGGCGAACTCTCCGCATACTCCGTCCACGAAGGTCGCGAGCCCGCCGGCAGCGCAAAGCTCACCTATCGTTTGACCGCCAACACATCCCCCGCCGACAACCCTTCGCTTGACTCTCTCGCAGCCTTCGTCGCCGGACGCTATCCCGCGGACGAACGCCAGACCATGGTGGCCACGGCTACCGGAGGCTTCGGCGGCAGGGGTGGGCGCGGCGGCCGCGGCGGCCCGCCCGTCGTCATCGAAGGTGAGGGTGGCGCTGACGTCGTTGGAGCCGGTCCCCTTGCTCAATCGCCCACCGATTTTCCTGTAGCCGCCCCACCCGCAGCAGGCGCTCCCGCAGGAAGGCGCGGAGGCGCGGCCCGCGGACGATTTCCGCCAACAACGCGCGCAATCCCCCAGAGCGGCCTACCACTCGTCCATATCCTCATCCCTGCCGACATGCGCGGCAACAGGTCCGGCGGCCGAGGAGCCGGCGGCACCAGTTGGCAAAACATCGACGGCGGCCTCGACGGCATCGCCATCGACCTCCCCGCACTTCACATAAAGCCGACCCACGGCGACTATATCCCCATGAACATCCAGATCAAGGACCCACTCTGGCCCATGCGGGATATGCTCGACTTCAACTTCTCGGTAAAGCCGGAAGAGGCGCACACGCTCTGGCTCGACACGCGCGACCGCATCCTCCCCAACGACAAGAGTCTCTACATCACCATCGCATCCGCCTCGGCAGACTTCGGCCCCGCCTCGCTTGAAGGCGCCGAGGTGCGCCTGGTCTTCAAGCCACCTTAGGACGCCCTCCCCGAACATATCGCCGACCGCCTCACGCAGGCAAAAGACAACTACGCCAACATGGTCGAAGAGGCGGTCGGCTCGGAACACCTCAACACCTGGAACCGCTTCTATGGTGACATCACAGACCTGCTGCGCGTCGATCCCCAGAATGATCTGGGCCGCAAGTACTGGTTCGATGCGAACAAAGGCCAACCCCGCCCGCCTTACACCGAGCCCGTGGTCCCCGCAGGAGTGCCCGCATGGGCATGGCTCCAGGTGAAGGACATGGACTACTTCAAGCGCTTCGTGAACTGGTACATCGACAATCGCCAGATCTCCAATGGCGAGTTCGGCGGCGGCCTCTCCGACGACAGCGACCTCACCGACCTCTTCCCTTCCGTCGCCTTCATGGGCGCTCCCGCGGATAAGCTCACGCAATCCGTCTCGAAAGAGCTGGAGGCAACGTACTCCCAGGGCCTATGGGCCAATGGTCTCGCCTCTCACCAGTACGACGAACTGCATAGCTACGAAGACGGCATCAACATCCTCGGCCAGATGATGCTGATGGATTTCGGCAGTCCGAAACAAATCGAGCGCGCCATGCAGACCTCCAAGCGCCTCGAATGGCTCACCGGTATCAACGCCGCGGGCCATCGCCATATCCGGTCCGCCTACCTCAGCGGCACCAAGATGTCGGAAGACGGCGTCTGGGGTTGGTCGAAGTCGCGCTCGTACTACGTGTTCCAGCCCGCGCTCTCGATGGTGCTCTACAACGGCGCACCGGAAACGAAAAAGATGATGCTCGAGATGGCGGACAGCTTGCTTGCCCACCGCAAGCTCGGCCCGGGCGGAAGATACACGATCAATTCAAGCATCAACTTCAAGACGGACCAGGAGGCCACCGGCCTGGGCGGCGGCTTCGGAGGTGGAGGCGGCGCTCCTTGGTTCATCATGTGGTCGGCCTACCGCTGGACAGGCGACAAAAAATATCTCCAGCCACTCCTCGACGACGGCCTCTCCCTGCAATCGATCAACTCCGATGCAATCGACATCCTGAACATGCGCGACACCATCGGCAAGCAGATTGCCACCGCTCCGGCAGCAGGGCCGGCAGGAGGCCAACTCGCCTGGCAGATGACCGGCGACACCCACTATCTCGAACAGGTCTACCGAACCCAGCTTGAAGCCGAGGCCGATCGCGAATACATCAACACCGAAGGCAGCCTCTGGATCGACCGCATCGCAGACGGCGGTGGCTTCAACACCGGCGATCTCCAGCGTGCGCGTCTCGGCGGCATCGTCCTGCAGCGCGACCGCATCTATCCCGGCAACGTCGTCGGTTGGCAATTCGATGCGCCTGCCACCGACGAGAGCGTCGCCATCCTCATCCCCGAAGCAACGCCCGACCACTTCAAAGTCATCGCCTACAACCTGGATTCGGTCCCGGTCAAAGCCCACATGACCGGCTGGGAGATCGACCCAGGCAAGTGGCAGATCACGCAAGGCACACAAACCGACGCGACCACCGGCCCGATCCACGACGCCACCACCCGCGCCATGGACTTCGAACGCAGCCGCACCCTCGACATCACCTTCTCGCCCCACACCACGACCGTTCTCGAACTCAAGCTCGTCGAAAAGGGCGTCCCCTACTGGTCCCGCCCCGACCTAGGACTCGACCCCGACGACGTCAAGGTCGAGGGCAACCGCATGAAAGTCACCATCCACAGCCTCGGCTCCGTCGATGCACCCGCATCGAAGGTCGTGCTGCGCGATCGCACCGGAAAAGTATTGGCGACCGCCAACGCTCCCGCGCTGAAAGCTCCTCTCGACCTGTTGCCAAAAACCGAAGTGGTCTCTCTGGCCCTGCCCGCCAAAGCCGATTGGAAGGGCGGAAGCGTCACTATCGAATCCAGTGGAAACCTGCCGGAGGTCACCCAGAGAAACAATCGGGTCCAGTTCTAAAGCAACGCACGACGCCGAAATTAGACGAGCCCACCAAGCTCTTATAATGAGTGAGTGAATTGACCTTCACAGTCGGCCTCTTGGAGTTGAACCCACGTGCAAGCAGCATTCGCCTTTGGCAAAACTGGTTTGATGGTTTCCCTGCCCGATGGGCCGCACTATGACCTCATCGAAAGCCGCTCCGCCGGTGCCCTCCCGGACATTCAGGCAGCACTTGGCGCGGCGCTGGACCACCCCATCGCAAGCAAGCCGCTGGTCGAACTCGCGGCAGGCAAGCGCACCGCTGCCATCTCCGTGTGCGACATCACCCGCCCCGCTCCCAATCGCGTTACGTTGCCGCCACTGCTCGAGCGGCTGCATGCCGCAGGCATTCCCAAAGAAGGCGTCACCATCCTCATCGCCACCGGCCTGCATCGCGCCGCAACCGACGCGGAGATCCAGGCAATCCTCGGCCCCGAGATTCCAACCCACTACCGCGTCGTCAACCACAACGCCCGCGAGTTTGCCGATCACCAGTCACTCGGCTCCACCCGTCGCGGCACACCGGTATATATAGACAAGCGCTTTATGGAAGCCGACCTGCACATTACGCTCGGCTTCATCGAGCAACATCTCATGCTTGGCTTCTCCGGCGGCCGAAAACTCATCGCGCCCGGTCTCGCGGCGCAGCAGACGATCAAGGTCATCCATTCCCCGCGCTTCATGCGCGAGCCCATGGCCACCGAGGGGTCGATTGACGAGAATCCATTGCACGCCGAACTGCTTGAGATCGCTCGCATGGCGCGCCACGACTTCATCCTCGATGTCACGCTGACCCAGCAGCGGGAGATCTCCGGAGTCTTCGCCGGCGACCCCGTCGAAGCCCACGCCGCCGGAGTCGACTTCCTCCGCTCCACATCGCTCGCACCGGTGCCGGCCTTAGCCGACGCGGTGATCACCACTGGAGCGGGCTATCCGCTCGACCTCACGTTCTACCAATGCGGCAAAGGCATCACCGCCGCCCAGCACGTCGTCAAGCCCGGCGGAAGAATCCTCGTTCTCGGCGAATGCGCAGAAGGCATCGGTTCCCCCGACTTTGCTGACAAGCTGCGCAACTTCCCCGGCAATGAACAATATCTCCGCGACATCGCCGATACCCCAGTCGTTCCCGACCAGTGGCAGCTTGAGAAACTCGCCCTCGTTGGCCTCACCAATGAGTTGTTCTTCTTCATGCCCGGCCTCTCACCGGAAGACCTCGGGGAGTTGGGGACGCGCTGTTTCTCCGATCTGAACGCGGCTGTCGACCGCCTCTTCAAAGGCCTACCCGCCAATGCGCGCATCGTCCTGATCCCCGAAGGCCCCTATACCTACGCGCGCGTCACCGGCTAGGCGCCTATCTACATCTCAGCTTCGCCGACCAGCCCGGCCCAAAAACGCTGGGGTTAATTTCGTAAACTAGAAAAATGAAGCACCCGCCAATCTACGTCACCGCGCTGATTGCGGGTGCCTTCTTCATGGCCACCACCAGCGGACATCGCCAACCCGAACTTGAAGTCAACCCTGCCTAGACCTTCACAGGCAGATCACTTTTTCGCACCCGCTATCGGATAGCCCTGCCACACGTACTCCACGGCCTCCGGCAGAATCTGCGCTCTCACATCGCGGTCGGTGTGCCCGGCATTGCGCGCGAAAACAAACTGGTAGTGATACCCCTTTGCCGCCAACACCTTCGCCATATTCTCATTCGCCACAACCCAATCGTGCATATTGTCGCGCAAAGCATTTGAATTGAAGTTGTCTCTATCGCCAACCTCCATCCAGATGCGCAGCGGCTTCGCCGGACTGATCGGAATGAGGTATTCATGGAACTCCCACGCGCCATGCGGACTCGCGTCGTTGTGCGGCCACTGCTGATTCACAAACGTCCCCGAACGCGTCAGCACACGGTGATACCACTCCGGGTGATACCACGCCATCGCCATCGCACATGAACCACCCGAACTCGCGCCCATCGTCGCCCGCCCGTCCGGATCCTTCGTCAACTTCACGTTGTACTGCTTCTCCACCAGCGGCAGCACCTCGTGCTCGACGAACTCCGCATACAGGCCCGACATCGTGTCATACTCCAGTCCGCGCTCGCTGCCCTGCGCGTCGCCGCCGCCATTACCGATGGAAATGGCAATCATCACCGGCACGCGATGCTGCGCGATCAGATTATCCAGCACCGTGAACAATCCCCGATCGATCCCATCCGCCCCAACGATGAACGACGCCACCGTACCCGGGACATATTGCTTAGGCACATACACTCCCACGTGGCGCGTGTAAGGAGCGGGGTGGCTGGTGGTCACCACCATCTTCGTCGGGTCGCTGGGGTCCGCCGTTCCAAACGTATTGGCGTCCCGAGCAATTCCCGGATAAATCTTGCTGTCCGCCGAACTCATCGTGAACTCGTACACCGCCCCCTGCGGCACGCTGGCATCCACATTCATCTCCGGCGCAGGATTATGCGTAGGCCCAATAATGAAGTTCCCGTCGGCATTCGCCGGAGGAATAGCCCCATCAGACAGTTCCTCAGCCGCGACAAAACCCGGCGCATGGGGATCGCGAACCGGTGCCGGCGGGCGCGCTGGACGTACCGCTGCAGGCGGCGCAGGTGTCTCCGGCGGCATGGGGTCGGCGAGCGGCTTGGGCGACACTTGCGCCACGGCCTGGCCTGCGCCACCCACCAGGCTGATCAACAACACAACCCTCAGAAGACGAATCATCGAAGCCTCCTCTTTGTTTCCCTGACACCGATCCCGCCGTCCGGAAGACAGCTTCATCCGTGCTGCTTGGCGCGCAACAGCTCCACGACCGAGGACATATCCTCATCGCCGTATCCCAGCGCCACCGCCTGCTCAAACAAACTGCGTGCATTCGCCGCCGTAGTCAACTCCACACCGCTAGCTGCCGCAGCGTCCCCGGCGTACTGCAGATCCTTCGACATCAACTTCAGATGAAAGTTCACCGTGTAATCCCGGCTGGTCATGCGTGCGGAAATACTCGCCAGCAGCGGGCTTCCCGGCGCTCCACGCTTCAGCAGATCAATCGCCTGGTCGCCGTCCAACCCGCTCCGCTCCAGCCATGCGATGCCCTCCGCAAGAGCCGCAATCTGTACGCCACAGATGAAGTTGTTTAACAGCTTCATCTTCGCCCCGCTTCCGAGCGGCCCCAGGTGCGCAATCTCCTTGCTCATCGACTCGAGCACCGGAGTCGCAATCGTAAGCGCCTCCTCAGACCCGCCCACCAGAAACGTAAGCTGGCCGCCGGCAGCCTGCAAACGGCTGCCCGTCACCGGCGCATCCAGCAACTCC
>OBLU010005402.1_pt1 | contig 11444 bp, 9 predicted proteins | sample 1518681 | NCBI WGS metagenome assembly OBLU01 (sample SAMEA3539304, study PRJEB22396) | soil metagenome | biome: tundra; feature: field; material: soil | place: USA | collected 2010-05 | depth 0.15 m
GCGATCTTTCTCCAGCGCCCGGTTGATGATGCGTTCCAGTTCGGCTGGCAGATCGGGATTCAGCCGCACCGCGGGCGTGGGAGCCGCGTCGAGAATGGCTTTGCAGATAACCGCAGAACTCTCCCCACGGAAGGGTAACTGTCCGGTGGTCATCTCATAGAGAACGGCCCCAAACGAAAAAAGATCGGTCCGCGCATCGAGTTCCTTCGCCCGCACCTGCTCCGGCGACATGTAGGCTACCGTTCCCAGCATTGTGCCCGGACTCGTCAGATGTTCCGCGTCCTCCGAACCCGTCTGCGTTCTAAGAGACGCAATTCTGCTCGAAGAACTGCCTGCCAGACTGACCTTTGCCAACCCAAAGTCCAGAATCTTGGCGTGCCCACGCTTGGTTACGAAGATGTTGGCAGGCTTGATGTCCCGGTGGACTATGCCCTCGGAGTGAGCAGCATCCAGTGAATCCGCAATCTCGATGGCGAGCGACAAGATCAGCTCCGTCTCCATCGGACGCCCCCCAATACGGTGCTTCAGCGTCAGCCCATCCAGAAACTCCATCACGATAAAGGTTTGCCCGTGCTGGTCGTCAATCTCATGGATCGTGCAGATGTTCGGATGATTCAGTGCGGACGCGGCCTGCGCTTCGCGTTGGAAGCGGGCTAGAGTTTGCACATCCTTAGCAATCTCGTCAGGCAGGAACTTCAAGGCGACAAAGCGATGCAGCTTTACGTCCTCAGCCTTATAGACCACACCCATCCCCCCGCCGCCCAGCTTCTCGACGATGCGGTAGTGCGAGATGGTCTTGCCGATCACTGGCGCGAATCTTACGTCTGTGAAGCAGGCAAGTCAATGAAAGCCGTGGAGTTGGCGGACTCCTCGTCCCGAAAATCACCGTACTCAAAGACGCAATCGGAAAGTCGGAACTTGATTTGATCCGCTTGATCGTTGTCCTTTCCGACCGCCAGATGCGGACCACTCCCATCAACGGAAACACGAATCGCCCCTGACACTCTGGCGACTGACCGTGAAGGCGTCACAGAGACAGCAAGCACAGGCGTTCGTTCTCCCTCGTACTTCCTGAGCAAGGACAGTTGCGTCGTCTTGAGTGACCTTCATCGTGCCTTTCTCTCCCGCCGTCTCCGTGCTCTTTAGACATGGGCCATTGTTCGCTCTCGTCCTCCGCCCCAGCCCCCTCGAAGCTGGTATTCTCTCACGTTGCCAGCCACGCATCTTCTAAGGAACTCCCAGCATCTCATCCGGTTCAGCTATGGTTAGTCATCCGATCACCCGCTCTGGTGACGCTTGCGACTTTCAACACTTGAACCTCTACACCCTCGGCTATCAGGGAGTGGACGTAGACGTGTACGTCTCAAAGTTGAAAAGTGCAGGCGTCGGCATCGTCGCTGATGTTCGTGAGACTCCGTGGAGTCACAAGCGGGGATTCTGCAAGAACATTCTGAGCAGTGAACTATCGAGGGCCGGAATCGACTACGTTCACGTCAAGTCAGCAGGCAATCCGAAAGAGAACCGACGCACGGCACCAGACTTGGCCGAGTGCTTGAGGCGCTACAGAGTCTATCTCGACGAGAACCCGACAGGGGTCACTGATCTCATTGACGTGATCCGCACGGCGGCGTCACGTAATCGCACAGTCTGCCTCACGTGCTTCGAGAAGGATGTGAACGACTGTCATCGTTCGATCCTTGTGGATGCAATGCGAAAGCAAATCAAGATACGACCTGTCCACCTGTGAATCTGAGCATGTCATCCCGCCTTTTGGGATACCACATGCCGACGATCAGGAAGCTGGCGGGGTGCATGAATAGATTCCCCAAGAAAAACTTCAGATCGTACTTGTCGAGATCACAGAGTTCCTTCATCCGGGCGAGTGCAGCGTCGTCGCCATCCCGTCTCTGAAGTTCGCACAATCCCCAATCCAGCACTTGCATCCGATGTCCGCCACATTGTGGATTAGGGCACAGCCACGATACCTGCACTCGGCACTTCATGAATTCGAGGTTCTTCATCTCCGGCGGTAGAGCTTCCTCGAACATATTGATTTGCGCCCGCTTCGCTGCTTGGATTTTCCTGACATCAGCCAACTTCTGCTCGAAGCTCTTTTCCTCTTCCTCGGAACGTTTGGCGACTTCAACCTTCTTGATTTCTCTCGGCGCTACGACTCCGATGGATGTGCCTTTTTCTTTCTGCGCCTTCTGCAAATCTTCAACGGACTCGAACTGCCAAGACGGATCACGGAACATCAACTCAGCCCGCTTGCCCCATTCGTCTTTCGTGGGATGGAGTACCTCACCCGTTTCGATTGAATCACAGTCGATTCGGAAGCTCTCAGGTCGAGAGTCATCCTGCTTTTTCTGAATGTCGGCGGTGATCCACTGGTACAAGCTAAACTGTTCCTTCTCACCACCAAGGTATCTGTACGGGATGGGATAGAGACGCAGGGGCTTGCCAGATGGTAGCATTCCGGCAGTGCAGACCGTTTCGAGATACTTGCTACTTAGCTCTGGGTAGGTCTTCGCCCAGATGAGAATCTTTTCTCTCGTATAACCTGACTTCATGGCGGTGTGAACCAATCCGAAACATCGTACACCTTTTGATCTGATTCGCCAGCGACTACTTATTCAGGATGCCGATGACAAGCGTATCGCGATCTGTTGCAACACATCTTCAAGATGCGTGCGTTCGCCGGGAACGTGCCAGAGTTCAACGCCTCTCGTGCTGACTGTATATTCAGTTACTTGTCGCCGGAGGCGCGGGTGCGGAAAGATCATCCGCTGCGCGCCATCCGGGCCATGGTGGACGAGGTGCTGGGTCAGTTGTCGAATAATTGTGACGCTGGACGCAACGCTTCAAGATGCTCTAAGCGGGTCGGTTGCAGGGTCTCGAAAGCCTTCTGCTGGACCTTGAGGTAAGTCCATTTCGTTCCCGTCAAGGCGGTCGCATTGTCGCACCACTGCTCGGCTGCTGCATCTTTGTGTGGGACTTCTCCGGTCTCAGCGCCCTTTGATTCCAGCAGCCAGTGTGTTCCCTTGTCATCGACCGCGACGAAGTCCGGGTAATACGACCGGAGATTCATCGAGCCGTCAGTGTAGTCAATCGAGAAGCCGAAAGGCTGCGGGAGCTTGGCGAAGCGGGGGACATCCTCTGCATTGTTCAGGAACTTCGCGAAGTCTCGCTCGAAGTGGTTGTCGCACGGGACGAGATTGAAGACGGTCTTTGCATCTTCTAGGACCGGGCGAGACCACGGGAACGGCTGACAGGCTGACAAGAGTCGCTGTGGTTCGACCAGGACTGGCTCTTGATCTGCGATGGTCAGCTTCTTCAGCGCCTTCGAGAATACATCGACGCAGACGTAGTGCGCGACTGGCGTGCCCATCGCTCTCACGACGACCATATCCGCCAAGTCAACAGTCTGACCAAATGCTTTCTGCTCGAAGAACTCTCTGACCTTCGGAGCGAGTGCGGCGAATTGCGACGGCAACTTGACCGCTTCCGCGATACGGCGGGAATAATAGCCGATGACCTCCTGCGCCGTCTGCGGCTCTGGTATGGTGTAGTCCCGTTCGATTTCCTTCTGAAGACTGATGATGTCGTACCCCTCGTAGCGGAACGTCTTGTTACGAGGGTCGTCAGCAGTCAGCGGAAGCAGGATTGTCTGGAATGCCATCACGTCTAGGCTGGCGATTTCATCAGCAAGCGTCTTCTTACGAACCAGTGTGGGCGACAGAACCGGGAGACCGATGTCGTATTCTTTGCGGTTCTCCAGAGGCAGAATCGTGACGATGCCGACCTTGTCCTTGCCGACCTCAAACGTGTCGAGCTTCAGGTCTTCGAGCTTCTCCAAGTCATCGACGAAGTCCAGAAACTTCTGGTTGCCGATGATATCCACTCTTTCTGTGAAATCAACCGGGATGTCGCGGAACATGAGTCGTAGGCCGCGTCCAATAGCCTGCTCTGGCAGGATGTTCGCCTTTGCCGTGTAGGGTCGGAGTCCGACGACGACCGTGACATTCCTTACGTCCCAACCTTCACGAAGCATCAGAACGCTGACAATCGCGTTAATCGGGCTGTCTGTCTCATCCACATCGTGGACGGCCTTCCGCGCCTCATCCAATTGCTTCTTGCTCACCTCGCCCGACTTGTCGGTATGAATGACTTGAGTGCAGTCCCCACCAAACTCCGCTGGATACTTCTCGCGCAACCATGCTGCAACGTCATCTGCTTCCGCAGTCTCATTCATCATCACAAACAGAACAGGCTTCCTCTTCAGGGGTTTCAACTGCTCCCGGTATTCTCGCCATCGCTCGACAGCGGCGGTTAGATACCCACGATAGCGGACACTCGCGTAATCAGACTTGGCTTCGACTATTCGCGCAATCCCCTTCATTGGGCGCTTGACGATGTTGTCCAGGATTGCCTGCTTCAATGGATAGTCCGAAATCGTCCACGGGAAAATTGCGCCTTTTGTGAAGCGCGGTGTAGCCGAGAAATCGAGTTGTGCAGCAATCGGAATTTTCGTGGCAAGCGCCCGAACGGTCTTGTTCCATTCACTGTTCTCGTCGTGCGTGTGGTGCGCCTCATCGTTCAAGACTGCGAGATGTCCAGCCCGCAGCGTGATGCGGTCGCCGAAGTCAGTCAATTCTAGCTTTTGCGTCGGCGGCTTGGAGCCGAGAACCGCCGTCATCTCCTCGGGTTCCTCATCCGCGTTTCGGTCCCCGCGTTCATAGAACTGCTGGATGTTCGTCAGGAAGAGCATACCTTCAGCCGGAGCCTTCTCCGCGTCTCCCCGCATCACACAGTCAAACTCCCAGAAAATTTCGAGTTCACGAGGAATGACAGGGTCGCTGCGAAAAATGCGCCCCCCGGCGAAGTCTGTCTTCAGTCGTTCGAGCACGATCACGTTCGGAGCGAGAAGAAGGAAAGTCTTCGCATAGTCCCTCGCGATATCGTCAGCCTCACGGACAGCGTTGAAGAACTGCCACGCGACGGCGAGAGACATGACCTTTGTCTTGCCGCTGCCCGTCGCCATCTTGACGCAGTACCGCGCAAAATCGTCGAGCGGCGGTAGCTGCACATCCTTCAAATTCTGCGCGTAGCGTTCGAGAAGAGCCTTGCGGCTCCGCACCTTTTCAAATTCCCAAACAAAGACCAGCGTCTCAATCGCCTCTTGCTGAGAACGGTGGTATCTGAATGGCGCTCCGGTCACCAGCTTGTGGTCGGTGTTGAACCAGTGATTCAGCAAGACACGAGTCGTGTCTGTAATTCCCTTGTAGCCGCCAGCAACCCACGCTTTAACTGCCTCTCGCAACGCGGGTACGCAGGGCGCTGTCCGCAGCTTCGACGCTACATCCAGTAGCTCGGTCTGCGCGGTATCTACTGCTGCACGCTTCCGCCGGGGCATCTATTTCACCTCGATGTCTAGTGTCTTCGTCGTGTCATTGCCAAGGATGTCGATGACTTTGACCAGCACTCTGTAACTTCCGGGTTTGTCGTACTCATATCTGGTCAAGAGTTCGATTTTTGGGGCTTGTCGCGTGCGGTAAGACTGCCACTGATTGTGGAATGTGTCGTCCTTGAAGTCCCAATCCACTGCCCAGTAATCAACCATCTGGCTCCAGTGCTTGATAGTCCTCCGAGCATCCTCTGGCACGTCGTCGATAGGGATGACAAAATCAGTCAATGCCAGGACCAGTTCTCGACCTTTCTGTCTCGGTTCGACAGACAACGCACCTAGCTCGAAAAACTTGACATCACCCTGTTCAACGGCCTTCTTCTCCAGCACCTCTCGGGGAATTTTCCTGAAGGCGACATCTACACGAGATTCGGCGGCGATTTGCCGAGCAGTTTCATTCAACTCGAAAGCAAACTCCCACCCCAGAATGTCAGCCGCAGATTTACGAGCCTGTCCTCCACTACTTGCCATCTTCCAGGTCTCTCGGGCGATGGCTTTGACATCGGTAATTGTCACAGGGGCATCGACTGCGCCGACATGCACCAGTCTCCCGGATTTCAGTCCGTGCAGCCATGTCTTTCCGTTGAGCGGTGTGGCTCGATAGAGGTGGAGAATGAACTTGCGATACGCAGCCTCTCTCAACCGTTGCTCTTCGAGCGCACTCTCCCCGCCTGTTTGGAACTCGGCATTCTGCCAAGCCTGTCGCTCATATTTTCCGAGATTCTGGACAGCGAAAGGCTTGACGCCTGGGATGGAGAGCAGTCTCTTTCGAGTGGTGTGGATGGCGAATCGTCCGAGGTCGGTCCCAATCCACCGTCGCTTCATTTTTTCTGCAACTGCGATGGTTGTTCCACTTCCAGCGAAACAATCGAGGACAAGGTCTTCTTCTGCTGAGGACGCTTTGATAATCCGTTCGAGCAGAGCTTCGGGCTTCTGCGTCTCATATCCCGATGCTTCCTTAGCTTGAGAATTGATTGGGTTCACATCAGTCCACATATCTTGGAGAGGTATGCCCTTCATCTCATCAAGAAATCGCTTCAGTCTTGGCTTTCCGCCTGCCTCGGGATAATGGATTCGTTCTTCTTTTTCGAGCCTCTCCATCGTTGGCTTCTCGTATCGCCAGCCGTTAGCAGGCGACGGATATCCCTTCCAGGTGTACATCATCTTGGGCCTTGGATGCGGACTAGACATGTCCCACAATCCAAAACGTCGTCCGTTTTTGTCTGTATACGGGTAATGAGACTTGATGTAGGACTCGTCATACGGCGTGTGGATGTGATTGAACGGAGCCGACTCAGACTTGACGTAGTAGAAGATGCTGTCGTGGATAGGGTTATACCGTTGAGCATCGCTATGGGCTGTCTGTCGTTTCCATGTGATTTCATTTTGGAACGAACTTATCCCGAACACTTCATCCAACGCGACCTTCGCATAGTGCGCGACATGATAGTCGAGATGCACGTAGAGGCTCCCAGACTCTTGGAGCAATTCATGGAGGAGCACAATAGTTTCGTAGAACCACTCCATGTAGGAATCCAGCCCTCGTCCCCACGTATCTCGATATGCTTTTTGTTCGAGGATAGACGGCTCCTTCGTGAAAGAAGCCCCTTCTGACTCTTCGGAATCGGAGTGACTCGGGATGGTCGCGGTGAACGAGAAATCTGCCCCGGTGTCGAACGGCGGGTCGATGTAGATGAGATTGACCTTCCCGGCGAACTCCGGCAGCAGCGATGGCAGAACATACTTCTTGTCACCCCAAATGAGGCGATTGCGCCACTCGGTCGGGCGACCGGATGAAAATAATTCCAGACTGCGTTGTCGGTCAGAGATGCTCTCGTTAACCGTCTCTATTGTCTGAAACGGCAGTGCAACCCGAACGGGGCTTTGCCGTTTGCCATCAACATACTTGCCTTCCCAAACGAGTTCCGTCATAGCGTCGTCAGAAGTCTAACAGCCGCAGTCATCCGAGGGGAATGGCTGTGGACATGCCTATCAATCCCATGACCGGATAGAAACGCCCTCACTTCAAACCCATCACTCCGCAAACTGTCTTTCCATTTTCAACTGCTTCACAGACCATGTGTGCGTCCACGCGGGAGCGGCCAATTGATTCAAGAAAGTCGTGCAGTGGGCTTGGTGCAGGCCCACGGTCTTTGTCCTTGACTGAAAAAGTGAGTCCGGTAGGTAGCCCATTTCGGATGACCTTAACATCCATTTCATTCACTTCAAAGTCGTAGCGAACCTCGGGACGTGGCAAGGGTACTGGCACGGCTGGCGGCGGGGGTTCTCCCTCTTCGGAGGAAAAACTGTTCGGAACGTTCCCGTACAGAGTCGCTGCGTAATGAAGGCTCTGCAAAGCATTCAGATTCGCATGAGACTGCTGGGACACAACGGAAAGCAAATGCTTTTGAGGGTCTATTTCGTTCGGCGCATAGTGATGTGGGTTATTGCTAAAAACAATCATGCAGTATGGGTCGGTGTCATTGTGCTCTTTCTTTGTCCTGTCAAGAATGAGTTGCATCGCGCGCGACGGCACGTTCCCGGCTTGGCGTGAATATAGCCGCTCTGCCCACCTAAAAGGCAGGTTGGTGTCGATGAAGATTACAAGCGGATGCGGAGGGTGTTTATCGACCGCATCATGGATAAGTGCTCCGAATCTCAAGTCGGGTTTTTCATCCGGTTTTCCTGGCCTTGCAATGACCCCATCCCGATGCTTGCTCTTTGCTTCTACAGACAGCAGTTGTCCGGTCGCCGTATGTTTGGCAGTGAACTCAGCATGTCGAGTGCTCCCATCTTTCTCATTTTCATGCTGCACCGTGAAGCCCGCACGCAAACACGTAGCTTCCGCGAACAGTTCGTGCCGAGCGCCTTGGAATAAGTCTCGGTTCTTCAGCCGTCCCACCAGTGCGTCATCTAACACTGAGTTGTCCGCAACTACAAATAAGTCGTAAGCGAAGCAGGTGTACGCTGCCAACGCCCCGCTCGGCCAAGCTGCGCGAGAGCCATCGGGCTGCGCGGGTTGAGCATTCAGGTATACAGCGCCCTGTCTTCTCCACCGAATGACGGGGTGTCGTTCTTCTTCAGGTTTCGCGGTTTCCGCATCGAACCAGTCTTTACCAAAAACAGCAGGCACATAGTCACGCAAAAAGTCGTGGAAAAATTGCCACTTGTCGGAATAATGAACTTTGTTTCGCACGACTACAAAGCGCGTGTTGTTCAATTTCCAAGATATCTGCGGCCTTATCTGACCGAATCTCACAACTCTTTCTTTTTCTTTGCGACGTTGTTCCTCGAAAACTTGCATAGCCTTTAGTCGCAATTCTGGTGGGGCAACCTTCGGTTCGCTGGGCACTGGCACCACTCGCGATGCCGGTTTGGACTCGACCACGGGTACAGCCTTTCCCAAGCAACACTTCTTGAATTTCAAGCCACTTCCACAAGGACACGGGTCGTTGCGACCGACTTTCAGAATCCGGCTCATGGTTCAATCGTTGTCACTACTCTTCCCAGACTTCTCGTTGAATGCCTTGAGTTCTTGCTCCCATTCGGCTGACCGTTGCATCGCTCTCTTTCCCGCGTCAGTATTTTCCCATGCGTCCTCGGGCCGCTCCCCTGATTCAAACCAGCAAGGACGTGTCTCGCCTTTCCATGAAACGAATTCGTCGGCGCACGCAGCGTGCCGGAGCCGATTTGCTTCATCGACCGTTTTCTGTTCTACATCCACGTAGAGCGGGAGCTTTTCGTGGGAAATAAGCAGTAGATGATGAGGCGTCAAGGGCAGAGTCACTTCTACATCGCGTTGTCCGAGACCCGCGTGCCGGTAGAAGGGTGGCCAACGGTATGCGTTTGGATTAAACCAAACACACGGGGAATCAGAACTAATAAACCCAATCTCGTCCTTGGTGACGAATATCGACATCTCCATCGCAAAGTACATCGGGGCTTGAATTTCGAGCATCGTCATCACCAAATACTGAGGAGCAACTTCAACCATCCTGCCAGTCTCGCGGGAAGTGCTCGGCTTCGTGCCGTACTGGTGTTCCAACGACGAAACCATGTCATGGATTTGTTGTGCAGTTCGCTTCCAATGGTCCCCGGCCCGCTTCGTTCTGGAATGGATTGCGGCTGTAAACAAGCACAAAGTTGCCCGGTCTTCCGGCGTCAACTCTTCCCTCCGCTCGACTCTATCGCGGACAGACACAAACGCATTCTCAAGCCCCGCCAGTGTGTTCTCAACTATCAAATCCTTTTCTCCAGTTGGCAAAGTAATTGTGTATCGGTCCGTTGCGGTAAAGGATTTTGCGGGCGCTTTGTTTTTCTTCCTGCTTCCGTCTTTCGCAATCCTCCAGATATACGGCGTTTGGTCGTCAGGTGTGCGCGGGTCACACCATGCCTTCAAATAGCAGTTAGGTATGAGGTGCTGTTTCATTTAAGTCTTTGGCCAACGCTCGTCAATCGTCCGCATAATTTCCTCAGCCCAGCGGACGGCATCCGATATTGCCGTGACGGTCGCGGGCACCCGTTTCCCGCCGTCGTACTGCGCCAGTTTCCTAGCGGCGAGGATACTCGCAGCAATCAGTAAGACGCGTTTGCGGCCTTCATCCACAACCGCATCCTATCACCTTTCGCCTTTTCTTCGCCATCGTATCATGCCGCCTGTTTGCGGAGCCAAGTGAGTCAATTGACATCGAGTTCAAGCGACCCGAACCTACTGGGAATGGGAACTCTAGCTCACCTGCATTGGGAGGACTATGAGCCAGACTTCGAGCAGGTTGAAGATGCGCGTCCCCGCGATGCGATGGTCGATACGGCCAAAGAAGCATTGCGCCAGTTCTTTGAGGTCGAACGTCGGCAGGTGTTTTACAAACGACAACTGCAAGTCATCTTTGAAGACAGGTTCTTCCACTGGATTACCGACCGGGCTTTGACGGAACTTGCAGCCGAAGGGCACATCGCCGAGGACACCGAAGAGTTTCCGGTTATACAACACATGACTTTTTATAGAGCGAAGACTCACCGTTTCTGGAAGAGACAAGCGGCTGAGATTGCCGAGTTGGTACAGCGTTTTTCAGACCCAGAGTTCACGAGGGCGTTGGGAGCACATGGAGAACAGATGTTCGATGCCGCCCTACCGCGTTTCGGCTTTATGCCAGTCGGCACGAAGGTTCGTTCGTATGACGGTAAGACGTGGGTGGAAACTGGGCACGACCTCGACCGTGTGTTTGTGCGAGACGGGGTTGCATACGGAGCGGAAATCAAGAACACGCTGAAATACATCCCCAGAGACGAGCTAACCGCGAAGCTGAAGATGTGCAAGTTTCTGGGTCTGCGACCGTTGTTCATCGTTCGGTTTGCGCCCAAGAGTTACAACTTTGAAGTCTTCGAGGAGGGCGGGTTCACTCTTGTCATCAAGCACCAACTTTATCCGTTCGGCCAGAAGACATTCGCTGACGAAGTAAAGGAACGCCTTCGACTCCCGACAGACAGCCCCGCTCGAATCAGTGACGGGACGGTTGAGCGCTTCCTGAGGTGGCATACGGCGTCTTTGGAAAGAGTGGCAGAGGAGCCAAGAGAATGAGCAGTCGCGGTGAATTGCGAAACCAATTCACAGAAGACCGAAGCTAAGTGCTTATGGGTCAGACGGATAGTAGTTGCCCCTATGAATACAAGAATCTCTTGTAGGCTCGCGTGGGCGTCGATGAGTGGAAGTGAAAAGACGGGGAGGGATCCCAACCCCCTCCAATACATTGAGGGTACGGCTGACATGCGATGGGGCTTATACCTGCCCGAAGCAGGAGTTCCCTATACTGGCGAATGGACCAAGCCGCGCCCAAAGAAAGAAGTCCGTGATTTAACCCGCCGCAGAGGATTTTGCCTTTTTGCTGCTTACACCCATGGTGCCGCTATGGGTTTAGTAGGTTCATTGAAGCATGCGATAGGTTCCGGAATCCCAGACATTTCGCTTGAGGAATCTTCTACC